>OGXY01001374.1_pt1 | contig 17461 bp, 15 predicted proteins | sample 1576411 | NCBI WGS metagenome assembly OGXY01 (sample SAMEA3541498, study PRJEB24748) | human gut metagenome | biome: human gut; feature: human-associated habitat; material: faeces | place: China | collected 2012 | reverse complement strand
TGAAAAGCGTGGTTCTAAGGAAGAAAATATTGATGATATTATTCCTTTTGAACTACCAGATTCTTGGGAATGGATTAGATTGTCTGCAATACTTACATCCACAGATGCAGGAAAAAGCCCTCAGTGTGAGAATCGCCCTCGGACTATTGGCGAGTGGGGCGTTATAAAAACTACCGCAATTCAGGACGGGTACTTCCTCGCTGAAGAAAACAAAGTCTTACCCCCGGATTTTAATTTACAGGAATCTATGGTAGTACATCACGGAGATCTGCTTATCACCAGAGCTGGCCCTCGAAATAGAACGGGAGTTATTTGTGTTGTAGATGGAGAGCCTGAAAATTTGATTCTATCGGATAAGACTGTTCGATTATCATATCTGCGTAATTTTGTGAATCCGCATTATGTAATGACTGCATTAAGTAGTCCTGCAATGCAATATTTTGTTGTTGACGCCATGACAGGAATGGCAGCTTCACAGGTTAATATTTCGCAGGAAAAAATGAAAACTTTTTTGTTACCGCTTCCGCCGCTAAATGAGCAACAGCGAATTGTTGATGAAGTTAGCAAGATATTCGGTCGCATTGATAAGCTGAATTTCTGAATTTTCTCATTATGAGAAGTTGGACGGAATCGAGCGTTGTATCGATGATGAGATACCATTTGACATTCCGGAAAGTTGGATGTGGACCCGTCTGGGCAGTATAACAGAACTAATTACAAGTGGTTCTCGTGATTGGGCAAAATATTATGCTGAAACAGGGGCATTGTTTTTACGTATGGGAAATCTATCAAAGGATTCTTTTGATTTGCGTTTGAATAATATTCAAAGAGTCCAGGTACCCAAAAAGGCAGAAGGAATCCGAACAGCGTTACAGGCAGGGGATTTGCTTTTTTCAATTACTGGTGAAGTTGGAATGCTCGGACTTATTCCTGATAAATTTGAAACTGCTTATATTAACCAACACACTGCTACCCTAAGATTTTTGCCTGCTCTCCGAAATAAATATATACCATATTTTTTGCTAACTGAACATGCAAAAAAGTGTTATAAAGGAAATCAGCATGGCATAAAAAACAGTTTTAGATTGGATGCCATATGTGATATTCTTGTACCCATACCATCTTCACAAGAACAAAAAAAGATTGTAGATAGGATTGAAGAATTGTTCAATAAGATCACGCTGATTTAGCGTAGAATTGTATAATATCTGGCGAAAGGAGGTCTTTCGCCATGATAGAAAAAGAAAAATTCGAAAGACATTTGAGGGGCACAAACCTCTCGGAAAACACGATTTCATCGTATCTATTCGCCATCAAACAATATGGAGAGCAATACGATGATGTTACTCAGAAAAAGCTGCGTGAGTACAAGGTATGGCTGATCGAGAATTACAAGCCCAAGACAGTTAATCTCAGACTTCGAGCCATCAACTGCTACTTAGAGTGCATTGGCAAAGAAAAATGGAAACTACCCTTTGTCCGTGTTCAGCAGAAAACATTTCTGGAAAATGTAATCAGCGAAGCAGATTACGAATACTTCAAATCCTGTCTGAAAAATGATGATGAAATCTTCTGGTACTTCGTGATCCGTTTCCTTGCCGCCACTGGGGCCAGAGTCAGCGAACTTATTCAGATTAAGGCTGAACATGTTAAGTTAGGGCATCTTGACCTGTACTCCAAAGGTGGTAAATTACGCAGAATTTATATCCCCAAAGAATTACAAAATGAAGCCCTTTCTTGGTTGGCGGAAAAGCAACAAGAAAGCGGCTTCATTTTTTTGAACAAATATGGGGAACGTATTACCACACGTGGAATCTCTGGACAGTTGAAGAAACTGGCAGTGAAATATGGTATCAATCCTGTGGTTGTGTATCCGCACTCATTTCGTCACAGATTTGCCAAGAGCTTCCTTGACCGTTGTAATGATATAGCATTTCTTGCTGATCTTATGGGACATGAAAGCATCGAAACTACTCGCATTTACCTCAGAAAAACAGCTACAGAACAGAGAGAAATTGTTGATACAATCGTAGATTGGTAAAAAGAAAGGCATACACTTCGGTTTGTTGAAGTGTATGCCTTGTTTCACATATTCGTAATTACAAGAAAGATTTCATTAATCTTCTGAACGATGCGAGCCTGTTCATCGGTTGGTGGGATGGGAATGAGAATGGAATTCATTTTTTCTTGATTCATCTTTGGTTGAGCTGTCCCTGTTACATACGGTGCAAGGTTGATTGCATTGATATATGCGGCAACATACTCTAATAGTAATCCGTCTGACGAATCAAGGACATGGGCGTGATTGTTAACCCAATATTGACCTCTTGCAATAAAGGCGATTGGCTTGCTACGTGTAAGTAGGTTTGCGCCATCCTCACCGATTAGAAGTAATGGTTTTGAAAATAGATATTTGTCAACTTTGTCAATGACACCAGATGCACCATAGTAATCGTATATTTTCTGTAACTTCTCTCGTTCGTTAACAGAAAGGGGAATTCGTTCAGCATCACGGTTAATCATTGCAGTTCCAAATCGTGCCCAAACCCAGCTATCCGGAATCTCAAACGGTATCTCATCGTCAATACAGCGCTCAATTCCGTCCAACTTCTCATAATGAGAATTATCCCTTCTGAAAATGACGGATTCGTGCTTATCTTTTTTGATTTTACCTTCGGCAACTAACTTTTGCTTCTCCGCACGAATACGCTCCAAAAGGATGGAAGCTGGCTCATCAGCAGGATCTTGTGGTACAAGTTTCCCTTGTACAGCCCATTGGAGAATTGATTTTTTTAAGGCATCAGGAAAATTCTTTTGCAACAGATTCAACGAATTTTCTTTTCCGGTATATTCTGCCAACTTTACTTCTGCTTCAAGAATTTTATCAACGATACGCTGTTGTTCAGACAAGGGTGGTATTGGAATTAAGATTGTTCCCAACTTATCACCAGAAATATGAACAATAATATCTCCGGTAGCAAGATTAACCTTTCGTCCAACTACATACGGCGATGCCATAAGGTATGTAAGGTAAAGCGGATTCATTCCATGAGCTGTCCAATATGCCAAATCTCCGCCAGCTGCAATTAGATCATTCCCAAGGTAAACCACAGCCTTGGCTATATCAGGCTTATTCTCGCCGGTAAGAGTCATAAGAATATCACCATAAGAGAAATGCTTGCATCGTTCAAATAATTCTTCTGAAACAAACGAAACCGCTTGATTGAAAGACGTGTGATAAGTTGTGTATAGCTCTCCGTAGCGTACGCAGGGTTTTCCAGATTCAACGGTTTCAGTCCTTTTTATTCCACTTCCTCGGACAATACTTCCGAGGGAACTAATTCGTACCCATTCCCAACTCTCAGGAATGTCAAATGGCACCTCATCTGCAATACACACCGGCTCGCTTTTGCCGACTTTCTCATAAGGCAAATTATCGGCACCACGGAAGATATATGAAGGGGTCTTTTCTTTTTTAATTTTTCCCTCCTTAATGAGTTGTTCCTTTTCTTTTCTGATTCTTTCAAGCAATACAGAAGCCGGTTCGTCATTTGGGTCTTGCGGAACGAGCTTGCCCTGAACAGCCATCTGCAATATTGAATTTTTTAGCTGTTGTCCGGTCATTATTCTTCCTCCAAGTCAATTCCCAAGATTTCTGTAATTTGTGCCAAGATGCGGTCAATATCAGCATTCAGACTTGCCCGTTTTTCCTGATACTGCTGAATCAACTCTTTAGGAGGAAGGATTTCTTCTTCCTCATGAGGATAACCGCAAAGGTCAATGTTGTAATTTCTGGCAGCAATCTCATCAACCGTAAATTTCTTTGCTTTATCAAAGCCGTCTACATTGATTTCTTCTCTGTTATCCCACCAATCCATCGCCGGAGTAAAGTGCTTAAGTTCCATTGGTTTGGTCTTTGAGAAGTTTTTGTATCCTTCCGGTATATCCAAACGATAGAACCAAGTTTCCTCTGTTGGCTTTGTATGATCAAAGAACAGAATGTTGGTAGTAATAGATGTGTATGGAGCAAATACACTGTGTGGCATACGGATTACAGTATGCAGATTGAACTCAGAAAACAGCTTCTTCTTGATAGCAACTTTTGCATTATCTGTACCAAACAGAAAACCATCTGGTAGGATAACAGCTGCACGACCATTCTTTTTCAAACGGTACATGATAACAGACATAAAGAGATCTGCGGTTTCGCTGCTTGCTAAGTCTGCTGGGAAGTGGTTCTTGACTTCAGTTTTTTCATTACCACCATACGGAGGATTCATCAGGATAACATCAAACTGGTCATCCTGTGTGTAGTCCAGAACATCTTTCAGCAAAGAGTTGTCATGGTAGATTTTCGGCACATCGATTCCGTGCAATAACATATTTGTGATGCACAGCATATAAGGGAACTGCTTTTTCTCGATACCGTAAATTGATGCATCATAAGCTGACTGATCTTCGGTAGTTTCGATTTTAGCAGCAAGTTCTTTCAGCCAGCTTGTAAGGAAACCACCCGTGCCACAGGCAAAGTCTGCAACCTGTTCACCAATCTGCGGATTGATCATCTTTGCCATAAAATCAGTCACAGCACGAGGAGTGTAAAACTCACCAGAGGAACCTGCACTTTGCAGTTCCTTCAAAATGGTTTCATAGATTTCACCGAAAGCATGGCTCTCCTCATAGTCTCCAAGGTCGAGGTCATCAATAACATTGATAACCTGACGAAGCAACACACCATCTTTCATATACTGATTGGCATCGGCAAAAGTTGTCTGCACGATAGCTTTTTTAATTGGAGTAGACACATCAACAGGGAGTTTTTTCAGAGTTGGGAACAAAGTGTTATTCACAAAGTTCAGCAACTTATCGCCTGTTAAAGCAGTACCGGTATGGTCATCAACAGCCCAGTTCTTCCAACGGCATTCTTCCGGAATGATGGAAACATACTCTTCGTCGTCCCATTCCCAATCCTGCTCTTTAGCATCATATACTTTCAGAAAGAGCATCCATGCAATCTGCTCAATACGCTGGGCATCGCCATTGATACCTGCATCGTTACGCATGATGTCACGGAGCCTTTTTACAAATCCTGATAAATTACTCATAGTTTATACCGCCTTAGTATTTTTGCTTCAAATAAGGAACAAATACATCGTAGAACTTCTTGCTCCACTCTGCGTGGAACTTTGCCATTTGTGTCCAGTCGGCTTCGTTTTCAATGCTTACTCCGTTCAAATGAATTACAACATAAGAACTCTTGGTGTCATCACTACGCTGCCAGCTAAGCTGTGTTCCCAGAACCGTTTCGATTTCACTCTTGTAACTGTACAAGTAATCAAACGCTTCTTTATTTCGCTCTTTGTTGGAATGAGCAAGGGTTAAATCCACTCGTGCTTTATTATAATTCGCTACACACACGAGACTGAAACCTCCGATACCGAAGAAACCACTCAACCAGTTTTCTTTAGAAGTAGTGCACCCAGAGAAGCAACCATGACCGTTTCCGTCATCATGTGCCTGCTGAATATATGGTAATGCGAACGCCCAATAACGGCGGCGCAGTTCATAACGGGTTCCTGCTTCCTGTGCGGTTCCATCGTCATTCATATCTTTGAGATAGAACATCAAATCTTCTTCGTTTGCTCCATAAGCTTTAAAGAACTTGCGAAGCATAGAAATCTTCGTGGATGTACTGGTGTTTCTTTCAACATAAATGTCCGTATCAATTTCAAGGGCATTTCTTAAATCCTGTGGTTTGTTGCTGACATAAGCATCCAGATCATTTGCTGTACCCTTGGAGTATGCCAGACGAGACAGAACTAATTTGTCCTCTGCGTGAAGCATCTTCAATACCTGTTCCATCATATCAATCCAGCTGGTAACAGGCTGTTCGGTGTTCTTATATCCAAATCGAACAATTTCACGACCACTCAATTCAACGTCATCGTCCAGAGAATAGACATCCATCTGTTTTTCCATTGGCTTAAACTCTGATACATGTTGTGGCCATATTGTCAAGGCTCGCTGCATAAGCATCTGATTTCGTGCTTCCAGCTCTGACAGTCTCCAATGCTCCTGCTGTCCAATCCAGCTATTCATATAAAGGTGGCTATCAATGAAGCCATTCTTCATGTCACGCTTCTCAAGGAATGGACTATTGCTGTATTTGGAGTTATATCCGGTTAGGGTCAGGTTGGCCATACGATGAAGCCATGTTTCGTGAATTTCTTCATAATCTTCGCCAAGCTCTTTTACCCAAGCGGGGGTAAGATGTTGTGGCATGATATGTTCGATGGAATATACTCCCTCATCGCACTGTTTATAGACATTCTGAATTTCCACAGTTCCGTAGTTTTCAAAACGCTCTAAAATATATATCTTATTTTTACTGTTCATCTGATAAACAGGACGAGCAGCAAATGCTTCAACAAATTCCCCATCATCCGGAAATCTGCCACGATCAGACTTGGAATTAAGCGTATACTTGAATTTTTCGAGATAGCTGTTATCTGTCCCGTCATACCTGATGATCTCTCGATGGAGCATCAAGAAAATCTTGTTCAGAGCATTGGTAGGAAGATCGCAAATTGTTCTACGGAACAAGTAATTCTCAGTGTAGAGGAAAATTTCCTTTACTTCTGCGAGAGACAATTTTCCTGCCGCCTGCAGGCGCAGGACTTCAAGGAAGAATGGTCTTGTAACTGTAGTTTCCAAACGGTTCAGACGGTAAATGCAAGCGTTTAACTCCTTATCCGCAGTATTGCCTTTGAGCAGAATTTCGTACCATTTTGCATAGCTCAACAGCTCTTGCAGCAACGGTTCGATCTTCGTGCCATTTTCTTCTACATATGCCTTAAATGTAAAGTAAACCTTGCTCATGGCAGGAATAAGCTGCTGTTTTACGCTGAGGTAATCTCGAACAAACATACTTACATCGTAATCCGTGCAAATCTCAATCTTGTTCCAGTATTTTTCGTAATAATCATTCTGCTGCTTTGTAGGTAAGCCCATGAGAATGAAGTTTCTGATTTTGTCACCCTCGCTTAGAGCAACGCCGGTAGAGTTCAAACTCTCAAAGATAAGCTGAGGATTATCGTCCTGATTCAGCGTAATGTTGATAATTTCCAGTTTTGTTACAGCTTCATAAAGTTCATCAAGGGTAATTTCTTCTTTCTGAATGCGAGAATAGAAGTAGTTATAGTTAATTGTAAGATTGGAGTCTGGAATATGCTCAGATTCTTCATCAAACAATTTTCCAAAGGCATTTCTATCATTCTTTACAGGTTTCAGCTTAATTCTGGTGTCATCATCCTGCCATTCATCAATCAGATAGATCTTATATATTTTCTCTGCAAGATTACCTTTTTCTGGTGTTAATACACCGTTTTTCATCAGGTTGTACATTGCAAGCAGAAGCAGAGAAATCGTTGTCAGTCGTTGCTGACCATCAATGACCAGATATTCATTAAACTCACCATCGTTATGTACAGACACAATGCTACCAAAGAAATGGCTCTTGCGTCCACGGCGGATAACCTTAATCAGATCATCATACAGCTGCTTGCAGTTTTCAGTTTTCCAATCGTAGTTTCTCTGATATACAGGGATGACAAATCTCTTGTCGGAACCCTGCATATAGGAAACAAGTTTAGTTTCAGATCCTTTCATAGTTTATACCGCCTCTTCTGAATAAATTGCTTCTTCAAGTTCCTTAACTGCTTGCATATATCCTGACTTCCCACCGAAATAACCGGCAATCTTTGCAGGTTTTCCAAGCTTTAAGAACGGATCAAGTTTTAGAATTTCTGTCTTTTCTATCTCATAAATACCCGTGTTCATATACTTATCGAGAAGTGCTTCCAGTACCTCCCTTGCAACACCACTGTATTTACTAAGAAAATCACGCTTTTTCACATTGTTAGCTCTTTCTTTGCGGGTCAATGGCTTTTTATCGAAAGCCACATGACAGATAAAGTCAAAGTCATCTACATCAACCATGTTTTGATCGGCTTTCATCAATTCAAGGTCAATGCCACGCTCTAAAAGCATTTCTCTGATTTTTTCCTTTTTTTCTTCCTTCGACCATTGGCGGATAAAATTATCCAAAGATGCATATTCACCACGAATGTTCTCCTTCGTGTAATCGACAATGCTTTCCTGACGAAGCAGTTTGCCATTTGCATCGTAAACAGAAACCGTTTTATGGATAATTTCTACCTTACAGCCGTCACGACCAACAACCGGCTTTACAGTCGGAGGATTAGGCGGTGTAGGCGGGTCAACAGGGTCATCACCGCCCGGAGGTGGTGTATGTACACCAGGAGTAAATCCAGGATCAATCATAATCGGACCATCCCAATCGGGATCTGCAAACAGTCTGCTTACATTGCGGAAGTCCATAACAACAAAGTGTGTTTTGCCTTCCTTTTCACGCAGTCTGGTTCCTCGACCAATAATCTGCTTAAACTCAGTCATGGAACCAATCATTTCATCCAGAACAATCAGCTTTGTCATCTTACAATCTGCACCGGTAGATAGCAGTTTAGATGTGGTCGCAATAACCGGATAAGGTGCAGAAACGGAAATGAAATAATCCAGTTTCTTTTTGCCGTAATCATCACTGCCAGTAATACGCACAACATAGTCAGGGTTCTCTTTTACCATATCAGAGTTCAGATTAACCAATGCCTGACGCATACGCTCCGCAGCATCTTCTGTGGCACAGAACACGATGGTTTTCGCCATTCTGTCTGTGCTTTTCAGGTAGCGGGTGATTTCAGAAGCAACCTGATGAATGCGATCTTCGATAATGATGTTATAATCATAATCGCTGTTTGTATAGATACGATCTTCAATTTCGTTGCCATAAATATCTCTTTGCCCCTTGCGAGGACGCCAGCCATCACCAATATCAGTCATAATATTGATAACTTTGAACGGCGCAAGGAAGCCATCTTCGATACCTTCTTTCAGGCTGTACATATAGATAGGTTCACCAAAGTAACTCAGGTTAGAGATATACTTGGTTTCCTTCGGAGTTGCGGTCATACCGATTTGGGTGGCAGAATTGAAATATTCCAAAATTCTGCGCCAACGGCTTTCCTCTTTTGCAGATCCACGATGACACTCATCTACGATAATGAGATCAAAGAAATCCGGGGTAAACAGTTCGCTGAAATGTTCCTTATCATCGTCACCAACCAACTGCTGATACAGAGAGAAATATACTTCATGGGAAGTGATTGTACTCTTATCATCCTTGGCAACATTAATTTTATGAATAACCTTTTCCAGCGGAGCAAAGTCCTGCTGAATGGACTGATCCACAAGAATATTACGGTCAGCAAGGTAAAGTATCTTTCGCTTCAAACCGCTTTGCAGCATACGGTAAACGATCTGGAAAGCAGTATAGGTTTTACCCGTACCGGTAGCCATAACAAGTAATAAGCGGTTCTGACCTCTTGCAATGGCATCTACGGTTCTATTGATAGCAATACGTTGATAGTAACGAGGAGGGTATGTATTCTGGCTGCTGTAATAAGGTTGCTCAATTACCATTTCCTGTGCCGGCGTCATTCCAGACTCATGCTTGAAGCGGGCAACCAGTTCGGCTTCTGTTGGGAATTCATCCAGACCGAACTGACGTTCTTTTCCGGTAAGGAAATCATGCTCAGCAAAACCATCACCATTAGAGCTATAGGCAAACGGAAGATCAAGCATCTGAGCATAGGTCATGGCCTGCTGTAAACCATGTGAAATACTGTGCTTGTTGTCCTTTGCTTCAATAATAGCAATCGGGTTATTTGCGTTCAGATACAGAATATAGTCTGCACGTTTTGGCTTTTCACGGAACACAAAATTACCTTTCAAGTTTATTTTACCATCTGTAACCTGTGTCTCCATGGTAATCTCGCCTCTGTCCCATTTGGACGTAATAGCAGGGGTAATATACTGCAATTTGATATCTTCTTCAGACATTTCTTTTTTCGATAAAATTGTACTCATTTGTATATCCTCCTCCCGCTAACTGTTGCTATCTGGAACAATTTCCAAGATATCATCAATAGAACAATTTAATACTCCGCATATTTTAACTAAGACCTCTACTCGGACATCTTCATTTTTCCCCAGTTTTGCCATGGCATTTGTGCTAATCTTGGCTGCCTTGATAAGCTCTGTTTTACTCATCCCTCGATCAATGAGAATTTTCCATAATTTATTATAACAAACAGCCATGTTACTACCTCCTGCCAGCATAACTTCTCATATTTTTTTACTATAAGAACATTATAACATTATTTTTTCAAAATTCAATTTCAGATTGTAATTCTCAATCTCCGAAAGAAAAGAAATTGCTTATCTAATCCTGTCGTATTCCTTTCCGGAAAATTGGAAGAAAGGAAAGGATCAGTATTACTATAATCAGTATTATTAATATCAGTATTATTACATTGTGCTTTTGACAACTCAAGAATTGTGCTTACAACAAGTCCAGAATTGTCCTTTTGACAATTCAAGAACTGCCTTTCCACCAAAAAGAAAGGCTGACCATGTAGGCCAGCCTTAGTGATAAACTATTAAATTTAGTTGTAGATCAGCTCTGAAACCACAATTTCTTCCGCCTGTGCTTTCAGGCTATTCATGTGCGACATCCACGTAAGCTGCTGTGTTGCCTTGTCTGGCGCTGGGTTCTTCAATAACAAATCCGCCATCAATAACTCCATTCGCTTCTCACAAGTCTGCTGTACTTCCCACAGATGCGGAAACAGGGTTTCCGTCAAAACCATATCATTGAAAAGTATGGGATTGTTCCGCTCCAAGAAGGTTCTACGCATTCTGCCATATTTGCCGAGTTTCTGTTTTTCTGCATTTACTAATCTGATGTCAGGGATAAAGTAGTCCCCGCATTGAATATAGGTTAAATTCTGCACTATAATAGTACCTCCAATCAATCTTATTTGCATTTTGATTGTACCGGAAAGAAAAGAAAAAGTGAAGTTTGTCGCATACGTAAATGAGCGATACTTGGTCACAAAACCAAGTATCGCTCATTCTCTTTTTTGCTAACCTCAACTACCAGATGCCGTAGTCATAGAAAATTTGTTGCTTCCTATTTTATGGGCACCCAGCATTTCCAGGGGATTTTGCCTTATAACGATATTTTGGAAAAATATTACTATTACCAGCGAAATTTTGGATAGAAAGGGGGATTGTCGTGCCTGATGGTATTATGAACCGCAGTAACGACAAAAAGCTCCGTGACTTTATATTGGAGCAGTGTGAAATTGATGCTGTCATCTCTCTTCCGTTAAACACTTTCTTCACAACTAACAAAAAAACTTACATTCTTGCTCTGACAAAAAAAGTGATTTATACACCATCAGTCAGAAAGAACTGTTAAACATTCAATAAGGAGTGCATGGATATTTTTAAATAGTATAGGTGAATTCAGAAACCTGACGGTTGATAATATCTTCTAAGGTAATACTGTCGAAATATTTTGTGACAACATCGTACAGGCCTTCATAAATTGGTAAAGTAATACAGTCTTCACATTTTTTACACAGGTTTGGGGTGTTGTCCATACAGCTTACAGGAACAAGACTCCCCTCAGCGCTTTCTAAGATTTCACGGACTGTGATTTCGGAAGGCGCTTTTGCCAGCCTGTAACCGCCCATATGTCCCTTTGTTGCGCTAAGTAAATTACCTCTGTTCAGGAACGGGATAATCTGCTCCAGATATTTCTTTGAAATATCCTGTCTTTTTGAAATGTCTTTTAATGCGATAAATCCCTGATCATAATGCTGCGCCAGATCTACCATCATGCGCAGGGCATAGCGTCCTCTGGTTGATATTTTCATAGGATCACCTCCTCGCTGCCTATTATACTACAGAAAAGATAGGCTTTCAACGCTTAAAAATAGATTGACAAATGGAATTTGTGGCACTATACTTACATAAACATATATAACCTATATAAATAATAGGCAATAAAAGAATGGAGGAAAAAATCATGGCAGATATCAGGAAAAGCTCATTAGAATTAATTGGAGGAACACCGCTTCTGGAGGCGGGAAGATACAGTAAAAAAGCAGGGGTAAATAAGGCGGTTATTTTGGCAAAGCTGGAGTATTTGAACCCGGCAGGATCTGTCAAAGACAGAATTGCGCTTGCTATGATCGAAGATGCAGAGAAACGCGGCATTTTAAAGCCTGGAGCGACGATTATTGAACCGACCAGCGGGAATACTGGAATCGGGCTTGCGGCTGTGGCTGCGGCAAAAGGATATAGGGCTATTCTTACACTGCCAGATACCATGAGCATTGAGCGCCGGAATCTCCTGAAGGCTTATGGAGCCGAGCTGGTACTGACGGAAGGTTCCAAGGGGATGAAGGGAGCCATTGCGAAAGCAGAGGAATTAAATAGGGAAATTGAGGGCTCGGTTATTCTGGGGCAGTTCATTAATCCCGCAAATCCAAAGATACATAAAGAGACGACAGGGCCGGAGATCTGGAAACAGACAGATGGAAAGGTGGATATCTTCGTTGCCGGCGTCGGAACAGGAGGAACCATTACTGGTGTGGGAGAATACTTAAAGGAACAGAATCCGGATATCCAGATTGTAGCAGTGGAACCGGCAGGAAGTCCGGTTCTTTCCAAGGGAACCCCGGGAGCCCATAAGATTCAGGGGATCGGAGCCGGATTTGTGCCGCAGACACTTAATACGGAGATTTATGATGAAGTCATTACGATTGAGAATGAAGACGCATTTAAAGAAGGGAGAGCTTTTGCAACATCAGAAGGCATCCTGGTCGGCATTTCTTCCGGAGCAGCATTAAAGGCTGCGGTTATCCTTGCAGGCAGACAAGAGAATGCAGGTAAAGTGATCGTTGCATTGCTTCCCGACTCTGGAGACCGGTATTTGTCAACAGCCTTGTTCAGCACAAATTAAAACTGCAGGTGATACAATGACATTAACACAGTTACAATATGTAGTGGCAATTGCGGAAACAAAGTCCATGAATAAAGCGGCGGCCGCTTTATTTGTATCACAGCCGGCATTGTCAGGTACAATTAAGGATTTAGAAGAGGAGCTTCAAACGGAACTGTTTATCAGAACCAATAAGGGAATCGTGATCACAACAGAAGGCCAGGAATTTTTAAGCTACGCAAGGCAGATGGTTGAGCTTGGAAATCTGGTGGAAGAGCGGTTTGTGAATAAAACAATAGCAAAAAAGAAGTTTAGTGTGTCCATGCAGCATTATTCTTTTGCAGTGGAGGCATTTATTAAACTGGCAAAAAATTTTTCTATTGGGGAGTATGAACTGGCGGTTCATGAAACAAAGACCCACGAAGTGATTGATAATGTAAAGGATTATAGAAGTGAACTTGGTGTGCTCTACTTAAATTCCTTTAATGAAAAAGCAATGACCAGAATACTGGAGGATAATGATCTGGAATTCATGCCTTTATATGACTGTGGCATATCTGTTTACCTTAGTAAGAACCACCCCCTCGCAGAGAAGACGAAGATTACAATGGACGAGCTGTCCGAGTATCCATGCCTGTCTTTTGAGCAGGGGGAAAGGAATTCCTTTTACTTTGCAGAAGAGGTATTCAGTACCCATGCATACAAACAGATCATCAAAGCAGATGACAGAGCGACGATGCTGAATCTTATGACAGGATTAAATGGTTATACCCTGTGCAGCGGGATCATATGTCAGGATCTGAATGGGGATTTCTACGTGTCGGTTCCTCTTGATACAACAGATACCATGACAATCGGTTATATCAAGCGGAAAAATATACCCCTCAGCCTTCTGGGAAGAAAGTATATTGATATTCTTAAATCCTATAAATGAGTTCGGTATTTCAGCGGGTTATTCATTGTTATAATGGAAACTTATAGCCAGTTCTAACTTCTATGTATTTTACAGGAAATGAGAAGCCGGTTATAATAGGCCCATAAAACCTAGTTAACATATAGGAAACAGAGGCGAATCGGAGGAGAATGATATGAGCAAATACAGATTTGAGACGCTGCAGTTACACGTAGGACAGGAACATCCAGATCCGGCAACTGATTCAAGAGCGGTACCGATTTATCAGACAACATCTTATGTTTTCCGAAACTCTCAGCATGCGGCAGACCGATTTGGCCTTGCAGATGCCGGTAACATCTATGGAAGACTTACGAATTCCACACAGGATGTGTTTGAGAAGAGAATAGCGGCGCTTGAGGGCGGCTCCGCTGCCTTGGCATTAGCAAGTGGAGCGGCGGCTATTGCTTATACCATTGAGGCTCTGGCGGCAAACGGTGGGCATATTGTCGCACAGAAGACGATTTATGGGGGAAGCTATAATCTGCTTGCCCATACCCTTACCCAGTATGGAATTACCACAACTTTTGTGGATGCCCATAATCTTGAGGAAGTAAAGGCAGCGATCCAGGATGATACCAGGGCTGTCTATCTTGAAACTTTAGGAAATCCGAATGCAGATATTCCGGATATTGACGCCATTGCAGAACTTGCACATGCAGCAGGACTTCCTGTCGTAGTAGATAATACATTTGGCACACCTTATCTCTTCAGGCCCTTTGAGCATGGCGCCGATATCGTCGTTCATTCGGCAACTAAGTTTATTGGCGGACACGGAACTACACTTGGTGGAATTATTGTTGAGTCCGGAAGGTTCGACTGGAAGACAAGCGGAAAGTACGGCAATATCGCTGATCCAAATCCAAGCTACCATGGAGTAAGCTTCTATGATGCGGCAGGCCCCGCAGCATTTGTAACTTACATCCGGGCCATTCTTCTCCGTGATACGGGGGCAGCCATTTCACCCTTTAACGCATTTCTTTTGCTTCAGGGGACAGAGACTTTATCCCTTCGTCTGGACAGACATGCAGAGAACACCAGAAAGGTTGTAGAGTTCCTAAGGAACCATCCAAAGGTTGCCCGGGTGAATCATCCGTCTCTGGAGGAACATCCGGATCATGAGCTCTATGAAAAGTATTTCCCCAATGGCGGAGCGAGCATCTTTACGTTTGAGATCAGGGGTGGAAAAGAAGAGGCATGGAAGTTTATTGATAACCTTGAGATTTTCTCACTCCTTGCAAATGTAGCGGATGTGAAAAGCCTTGTCATTCATCCGGCCAGCACAACCCATAGTCAGCTTACAGATGAAGAACTTGCAGATCAGGGCATCAAACAGAGTACGATCAGACTCTCGATTGGAACAGAACATATTGACGATATTATCGCTGATCTTGAAAAGGGATTTGCCGCGATATAAAGGAATGAAGGCAGCTGGCTCAATTACCCAGGGAATTTCCTTATTAAAACAGGAAATTCCCTTTTTGATGTCATCAACGATCCGTGAAATCTTTCGTAAGCAGCCAGTTTGATTTTTATAAAATAAGATCAGTGTGTAGCGCCCTCGGCAGCCTTTATATCAGATTCATGTTCGCCGATAGCTCTGATTGCGGCTTCGATCCCGGCAGCAATATCTTCGATGCTCATGGAAGGGGCGGGAGCCGGACGGTTGACGGTCTGGCTGTGGATAAAGGGAACGTGCATAAAACCGCCTCTTACTCCGGGGTATTTCCGTTCCAGAGTATAAAGGACGCCATACATCAGATGATTGCATACAAAGGTTCCGGCAGTATTCGATACGCTGGCGGGAAGTCCTGCCTGACGGATAGACTGCACCATAGCTTTGATGGGCAGGGTAGAGAAGTAAGCCGGGGCTCCGTCCTTAAAGATGGGGAGATCGATGGGCTGATTACCTTCATTATCTTTAATACGGGCGTCATCCAGATTGATCGCCACCCGTTCGGGCGTCAGTCCATAGCGTCCGCCGGCCTGTCCGATACACAGGACGGCGTCTGGCATTTCCTGTTCTATGGTCTTTGCCACTGTTTGAATGGATGTTCCGAATACAGTGGGAACCTCCAGCTTAACGATAGAAACAGAGCCGATCTGGTTCTGTACTTTTTTTACGGCTTCCAGAGCCGGGTTAACCGGTTCGCCTCCAAAGGGATCAAATGCTGTAAGTAAAAGCTTCATAATAAAATATCCTTTCCGCAGATGGTGTGAAAACAGCTTCAAATGTATCAGAATGCCAGAAAATACATCAGTACAATATGGATGGCCAGCATGAAAAGAGCCATGGGGAGCTGGGATAAGATTACGGTGTATTTGTTTTTCGTTTCCAGTACTGCCGCTAGGAGAATGTTAAAATTAGCAGCCATGGGCGTCATCAGAGTACCGCAGTAGCCAGCTGTCAGTCCAAGGGCGCCTACAACCGCCGGATCGGCTCCCTGTGCGATCAGGAAAGGTATACCGATCCCGACGGTAATTACGGAAAAGGCAGCAAAACCATTTCCCATGATCATGGTAAAAACCGCCATGGCAATACAATAGACTGCGGTAGCTGCAAACAGATTTCCGGAAGGAATCACAGCGCTTACGCCTGCGGCAATTACATCGCCGACTCCCGCAGCGGTAAACACGGCTCCAAGAGCGGCCAGAACCTGCGGGAGAATACCGGTGACGCCGACATTGTCTGTAAGACGAGTACAGTCCTTTGCCGCATATACAGGTTTTGGGCGAAAGAGCAGGAAAGCCGCAATAAGTGCAATTACTCCTGATACGCCGATGGCGTTATTGGCTCCCAAAGATTTAAAAAAGGTAGCGACCAGTACGGCGCTGAAGGCCAGAAGAAGAGGCGGAATAAATACAGAATATCCTAACCGGTCTGCCGCTGAACGTGTTTTGGCTGCCGCGGGAACGTCGCTGCTGCTGGGGGCAACCCTTTTAAATGCAGTGAGGATCGCCATAAGGACGACACATAGTCCGGTGATCCATCTGGGGAAATAGGGACCCGCAATAAATGTAGCGGCCAGAATAAACCAGAAGGCCGCGGTTGTAATCCGTTTTTCACAGGTCGGATCCTTTAAAGCCTTAAAGCCTGTGCCAATAAAAATAAGGCCTATAATACAGTAAAAGAATTCAGCAACTGCAGTACTGAGAGTCCAGGTCATATTAGTTTGCCTCCTTTTTTCTGCGTTTATCTCCGAATCTGCGTTTCAAAATCCGGTCAAAAAGCAGGGCATAGACCACACCTGCCACCAGAGAAAGTACGGCGATGGGGATTGACTGTCCGGCAATCTGAAGGGCGTCTACGGGATAGCCCTGTTCACTTAGGGTGGACACAATCAGAAGTGTGCCGGAAGAACCCATAAAGCAGTTCTGAGCAAAAAAGTTACCGTAATTTTCGCTTCCTGAGCACATACCCTTAATTTGATCTTCAGTCTTTTCGTCCAGTTTGTCATACTGGACAACAGCGGCTGCCTGAGCCATAGGATTGATCAGAGGACGGATAAACTGGACATGGCCTCCGATGCGAAGAGAAAATGCCGATGCAACCGTACGAATAGCCTGCCAGATCGCAA
>OGXY01001360.1_pt1 | contig 17648 bp, 18 predicted proteins | sample 1576411 | NCBI WGS metagenome assembly OGXY01 (sample SAMEA3541498, study PRJEB24748) | human gut metagenome | biome: human gut; feature: human-associated habitat; material: faeces | place: China | collected 2012 | reverse complement strand
CACTAATTATTTTTTAGATTATTTTATAACTAGAAATTATAAGTCCATCCAATTCCAAAATCTGTATAATTTTCTTTAGAGTGATCATCTGTATATCCATTTTCTGTTTTCCATTCTCTAAATTCATATCCATAGTATCCATAAACTGTTAAAGCATCTGATACTTTATATGATGGTTTAATATAAAGTCTATTTCTTCCAAATTCATCATAATGTCTATAAGCTGGTTCTTTTCCTTCAAAACCATAATCAGCAGAAAGTGTGAATCTTCCTTCGAAATTTAATGTTAATTTTTCTCCTTTATATAAAGGGAAATATGCTCTAATTTGATGCTCTATATACTCATCATTTTTTGCTCCATTAACTTCGTCTGTATTTCCTACTGTAAAGTTATAGTTTAAGAAATATCCAACTTTTAAATTTCCAAATTTTACTCCTATTGGGAATACTTCTGTTTTTATCCAATCATTTTTTCCTGTATTTCCATCTTGGTTAGTTGCTTCATACCAAACATCTCCTGATGACCAGAACCAATTATTTGAATAATCCCATCTTACATAATGTCTATCATACTCATCTTGTGCTCTTAATCTATACCCAATTTTAAAATTATCTGCTACTTTTTTCCATACATCTATTTGTAATCTAGCATTAGTAGAATCTAATCCTCCACCATGACCATCATATGACCAGAATTTTCCTCCAGTAACTCCAAATGTATAATCACCATATTTTAATCCAACAGTATTTCCAAAGAAAATACTATCTAAATCAGGTCCACTTGCTTCATTTTCTATTTCTATCTCTTGATTAAAATGAGTTACTTCTAATTTTGGTGTTTCTGCCATAGCTCCTACTGAAATAATTCCCATAGCTGCTAGTAATAATGCTAATCTTTTCATAATTTTATCCTCCCAAATTTTCTTTGAAATATTCTATGAAGAATTTATGTCTCCCAACTCATATTTTCCTCACAAATTCATCATAAACTATTTTTTTAAAAAAATCAAGTATTTTTTTTATTTTTTTTGTTTTTTTTACAATCATTTTACATTTTTTTTACACTATTTTAACTATATAACCTTTGTTATACTTATATTTATCTAATACAAGTCATTTGTTCATAATTTTCTATTTCACAGCTATAGTGTGTGTGTAATATAATCTTCTTGTACTAATCTACTTGTATTATTTTCCTTCAGCTTTTTGCTTATAGCCCCTATATTTTTTTATCGAGAGCCTCTCAATAATTTTGTTAGCTTCCTCTCCATATTTTCTTTTGCCCTCTCCTCTTTTTTGAATTATTCCTACAAAAAAAGATGAGCCCACAAGAATTTTTAGACTCATCTCAAAAATTTTTATTCCTATCTTAATTTTATTTTTTATACCCTATCACTTTAAAATTTCTTTGATAGAATGACATTCCTACTAAGATAATATTTTCTATTCCTTTATCTCTTAACTCCACATCATATTTTTTACTCTCTATCTGTTCTAAAGCTTCTTCGCTTACTCTTACTAACTCTTCCTCATTTTCTGCTACCTTGAGCTCTATTATCAAGGCATTCTTTTCTTTGCTCTTATCTCGTGGTTCTATCATCAAATCATATCTTCCTCTCCCGCTCTCCCTATTTGAACGTACATAATATTTTCTTCTTAATCCCAACAACATTCCCAAGATAAATACATGATAATGGCTCTCCTTTGAACTTGAGTTAAAATCAAAACAACTTACATTTGTCAGCATAATATTTTCCAACTCATAGCTAAACTCTTCTAGATTTCCCTCTAATAGATACTCTAATGCCTTATCAAATCCATCTATACTTCCTAAAAAATTACTAATAAAATCTCTCTCAAAGAAATAGTGTACCTCTTCATTTGGTATCTTGATACTGTACTTTCCAAAATCTACCTCTTCTACTGGGGTTAAATATCCTGCATTTGTCAATAGATACCATATTTGCTCTGGATTTTTCAACTCATCAAAGTTTGAATATATATCTATTGTTTTATTTATAGTTTCTCTCTGAAATAGCTTTGATAACTCATCAAATATTAAACTATTTGCTTCTCTTAAAACTTTATTTATCAAGCTATTACTTGAAGTATTTACCCAGTATGGCATTATCCTCTTTCTATCCAAAAAATTAGTTATACTAAAGGGATTATACACTCTTACTCCTCCAAAGTTATATCCATTATACCACTTTTGTACCTCTGGCAATCTCTCTTCTAGTTGATATTCCCTCAGAGAATTCTCTACCTCTTTCTCTGTTATCCCAAAATACTCTGCAAAATTTTCCTCTAGTATTGAGTTTACTTTGACATTATTCAATCCAGAAAATATATTTTCCTTAGATATTCTCATTATTCCAGTGAGTACCGCCTTCTTTAGAAAAGGATTTTCTTTCAAAGCACTCCCAAACAGTCCTGTAAAAAAATTCTTTACCTCATCATAATATCCACCCTCATAAGCTGATACCATTGGTGTGTCATATTCATCTATCAACAAAATCACATCTTGTTTGTAATACTCTTTTAAACATTTTGATAAAAAAATTAATGAACTACTGTAATCCTCTTCTTCTCTTTTCCAAATCCTATCAAAAATCTCTATGTTTCTCTCATCTAGACTCTCTCTAATATATTTATATTTCTCAAATAAGTCTGAAATAACTGACTTTATACATACAAACATCTTTTCAACATTGTCTGCCTTAATATCCTTAAAAGATAAAAATATTACTGGATATTTCCCTTGCTCCTCTATTACTGAAGAATTTTCTATATACAAACCTTCAAAAAGTTTTCTATTATTTTCTTTGTTCTCTATATCAAAAAAATATTTTAACATTGACATATTTAATGTCTTTCCAAATCTTCGTGGTCTTGTTATCAATTGAACTTTTGTTATATCTTTTACTATATCTTCTATAAATTTTGTCTTATCTACATAAAAACTCTTCTCTGTTATCAGCTCTTTAAAATCTGATAATCCTATACCTATCCCTCTCATTTTTCTCCCTCCTTCTCCCATATCCAACTATATTATATCATTTTCTCCCAAAAATAAAAAGATGTTAAAGAGTTTCATCTCCTTAACATCTTCTGTATTTTATTGTGATTTCTAATCACATACTAGGGTTTCTATATTATCAAATTAGAAAGTATATCTCCATCCAACTAAGATATCTTGATAGTTTTCTTTTCCTGCTCCAGCATAGAACTCTCTCTTATCTCCTTCTTGATAGTCGAAATCTCTCCACTCATAAGCATATTGTCCATAAACATTTAAGCTTTCTGTAACTTTATAATCAAATTTTACATAAAGTCTTGTTCTTCCAAAAGAATCATATTCTCTATATCCTGCATGCTTATCTGCTCTATCTTTTCCATCATTATTCCAATCTTGTTCTTCAGCTATTGTAAATCTACCTTCAAAAGATAATCCTAATTTTTCTCCTTGATATAGTGGTGCATATAATCTAATTTGATGTTCCATCTCTGATTCATAATGATTATCTGTTGCTTCTGAACTTCCTAAAGCTCCATAATATTGGAAATAATATCCAACTTTAACTGGTCCTACTTTAACTCCAATAGGTAAAGTTTCTGCTTTTATATAATCAGGTGTTCCATTTTTTCTTCCTACATCAGAATCATCATTATTTGATTCATACCATACATCCCCCCAAGAGAAGAACATGTTGTTGCTTCCATTGTAATCCCATCTTGCATAGTATCTATCATAATCATCTTGAAGTCTTAATCTTGTTCCTAATTTTAAATCTGGAGTTACTTTTTTCCACACATCCATTTGAAGTCTTCCATTATCACTGTGAGCTCCATCTCCATCAAAATCTACTGACCATTGTTTTCCTGCTGTTAATCCAAATTGCCAATCTCCATATTCTAAGTTTACATTATTCCATAGCCATACATCATCAAATGTTTGATTTCCATTTTCGTTTTCTATTTCGATTTCTTGTCCAATGCTTGTTACTTTTAATGTTGGTGCTTCCGCCATAGCTCCTACTGAAACTATTCCCATTGCTGCTAATAATAATGCTAATCTTTTCATATTATTCCCTCCATAATTCTTTCATTGCTTCCCAGCTAAGCCAATTTTATGAAATAAATGTGATAATAAATTACAATTTTTATGTTAAAATATTATTTTTTTGAACTTAATTTCAACATATTTTTTTCACTAAAGTATTTCTACCATATATTTTTTCTATATTTTCATCACTATATTTACAAATTATTTTCCCTTAATTTTTTTATATAAAATGTACTTTTTTTAAAATAATTGTTGACTTACAAAATAAAATGAGGTATCATAATATTGTAAAAAGTAATGTTCACGAGTACAAAAATGTTTTTATTTGATGGAGGGGTATCATGAAAAAAATTTTATTTGCTGCAATAGTATCATCACTTATCTTAGCTGGATGTTCATCTACAAATGTTGTTGAGAGAAAAAATGTAGATAGAAAAATCACTTGGGAAGTAGGAGGACATTTACCAGCACAAAAAGGATATGAAAAAAATATAGGTACAGCTGGTGTACTATATGGTTCTCTTGAAGGAAAATACATAGTTGTGGAGGAGCTAATTTCCCTATAAAACCTGTTGCTCAAGGTGGACCTAAATTTTTATACTCAGATGTTTATGTATTAACAGAAAATAATGGAGAAGTTACAGTTGTAGAGCATACTAACCTACCTCACGAAATAGGATACGGAGCTTCTGTTACTACTCCTACAGGAATTTACTATATAGGTGGAGCAGCTAATGCTGAGCAAGATAACGATATCTGGTTCTTATCGATGAAAGATGGAAAATTAGATATGAAAAAAGTTGGAGATTTACCTTTCACATTCCAAAATGGTGGAGCTGTTGAAAAAGATGGAAAACTTTATGTACATACAGGTAAACAAGCTGGACAGGCTTCTAATAAATTCTACTCTTATGATTTAACTACTCAAGAAGTTAAAGAATTAGCTCCAGTTCCTGGAGAAACTAGAACTCAATCTGTTTCTCAATTATTAAATGGAGAGCTATATGTATTTGGTGGAGGAAACTCTAAAGCATTTGTAGATGGATACAAATATAATTTTGAAACTAATACTTGGACAGAAGTTGCTCCAGTTATAATCAATGGAAAAGAAGTATCAGTATTAGGAGCTAACTCTGTAAAATTAAATGAAAGTGAAATGATGGTAATTGGTGGATTTGAAAAACAACTTTGGAATGACGCTAACTACTATTTAGGAAACTTAAAAGGTGACGAATTAGCTAATTATAAAGCTGGATATTTCGGAGCTGATCCTTATGAGTTTGGATGGAATAGAGATGTATTAGTTTACAATGCTGATACTAATACTTGGAAAACTATTGGTGAAATTCCATTTGATGCACCTTGTGGAGAAGGGCTAGTTTTATTAGGAAATAAAATATTCTCTATCAATGGAGAAATCAAACCAGGAGTAAGAACTGACAGAGTATTTACTGGAACAATTATAGCTAAATAGGATTATTTTTTTATAAATCTCTCGTGAAAATAACTAGTTATTGTTAATCAATAGCTAGTTATTTTTTATTTTTTCAAATTTTATTCTTGTCTTTTTTTCATATTTAAATACTTATTTTTTCTTAGAAAAGAAAAAGAGATAGAGTTGACAACTAGGGTAATCAACTCTATCTCTGGGGGAGAGATTTTTATGTCTTTATATATTAATGTTATTATTAGCGTTTTTCCCTCTTGGGAGAGAGGGAATATATTTTATTGGGGAAAGTTTATGAAAAAATTATCATTATTATTATACTATTTAGACTTTATTAGTTATAAAAAAGTTTAAATATTTTTTATTTTTTTATAAGTAATTTACTTTTTTCTTATCTTTTATTACTTATACTATTTAGACTCAAGTAGTCTAAAAAAAGTTTAAAAGTTTTAAAAAAATTTTATAAAAAAACTCCAGCTTTTACACTGGAGATTTTTTATTATAATACATTATATTTTTCTATCATAGTTTTCATTCTATTTAATGTTCTTGTTTTTCCAATTATAAATAGAACGTTGTATAGGTCAGCACCTCTAGCTTGTCCTGTTATTACAGCTCTAAGTGGCATATAAACCTTAGCTGGTCCCTCTCCTATCTCTTCTAAAGTAGAGTGTAACATCTCTTTAGCTTCCTCGATAGTGAAATCTTCTTTTTCCCAAGCTTCAAGTTTTTTCATAAATAATTTTATAGACTCTTTTCCAACTGGGTCAAGTATAGACTCATTAAGTTTTTCTACACTTTTTCTCTCTTTTTTATTCATATCTTCAGTTACTACTGGAAGTTCAAATGTATCTTCAAAGTATACTGCAGATTCTTTAGCTATCTCTTTTAATGTTTGAGCTGACTCTCTTAAGATTTCTACTATCTTAACAAGAGCTCTATATTCATGCTCAGATACCTCTTCTCCTACATATCCTAATTGTCTAAAGAAAGGTATAGCTAAGTCTGTTAACTCATTTATATCTTTCATTCTCATATGGTGATTATTTACCCAACCAAGTTTTACAAGGTCAAATACTGGTCCTCCAAGAGAAACTTTATCTATGTTGAAGTTATCAATAAACTCTTGTAATGAGAATATCTCTTTGTTTTCTCCAAATGAATATCCCATTAATCCTAAGAAGTTTACTATTCCCTCTTTTAAGTATCCCTCTTCTTTATACCATATTAATGACACAGGATTTTTTCTCTTAGATATTTTTGTTCTATCAGCATTTCTAAGTAATGGCATATGGATAAACTCTGGTTGCTCCCATCCAAATGCTTTATATAATTGAATATGTTTAGGTGTAGAAGCTATCCATTCCTCAGCTCTTATAACGTGAGTTATTCCCATTAAGTGGTCATCTACTACGTTTGCTAGATGGTAAGTAGGGAATCCATCAGCTTTTAATAATACTTGGTCATCTATTTTATTGTTTTCAAATACTATGTCCCCTCTTAATCTATCGTGGATAATTGTTTCTCCTTCATAAGGCATTTTTAATCTTATTACATATGGCTCTCCAGCATCTAATTTAGCTTGAATCTCTTCTGGAGTTAATGAACGACAGTGTCCATCATATCCAGGAGCTTTTCCCATAGCTTTTTGTCTCTCTCTTAATTTATCAAGTCTATCTTGAGTACAGAAACAATAGTAAGCTCCTCCTTGCTCTACAAGCTTTTTAGCATAGTCTCCATATAGGTGAAATCTCTCAGATTGTCTATATGGTCCATACTCTCCTCCTACATCTGGACCTTCTGCATAGTTTAATCCTAACCAGTGAAGAGCATCAAATATCATTTGCTCTGAACCTTCAGTATATCTATTTTGGTCTGTATCCTCTATTCTTAAGATAAACTCTCCATTGTTAGAATTAGCAAATGCTAAGTTGAATAGTGCTATATAAGCAGTTCCAACATGAGGGTCTCCAGTAGGTGATGGAGCTATTCTTGTTCTTACTTTTTTTTCCATTGTATCCTCTCCCATATAAATAATAAATAGTTTTCTCTAAATTTTATCACAATTTTTAATTTTTTTAAAGAGTTATTTCATTTTTTTAAGAAGAAATTGATAATAACCGTATTTCTAAGAAAAGAAAACTCAAAGAATTGTGAAAATTACGGAGAGAAGTTAGATTAACTCAGCGAAACTGAACGCTAAAAAACGCAACTGTTTGAACGAAGTGAGTTTTGCGTTTTTAGTGAAGTAAGCAATAGTTAATCAACTTCTTATAGTATGGAACAATTCTTAGTTTTCTTTTTAAGTTAGCTAAAAGAATTTTTTTATCTATTTTTATTCCATCTTAAATATCCATTAATAAAAATATCAATATCTCCATCCATTACAGCTTTAATATTTCCAGATTCACAATTTGTTCTGTGGTCTTTTACTAATGTATAAGGCTGGAATACATATGAACGTATTTGGTTTCCCCAACCTATATCACTTTGTTCTCCTTGTAACTTTTTAAGCTCTTCCTCTTTCTTTTTCATCTCTAACTCTATCAGTTTAGATTTTAAAAGCTTCATAGCAGTTTCTCTATTACTTAATTGAGATCTCTCTCTTTGACAAGTAACAACTATGCCTGTTGGGAAATGTGTGATTCTGACAGCTGAATCAGTCATATTTACGTGTTGTCCCCCTGCTCCACTAGCTCTATATGTATCTATTCTAATATCTGATGGGTCGATATTTACCTCAATACTATCATCTACCTCTGGTACTACCTCAACTGAAGCAAAGGAAGTATGTCTTTTCTTATTAGCATCAAAAGGAGATATTCTTACAAGTCTATGTACTCCCTTTTCACTCTTTAGATATCCAAAGGCATTCATTCCCTCTACCATAAAAGTTATTGATTTTATCCCTACGCTATCCCCAGGCATAAAATCCATCTCACTAATCTTATACTTTTTATCACTACACCATCTTGAATACATTCTATATAGCATATCAGCCCAGTCACAAGCCTCTGTACCACCAGCTCCAGAGTGTATAGTAACTATTGCATTATTTGAGTCATACTCCCCGTCTAATAGAAGTCTAGTATCAAAATGTTCTACATCTTTTCCTAAGATAATATGTTTCTCTTCTAGTTCCTCTTGAAAATCAGTTTCTCCTTGTTCTACAAACTCTATTAGTACCTCTTCATTTTCAAGCTCTGCCACCAAGTTTTTAAACTCAGCTACTAGCTCCTTCTCCCCATTCATCTCTTTTATTATAGCTGAACTTATTCTTTTATCACTCCAGAAGTTATCCTCCATAGTTTTTTTCTCAAGCTCTGCTATCTTATTTTCTCTTTTTTCTAAGTCAAAGAGACCCCCTAATATCTTCTATCTTTTTTTTGTATTCAGAAAACTCTCTCTTTATATCTAGTATATCCAAAATACCCTCCTATAATCCTAATTTTCTTTTTACATCTTGTAAACTCATCAAGCTATAAATCTCTCCATCAATAGAAACATTTGGTCCTTTTGTACATCTTCCAAAACATCTTTTATTTGAAAGCATAATCTTTCCATCTTTAGAAAGACCATTGCTATCTACCTCTAATATTTTTACAAGCTCATTGTATATCTCTTGTCCACCTGCTGGTCCACAGCTCATACCAGTACAAACAGCAACCTCTTTTACATTACTTACTCTGTTTCTAAATTTAGGATAAAAATTTATAGTATTTTCAATGGAAATCTCCATAAGCCCTGTCTTATCAGCTATAAATTTTTGGACTTCTTTAGGGATAGAATCAATTTTTTCTATTACAAAATTAAGTATCTTTACATCATCTTTTTTATCTCTAAGATTTTCAATAAACTCTTCTAATTCTTTATAAAACTCCTTATCTACCATAATTACTCCTCTCTTAAAATAATTGCTACAGCAGTAGCATACTCTCTTGAATGAGAGATAGATAGCTCTACTCTTTTACCTTTCATTTTATCTTTCAAATCATTTTTAAATATTACTAGAGGTTTTCCTATATCATCATTTAATATCTCTATATCTATGAGATTAAATCCCCTCACACCAGTACCCATAGCCTTTGATATAGCCTCCTTAGCTGAAAATCTTCCTGCATAACTAGCAATTTTTCCAGCTCCTTTTTTTTCTATAAGCTCTATCTCAGCCAGTGTATACACTCTTTTTTTAAAGCTCTCATTTTGTATAGCCTTCTCTATTCTAGCTATCTCTACAATATCATTTCCTATACCTAATATCATCTTATACCTTTTCAAATACATCAATATTTACATCAATAGTAATCTCTAAGCTATCTAAAGAGAACAATCTCTCTACTCCATCTTTTGGACTTCTCCACTTATATGGTGTCATATCAAAAAGATTTCTTATACTCTCATTTTCAGTAATAAAAGATTTTCCTGTACAGTTGACAGTTTTACAATGTTTAAATATTTTTAAATCTTCAACTGGAGAGTAAAACTCAGTTCTCACATTTTCATAGACTACCTCTTTTAATTCTATTAAGTGTTTTTCTCCAGTAGAAACTACTATCAACTTTCCACCATTTTTTAAAACTCTCATCTTCTCTTCTGGAACAATTTTAGCAAACATACAGATTACAAAGTCCATACTCTCATCAGCCAATGGAATATTCATAGCACTAGCCACTAACCAATCTATATTTTTATATGTTTTAGCTGCACTTATGATAGCTTCCTTAGAGATATCTATCCCTATTATATTACTCTCTACTCCTAGATTTTCTAAAAACTTTTTAATATTCCCTGTATAATATCCTTCACCACAACCAATATCTAAAATATCTACACTCTTTTTATCTCCTAGATTTTCAAGGATAAGAGAGTTTACTCTATCAGATATTATTTTGTAGTAATCTTTTTCTAAAAATCTCTTTCTACTAAGTACCATCTCCTTATCATCTCCAGGAGTTTTACTATGTTTTTGGTTAGAAAGCAATAGATTTAGATACCCTTGTTTTCCCATATCAAAAGAATGGTTATTTTCACATCTATAAGTTTTTTCATTTCTAATTAAATCTTTTTTACAAACAGGACAAATTATCATTTTTTCCCCTTATATCATCTTATAAGCTTTTTTAGTATTTTCATTAGTAGCTTTAGCTACCTCTTCTACAGAAATTCCCTTTATCTGTGCAATTTTTTCAGCTACATATTGAACATATATAGGTTCATTTCTCTTTCCTCTATGAGGAGTAGGAGCCATATATGGACAATCAGTTTCTAGTATCAATTTATCTAGTGAAATATTTTCTACAACTTTAACTAAAGTTTTAGCATTTTTAAAAGTAAGTACTCCACCTATTCCAAGATAATATCTATCTACTACCTCTTTAGCAGATTCTACTGAACCAGGATAGCAGTGGAATATTCCTCCCACATCTGGAAACTCTTTTAAAATAGTTAAAGTATCTTCCATAGCATCTCTAGAATGTATTACAACAGGTTTTCCTACACGTCTAGCTAATTCCATCTGTCTTCTAAAAAACTTTTGTTGTACCTCTTTAGGTTGAGTCATCCAGTGATAATCCAGTCCTATCTCTCCTATTGCTAAAACTTTTTTATCACTAGCTAACTCTTCTAACTCTTTTTCTACCTCATCAGAATACCCCTCTATATCAATAGGGTGTACTCCAACTACTGCATATATAAAATCATTCTCATTGGCATATTTTACACTTCTTCTACTACTCTCTATATCATATCCAATATTTACAGCAAACTCTAAATTCTCCTTTATTCTCTCTAAAACCTCTGCTCTATCCTCATCAAATTGTTCATTATCTAAGTGAGCATGCGAATCTATCAACTTCATACTACTCTCCTAATGATTTTCTTAAACTGTCTAAAAATCTACAAAGATGAAATCCATCACAAACAGAATGATGTACCTGTATAGATATTGGCATTAAATATTTTTCTCCATCTTTAAAATATTTTCCAAGAGTAAAAATTGGAAGTAGATATCCATATCCCTTTTGTAGATTGAGATTAAAGCCCTCAAAACTTTCCCAAGGTATCATTGAAATGGGAAAACTGTTTATAGGAGTATTCGGCTTCCCTTCCATCTCCAAATTTTTCCCATATTTTTCAATATCATCTCTATAATTTTTACAAAATACCTCATAATCTTCTGAGTATTCAGTCCAAATATTTGAAAAAGTTTCACTCTCTTTATAAAAAACTGTATAGCAAGGTAACATCTCATCAAAATATCCTACTTTTCCCTCGCTATCTAATACAGTTCTAAACTCTTCATATCTATTTACTATTTTTGTTATATGGTAAAGCATAGTTGGATATATCTTTTTTTGCTCTGTCACTATCTTAGTAACATCTAATTTAGTTGTCATACTATAAGTACAAGGAATATCATCTAAATAGTGTCTATAGTGAGCTTTTCTCTTCCAATTCTCTATATCTATATAGTTAAATTTCATCCTCTTTCTCTCCAATAAATAATATTAAATAATTATTTAGCTTACATATCTTAATGAGAGAAAACTCAAAGAATTGTGGAAATTATGGAGAGAAGTTAGATTAACTCAGCGAAACTGAACGCTAAAAAACACAATAAGTCAAAGACTTAACCCTTGTGTTTTTAGTGAAGTAAGGCATAGTTAATCAACTTCTTGTAGTCTGGAACAATTCTTAGTTTTCTCTTCAAAAAAAGATAAATAATTATTTTAAAATCTCTGAAAAATCTTCCTCTTTAAATTTATATTTTTTTCCACAGAAGTGACACTCTGCTTCTAACTCTTTCTCTTTACTAAATATATCCTTTAATTGCTCTTTTCCTAAAGTTATAAGTCCTCTATAAAATTTATCACTTGAACAATTACAGCTATATTTTACATCTTTTTCTTCTAATATTTCATATGGCTCTACTAATCTTTCATAAGTTTCATCATTCATATCCTCATATAAAAGCTTTGTTATTCTCTTTATATCCATTCCACCAGCCATAAGTTCTGTCATAGGTCTAATAGCTCCTATTTTTTGCTCTAAAGCTGTTATAAATTCATCTTCTGCTCCTGGAAGAAGTTGAATCATATATCCCCCAGCATATTCTACTGTATTTTCATTTTTTAATTTTACTCCCAATGCTATTACAGTTGGAGTTTGTTCAGAGTTATAAAAATAATAAGCTAAATCTTGAGCTATCTCTCCAGAGTTTATCTCTGATAATCCTACATATGGCTCTTTTAGTCCCATATCTTTGATTATTTTAAGTATTCCTTGTCCTACTAATCCTCCTACATCTGATTTCCCATTATCTTTTAAAGGGACATCAGCAGTTGGATTTGATAGATACCCTTTCACTCCTCCATTGGCATCTGCAGTTACTACCATATTATTTAATAATCCATTTGTATCTGTTCTAAGAGTTAGTACATCATTTCCTTTTAATGTACTTCCCATTATTACCCCTGCTGTAAGTAATCTTCCAAAGGCGTCAATAGCTGTTGGACTACACTTATGAATATTTTGTGCCTCTTGAACTATATCTGTTGTATCTACAACAAAAAATCTAGCATTTTTACTTACTCCTCTTATTAGTTTTCCCATTCTTGTATCACTCTCTTTCTAAAATTTATCATATTTAATAATTGATTTATACTTTCTATAATTTTTTTCACTCAATACTTTCATCAAGTCTAAATTACTATTGATTCTACCATTTTTATTTAGGTATTTTCTAATATCTTTTATCTCTTTTTTATCAAACCCATAGTACTCTAAAAGAGTATCATTAGCTTCATTTATATAAAGAGGTTTTTTCTCTATCTGAGTCTTTATCATAAGTTTTTTTCTTAGCTTATCAAAGGTAGCTTGTCCTATCCCTTTTATTCTTTTTAATTCATTGAGATTTTTAAATCCACCTGTCTGCTCTCTATACTCCACAATAAGTCCAGCTAACCTTGTTGTCACTCCAGAGTTAGACATCTCCTCTTTAGATGCAGTATTTATATCTAAATACTTACTATTTTCATCTAAAACATTATCACTCATTATTATATCAAAACTCTCATTATTTTCAAAAGGATTTCCATATGTTATACTAAAATTTAAGAAAATAATAAATAAGATTTCTAAAATTTTTTTCATAGAACTCTCCTTATTTTTTTAATTTTAAAAATAACTCTTTCTTAGCTTCCATTCTCTCACTCATCTCTCTAATATATAGAGCTGGGTCTTTAGGATTTACATATCTTTCAATATAATCTCTATACTCATTTTCAGGTATTACAATCTTAGTGATAGCTCCACCACCTAGTCCCATAGTAGATTGATTTTCCTCTATCATCTCTATATTAAAAACTGATTCACAACCAAGTTTTGAGTACCCAATATTCTCTCCCCACTCCATAATATTTTTCTGTCTGTACATATAGTAAGGGTGTATATCTTTTTTCTCTACCAATCTCTTTATTGCCTCTGTGATAGTTTTTCCATCTAACTCCACTCTATCTTGACTCTCTTTAAATAGATTTGAAGCTCTTTTGAAAGCAAGAGTATGAATTGTCAAGTTCTCTATATCAAATTTTTCCAATTCTCCAAGAGTATATAGTATGTCTTCAGTTGTTTCATCAGGAAGTCCTACAATAATATCCATATTTACAATAAAACCTAACTCTTTAGCTTTTCTAAAATATTTTTCAAAATTTTCTCTATCAAATTTTCTATTTACTTTTTTAAGAGTTTCTACTTTAAATGTTTGAGGATTTAGACTTATTCTATCCACTCCATATTTTTTAGCTATCTCTAATTTTTCATCAGTTAGAGTGTCCTCTCTTCCAGCTTCAAATGTAAACTCTCTTACATCACTCATATCTATATGAGTATTTACAGCTTTCAATACATCTTCTAAATCTTTTTCAGTAAGAGTACTTGGAGTTCCTCCACCGATATATAGAGAAGAGATTTTAAAATTTTCCTCTCTTAAAAACTTTCCTGTAAGCTCTATCTCATCAAGAAGAGTCTTTACAAAGTCATTATAATATCTTCCAACTCCACTTCCTATCTCATATGAAGCAAAAGAGCAGTACTTACACTTTGTTGGACAAAATGGGATTCCAATATATAGATTAATATGTTTTCTATCTAAAAACTCTAACTCTTTTTTTACTACCTCAATAAGTAATTCTATCTTTTCTCTACTTACTAACAAAAACTCTTCCATTATTTTTTTTATCTCTTCATATCCATAACCTAATGCTAAAAGTCTTCTCACTACCTTAGTAGGCCTTACTCCCATTAGTCCACCCCAAGAGTATTTTTTACCAAAGAATTTTAACATAAGTATCTTTGTCATTGTTATCTCTTGGTCTTCAAATTTTCCATTTTGGTCTGGATATCTAAAGAATTCTACTCTTCCACCTATCTCTAATCTAACTACTATATCTCCATTTTCTCTCTCTATCTCTATATCTAAATTTTTATCCAAAGCCTCAGGAACCATTACCCTTGCAAATTCCTCTATACTTCTATGATTCATTTGAAAATTTGAATTGATTATCACTTTCTCCTCCAACTACCTTAAATTATCTATATACTCTTCCTTAGAAATTATATTTTGAGAATATAAATCCTCTAAATAATTTCTCATTAAAATCATTCCCATTTTTTTATTACTCTCTATCACACTATCTATTTGATTGAGCTTATTTCCTAAAATTAAATTTGATACTGCTGGAATAGATAACAATATCTCATAAGCCCCTCTTCTTCCATTTTTAGTTCTTACTAACCTTTGACTAACTATTCCCTTTAATGTAGTAGCTAGTTTTACTCTTATCTCATTTTGCTCTTCAGCAGGAAAAACATCTACAATCCTACTTATAGTTTCACTAGCACTATTTGTATGCAATGTTCCTAACACTAAATGTCCTGTTTCACTAGCTGTAAGAGCTGCTGCTATACTCTCCCTATCTCTTAGCTCACCTACCATTATCACATCAGGATCCTGCCTCAATACACTTTTTAGTCCTTGAGCAAAAGAGTGGGTATCTCTTCCAATCTCCCTCTGTCTAATAAGAGATTTTTTACTCTTAAAAAGATATTCAATAGGGTCTTCCAATGTAATGATATTGAGATTTTTAGTACTGTTTAGCTCCTCTACCATAGAAGCTAATGTTGTGCTTTTACCACTTCCACTAGGTCCTGTTATTAAAATAAGTCCCTTTTTACTCTCTATCAATTTTTTTAATATTTTAGGTAATCCTAACTCTTCCATAGATTTTATACTATTTTCAATGAGCCTTATTGATATTCCAATATTACCTCTCTCCCAATGAAAATTTCCTCTGTACCTTAAATTGTTAGAATCTTCAAAACTACAATCTAACTCTCTATTTTGATAAAAAATATTTCTTTCTCTCTCACTTAAAATCAAATCTACAATGAGAGATAGAAATCTTTTATTTACAAGCTCATCTCCTATCTTAATAAGCTCGCCATTTACTCTAAATGTTGGTAATTCTCCATATACTAGGTGTATATCTGATGCTCTTTGTTCCCTTGATAATGTTAAAAGTTCTTCAAATAACATATTACCCCTCCATTTATTCAGTTAGTGTGCAGACTTTACTCTATATTATACCATTTATTCTCCATTCTTCAAATAGAAAAAAAATTACTAATATGTTATAATAAAAATAAAAAATTGAGGTGGTACTTTGTCTTATAAAATTATTTTTACAGATTTAGATGATACTCTTTTAAATTCAGAGAAAAAAATCTCTCAAATTGATAAAGAAGCTATAATGAAAGCTCAAGAGGCTGGAATAAAATTTGTTCTTGCTTCTGGTAGACCTACTTTTGCTATGTATGATTTAGCTAAAGAGTTAGAGCTTGAAAAATATGGAAGTTTTATTCTGTCTTTCAATGGTTCTATCATTACAAATTGTAAAAGTGGAGAGCATATTTTTGAAGAGAGTCTTACAAAAGAGGATTTACATTTGATGTATGACTTTGCTAAGGAAAACAGTTGCCATATTCTCACATATGTTGATGATGAAATTATTTCTGAAACAGAGAGTGAATATATAGATGTAGAGGTTACTCTTACAAAAATGCCTCACAAAATTGTTAAAAATTTTAAAGAGGCTGTAAATAAACCAGCAGTAAAATGTATGATATTAGAAGAACCAAGTTATTTAAAAGAGGTAGAGAAAAAATTAAAAGAAAAGTATGGGGATAAATATAGTATAGCTATCTCTAAACCTTTTTTCTTAGAGGTTACAAAACTTGGGGTAGATAAAGGTGTGGCTCTAAAAAATTTAGTAGAAACTCTTGGTATGAAAATAGAAGAGAGTATTGCTGTGGGAGATTCATATAATGATTTACCTATGTTAAAGGCTGCTGGACTTGCTGCTTGTGTTGAAAATGCCAATGAAGATATCAAGAAAGTTTGCTCTTTCATATCTAAATCTAATGATGAAGGTGGAATGGCTTATTTAATTGAAAATTTAATTTTTAATAAGAGGTAAAAATGGAGATTAGATTATTAATAGAAAAAGATATAGATGAGATGGCTAAGCTTTATGTTAAGAGCTGGAGAGCTACATACAATGGAATAATTCCAGCTAAAATTTTAGATACTATTACTGTAGAAAAATTCAATCCTATTTGGAAAAATTATATAACAAAGGATAACAATGGTATTTTTGGAGCTTTTGAAGGAGATATTTTTTTAGGATTTGGTGCGTTTACTCCAGATAAAAATATGGAGTCTACTCTTTACTTAGATTCTTTACATATGAAAGATGAATATAAGGGAAAGGGAATAGGAACAAAAATAATAAATCAACTAAAAGATTATGCTAGAGAAAAAGGATACAAAGGTATCAGTGTTTCTGTAATGTGTGGAAATGATAGAGCTAAAAATCTCTATACAAAATTAGGAGCTATTCACTTAAATTACTATACTGGATATGAAATACAATGTGAAAAACTATACTGGGAACTATAAGAAAATTTTAAATTAAAATCTAAAAATAAAACAATTTAATAATTATTCAAATAATATTAACTAAAAAACTCAAAGAATTGTGTAATTTATGAAGAGAAGTTAGATTAACTCAGCGAAAT
>OGXY01001357.1_pt1 | contig 17671 bp, 10 predicted proteins | sample 1576411 | NCBI WGS metagenome assembly OGXY01 (sample SAMEA3541498, study PRJEB24748) | human gut metagenome | biome: human gut; feature: human-associated habitat; material: faeces | place: China | collected 2012 | reverse complement strand
CGGAACACATTGAAGTGAAGCCTGTTTATACAAAAGAAGACCTCGAAGGAATGGAACACCTTGGCTATGCTGCCGGACTTCCTCCTTATCTGCGCGGTCCGTATTCAGTTATGTACACTCTTCGTCCTTGGACCATCCGCCAGTATGCCGGATTCTCTACCGCCGAAGAATCAAATGCATTTTATCGCCGTAATTTGGCTGCCGGTCAGAAAGGTTTGTCAGTGGCATTCGACTTGGCTACTCACCGCGGTTATGACCCCGATCACGAACGTGTAGTAGGTGACGTAGGTAAAGCCGGTGTATCTATCTGTTCATTGGAAAATATGAAAGTGCTGTTTGATGGTATCCCATTGAACAAGATGTCTGTGTCTATGACAATGAATGGAGCTGTACTTCCGATTATGGCATTCTATATCAATGCCGGTCTGGAACAAGGTGCTAAACTCGAAGAAATGGCCGGTACTATCCAGAATGATATTCTGAAAGAATTCATGGTGCGTAATACTTATATTTATCCGCCTGCATTCTCTATGAAGATTATTTCTGATATTTTCGAATACACTTCGCAGAAGATGCCTAAGTTCAACTCTATCTCTATCTCCGGTTATCACATGCAGGAAGCAGGCGCAACCGCGGATATCGAGTTAGCTTATACATTGGCCGATGGTTTGGAATATCTTCGTGCAGGAACGGCAGCAGGCATTGATATTGATGCATTTGCACCGCGTCTGTCTTTCTTCTGGGCGATTGGAACCAATCACTTTATGGAAATAGCCAAGATGCGTGCTGCACGTATGTTGTGGGCAAAGATTGTGAAACAATTCAATCCGAAGAACCCGAAATCACTGGCGTTGCGTACTCACTCGCAGACTTCCGGCTGGTCACTGACCGAACAGGATCCGTTCAATAACGTAGGACGTACCTGTATTGAGGCTATGGCTGCAGCTTTGGGGCATACTCAATCTTTGCATACCAATGCATTGGATGAGGCTATTGCTCTTCCAACAGATTTTTCTGCACGTATTGCACGTAATACACAGATTTACATTCAGGAAGAAACTTACATCTGCAAGAACGTTGACCCATGGGGTGGTTCTTACTATGTAGAATCTCTGACGAACGAACTGGCACACAAGGCTTGGGAACATATTCAGGAAATTGAAAAACTGGGTGGTATGGCGAAAGCTATCGAAACAGGTATTCCTAAAATGCGTATCGAAGAAGCGGCTGCACGTACACAGGCTCGTATCGACAGCGGTCAGCAGACCATTGTGGGTGTGAACAAGTATCGTTTGGAAAAAGAAGCTCCGATTGATATCCTTGAAATTGATAATACGGCAGTTCGTCTTGAACAGATTGAAAATCTGAAACGTTTGAAAGAAGGACGTAATCAGGCTGAAGTGGACAAGGCATTAGCAGCTATCACTGAATGTGTGAAGACCGGCAAGGGTAACTTGCTTGAACTGGCAGTTGAAGCAGCTCGTGTTCGTGCTACTTTAGGCGAAATTTCTTATGCGTGCGAACAGGTTGTAGGACGTTATAAAGCAATAATTAGAACTATATCAGGCGTGTATTCATCAGAAAGTAAAAACGATAGCGACTTCAAGCGTGCTTGTGAACTGGCAGAGAAGTTTGCGAAAAAAGAGGGACGTCAACCTCGTATCATGGTTGCAAAGATGGGACAGGACGGTCACGACCGTGGTGCCAAAGTAGTAGCAACGGGTTATGCGGACTGTGGTTTCGACGTGGATATGGGACCGTTGTTCCAGACTCCGGCAGAAGCTGCTCGTGAAGCGGTAGAAAACGATGTTCATGTAGTAGGTGTTTCTTCACTGGCTGCCGGTCATAAGACATTGGTTCCGCAGATTATTGAAGAACTGAAGAAACTGGGACGTGAAGACATTGTAGTGATTGCTGGTGGTGTTATTCCTGCGCAGGATTATGACTTCCTGTATAAGGCAGGTGTAGCTGCTATCTTTGGTCCGGGTACTCCGGTGGCGAAGGCTGCTTGTCAGATTTTGGAAATTCTGATGGATGAAGAGTAACTTCTGAAATTCTTTAGAATCTTATAATATTCCCACCTTTTAGACTTGTTTTGGTTTAAAGGGTGGGATGTTTTTTTTGTTTGCATCCATTGCCTGAAATTAATTTTGCCTATATTTGCCCCGGGTTTCATAGTAAAAGACTCGACAGATGAACGAAACGATAGCAGAATTGGATATCCGTTTTGAGCAGTTTTATGCCGCTAACTTCCCTCGTGTGAAGAACTTTGCGAAGTTGTTGACCAAGTCGGAGGAGGATGCGGAAGACATTGCCCAGAATATATTTCTTAAGTTATGGACACGTCCTGAACTTTGGCAAGATCAGGAAACCATGACTGGTTATCTCTATACTGTGACTCGGAATGAAATATTCAACCTGTTCAAGCATCAGAAGGTAGAGCAGGAATATGAAGACAAAGTTTTGAAAGCCCAGTTGTTGGGTGAACTTTGTGACGAAGATTCCTCCCTGTTAGAAAATCTATACTATAAAGAAGTATTAATGCTTATTAGGATGACACTCAGTCAGTTGCCTGATCGCCGTAGACGGGTTTTTGAGATGAGCCGTTTTGAAGGACTTTCTCATAAAGAAATAGCAGATAAACTGCAAATCCCCTTGCGTACCGTAGAAGATCACATCTATAAAACATTGACGGAACTCCGCAAAGTGTTAATGTTTGTTATTCTATTCCGTCTCTTCCCGTAGTTGCCCTTGCTGAGTAGTGATATTTACGTAAGCGTTTCTAAACAGAACAATAAATATCACCTTATGAAGAATTATATTCGCGATGTAATCGACCGTTATATCAATCACGACTATCCGAAAGAAGTCGATCAGGATTTCCGTACATGGCTGACCGACGAAGAACGTGCCGATGAAAAAGATCATGAACTCAATCAACTTTGGGAAGCTACCGAATCGGCAACGACTTCCAGCTACCGTCATTCTTTGGAACGGATGCGTGAACTGACAGGCATCGGAACGAGGCGCAGGATACATTCTTTACGTACTCATCTAGTAGTGTGGCGCGTAGCGGCAGCTTTGTTGATTGCAGTTTCTTCCGTTTCTATCTATCTGGCTTTGCAGAACCGGCAGGCACCGGATTTGTTGCAAGCATATATTCCTACCGCCGAGATGCGGAACATCACTTTGCCAGATGGTACGCAGGTATTGATTAATTCCCAAAGCACTTTACTTTATCCACAGCAATTTACGGGTGATACCCGTTGTGTGTATCTTGTGGGAGAAGCCGGCTTCAAGGTGAAACGTGACGAAGAGCATCCTTTTATCGTGAAGTCCTCGGACTTTCAGGTGACGGCACTCGGAACGGAATTCAACGTGACAGCCTACCCCGACGAAGAGGAAGTGACAGCTACCCTGATTTCCGGAAAAGTGTTGGTAGAGTACAATAATCAGCAGGGGCAGGAGATCTTGAAGCCGAACGAGCAACTGGCTTATAACAAACGTACCCGCTCCGGAAACGTATTTCATCCTGATATGCAGGATGTCACTGCTTGGCAACGTGGCGAAATCGTTTTCCGCAGTATGACATTGGAAGAAATCTTCACCCGTCTCGAACGCAAATACCCTTACACCTTTGTTTATAGTTTCCGTAGTCTGAAAGAAGACCGGTTCAATCTTACTTTCGGGCAAAATGCTTCTATGGAAGAAGTGATGGATATTATCGCTCGTGTGACGGGAAATCTGGACTATAAAATAGTGGGAGACAAGTGCTATATTTCAGGCACCGGGGAAGGGCGTCTCCGGCACCGATGAAGATAGGCTCCGGTACCGGGGAAGACATGCTTCGGCACCGGGGAACAAAATAGAACTTGTAAACACTGAATATTAACCTTAAAATACACTGAAGCCTATGCGGAAAAAATATCCGGGAGAAGCTGCAACCTTCCCCCGGATGTGAAATCGAAATTCTTACTATTAGCGTTAACCAGACGCTACTAAATTCGAGAATCTAACTTTATCTGTATAAACTAATACTAAGAAGATGCAGCAAATTTATGAATTTATAGCCAATAAGCAGGCAATCAGTCGAGTATTTATGCTTTTTTTGTGCTGTCTGCTCCTTTCTACCCCTACTTTTGCTCAAAGTAGTAATGCCCGGATTACGATCCATAAGAAAAACATATCGGTCATCGAGGCATTGAAAGAAGTGGAAAAACAAACGAAACTGTCCGTTGGTTACAACGAGTCGCAGTTGAAAAACAAACCCTCCATCAATTTGGCGTTGGAAAAAGCCACGTTGGAGAACTCTCTCACGGAAATCCTAAAAGGTACAGGATATACGTATCAGCTCAAAGGAAAATATGTCATCATCGTTCCACAAGAACAGAAACCAACCGAAACTGCTTCCACCAAACGTATCACCGGACGCGTACTGGATGATAGCGGAGAACCGTTGATTGGTGTCAATGTACGTGTGGAAGGTACAAGCATTGGAACTATCACAAACATAGACGGTAACTTTTCGCTCGAAGCTCCTGTTGGAAGTGTGTTGAGTATCAGTTATGTAGGTTACACTCCACAGACGGTAAAAGTAACCGGACAGAATACATATAGCGTGCAACTGGCTTCGGATACAAAACTGTTGAGTGAAGTCGTTGTAACAGCACTTGGCATCAAACGCGAGCAGAAAGCATTGAGCTACAACGTACAGCAAGTAAAGTCCGACGAACTGACCCAGATTAAGGATGCTAATTTTGTAAACAGCCTGAATGGTAAAGTTGCGGGTGTTACTATCAATACGAGCTCTTCCGGTGTCGGTGGGGCAAGTAGAGTGGTGATGCGTGGAACAAAGTCTATTGAACAGAGTAGTAACGCTTTGTACGTGATTGACGGTATTCCGATGTATAATTTCGGTGGTGGAGGAGATACGGAATTTGGTTCAAAGGGAGCTACCGAGGCCATTGCTGATATTAATCCGGAAGATATAGAAAGCATTTCCGTACTGACTGGAGCGGCAGCTGCCGCCCTTTATGGTAGTAATGCGGCAAACGGTGCGATTGTGATTACTACAAAAAAAGGACAGGTAGGTAAGCTGCAAGTAGGTGTATCAAGTGGCATTGAATGGTTGAATGCTTTTAAGATGCCCGAATTCCAAGGACGTTATGGTACGGGTAGCAATGGAAAAGCGGGAAATTCCAATATTTATAGCTGGGGACCGAAGTTGAACTCGGCTGCTCAAACAGGATATGAACCCGATGATTTCTTTGATACGGGTGCGGTATATACAAATTCCGTTACGCTGTCTACCGGAACGGATAAAAATCAGACTTTCTTTTCTGCAGCTGCCGTCAACTCGGCAGGGATGGTTCCCAACAATAGGTATAACAGATATAATTTTACTTTCCGCAATACGACCAGTTTCTTGAATGACAAGATGAAACTGGATGTAAGTGCAAGCTATATTCTTCAGAACGACCGTAATATGACCAATCAGGGGCAGTACTCCAATCCGTTGGTTTCTGCTTATCTTTTCCCTCGTGGGGATGATTTCTCTATAGTGAAGAATTTCGAGCGTTGGGATGAAGCCCGGAAAATTAGCGTACAGTTTTGGCCGCAGGGCGAAGGTGACCTTCGTATGCAGAATCCTTATTGGATTGCTTACCGTAATCTCCGTCTCAACAATAAGAAACGCTATATGGCTTCGGCAGGTTTGAGTTACCAGATTCTTGACTGGCTGAATGTGGCAGGGCGTGTCCGCATTGACAATACTCATAGCGAATATGAAGGCAAGCTTTATGCAAGCAGTAGCAATACGCTGACTGACGGTAGTTCACAAGGCCATTATACAGTAAACAACGGACAATATTCGCAGACTTATGCCGATGTGTTGGTGAATATTAATAAACGTATTCAGGATTTTACGATTGTAGCCAATATCGGTGCCAGTTATAGTGGAGTGACTAGTAAGGAATTGGGCTATGCGGGGCCTATACGAGAAACTGGTATTCCTAATCTGTTCAATGTTTACGACCTTGACAACGCAAAAAAACGTGCTACGCAGGTGGGTTGGCGCGAAGCGACCGAATCTATTTTTGCCAGTGCCGAAGTAGGGTGGAAAAGTATGCTTTATCTCACCGTTACAGGACGTAACGACTGGGCTTCGCAGCTGACACATTCTCCGCAGGCTTCATTTTTCTATCCTTCCGTAGGGCTTTCGGCTGTCATCACTGAAATGTTGAAACTGCCTGATTGGGTGGATTATCTTAAAGTACGCGGATCGTTCAGTTCAGTAGGTAATCCTTATCCTCGTTTTCTTACCTATCCTACTTACTCGTATGATGCCAATAAGCAGGACTGGAAATCGCAGACGAATTATCCCATTGGTAAACTATACCCCGAGCGTACTGACTCATGGGAAGTAGGTCTGGATGCAACCCTGTTTAAAGATTTCAAATTGAGCGGATCTTTCTATTACGCCAATACTTGTAATCAGACATTTGATCCTCGGCTTCCTGTTTCGTCAGGATATGACAAATTGTATGTACAGACCGGATATGTACGCAACTATGGTTTCGAGGCTATGTTGTCTTATGGGCATCGTTGGGGAGATTTCGGCTGGGACAGCAGCTTTACTTTCTCGGCCAACAAGAATGAAATCGTCGAACTAGTGAAGGATTATGTTCACCCGGAAACGGGCAAAACTTACAACGTCGATAAACTGGAACTCAAAACCGATGAAGGTCGCGGATTCGGAAAGGCGAAATTTATCCTGAAGGAAGGTGGTACGCTGGGCGATCTTTATACCCATGCCGATTTGAAGCGTGATATTAACGGTAATATCCTGATTGACGATAGCGGCAATGTGACAGCCATCGACAATGCCGGTGACATAAAGTTGGGAAGCGTACTTCCTAAGGCAAATTTAGCCTGGAATAATAGCTTCTCTTATAAAGGTATCAATGCCGGTTTCTTGTTGACAGCCCGTTTGGGCGGAATCGTTTATTCGGCAACACAGGCTTATCTTGATCTCTACGGAGTATCTGAAACATCTGCTGCCGCGCGTGATGCCGGAGGAGTATGGATAAACGGCCGTAGCCGCGTGAATCCGCAAAGCTTCTATGAAGTGGTAGCATCGCAGAGCGGATTGCCTACCTACTATACTTATAGTGCTACCAACCTGCGTCTGCAGGAGGCACATATCGGTTACACCGTTCCGCGCCGCTGGCTGGGCAATGTCTGTGATATCAATGTATCCCTTGTGGGCAGAAATCTCTGGATGATCTACTGTAAAGCTCCTTTCGATCCTGAAGCAGTAGCTACTACGAACAACTATTATCAGGGAATCGACTACTTCATGATGCCGAGTACCCGGAATATAGGATTTAACATAAAGATTAACTTCTAAATACTATGATGGACATGAAACGAATATATAACATTCTTCTGATAATGATCCTTTCATTATTTCTGCTTCCGTTGGGCGGTTGTTTCGACAGCGACATCAACCGGAGTATGTACGAAGCGGACGGAGAAGAAATGCAGCGTGAGAATCATATTGTAGGTGCTACGCTCAAAGGAATGCAGGGATTGGTGATTCCTACACGTGAACACCTTTACCAGTTTATGGATGCCATGGCAGGAGGAGCATACGGTGGTTATCTGGAAGGAATTGTAGACACTTGGGTGATGAAATTCTCTACTTTCAATCCCGAACAGGGATGGCTCAAATCCCCGTTTGCCGATCCGATTAAAGACATGTACCCGCAGTACCGCGATATGATGAACAAGACGGATGACCCTGTGGCTTTAGCTTTTGGTAAAATTCTCCGGGTGTGTATCATGCATCGTGTGACGGACATTTATGGTCCGATTCCTTATTCGAAGATGATGGATAATGATAATTCGGGTGAAGACCTGGCTGTCCCTTACGATTCGCAGGAGCAGGTATATACACAGATGCTGAAAGAACTGGAAGAAGCGGATAAAGTGTTGGAGGAAAACAAAGACCTGTCGTCCGAGGCTTTCCGCAAACTGGAAGACTTGTATTACGGAAATATTTCCAAATGGCGTAAGTTTGTACATTCCATGCAACTTCGCATTGCCATGCGTATGAGCTATGTCAATCCTACCGAGGCGCAACGTATTGCGCAGAAGGCTGTGGAAGCGGGAGTGATTGAATCGAATGAGGACAACGCCATGCTTCATGTGGCGGAGAACCGTTCGGAGTTGCTATTTAATAACTGGAATGACTACCGTATCAGTGCCGATTTAGTTTCTATTATGAAAGGTTATGAAGATCCGCGTTTGGATAAGATGTTTGTCAAAGGTGTGCAGACAGTCGATCAGGATGGCGAGAAAGTCGATGTATACGATTATTACGGTGTACGTATCGGCATATTTACCCAGAAGAAAGACGACATGATTAACCTTTACTCAAAGCAGGTGATTTCCAGCACCGATCCTTATCTCTGGATGAATGCGGCGGAGGTGACTTTCCTTCGTGCCGAGGGCGCGTTGCGTGGTTGGAATATGGGAGGCGATGCGCAGGCATTGTATGAAAAGGCTATTGCCCTTTCATTCGAAGAGCGTGGCGGAGCCACCGGAGCGGACCAATATGTGAAGGATGCGACGAAAAAGCCTATAGACTATGTGAACCCGATGGACGGGGCTGATATTAAGTATAGCCATCCGGCGGTAAGTACCATTACGATTGCCTGGGAACCTGGAGCGGAGTATTTCGAACGGAACCTGGAGCGTATCATTACTCAAAAATGGATTGCAATATTCCCGCTGGGGCTGGAAGCATGGGCGGAACATCGTCGTACGGGCTACCCGAAGTTGTTGCCTGCCGTGGAGAATAAAGACCCCAATAATAGTGTGAATGTAACAATCGGTCCCCGTCGTCTGCCTTTCCCTGCAGATGAATATACGGGAAATCCGAAATACATCGATCAAGCTGTAGAAATGCTGAATGGTCCCGATGCCGCAGGAACTAAACTTTGGTGGGATAAGAAAGACCATTCCATTGAGAATAGTCAATCTTCAAACTAGAACGAACCTTTAAATCAATGAGATTATGAAATATAAATCAATTTTTAAGTTATGCCTACTGACTACTTTCCTGTCGGTTGCCACCATCAGTTGCGACGACTGGACGGAAATGGAAATACACGATAGTCAGGTGAATGGGTTTAAGGAACAGAATCCGCAAGAATATGCGGCATATACGCAGAATCTTCGTGCATATAAAGCAACGAAACACGCTGTCGTTTATGCCCGGTTGGATAATGCTCCGGAAGTATCTACCGGTGAGAAGGACTTTCTCCGTGCGTTGCCGGACAGTATCGATATAGTGACGATGCGTAATGCCGACCGTCTGTCCGAATATGACCGGGAGGATATGAAGTTGGTACGTGAGGATTATGGTACGAAAGTGCTTTACTATATAGATTGCACGGCTAAAGATAAACTGAATACCTCTATTACTTCTGCTGTTGAGGCAGTGCGTACAGGGACATTTGACGGGCTTGCCCTCGGTTCGGAAGGCTCTGCGGTAGACGTCTCGGCGTTAAAGTCGCTACTGGATGCTTTGGGACAGACACCGTGTCTGTTAGTTTTTGAAGGTACCCCTTCCTTGTTGCCGGAAGCGCAGCGCAGCCTTTTCAACTATTTCGTACTTGATATTTCCGGTGCATCCGATGAATATGATATAGAAACCTCCGTATTTTATGCCACCGGATATGGCAAGGCCGCTCCGGACCGTCTGTTGTTGGCTGTCACTCCTGACGGTACATTGACCGACTATAACGGAGTGACGCGCAATGCCATCGCCGGTGCTGCTTACGGTGCTCTCAATATGGAAACACCATTGGGAGGTATTGCTATTTACAATATCTCTGCCGATTACTACGATACTGATATTATTTATAAACAGACCCGTGGAGGTATTCAATTCCTGAATCCTGCTTCGGCTCACTAAACGATGTAAGCTATGAGAATACATAAACTTTATCAGTGCTTTGCAGCCGCAGTTTTGTTATTTCTGCCGGTTGCCTGTGATAATACGGATTACAGCGAAAAGTCACCGTTCGATAATTCGGCATACTTGAATGTGGCTGCCAGTAAAAATACGGAGGCTTTCACTTTTAACCGTAAGGTGACAAGCCAAACGAAGACTTTTGCGGTGAAATTGTCTTATCCGGCGGGGGATGATGTGAAGGTCAGCTTGAAGGTAGACGCTTCGTTGACTAGTGAATATAATGCAAAGAACGACACGCATTATGAAGTGCTGCCTGAAACATATTATCAGCTGTTGAAAACAGAAGTGGTGATTCCTGCCGGAAAGACTACTTCCGAAGAAGTAGGCATTAAATTCTCCAAACTCGATGAGTTGGAGATTGACGTAACTTACCTCTGCCCGCTTTCCATTGGAGGAGCCGATGGAGTGGGAGTAATGGACGGTTCGCGCACGATGTATTATTTGGTACGCCGTTCCAGTGCCATTACTACGGCAATGAACTTAAAGAATATTTATGTTGCTGTGCCTGGGTTCGATAAAGGAAGTTCGACGTCAGATGTGGTGAATAACTTGAGTGCGGTAACAATGGAAGCTATTATACGGGTGAACAGTTTCCAGCAAGAAATATCCTCTATAATGGGCATTGAACAGTATTTTCTGATGCGTATTGGGGATAAAGAATTTCCGAACCGACAGTTACAAACACAGACTACGTTTGGTAAATTCCCCGAAATCAATAACCAGAAATTACTGTTGGCAGGTGAGTGGTATCATGTGGCATTGACATGGGATATAGCTACTGCGACTATTGCTTTCTATGTAAACGGACAATTACAAAGTATAAGTACCAGTCATGGTAAAAGTGACTTGACTAGTATCAGTTTGGGAGATAAGTTACCTGATGATGAATTTGGGAATGGGGGTGATTTTAACTTCTATTTTGGGCGTTCTTATGGAGAGTCGCACGATATAAGCCGCCAGTTTGATGGTGAGATATGTGAAGCTCGCATTTGGAATGTAGCCCGTACACAAGAACAGATTTATCAGAATATGTATGAAATCTCTAACCCGACAACCGAACCGGCTTTGTGTGCTTATTGGAAGTTCGACGAAGGGACAGGCACTGTCGTGGCAGACCGAACCGGGCATGGGAACGATGCGAAGGTAGTACCTTACTGGAAAGGTAGTGACCATCTCGAAATGTACAGTAAAACCGATGCGGAATTGTGGCCGAGCGGAATCGAAGTACCGAAAGTGAACCAGGAATAAGTGTGTAGAACTTTTTTAAATAATCTATATATGAAACGAATAATACGAAATATATCTTTGTGTGCGTTGCTGGCAGTGGCAATGGGAGCCTGCGAGGAAGAGGCTGCATTGGTGAACCCAAGCGTTGCGCATGACAAATCTACACAGTCACCGGAAGAAGTTGTTGAAGCCGCTTCCTTGCAAAGTGCTTCAGCACCGGGAAGTGGACTTATCTTCCGTGACTTTGTGGTACAGACAGGTGATGAACTATATGTGGAATTGGCGAAACCGGCAGAGCACGACATGACTTTTACCATAGGTTTGAATATTCCTTTAAGTAACGAGGAGTTGAAAGCTTTGCCAGCAAAGTATTATAATATATTTATAGAAAGAGTGATAGAAGAACCGGGAGATAAGCTAACTATTACCAACGAAGGAAAAGTGACGATAGCTAAAGGCGAACGGAAATCGACGCGGGTAAGCTTTGCCTTATCAAGAATGACTGTTGATGCTTCAATGTCTGGGTCTCAATATCTGTTACCATTGGTAGCGATGGACGAGGATGGCAATCAATATCAGCTTTTCTATTCTATCACGGAACGAGATGAGGAATATCAGGATAGAACTAAAAAAGATTATAAAGTAGTAGCGTATATTGATACGGAAGTGATGAATCCTTTGATAGCTGACAAAACTACAGCTAAACTGGAGTATCTGAGATCTCGTAGAGACAGAGAAACGATTTATGAAAATGTACCTGTTGTTGATATTGTAAACGTGCGCAAAGCCCTTTTGGGATATGATGCTTCCTCTCGGAGAGTAATTTTGAAGTATACACCGGATATGGAATATGTGCTGAAGCACAATGTTCAGTACATTCAACCGTTGAGGCGGAATGGTCTGAAAGTGTGTCTTTCTATCGAAGGAGGTGGAACGGGAATAGGCTTCGCTAATTTGACAGATCCTCAAATAATTGATTTTGTGGCTCAAGTTAAGGTGGCTGTAGAACTGTTTCAGTTGGATGGTATTCATTTGCGTGATGAGGGAACCGGATATGACAAGGCCGAAGCACCGACTGTCAATGAAACTTCGTATCCGAAATTAATCAAGGCTCTGCGTGAAGCAATGCCGGATATAATGCTCACTCTTGCAGATGATGGCGGTACTACAGCCACAATGAATAAAGAACAAGAGGGCATTGTAGTGGGCGATTATATTGACTTGGCTTGGAATGTAATCTGGGATTCTCCGGTAAATCCTTGGGCGGATGGTTCGGAACGCAAACCCATTGCAGGGATGACGAAAGAACGTTATGGTGGAATTGCGCTTTATATTAAAGAACGGGCCCCAGAAGACATGGGATTTTTAGAAGAATTGCAGGCAAAAGCTAGAGTAATCACTATAGACGAAGGACTTGGAAAAGTTGCGGTTGTAGAAAACATTCCTTATAGGCAGTATAATTTAGAAACGATGGTTGTTGATGGATTTCAGAATCTTTTGATGTGCTTCCATGACAATAATGATTGGAATTATCCTTATTACAGTGCAATAGTACAAGAAGCTCGAGTTGCGACGCAATTTTATGCTTTCCGCAAAGACTGGTAAGGGAATAAAATAAGGAAGAGGTTGCCCTGTAAGTCTGATAAGTATATCATTCTGTCATTCAGAATGTAGTAAAGAATCTCATCTTTGTATATTCGAAAGAGTAGATTCTTCGCTTAGCTCTGAATGACAGAGTTAAATGATAGCAAACAATATCTTTTCGGACTGCCTCAATCCGGTAAACTCTTTATTGATATTCTTTATTTTTTCGTTTAATAATATTCATAAAACCAAGTAGAAACAACATCATAATGAAGAATGTATTGAAAATCTGGTTAGTCGACAACACTGTAACCGTCGACAACAAAGACGATAAGATCGGTCAGCTCGAATCGTCCGGTAATCTTTCGTTGCAGGATATACTCGATGAGATGCACAAGGAAGACACCGGGCTCCGTCCCGAAACCATCGAGCACGTCGTGAAGCTCTACAACCGTGTTGTGAGCGATCTCATCCTTAGCGGATATAGTGTCAACACCGGTCTTTACCACGCCGTAGCGCAACTCCGCGGTGTTATCGATGGCGGAAAATGGAATCCCGAGAAGAACTCCGTCTACGTCTCCTTCACCCAAGACAAAGAACTGCGTGAAGCTATCGCCCAAACCTCTATCAGTATTTTGGGCGAACGCCAAAGCGTGATGTACGTTGCCGGATTCTCACCTGCCACCGCCACTGCAGGCCGTCCGTTCACAGTCAATGGCCGTATGTTGAAAATTGCAGGTACGGATTCTTCCGTCGGCATCACTATCACCGACAGCAAAGAACAAACCACACCTGTCGACCTCAATATGTTGGCCGTCAACAACCCGTCACAACTCACATTCATTGTTCCTGCCGGTCTGGCCGATGGCGAATATACCCTCACCGTCACTACACAGTATGCAGGAAGCACGCTCCTGAAGACACCCCGAACCGCTATCGCTACTTTCTACGTCGGCACGAAACCCGATGCAGGAGGCGGCTCCGGTTCCGGTGGTAGCGAAGGCGGCGGAGGAGAGGCGCCCGATCCTGCGGCATAAATGTTCTCTTGGCCTGGCGGAGCAATGTCCCGCCAGGTTTATGCAGAGAGGCTGCATAGCTCTATACACGCATCATGTATAGAGTTGTGCAGCCTTCGTGTATAGGGCTATACATGCTAAATGCATAACTTTGATCTTTTTCTCTGTTTTGCCCTCTTTTTCATCAAAGACTTATGTATATAGCCATAATTGAGCTTGGTATTTATTTATCTTTTTCGCATTATCTTTTTTATGGTACTAATTTATTAGTACTTTTGTCTTTACCGAAAGAAAAGATCAACGATTATGGCAAGAATAACGATTCCATACGCAGTGGCCGACTTCGCAGAAATGCGTGAACGTGGCTTTTATTATGTTGATAAGACAAATTACATTCCGGGGCTTGAAGACTATAATGCTCCCATCTTTCTCCGTCCCCGTCGTTTCGGGAAAAGTCTGCTCATCTCCATGTTGGCCCACTACTACGACCGTACGAAAGCGAATCGTTTTGAAGAACTTTTTGGCGGCACCTGGATTGGCGAACATCCTACGGAAGAACATAATCAATATTTGGTGATTCGTTATGACTTCTCGGCTATGGTGATGGCGGATGATATGGAAGGGGTGGTACAGAACTTCAATGACCTGAATTGTGGACCCGTGGAAGTTACGGTAGAACATAACCGAGACCTGTTTGGTGATTTTCAGTTTACAACTCGAGGAAATGCTGTGCAGATGTTGGAGGAACTTTTGGGTTATATCAGCTCACATGGATTGCCTAAAGCATATATATTGATTGACGAATACGATAACTTCACCAATCAACTGCTTACTTCCTATAATGACTCACTTTATGAGGAAGTAACCACTAGTGATAGTTTTCTTCTCACCTTTTTTAAAGTTATCAAAGCGGGTATCGGCGAAGGCACGATTCGCACTTGTTTCTGCACAGGCGTATTGCCTGTCATCATGGACGACCTGACCAGCGGGTACAACATTGCGGAAATCCTCACATTCAAACCCGTTTTTTTGAATATGCTCGGCTTCACCTATGAAGAAACGAAAACATACTTGCGCTATGTACTTGATAAATATGCTCCCGGTGCAAGCGAAGAACGCTTCGAGGAAATCTGGCAGCTTATTGTGAACAACTACGACGGTTATCGTTTTAGCCCTGTCGGTGAACGTCTTTTTAACTCCACTATCTTAACTTATTTTTTTAAGAAATTTGCCGCTAATGCCGGAAGTATTCCCTCCGAACTGATCGATGAGAACCTGCGTACGGACATCAACTGGATTCGCCGCCTGACTCTTTCGCAGAACAACGCCAAAGAGATGCTCGATGCCCTGGTGATAGGCGGTGAATTGTCATACAACGTCAGAGATCTGTCCGGCAAATTTAACAAGAAGAAATTCTTCGAGAAAGAATTCTATCCGGTCAGCCTGTTCTATTTAGGCATGACAACCTTGAAGAGTGCTTACCGCATGGTGCTCCCCAACATGACCATGCGCAGCATCTACATGGATTATTACAACCAACTGAACAAGATCGAAGGTAACGCCAGTCGTTACGTCCCGGTTTATGAACTTTATGATTCCAATCGTAGTTTTGAACCCCTTGTGCAGAACTATTTCGAGCAATATCTGGGACAATTCCCCGCACAGGTTTTCGATAAGATCAACGAGAACTTTATCCGTTGTTCTTTCTACGAGCTTGTCTCCCGCTATTTGAGCCATTGTTACACTTTTGCCATCGAACAAAATAACTCCGTCGGTCGTTCGGATTTTGAAATGATCGGCATCCCCGGCACGGATTATTACACGGACGATCGCGTGGTGGAATTTAAATACTATCGTTCCAAAGATGCCGACCGTATGCTTGCGCTCACCGAACCGCTGGTAGAACACGTAGAGCAAGTGAAAGGTTATGCCGCAGATACAAAAAGAAAATTCCCCAATTACCATGTTCGTTCGTACATTGTGTATATCTGTGCCAACAAAGGGTGGAAGTGTTGGGAGGTTTAATATGAATCATTTGTAGATAAATATGAGGAAGAAGTAATTATACTCTCTTATTCCTCGGGTAGCCATCGACTGACATTTCGTGTGTCAGTACTGAATTCTATTCCAACCTTTTTGACTTCCCGTTCATCTGCCTGATAAGGGATAAGATATCCTTTATCTTCGATTTGCTGTAATGCTTGCTCGGCTGTGCCATTTAGTTTGAATTCGAATACATAAATATACTTCGGTGTTTTGACAACTGCATCAGCCCGTCCTTTTGCACTGCGTACTTCTGCTTGTGTGAACTGTCCCATGAGTTTGAATATCAGATAGAAAACAGTCTGGTAATGCCGCTCTGTCTGGTCATTCAGTTCGTAAGGTATATCGGCAAAGAAGGCTTGAAGGCGGGTTAGAAAAGCATTGATATTGCCACTTTCCAACTCATGGACAAATTTGCCAATATAGAAATCTTGCTCATTATCGGGAATATTAGAGTAGAATGGCAGAAGGAAATTCATAAAGCCATATCTCACTTCATCATTGGGAAAAGCAAGTTGATAAGTCTTGAAACGAGGGTCGTATTCTTTAATCGTCAGATACCCGCTTTGATAAATCAGCGGAATAGGATTCCTGCTTTCTGCCCGGTACTCGTTGAATGACGCTGCGTTTGCTTCCACTCCGTCAATGAGCGTTCGCAGGTCATAGTTGCTATCCATCAGCATCTTGACAAGGAAAGTAGGAGTGCCTGTCTGAAACCAGTAATTCTCAAATTTATATCCATCGAACACATTTAATACACTGAACGGATTGAACATGCCTTCTGCATATTCACAGAAATGATACCCGTCGTAAAGTGAGGTCATCTTATGGATTGTATCTTCCGGTGTCATCCGGTTGTATGAGGCCAGTTTATTCAATTCCGGAGTGAATGTATCTATCAGTTCCTGCTTGGTGATGCCGCAAATGGTGGCATAAGGCGGTTTCATGCTGATATCATTCAGTTGGTTTAAATCACTGAATACACTGACTTGTGAGAATTTGGTAACACCTGTCAGAAATACGAAACGCAGATAGCGGTCAGCACTTTTCAATACTCCATAGAATGCTTTTAGCATTTTGCGGTATTCTTCAAACAAGGGCAGATTATCCAGAGCTTGCAAAAGAGGTTTGTCATATTCGTCTACTAATACGACTACTTGTTTCCCGCTTTGCACACATGCACGCTCTATAATATAGGCGAATCGTTCTTCCGGTTGTCGATCTTGCTTTTCGGTTCCGTAGATTGCTTCCCATTTTTCCAGATGTTGGTTGAGCATCGCTATCAGATCTGCCGGAGAATCATATTTGCGTGCATTCAAGTCAATATGAAAAACCGGATAGACTTGCCAGTCAACTTCCATTTGTGAAATGGCTAGTCCTTCGAACAAGTCTTTACGTCCTAGAAAGTAAGCCTCGAAAGTAGAAATCAGCAGGCTTTTTCCGAAGCGTCGGGGACGGCTAAGGAAATAGGGGATGCTTGTTGATACCATTTTTCCGACAAGAGCGGTTTTATCTACATACAGATAATTTTCTTTGCGAATTTTCTCGAAAGTCTGTATCCCGATGGGTAATTTGCGGTTTAAATCAATCATACCTGTTCTTTGTTATAAGAATTCTACTCTTGCAAAGGTAACATATTCTGTGGGATATTGTTCTTTTAGACAAATATTCGTGTAACTTTGTAGGCTGATAATATAAAACAACAAGAGAAAAAATGATAGTTTGCATAGCCGAAAAGCCGTCTGTAGCACGTGATATA
>OGXY01001356.1_pt1 | contig 17676 bp, 16 predicted proteins | sample 1576411 | NCBI WGS metagenome assembly OGXY01 (sample SAMEA3541498, study PRJEB24748) | human gut metagenome | biome: human gut; feature: human-associated habitat; material: faeces | place: China | collected 2012 | reverse complement strand
GCCCAAATGGGCGGCGCTCCTGTTTACTTTATAAATGCTCGCCCTTAGCGGGGGTTCTTGATGGCGGCCTGTCCAGCGGCCCACCTGTAGGGGCGATTTTTTCAGAGGGAATACTGCTTAAAGTATCACTCCGAACCGTCTCCTCTATCGACACGGAAGCTTTATTTTTTCTGCCTTTAATGCTACATTCAACAGCATTGTACTCCCCTGACAGCAGGTTTAGCTCCCACCGAAAATGGTCGTTCGTGATTGGAATAACTCGGTCTACCACTTTGTCCAGTAGCATCTCATCCAGCTTGGGCTGTGTAAAATCAATGAGGCAGTTCAGCGTGTCTCTGATCTTTTCAACATTCAATACAGGTTGCTTTTGAACAGGTACGGTAGTTCTTTGACTCTCTATTGCTTGAAGCTGCTCGGCAATCTCAGACTTTTGGCTCATAAATTCTTCTTTTGAGAGTTCTCCATCCGCTCTCATTTCGATTAGATTTTGCAGCCGAGTTTTCAGCTTTTGAGCACGGGCCTCTAGTCTCTTATGCTCTTGATGCTCCTCTTGATGTGATTCCTTCCCACACTGAGCAAGTATCTTGCATACCTCTATGACTGCGGCCCGGCGGTCTATCCATACATTTTCCAGAACTGTCTTTGCCATAAGATCCAGTTTCCAATCGCAGATAGAGCGGATTTGGCAGGTGTGCTCATCTGTCAATCCATTGTCCACCATATATTGCAAAGACGCCCCATTTCGATGGCTGTAGCATTGGTATCCGTAGACCTCTTTCCCGTCCCTTTTATTCGTTCTCCAGTGAAACCGCTGGAATGAGCACCCACATGAGCACCGCAGCTTTTTAGACCATAAAAATTTCGATGGGTTACGACCGAACTTACGTGTCCCTCCACCTAACTGCGGCATAGACTGAATTCTACTTTCACGAATTTCCGCGCAACGATTCCAATCCTCCTCTGAGATAATCGCTGGGAAGTCGCCTTTGATAAGCGTGTGCTGACTGGTATCATGGTTTGTAATGCGCCGATGCTCTAAGAAATCCACTGTCACAGATTTATTGTAGCCGATGTAGCCCTTATACGTTGCGTTTTTTAGAATACGCCCCACCTTGCTACAATCCCACTTTACTTCACCACGTCCGTTCTGGCAACCACGTCTCGTCAATTCATTGACTATCGCCTTTTCGCCATATCCATCCAAGTACATGGAATAAATCAGTCTAATGATTTCCGCCTGTGGCTCATTGATGACGTAGGTACTTCCTACCCGGTCATATCCTATAATATTCCCTGTACCATACAGAACCCCATTTTGACGGCTGATGGCCTGCCCGGCCAGCACTCGTTCGGAGATTTTGCGACTCTCCTCCTGGGCCAGCGTCGCCATGATGGTAAGGCGAAGTTCCCCGTCTCCATCCAGAGTCCAAATATTATCCTCTACAAAATATACTTCTATGTCGAGCTTCTTTAGTTCACGTACAGATACCAGTGCATCAACGGTATTGCGTGCAAAACGACACACTTCACGGGTCACAATTAGGTCAAATTTTCCTTGTCTTGCGTCCTCCAGCATCTTCATGAAAGCAGGACGCTTTTTTGCTAGTGTACCTGTAATTCCTTCATCAATGTATCGGTCTACCACTGTCCAGTTGGGATGATATCGCTCCTGGTCATCATACCATTGCATCTGATTTTTTAGAGCTGCAAGCTGGGCCTCATGTTCCGTAGAGACTCTCCCATAGAAAACCATTTTTCGTGGCCGGTTGCGGTCTAGCGTCTTGAATACTGATTTCATATCAGTCACCTCCAATGCAAAGAATAATCTGCTCTTGGAGATTTGTTAAGGATGCCGATCTGCCTCTGCGATTTGCAGGGCTTCCTTATAGACGCTACGCGGGATCTCGCCTTTTTCATATAAAACGTGAATTAAGCAAACTTCCATTTTATGGTGAAAACGTGTCTGTTCCAACGAGGCACCTCCCATAAATTCCTGTATCAATAAAACAGCCGCGCCAGAACTGTCGGGCCGTTATAACACGCGGCGTACTCTGGCGCGGCTGTCTCCGTGCTTGTTTATATCAATTCACCGTATTTGCCACGCGCCCCCGGTGACGGGGATATTGCAGGCCGCCCTTGGCAGGGCTGTCAAAACTCCGCAGCGTCGCTCTGGGCGTGCGCCGCAGGGTTCCCCCTCTGACGTGGGAGGTCGTTACGAAAGTCTCATTATGCCCCCACGCTGTCGTCGCGCCCGGTGTGCCATGCCGGGTCTAAGGACTGCGTAGATCGCTCGGCCAGCTTGTCCATCACCCCCCAAAGCTGGCTGTCATGGCGGCGCTCCTTACGTCGCTGTTCACGCGGGGTTGTACCTGCAATACCGTGTATTTACTTGTAGAAGGAAATGAGGAAAGTATGTCCTTCACTAAGCACGTAAAAACACCCCATTTGTTAAGTCATTTCGAGCATCTTTTCGACTTTTTTTCTTGCAGCGCGAAGGGCAAGAGATATTCCGGCCTTTGAGACCCCTTCAATCGCTGCAATTTCAGTAACACTTTTGCCTTCGGCGTAGTGCATCCACAGGCGGCGGAACTGTGTCGTGCTCAAACAGCTTTTGATCTTTGCCATGAGCACAGCACAGTTTGCCTCCTGGCCTGCCTGCTCAATATCTCTCAGCAGTAACTCCTCTGCGGATGGCTCCATAGAATCTATCCGCTCATCCAGTGGCAGGCAGTTATCATAGAAACCGCGTCCGGCCTTATCCATCTGATGGTAGTTCCGGTCAGACCATTCCTTCCACTTCAGAAAGTCCGCCTCAGAGGAGAAGTCTGCACGGGTCAAGTAAATATGTACGTCTGTCACGCTCTTGCACACGATGGAATCAGGGTGCCTTTTATTCAATGCGTAGTCGCTTTTTCGGTCAAACATGGTAGCTCCCTCCAAACAATTTATATGGCTCAGATAAATTGATTTGGGAGGAGAGCGACACCCAGGGGTGCCTGATTGCCTATAATTTCTTTCTCACAAGACGCTTGTTCTCTCCAAACACAAATAAGGTCGGCGATAAAGTGTCCTTCATCGCTGAACTTGCTGTGAAGCACAATACCCCCACTTATTTACTTTAGGAGAGCACAAAAATATTTCAGGTATCTATGCTTGTTGATGTACTGTTTTGCAAATAATTCATTTGTATTACTTTATTTTATGCCGAAATAATAACCATTAGAATATTTGTAATGCAAATACTCTAATGGAGGGCGTTGCCGTGAAAGAGAAGAAATCGCTTCATGTCGAAATGGGTCAGCGTATCAGGAACCGACGTAAGGAATTGAAGTGGTCACGTGAAACGTTGTCTGAAAAAACAGATGTCAGCGCCCGATTCTTAACATGTGTAGAGAATGGGCAAAGCGGCCTTTCCCTCGAATCACTTGGAAGGATGTCCTGTGCACTGGGCGTCTCTACCGATTTTCTCCTATTTGGTAGCGGAACTGCACCAATTCCAAACGACTTAGCAGATGCTCTTGCATCTATTCCTCCAGACTATCACGACCTGTTAGTCAAGCAGGTACGTCTCTTTTCCGATATAATCAAATGATAGATTTGCATTTCAGTCAACTATTTAGTAGAATAAGGATACTATTACCACAAAGAAGGAGGGGGTGACTATGAATCAAGCTGATGAGGCATGGGTACAGAAACTCTATAGATATAACGCACCCAAACTGTATAAAGTAGTTCTTCGGCGTTTAGAGGATGCAGAGGCGGCACAGGATATTGTGCAGGAGGCATTTCTGGCACTAATTGAGAAAATTGAGCTTGTGAAGTGTCACCCCAATCCTGTTGGGTGGCTGATGAAGGCAGTCCACTTTTTGATTCTACAAACAATTAGTACTAATCAGAACCGTGTGGATCACGAAGTCGAAATAAATGACCAGCTAGAACATCTGACTGCTCCGCCCGTCCAAATTCTTTCCCTCCGGGACATGCTCCCACCCGGCCTTACCCAACGAGAACAAGATCTCCTTGTTTGGTTTTTCGAGGATGGGTTGACCTACGAAGAACTATCTGCCCGGCTCAAAATTCCTATCTTAACCTGCCGGACTCAAATGTTTCGTGCAAAAAAGCACTATAAAAAACTATCAGAAAAAGAAAAAGATTTTTCAGAATTGATGTAATGTTTTGACTCTTTTTTCTGGTATTTCTATGAAGGAGGTGTCACGATGCCTGAGAAGAAACGTACTCCGCATCAATCAAGAGAGGAAATGAGGGGCGTCTCTCAATCCAAAGGGCATCTCCATGATAAATCAGCAGAGGAATTGTTGACTGAGTTAGAGGCCAAACTGGACAGCATGACCGACCAGACCTACGATGAAGAGCTGGTTGATGCTTATTTGGAAGCCCTGGATGAAAAGGCCCCTCTCCCAAAACAGTTTGATGTTGAATCATCATGGAATCAGTTCCGTTCCAAGCACTCAATTCTGTTTGATGCAGATGATATTTTACCTAATCCAAAGCACTCTAGGTCCTTTTCTCACAAGTTCCGTTTTCGCAAAGCCATTCCCCAACTTGTCGCCGCAGCCGCCATTGTCGGGGTTCTCGGTATGTTCGGTGCCCAGGCCGCAGGTATCGACGTGTTTGGTGCACTCGGTCGTTGGACCGAGGAAACCTTTCACTTTGTTGCTCCAAAAGCTTCTGCGGCTCCCACTTACCACACAGTCTCAAATGGAGATGGATTCTACGAGCTGGAACAATACTCCACGCTTCAGGATGCCTTTGATGCTTACTCCATTTCTGATCCGTTAGCCCCGTCTTGGATACCCGAGGGGTACACACTGGACTATGTGGAAGTCAGTCCCTCAGACACAGAAATCATATTTAGTGCGTCTTATAGTAAGGAGCAGAACACCCTTTCTTTTCTGTATTCCTATCGGAAGGATGGTACCTTTACCTCATCCACCTTTGAAAAGGACGGCTCCTCTGTCGTTGAGTATATCCAAAATGGTATTACTCACTATATTATGTCAAATCTGAGTGTGCAGTTGTCTGCTTGGGTAAATGGTAACTGTGAATGCTCCATTACGGGGCCAATAAGTGAAAAAGAAATGATCGCAATTATTGACTCCATCTATGCTTAGGGGAGGAACAGTCAACTATGAAAAAATCTCTGCGTTGCATCTGTGCGGCAATTTTTATGCTGGCCTTCTGCACAGGTTTTGTTATCCATGCTTCGGCGGTTGAGCGGGCAAGCCTCTATCTTACAAGGTATTCGGCCACAGTGTCTGCAAGTAACAACGGAGCTATTGAAATGTCAATTTTTGTCGTTGCAAATAAACGTGTATCAGAGCTGGGTGCCAGCTATATTTTGTTAGAGGAGTCCGACGATGGCGGAAAGACTTGGAGCACGGCCAGAGAATATGAAGGCCAAAGCTGGATGACCACCGAAAATCGCTCCACCTACAGCAGAACCCTCTCATATCCGGGGACCATCGGGCACCAATATCGTGTAACAGCCGAAGTCTTCGCCAAAGATGCAAATGGCGGTGACAGTCGCACCACTCCCACCTCCCCTGTAGTTACTGCGAAAAGATAGCTCAAAAATATTGGCGGCATTAAGCCGCCAATATTTTTATTTTGGTGAAATATTTTAGGAAGCATTTCTGGTATTAAAATAGAGGGAGCTTTAATGAGCGACCGCTGGAATGCAAGAGCATGATGGAAGAATGGGGGTATACAGGAAAGCATTAAATATGGTTAGCAAACCGAAAATAATTAGGCCTTAGTATGGTGATTATTATGAAAAAGTGTATCATCGCATCTATCCTCGCTTTAATGCTATCTTTAACAACATTTGCCCAAGCGACCGCTTTACCAGAAACTAAGATAAATGATTGGGCTGTCCCTGATGTCGGAAGGGCAGCGCGACTCGGACTTCTAACAGATACCCTTGGAACTGATTACACGAGGGACATTACACGCCTCCAATTTTCGGAACTCGTTGTCAACTGTGTGGAAAAGGCCACAGGTGACACCATTGATGGAAGTTCCGTAAAATTCACAGATACTACAAGTATCGCAGCGCAGAAGTCGGCTGTAGTCGGAATCGTTAAAGGAACTGGAGATGGAACAAGCTTCTCTCCAAACCGCTTAATTACCAGAGAAGAAGTTGCAACAATGCTCTATCGTGCAATCCAATACACAAATCCAAATAATAATCTAGACACTGCTTCTCTTACAAAGTTTTCCGACAATGCACAAGTATCTAACTGGGCTAAGGATGCTATGAGTTCCATGGTTGGCTGTGGAATTATTAACGGCACTTCTGACAACACTCTTGCACCTAAAGCCAATGTGAGCATTGAGCAGGCTGCAATACTTATTTACCGCCTATATGGACAGTCCATTCTAAAGGATATAACCCCTCTGGCCGAGGCATTTGTATCTGACCAGAAAGCCATAATCACAAAACTCCAAGGGGCTTATACTAGTACCCCGAGTACATTCAGTGATTCACGTATCGATTCTATTCAGATGGCAGAAGTGTTCCAAGAAAATGGAACCACCTATATTCTGTATTCACTAAAATATAGTGTAAAAGCCGACAATCCTGAGGCAGTTATTGTGTTTGAAGATACATTGAAGGACGGCTGGTTGGTTATAAACGCGGTTACCACGTATGTTGTCCAAATGGATGGCGGCAAATTCACATCTTTAGGCGGATACACAACCGAGTTTTCAGCTGACGGAAACAAAGAAATGTATAAAATTGACTTTGAGAACTGGCTGGCGGAAAACATTCTTAATTGACCATACTCAAAGCAGGCATTCAGCAGATGCTTTTGACCTTGTCATCATGAACCTAGGTTACAGCAAACCATAGACACAGAAAATGTCACGAGATTCAGGGGGCAGGAGACGCTGTGTAAAGGGGGGATAGTGTTCTGAATAGATACTGCTACTCTGCCGGAAACACTCAATTTACAGAAGGAGGTATACTTATGAAGAGGCTACTTTGTTGCATTATGGCCCTTACAATGATTGGGTCAGCAACCGCTTTTGCGGCTGAACCTGTTGACAATTCCGCCATTGCAGAGAAGGCCCTGTCTGAGGTCACCGCTCTCTATGAAGATCTCTATACCATCACCAACGCGGAAGCTGAAGTCCAAAATTCAACCTATGATGATATGGGCAATATCATTGTTGACGTTGTTGTATCCTTTGACCGTACACTCAAGGCTACCTGTGCTGAGGATATGCCGTATATCCAGGGCCTTGAGATTGCATTGACGGAGTTGACAGATCCAGATGAAATCAGCGCAGCCAGTGCCTATATTGATGCGAAAAAAGCGGATCTGGAAGACAACTATATCGGGGTAGCTCAGGATACTTACATTGAGCTTCAAGTAACAGTCCCTATAGCAACAGCCCGCTCAAATGCAGCACAGGCCATCGGGATTGATAACATCGAATATGTCGGTATGAATGAGAATGTTCCTGCAAAGGAACTTGCTCCTGACAGCAATCAGGCTATGATGGAATCCGGCCAAGCCGCTATTCTGAATATTACCGAGAGAATGGCTACTCCTAGTACTCGGGCCTCAACCATCAACTCTGTAATCAAAAATTATGATCGTGTCCGCGCACGTGACTATGCACGCGACTGGTCATGCACGAACGGTTCCTTGTATGATCATGCTACATGCCACAATCCAGAGTATACATTTTATGCGTCAAATGATTGCACAAATTTTGTCTCTCAATGCCTCGTTTATGGTGGGCTTCCTACAGACAGTAAATGGAAGCCATATACTGAGCCCTGGAAAACAACAGGCAATGCTGGGAATGGCATCCGCCAGTATTTGACCAACAATGGCCTTTTCTTCCACAGTACCAACGAAAAAGAAGCCTTTGCCGGAAGCATCATTAACTGGCTGAATAGTGATGGTACGAACGCCGGCCATGTCGGTCTTGTGGATCAGAATGATACCGCTACGATGACCTTCTGCGCTCATACTCGTTGCCGTAGAAGTTGTCCTTGGACTGGAGAGAAGGTTGATTTTTACATTCCCTATTGGGATTCCTATGAAGGTGACTGGACTAAGTGACGAATCCGCCAATTCGATGTATCATTTCGACATTTCTAATTGATAGTGGCAAGCAATGCCTGTGTTAATACACGCGCCCGTCTGCTTGTTGTGGGCAGCACCCCCAAGCCCCCTTGAACAGCTCTGTACCGGAGCTGGCTACGCGTCCTGCGGACGCTAAAGAGCATGGTCAGATTACTTCTGCCACCAATAGGAATTGGGAGGAGGAAAACCCATGAATTATTAAGTCCCATTTCGTAAGATTAATCTTACGTTAGTAATCCGCAGATCCTAATACCCGCTATGGAAGGAGAGCTATTATGAAAAGGACTATAAATGCGATTGCGGTATTCACAGCCCTTTGCGTAGTTTTGACCACCAGCTGCTTTGCTGCTGATTCTTCGACTCTCCATAATTCTGATTCTTCTCAATACATTGTTACAAATTTTTGCATTGACGGGGCTGAGAGGGAGTGCATTGCGGAAATCACTAGTACTCCCTCAACCGAACCTGGAGTTATCGCTCATCGAGTTTCCTATTATATACCTACTACAGATGACCAACAGATAGAAACAGACCGAATAATCTCTCAGATTGAAAGCGGAATCACACCATTTGCCCATTCTAGTCAGAATGATATTTTTTATGAATGTCAATTTGTCCTAGAAATCCTAGAAAAGCGTGACCCCCAAATCATTAAGATTGATGGGAAGTATGTTGACTTCAACTATATTCAAATTGAGGAAGTTAACTATGGAAACTTTCCCCACCCCGCTGGTGAAGGGCGTGTAAATGTAAGTGATGAAGAGATCATAATCCGTCAAATCGGATACAATAAATATCCAGGCACACCTTCTTCTAAAGAAGTTTCTTTTGAGCATATAATTTCGGCCGAACCTGGTTCCGGATTCCACGTCCGAAACGAGGATAGTCTACTACAGTGGACGCCCCCATCAACTTGGGAACCAGTTGCTGATGTAGAAGGTTATGGAGTATTATGTGTTGCTGGACATTACGGTGCCACAGTAAGAAATTCGATGGGGGAGACCTGCGAAATTGATCTGGTTTGCAATGTCGCAAGCACTTCTATATGGGGCTAGACATTATGAAACCATTTCGATACCTCGTTACTTACATTGTAATCGTCCTTCTTATCGTCTTTTTTGGATACCTGAATGTGCAAAGATTTAACCTTTATGAAATACTCCCTTTCAAGTGCGTGTTACTTATCGAACAGTTAATCATTCCACTTTTCCCTTTTATATTTGGTGCACTCCTAGGCCGTAATTGGAAGTATTTGAGTCTTAGTCGGTGGCATATTATTCTGAATATAGTCCTACTTATTGTTCTATTACCTCTAGGATTTACCGAACTGACGGTAGCTATTTGGGGTGCTCCTAGCTTTTTAGGCTCTCTAGCAAAGATTGCTGGTACCAGCGGGACACGGATACTATTTCTGGTTTTTACTGGTATGCTCTTTGGTCGACTAACACTATTCATTCATGGACTGCCGTTAACTAAGACGCAATAAAAGTATAAATCCAATCTTATTGCGATTCAAAACATTAGCTTTAGTACAGGGCACAGTTAGCAGCGAAGCTGACTGTGCCCTTTTCCTGTGCGTTGCCTCCACGCTCGGTATTCTGCAAAATGCGGTCTACGTTGGCCTTGACTATCAGCAGCTCCTGCGCCTCGTCGCGGGCCTTGCGCAGCTCTGCGTAGGCCTCCTTTTTCTCCGCCAGCAGCGCGGCGTACTCGGCCTGCAAGGCTTTCATCTTTGGCAGCTTCTTGACGTTCAGCTGATCAAATGCCTGCTTTGCCGCCTGATGGAGCAGGATGTCGGCCTCGTGCTCAGAACGGAACTTTGGGGAGTAGCCAGCCTTACGGTAGGCGGCATAGGTGTCGCGGGTCTTGGCGTAGTTGACGATGTGGGTTCGCAGCACGGCGATCTCCGCCATACGCTTCTCCGCCGCCTTGATTTTCTCGGACAGCTCGTTGCGCCGTGCCGTGGCTGCCACCGTCTTTTCCGCCAGCACCTTGTAATCCAGAAGGCCATGATCGTTGAGATAGTTCAGGGTCTGCGCCATCTGTTTCAGGTTGAATTTGCTGGCCCACCGCGCATATCCGGCTCCCTTACCGGCGCGGAGCTTGGCCTGAATGTCCACCAGCAGATTGACCGAGGGCCGCATTGTCTGTACGGCCTGTTTTTTCCCAGGTGTATGAGTCCTCTGACCAGCAAAAATCTCCAGCAGAGCCTCCAGAGTGTAGCCATCTCCCAGACTGTCCAGCCGGGCAGCCTTTTCCCAACCGGGCAGCTTGAGACGATAGGCTGTTCCCCGCTTGGACACCTCACAGCCAGCGTCCCGGAGCAGATCCAAAAGGGCGTCCAGGTTCTCCGGCCTGTGCTCCATGGCCTTATCAATAGCCTGCCGCAGCAGCTCCCGGTGGGAGGGCTTGGCCTGTTCCCCCAGCCACTTGTCGTAGGTCTGGCCTCTGGGCTTCGGGTTCTCCACGATGGATAGCCCGTTTTCAACGCACAGGGTATCACTCAACCGACGCACGGCGCGGGTACTGCCCCAAAAGTTGCGGAATTTGCGGGTGCAATCCAGTGAGGTGGAGTTCCAGATGATGTGGTGGAGTAGGGAAGCACCGCCTTGTCACATTGCTGTGATAGGTTTGCGCCACCCTCTCCGGGAACCGTACGTACCCCTCTCGGAGTATACGGCTCTGTTACTGCTCGTTCAGACAAAACTCACTTTTTGTGGATAATACTGCGGTGGCAATCCCTGCACACCACAAGCGTTTTTCTGTGTTTGGCAATCATTGCGATTTCCCACCGTTCCTTGCCTTTGAGATTTTTGAGTTTGTTAATGTGGTGAACCTCGTAATGGTCGCTCTCTGTCGTTCCGCATAACTCACAGACCTTTGCTTTCAGCCGGTTTTCAAGGGTATTGACTGCGTATCCGTAGACAACGGCAGCATTGCTGATGTAATCCGTAGCAGGGCCCTTGCCTTTGCAGTCGGCGTAATTTGCGAAGTAACGCCTTTTGTTTCCCTGCTTCGTTTCATAGGGTATACCCCATTTTCCTGTGCCATCATTAAACTTGTCAATGGTTTTGGATAGGCTGGTTTTATGCTTTGAAGCAAGGGTTTTTAAGCAACTGTATTCCATAAGGTAGGCAAGATAGTGCAGCTTGCAAAAGTTGCTTGCCATACCATAATAGTTGCATATTCCTCTTAACTCCGCATTGTATACTGAAACGATTTCTAAGTCTGTGAGCCCAACCAGATATTTCCGATGAACTGGAAACATGGAACCATCTTTCTTCTGTATCGCCACACCTTTAGTGAAAACGAATTGACGGATTTTATCGTTAAGTGGCACCAACAGTTCTACACCCCCATTGAGGGTACGCATTTTTACATGACCGGGGCCACCCCGCTTTATTTTTCCGCTTCTGCGCACACGCACATCATAGCCTAAGAACCTTGCACATTTACTGCTATGGGTTATGAGCGTTTTATCTTCACTGAGTTCCATTTTCAGTGTATCTCCGATAAACTCGGCCAGTTTGCTCTTAATCCATTGACAGTCCTCACGGTTTCCCTTGACTGCTATTAGAAAATCATCCGCATACCGAACATATTTCAGTTTTTTGTCGGTCTGCGCAGTGCAGGGAATGGTCATCAGTTTCTGACGTTTGGGCTTATACTCTGCCAGCACCATTTCCCTTTCCTCACCTGTTACTTTCGTCAAGCGGTGGGATAGCCGTTTGATTTCATTGTGCAGCTCTCGGTATTCAGGTGTGATTTGTCCCACTCCGGGCGTGTCAAATTCGGATTTCAACTTCATTACAAACTTGTCCAATTCATGCAGGTAGATGTTGGCGAGTAGCGGAGAAATGATACCGCCTTGCGGTGTACCGCTGTACGTCTTATGGTACTGCCAATTCTCTAAATATCCTGCTTTCAGGAATTTGTAAATCAGCTTGGTTATCCGAGCGTCCTTGATTTTATTGTTCAGCAAGCCTACAAGAACAGCGTGGTTGATGTTGTCAAAGCAACCTTTGATGTCGCCTTCAACAAACCAACGCGTACCGTTGAACTCCCGTCTCAACTGTTTTAAGGCCGTATGACAACTTCTTTTTGGCCTAAAACCGTGGGAGACATCCAGAAAGATAGGTTCATATACCGCTTCCAGTATCATCCGCAACACTTCCTGCACCAATTTGTCAGTAAAGGTTGGTATACCTAAGGGACGCAGCTTTTTGCGGTTATTCTTCTTCTGGATATAGGTTCGCCTCACCGGCATGGGCTGATAGGTTTCGTCCGCCAATGCTTTGATAATACTATCTATTTTGGCTTCACTGAAACCGTCCGCCGTATCCTCGTTTACTCCTTTTGTTGCCGCACCGTTGTTGGCATACAGGTTTTTGTATGCCACAAAGTAAATGTCAGGACGCAACAGATAGCGATACAGTTTTGTAAATACTTCTTCTTTATTTGCAAGTGAGTTTTGACTGATTCTTGCTAAAATTTCCGTTGTTGGCTTCATGTGAGGTTTTCCTCCCTAATCAACTTCTAATTTTAGTGCGCAATAACTGTGCCCCTTCGCCATGTAAGGGTCATTACCCCTCTCGGACTACTACGAGCACTCCGTACCCATGCAGGATTTTCAGGCTCCAAAGCCATAGCCGCTTTTTCATTCCCCCTTTCGTGCGGCACTCCTGGTTAGGGCATCCCCGGTTAGCAATGAGACTTGGTAAATTCGGATTCTCGGTATCGCTTTCGCTTCGTTACCATAGGTTCCCCTACAGGTTGTACGGAATGATTGATAACCGACAAGACCACAACCATAACTTGCCTTTTCCGTACCAGAGGTTTCAGGCAATTTTCCTCTATCGGCACATAACAGAAACTGGAAGCTCACGTTCAGTAAATCCAACTTATACCTTATATCCGATTAACATTGCGGTTCAGTCGCACCCGATTGCCTTTAGGTGACTTACCGCTTTCCAGCCGTACTGTGTTCCCGTGTCAGCTTTCGCCTTTCGGTTAGGCTGGTTGTTTCCCGCGTTATCTTACGGGGCAGTACCTCATACTGCTTTTCTCATTGCCCTATCCGGGCGTACATTATGGACGTGCGCACGATCTATGTGGGTGCAGACGATAAAGGCATGATCGTCCTTGGTAAAGCGTCTGGCAAACTCCACGCCGATGCGGTTGGCCTCCTCCGGCGTGATCTCTCCGGGCACAAACGCCTGCCGGACATGGTAGGCGATCACGTCGTCCGCCCCCCTCCGCCTGCCGGTTCTGGCGAGGTACTGCTGCTTGCTGAACAGAAATTCCGCGTCCGCAATGGGGCTGTTGCAGCCATGGGCCGTAATGAGCCTGCCCTGGTCGGTCTTGTCCGGGTTCTCAACATAGTCCAGAATATCGCGGATGGCGTTGCCCACGCTCCGGCCCTTGCCCGTGTGCAGGGGCATGATACGGGTGGTTGCCAAAAGCGGCCCTCCTTTCCTGGCACATATAAGAACAGCCCCGGCGCTTCTTGAGCGTCGGGGCCGTTTTTGTTTGACTTATCCGTAAATCCAGTCCTGAATGGTATAGCGCAGGGCCTGGAGCTTTCCCAGCAGCCACGCCGCCGCCATAGGCAGACCCATGGGAGAGACAAGGAACGCAATTACCAGGAGAATGATGCCGTTTTGAACCGAGTAGGTGACGAGCACCGCTACGCCCAGAACCGCCACAAGGGTTCCCGCGAGGCCGAAGATAAAGGCGGTGCAATAGAGCAGGCCGGAGCAAATCCAGACCAGCAGGGCCAGGGCCACAATCAGGGGGGCCGCGAGTATCTTTAACAGTAACCTCATATCTCATTCCTCCTTGGCGTCTTTTTCCACTATCATCTTACCATAGGTCGAGGCCAGCCACAACGATGCGGAAATTCGCCGAAAATTTCGGCGAATTTTTTTCGGCCTATTCCAGCTTGGAAAGCTGGGAGAGCACATGCCCCGCCGCTGACCACAGGCGTTCATACCCCTGCCGCAAATCCTCCAGGTCCGCGTCATAAAAGCGCCCGGTCTCATGGACGCGGCGGGTGAGCTGGTTCAAATTGTTGCTGGACCGGCGCAGCAGGCTCACCAGCTCCTTCAGCTCCGGCAAATCCAGTTGCAGCACATAGCCGTCTATCGCCATCTTGCGCAGGTATGCGCTGAGATTGTCCGTCCCGAACTGGGCCATTTTCTGCCGGATCAGCTCCATCTCCTGGGGTGAGACCCAAAAGAGGACCGGCACATTTCTGGTGCGCTTCGCCATGCTTACCGCTCCTGTTCCCTGACCTTTTTCTTGTCCGTGTGCCCCGGCTCGGCTTTCGTCTCACTCAGCTTTTTCCGCACGGAGGGCTTGCGCAGCCGCAGGGATTGGGCGCGGTCCTCGTCTTTGGTAATCAGGGCATAGACGCCTTTGCGCCCCTCCAGTGTGGAGATTGACAGGGAGCGGAAGGGCAGCATAGAGACAAGCCGGTTCTGGTTCTTACTGTTGGCACGGGCCAGGAAGTCCGGGGAGACCTGGACCATGAAGTGGGTGCCGCTGGGGCTGTTGGGCTCCCGCGCTGCCTGGAACGCGGAGAGGATACGGGCGGCCTCGGCCCGGATGTCGTCTTTGGTGAGGGGTTGGGTCAGCAGATACTCATGCCGCACCATATCCACAAACAGGTCGATGATACCGGGATGGCTGCGGTCCACGACAAACTCTTTGTTGCGGTCATTCCCCCAAGCATCCAGGTCCTCAAAGACGGGAACCGTCCTGGCCCACGCCTTGTTGCCTTGGGAAATCCGCCCGTCCCACTCTTTATGCCGGACCGTATTGGCAAGGACGTGAAGCACCCGCTCATAGCCGAACTGCTCCACCACCTGGGAGACGGCTTCCCGGCCCAGGCAGTTGTCCCGGTAGTGCTCCGTAATCGCGGACTCTATGGCCTCCTTGCAGGCAATGTCGGCCTTGCGGGAGGCCCGGTATTGCTCCAGCTCCCCGTGCTCATGGGCATAGCTTCCGGGATAGCGATACACTGGAAGCTCCCGCTGGGCCTGAAGGGCGGCGTAGGCCCGGTCCGAGATGCAGTCCAGCATGGGGTCCAGGTCGGGGCTTTTCTGTTCTGTCCACCCTCCGTAGATGGCCTCCATGGGCGAGGGTACAGCCAGCAGCGCGGCGGCCTGGGCCTGGGGTATATCCATGAGCTCCGCTGCCGCCAGAATGTCCTCCCGGACGGCATACTCGTATGCGTGGTTCAGAATCTCCTCCGGGGGCTGGCCCATCAACCAGTCCCGGTACTTGGTCTGTTCGGCGGCCAGTTTTTCATAGAGCTGCGTGTTCATTTCCTCTTGCTTCATGTTCAAACACTCCTTCCGAAATTAGTTTCAGCGTGGTATAATGAGAAAAAATGCCGAGGGTGATTTTAATGGCGTACAGCGAACAGATGTGGCAGGATGCAAAAAAGAAGTGCCGCTTAAATAATGAGGATATTGCGCTTGCAAAACGGCTGGGTCTCAATCCCCGCAGTCTGGTAAAAAACATTCCCAGCAAAAGTGAGCCGTGGAAAGCGCCCGTGAGCGTGTGGCTGCATGAGATCGAAGCCAAGCACCAGAAAAAAGCGGCGCAGAAGCAGCGCCGCCGTGCGAAAACAAAACAGGCAGAAGCCGCCCCTGACACCAAAGAAACGCCCTGATGTCAGGGGCGAAATTCTATTCAGCGCACTTCCTCATGGTGTTTTGCTTTTTTCTCCGCCGCCCTGGGCGGCACGGGCCGTTTCAGCCCCTCCAGTACGGAGGGGCGTGTGCTCTTGGCGATCTCCTGCTCCTGTGACGTGGGCTTGCGCTGTGCACCCATATCAAGCTGGGCGTTCAGCTCGGCCAGCCGTGAGCTTTTGGCAGCCAGCTCCGCCTCCTGGGGGAAGGGCTTTCCCAGCTCCTTTTTCGCCGCCGCCAACTGCTCCCGGAGGTTGCTCAACCGCACCTGTACGCCCTCCATGCGGCTGTGCATATCGGCAAGGGTGTTGTCAATACGGAGCAGGTTGCCCCTGGCGTCAAGGCCCAGCTTGGTCCGGTGGGACATTTCCCCCTTTAAGGTCAGAATGAAGTCGCTGCCGAAATTCTCCACGGACAGGAACATGGTAAAGCCCCGGTAACTGCCGATCTCCGTCAGCTCCGGGGTCTTGACCTCCTTGCAGGTCCCCAAAAGGGCCGCACCCGCGTTGTCCTTGTCGGTCAGGGTGTCGCCCCGGACCACCATCCCCGCGAAGCCCTTTTCTACCTCTACCGCCTTGCCGTCCTCACCGCCCCTGGTGACGATGGGATGGGGATGGGCGGCCAGGGTCTCCATATCCTTCTGAAATCCGGCGATAAAGCCCTCGCACTCCTTAATCTGCTCCGGGAAATGGCGCAGCACATTGTCCTCCATCTGGAACTGCTTGCTCTGATGGTCCGCTTTCAGGATGCGCAGGCGGGACACGTCAATGTCCAGGTCCATCTTCTCCCGGATGAGGGGATCGCCCGCGCAAATGGCCTTGATCTCCGCATAGGAAAGGGCGGTCTCGTCCACGTCCTCGCAGGAGCGCACCGGGGATTTGGAGGTCATGATCTGAGAAATGAATTTCTGCTTGTTCTCCACCGTCTGCCACAAGTAGGAATCGAAGGTGCCCTCAGTGACATAGCGGTAGATATGCACTTCCTGGTTCCGGTTGCCCTGCCGGACGATGCGCCCTTTGCGCTGCTCCAGGTCTCCGGGCCGCCAGGGGCAGTCCAGGTCGTGCAGGGCGATGAGCCTATCCTGGACGTTCATGCCCGCGCCCATTTTGAATGTGCTGCCCATGAGCACCCGCACCTGTCCGCGCCGGACCTTGGAAAACAGCTCCTTTTTGTGGGCGTCGGTGTTGGCATCGTGGATAAAGGCGATCTCCTGGGCGGGGATACCCCCGGCGATCAGCTTGTCCCGGATGTCCTCATAGACGGAAAAGGGCGCGTCCAGCTTCACGTCGTTCAGGCTGTCCACCAGCGCGTGGAGGTCTGCGCCTCCCGCGATTTTATCTCCCACCGCCATCGCGCTCCTGTCCCGCTGGGCAGCGGCTTTGGACTTGGGCGTGGAAATATCGCAGAACACAAGCTGGGTCAGCCTGTCCGCCTGCCCCTCCCGCCAGATGCGGAGGATGTTGTTCACGCACATGTTTACCTTGCTGTCGGGGTTGTCCGGGAGCATGGGGTTGATAAGCCGCTGGTCCAGGCCCAGCTTGCGCCCGTCCGACGTGATCTTGAGCATGTTGTCGATGTGAGGGTCGATCCCCGCATGTACCTTTGAGGCCCGCTCAGAAAGGTCCTGCACCATGGCCTTTTGATGCTCGGATGGTTCGGCCTTCTCCACATGGTAGACTGCCTTGGGGGTGGGGAGGTTGAGCTGGTCGGCGGTCTTGATGTCCGCCGTCTCCTTGAACATGGACATGAGCTCTGGCAAGTTGAAGAAGCGGGCGAACCGGGTCCGTGCCCGGTAGCCGGTGCCCTCCGGGGCCAGCTCAATGGCCGTCACCGTCTCCCCGAAAATGGAGGCCCAG
>OGXY01001355.1_pt1 | contig 17680 bp, 10 predicted proteins | sample 1576411 | NCBI WGS metagenome assembly OGXY01 (sample SAMEA3541498, study PRJEB24748) | human gut metagenome | biome: human gut; feature: human-associated habitat; material: faeces | place: China | collected 2012 | reverse complement strand
GAGTGAGCGGTGCGGCAGGCAATGGCGGTCCGTTCGGTGGTTTCGGTGGCGAGGGGATGTCGATGGATGACATTTTCTCTATGTTTGGCGACATCTTTGGTGGCCGCGGCGGCGGTTTCGGGGGAGGCTTCGGAGGGTTTAGCGGATTTGGCGGTGGCGGTTCACAGCAACGCCGGTATCGCGGCAGTGACCTTCGTGTGAAAGTGAAGCTGACGTTGAAGGAGATTTCTACCGGAGTAGAAAAGAAATTTAAACTCAAAAAATATGTGCCGTGTGACCAGTGTCATGGCACGGGTGCCGAAGGTGACGGCGGTTCGGAGACTTGTCCTACTTGTAAGGGTAGCGGCTCCGTGATCCGTAACCAGCAGACTATTCTGGGCACTATGCAGACTCGCGTCACTTGTTCTACTTGTGGCGGTGAGGGTAAGATTATCAAGAACAAATGTAAGAAGTGTGGTGGCGACGGAATCATTTACGGTGAAGAAGTGGTGTCGGTGAAAATCCCTGCCGGAGTGGCAGAGGGCATGCAGCTTTCTATGGGTGGCAAAGGAAATGCCGGCAAACACAACGGTGTGGCAGGCGACTTGCTGATTCTCGTAGAGGAAGAACCGCATCAGGACTTGATTCGCGACGAGAATGATTTGATTTATAATCTGTTGCTTAGTTTCCCGACTGCTGCTCTGGGCGGAGCTGTGGAAATTCCGACTATCGACGGCAAAGTGAAAGTAAAGATTGATTCGGGTACTCAACCGGGTAAGGTGCTCCGTTTGCGCGGCAAGGGATTGCCGAATGTGAACGGGTACGGAACAGGGGATTTACTCGTCAACATCAGTATCTATGTGCCGGAAGCGCTCAATAAAGAGGAAAAGAGCACGCTCGAAAAGATGGAGGCTTCGGACAACTTCAAACCTAACACGTCGGTGAAGGAGAAGATTTTCAAGAAGTTCAAGAGTTTCTTCGATTAATTTTTTGCTATAATATATAAGGTATAAGTGAGCTGCAATCTTTTTTGTGGCTCACTTCTGTTTTTAGGGCTTGTCCTTTTAAAAAAAAGACATATATTTGTGTAGCAAACAAATGGACGTAAAGCGACATAAAATAAATACTAACACTTTAAAATTCATATTATGAGAAACGAATTTATCATGTCCACGACTAACACAATAGAGGGTTGTCCTATAAAAAAATATATAGATACCATCTGTTCCAATATCGTGATAGGTACCAATATATTCTCCGATTTTGCTGCATCATTCACTGACTTTTTTGGTGGACGTTCTGACTCGTATAGAAGAAAATTGGAAATTATATACGGCGAAGCATCAAAGGCATTGAAACAAAAAGCATTAAACTTGGGTGCAAATGCGATTGTTGGTTTCAGAGTCGATTTTGATGAAATTTCCGGTAAGGATAAATCAATGTTTATGGTTTCTGTTTCCGGAACGGCCTGTATCATTGAAATGAATAATAAAGAATTATCTGAAGAGGAGATCATTCGTACATCCATCAGTCAATCTGATTTGCAAAAGGAAATAGACAGGCGGTATATTATTTCTCAAATAAAAGATGCGGTACCTTTGACTTCCGAATGGGTAGAGTTTTTACTGGAATATCCGCAAACAGAGATAATAGAAAGTCTTATAAAAAGATATATCTCCATAGATCTCGATTATTATGCGGAAGAGGCGGCTAACATCAAACAGGTTTTATCTGCCACTCCTCCTGATTTCGTCATTCCCGTTATCTATCAGCATATTGAACACAAAAAGATAAGAATTCTAATAAAGGAGTGCTGTCTTTTTGATGGTGAGTCTATATATGAAACAATAGTGAAAGGAAAAATCCACGAAGGGGTGAGATTGTTGTCAGCAACAAAGAATTCTTATGATGCCAAGGATTTAAAATGGATGAAAACAATATTAGAGTGTTTAAACAGTCTGCCGGATACGGGAAAAATAGAAGTTGTAAAAGGCGGTGTGTTTACAAGAGATAATGGCGAGAAGTATATATGCGAAAATGGACATAAAAATCCTGTTGATTCGTCCTTTTGCGAGAAATGTGGAGTTAATATGAAAGGAATGACCGAGGGAGAGGTGAAGCATATTGATTCTTTAAAGGAAAGATATAGTATTATTGAACAATATATCCAATAAGTCGGGGCTCTAACTAAAATATATAAATCAAGTATGGCAGAACCTTTTAAGAATATGTACAACGAGCAATTTTTCGATCTATTTACGAAAGATTTGAAACTTATTATCGATGATTTTGATGCTCACGGGTTTGTTTCTCAAGTTATGGATGATGAATGGGAAGGCAGGGAACTTAAACAGCGCTGCATGCATATCACTACCATTCTGAAAAAGTTTTTGCCGGCAGATTACAAAGAGGCAATCGCTAAGATTCTTGAGTTGTTGGATCATGTAAAAAGTACGCGGCCTGATTTTTCGGTGATAGATGATACGAAGTTTGGATTGATGCTGGAGTATGGGGCGATTCTGGATAATTATGTCGAGCAATATGGGTTGGATGATTATGAAACGTCTGTCAAGGCGATAGAGAAAATCACACAGTTCACAAGTTGCGAGTTTGTGACTCATCCTTTTATTATAAAATATCCGGATAAAATGATGAAGCAGATGTTGGTTTGGTCGAAACATGAGCATTGGGGAGTAAGGCGGCTTGCGTCAGAAGGTTGCCGTCCGCGTTTGCCTTGGGCGATGGCTTTGCCGAATCTGAAGAAAGATCCGACACCTATTATTCCTATTTTGGAGAATCTTAAAAATGATCCGGCAAGATTTGTACGTTTGAGCGTTGCCAATAATTTGAATGATATTGCGAAAGATAATCCGGAAATAGTCATTGATTTGGCAAAGAAATGGAAGGGAGAATCAAAAGAGGTAGACTGGATTATTAAACACGGTTGCCGGACGCTCTTAAAACAAGGGATTCCGGAGGTGATGGAGTTGTTTGGCTTTGATTCTATCAGAAATAATATTAGTGTGGAGGATTTTCAGATTTCAAGTCTTAAGGTTAAAGTCGGTGATTCGTTGGAGTTTGGTTTTAACTTGTTGAATCATAGCAATAAGACGATCAAAATACGGCTCGAATATGGTATTTATTACCAAAAAGCAAATGGAACGCTGGCGAAGAAAGTTCATAAAATCAGCGAAAAAGAATATGCCGGAAATTCTACCACACGAATAACGCGAAAGCACTCTTTCCGTGTGGTTACGACGAGAAAATTCCATCTCGGGCTTCATCAAATCGCTATAATAATCAATGGGAGTGAATTTGAAAAATATGATTTCGATTTGATTGGGTAATTCGATTGCTGCAACAAATAATATAAATCCTCGATTCTCCGGATGAAAATCGAGGATTTTTTTATTTGGGTTCGTCTTTATCTCACACTAGCTGGAAGTTGAATATATAACACTCTATGTATTACAATAAATTGATTGCCGATAATTCCTTTGATAAAGCCTGAATACCTTTTTGTATTTTTTCAAGTTGTTGCCTGCGAGGCTTATGCACTCCAGCAGCATAATGCCATAATTGCCGTTCATTAATACCCGTAATCCGACTCAATGCAGCTTTAGTGAAGATGTTGCTATAATAGTTTATAAATGTAGCAGCATCAATCTTGAATTTTAATTCAAACTCTCCGGACAATACTTCACAGGGACTGGAATTATCTTCCAAATACAATTCAATCGCCTCTCGCATGTTGTCCTCAATCTCTCTCATGTCATTGCCAACAGTGATAACCGGAGCATCTTCAATATAAGCACTCAAGTTCTTTCCTGCGTGTTCCACAATTACTTCTACTGTTTTCATATCTCCTCCTATATTAAATTACAGAAAACAAGGGGGCTACTTTAGCCCCGCTTGTTTCAAAATGCTGTAATAAGTGCCTTTCTCAACGCCTTTGCTATTATGATTCGGTACAATAACTACCCTACCGTTCTTTTCAAACTTCATGTGGCTACCTTTCTGACCTTTTAGAACAAAACCGTTTTCCAGCAACATAGTTACAACGTCTTTAACTGATTTGTAACTCATAACGCTTTGGACTTAATTACTGCACAAATATAGTAATTATATGAATACTAGCAAAAGAAGTATTCATATTTTCACTATGATTTCTTCCTAATACCCCGGATTCTGTTTCAACCTCTCATTCATCACCCGTATTTTCTCCGGTATAGGGAATACAGTTGAATATCCACTTGCCTCATCCGGCAGTTGCGGACGGCTGCTGTAAGCTCTTGTAAACTTCCCGAAGCGGACTAAGTCCTGTCGTCTCCATCCTTCCCAAGCCAGTTCCAGCTGACGTTCGGCAAGGATATTCTCTAAAGTGGCAGTGCGGGAAGAAGCGTTGACACGGCTACGAACTTCATAGAGTTCTTCATCTCCGTTTGCTCCGTTCCGGACTTTCGCTTCACTCTTCATCAACAAAGCGTCTGCATAGCGGAACAATACAATGTCATTCTCCATCAACTTACCGTCTTTTGTGGCAGTCGGGTCGACTTCATATTTTTTCATGCGGGCTCCTGCGGTTTGTTCGTATGGGGTGTCTGTTATATCCAGAGATACTTTCCAGGGCAGATATTCCAGTACCGTTCCATTATCCAGTTTGATTATGTTTCCTTTCAGGTCGTGGACAATTCCTGCAAAATAGCAAATATCAAAACGGGGATCTTGTTCCGCGGTTTCATAACCGAAAGTTTCGAGGGCTTCAATGGTGGCGCTGGGACCGTTCTCACCGCTTAACCCGTAAGCCTTGGCGTGATTATAGTGGCGGGAACGGAAGAGATATTGCATCTGGTTGGTGTACAGGGTTTTGTTCATCGGAATAGTAAAGATATTCTCTATCGATGACTCGTTGAATATGGAGAAATTGGTTTCATATTTCGGTTCCAGTTCGTTGTAGCCTAACGTCTTTAGCTGGTCACAGTAGTAGATGACTGTTTCCCAGGCGTTGAGTTCGCTGCCGTTCACTGTGAACTTTATATTTTTTCCATCCGGGCGTTGTCCGTCCGTCCAATCATTGTCCGTATAGACTTCAGAATTCAAAGCCAATTTTGCCAATAGGAAAGTAACCACGGGGCGAGTGATACGGCCATAGTAAGGGCCGGACTGGTTGCTATGTGCATCGCTCAACAAAGGAGCCGCCTCTTGCAATTCCTTGACAACAAAGTCAAAGACCGTTTTCCGTTCACTTTGCACTACATCTTTCATTGCTACGGAAGAGGATTGAACTAGCGGGATGCGTCCGAATAAATCCATCAGGTAATAATAATACATAGCCCGCATGGCACGTACTTCGGCACGGTATGCCGGCAGTTCCGTAGCGGAATGAGTTTCGGCGAATTTGTCTATCCGCTCCAGTGATTTGTTACTTAACATGACGACTTTATAGAGATATTCCCATGTAGCCTGAATGGCATCATTCTCTATTCCCCAATCGTGCAGGTAAAGTCCTTGCCAAAAACCACCGTCATACCAGTCACCTCCACGAGTGGGGATAATGGCTTCGTCGGAAGTAAAGGTGTTCAGGTCGTAGACTCCCCTACCCGTTCCCTGCAATCCCTGACTATCACTATAACCGCCTACGTATGTATAAAGCGAAGCTACTGCATTGAGATATATTTCCGAGATTGTATTGTAGACGTCATCTTCGGGTAACTTATCTTTCGGATTTTCCTCCAAAAACTTACTACATGAGAATAAGCCCAGGCACGCTATAAGAAGGAATACCAGCACTCCCGAAGGACGTAAGATCTTCTTTGAAAACAGTTCCGCTATCCTTGAAAGCAGTTCTTCTTTCTGCAAAAAAAGACTTTTATTTTTCATATATTGTTTCATCATCTCCTCCTCCATTAAAAGTTAATACTCAATCCCAGTGTGTACGTCCGCGCCAACGGATATCCCCGTTTATCATCCACGCCTAAAGTGGAGTTCACCGTTGAACTGTTAATCATGGGTGAAAGTCCCGAATAACCGGAAATGGTTGCCAAGTTGTTGACTGTAAATGCCAGACGCAGGGAACGGACATATTTCTTCAGTTTCTGCACTTTCTCAATCGGCACGTTCCAACCCAGCGTCACATAGTCGAAGTTGACATAATCTCCCTTTTCCAACCAATAGTCGGTGGCGGTTTGATCCTTGATGTTCTGTTTCGGGGCTTTCTTCATTACGTTATAGTCGGGAAATATATTCATGTTCATATAGGTCAGGGAGGTTCCGTTGTAGATTTTATGTCCGAAAGCTCCGTTAATCTGCAAAGACAGATCGAAACGCTTGTAGCGGAAACTGATGTTGGAGCCAAGAATCGTTTTAGGTACGGCTTGTCCTGCCACGTAGCGGTCTTCACCATCTTCAAGGCTGACACCTCCGCCATTCAGATCGGCGATGCCATAGGTGTATCCGCCGTTTCCGTCGGATTCCAGTCCCGTACTGTGGGGAAGATAGAACACGCCCAACGGTTGACCCACCATCTGATATACGATGTGGTTGTATCCTCCATGAAAGCCGGCTCCGTCGAGGCTAGCAAGACTTTTATATTCGGGAGCAGAAAGCATTTCGCCGTTGTACATACCGCTTAATGAGAGCAGTTTGTTGCGCTGGAAAGTGATATTGGCATTGATATTCAGTTCCATATCCTTGGTCTTCAAGGGGGTGATGCCGATGGCGATTTCCGTACCCCAGTTGCGCATGGAACCGATGTTGGCAAGCAAGGTGTTATAGGTGAAAGGGGGTACGCTTACGTTGTAAAGGTAAAGCATGTCTGTGGTTCGGGAGTTGTAATAGTTGGCGGAAAGCAGCAGGCGGTTGCCGAAAAGAGCTACGTCGATACCGGTATTAAAGGTATGTTTCACTTCCCATTTCAGGTCGGGATTCGTGTTCCGCAAGTCTCCTAAAGATACGACGGCGGAGTTTCCGACGGGGACTACACCGTTCGGCTTTACAAGGTTCAATGTAGTGTATGAGTCAATCCCACTCTGATTACCTGCCAGACCGTAGCCAATACGGAATTTCAGATTATCCACCATCGGCAACTGCTTCATAAATTCTTCTTCACTAATCACCCATGCGGCAGATGCGGAGGGGAAGAATCCCCATTTATGGTTCGCTCCGAATTTGGAGGAAGCATCTGTACGGGCGTTCAGCGTCAGTACGTAGCGGTCGGCGTATGTATAGTTGAAACGTCCCATGAAAGATGCCAGACGGGGTTGGTCGTAGTAAGAATTAGTGCCTTCCCACAAGCGGAGTGCACCTGCCTGAAGATTATTATACCCGAATTTGTCGGTGCTGAAATTGCTTACTGTTGTATAATATCCCGTGTAGGTTTCTTTTTGAAGTTCGGCAAGTGCCAACACGTCAAAGAAATGTTTTTTCCAGTTTTTCTTATAGGTCAGCATCATGTTGCCCAGCAAGGACTCTCGCTTTTTGGTTCCTTTGTAAGCCTGACCGTTCGCCCAGACGGAGGTGGGGAGGTATTGCGAATTTTCCACGATATTATAGGTATAGGCACCGAAGAGGTTAAGTTTCAGCCCTTCCAGTAGATTGAAAGTCAGACGGGCATGCGTGCTGATGTGCGAAGTGGCATCATCATCCTGCACTTCCATCCATGCCAATGGATTGGTGATTTGACTGGCGGTTGTTATTCCGTCCCAGGAATTGGTGACGGGGTCTTTATGGTTGGGATAGGTGGGATTGAATGTGGCTGCCGAATAGAACGTTTTCTGATAATCCACCAGATTATGATTCTTCTGAATGGAACCGAACATTCCCAGCTCGCAGTTCAGGAAGCCGTCGAACATTTTCTGATTCATGTTCATATTCGAAGTGAAGTTTTTCATGTCTTCATTCAGAATCACTCCCTGACGATCCATGAAACCAAGAGAAACGCGATAGCTGGACTCACTGGAACCGCCATAAAAGGCGATGTGATGGTTTTGTTGTAGTCCTGTCTGTTCAATTTCTTTCTGAAAATCGGTATTATTTCCTTTGTCCAGAATGGAAATCCCGCGTTCCGAAGCGACACGGCGGTACTCATCGCCGGACAGCATTTTCAGATTCTTGTAGACGGTGGAAATTCCGAAGCTACCGTTGTAGGCTACCTGTGTTCTGCCGCTCATTCCTTTTTTAGTGGTGACCTCGATCACACCGGAAGCTCCTCGTGAACCGTATTGTGCGGTTTCGGAAGCGTCTTTCAGAATGGTGAAGCTCTCAATATCCGTAGGGTAAATGGAGGTGAGCATACTCAAGTCACCAAATACTCCGTCGACGATTATCAAAGGGTCATTGCCACTGGTCAGTGAGGTAGTTCCCCGCAGGCGTACTGCATCCAAGGCTGCCGGACCATTTGACCCGCGTTGGATAGTCAAGCCCGGCACACGTCCGCGGATTGCTTCCAAAGGGTTCGTTATCTGGTCTTTATTCATCTGTGTCTCCGTAATCTTCTCTACGGAACCGGAGAGGGTTTTCAAACTTCCGGTGGCATATCCAACTGTTATCAATGAGTCTATGGGCGTGACGGGGATCTTCTGCGCCAAGGTGCTCTCGCACGGGATTAGCAGAAGAAGAAGGCTGTAGAAAATGAGTCTAGCGTGTTGTACCATATTCTTAGTTTTTAAGGTAATAATACAAATATAACAATAAAAGAGGGAATCTGGTTGAGTAGATTCCCTCTTTTATTCATAAATGATATTGACAATGTCTATTTCACAATTATCTCATCCGTAAATATCCACCCTCCGAATTCGCTTCCGGCCTGTGCCTGGTAACGTACGTATCTTCCTTTGGCTTCTCCCTGCCATGAAATATCCGTAAACCGGATAGGGGTTTCTTTGCTCACTTCAAAGTGTTGTTTTTGCAACTCCGTGAAGTTAATTCCATCATCGGAAATGGAAATAATCACTGTCTCCGGCAGGAATACTTCCGCGCCGACCACTTGCATAAAAGCGGCGGTGATGGAATGGATAGGGGTTTCTTTTTCCATATCAATCGTCACATCGAGACGGTTGTCCGAGATAAATCCTTGCCATGAACCATCACCGTAAGTCCAGTCACCACGTATGCCGTCTGTCAGGGCTGTGTTGCCTTGTGCGGGATAATGGGGGCTATAGGAGGAGTTATAGGTCACTTTTTTACCGAGCGCCAAATGGCTGACTGGTTGAAGAGATTCGGGACGGCTGCCGATTTCTTTGCTCAAATCGAAAGGATGGTATCCTTTTTTCTGTAAATCGGCCACTGCTGACAGTGCGCGGGTATGGAAATCGGGCCACGACTTACGTTCCAGAGCCGACCAGGCTACTTCCGCCAATGCCAGCATACGGGGATAAATCATATATTCCACGTGTTCGGGAGTGGGGATATATTCCACCCATAGGTTACCCTGCACACCATAGACTAACTTTGCCTGCTCCGCAGTTAAGGAAGCGGGGACAGGATCGTAGGCATATACTTTCTTCAATGGCAGGTAGCCACCGATAGCTTCCGGCTGGGAGTACGGGGCGTCCTGATAGCTGTCCAGATAACAGTATGCACCCGGTGTCATGATGGCATGATGGCCGGAGGTGACGGCAGCAATACCACCCTCTTCTCCACGCCACGACATAACGGTTGCATTGGGCGCGATACCTCCTTGCAGAATCTCGTCCCATCCCAAGAGACGGCGTCCGCGATTGTTGAGGAACTTTTCGATACGGTGTATCAGATAGCTTTGCAGCTCGTCTACATTGGCCAGATGCTCGTCTTTCATTCTCTTCTGACATTTCGGACAGGTCTTCCAAGCCGATTTGCCGGCCTCATCACCTCCTACATGAATGTATTCGGAAGGGAAAAGTTCCATGACTTCCGTCAGTACATTCTCCAGAAAGGTGAAAGTTTCTTCATTACCGACACAGAAATCGGAGTTCTTGTAAGGTTCTCCCGAACAGGATAGCTGCGGGTAGGCAGCCAGCACTTCTTCCGAATGGGAAGGCATTTCAATCTCCGGAATCACCGTGATGTAATGCTGACGGGCATATTCCAGTATTTCACGAATATCGTCCTGGGTGTAATAGCCGCCGGAAGCTCCGGGTTCATCGTAACGGAGGTATTTACGTCCGCCGTTCCACCATTTCTTCCAGGTGGGGTCTGTACGCCAGGCTGCAAAATCGGTCAGTAAAGGGTATTTCTTGATTTCAAGCCGCCAGCCTGCCGCATCGGTCAGGTGCAGGTGCAAACGGTTGATTTTGTAATATGCCAATGCGTCTATCTGCTTCTTTATAAACTCTTTGGTAGAGAAATGACGGGATACGTCCAGCATCAGTCCGCGATAAGCAAAACGAGGGGTGTCTTCTATCTCGACAGAGGGTACGGAATAGCTGCCTGTGCTTGCCGGTTGCATCAGCTGTAACAGGGTTTGCATTCCATAGAATAATCCGGCTCCCGAAGTTGCCCGGATCTCGATTCGTTGAGAGGTAACGGAGAGTGTATAGCTTTCCGGTGATGGCAATTGGGGGGTCTTGGGGGTTATCAATAAGAAAAGCATCTGTTTCCTGTCTTTCATTCTCGCTTCTTTCAGCTGAACAGGTAATGCTTTCAGGTAATTCTCCCAGAGTTCCGCTTCTCCACCTTGCAGGTTTGTATAAAGTTTAGTCTTTTCTGACAGTAAAAAAGAGCCCGTCCCCTGCTCCATTTTTAATGGGACAGGTATGACGGACTGTGCCAGAATGGGATGTGCATGAAAGCACATCCCCAGTATACATAAGAAAAGACAAACTTTAGTGTATTCTTTTCTTATATTCATTAATCAATTTTGATTTCGTCTACAAATAAAAATGCGTTTTTACCTTTTCCTCCATGCCATGCCGGAAGTGATTTCTCCGGTGAAGCAATGACTCTCACGTATTGGGTGGTCACAGGAGCAAAGGTTAGTTTGTGCTCAACGATTCCGTCTTTGTCTGTCTCTTTCATCTCCGGATATTCTTCGGAAGCAATCTTTTTGAAGGTCTTGCCATCATCTGAAGTTTCTACGGACAGGTTTCTGGCATCAAATACCCAGTCCCCTTTTGCTACATTGGTAGAGATTGCCACGCTTGAGATTTCAGTAGGTTGCTGGAGGTCGATAGTCATATCCATGTCGTTTCCGTTGAAAGCGATCCAACGGCCTGACTTATAGCTGCTATTTCCTTTCAGACCATCTATCAAAGTGGAAGCTCCTTTGAACAGGTATTGTTCATTGATAGGCTGATTGGCTACAATCGGCTTCATGCTGGATTTGCTGAAATCAATCTTCTCTGTCACTGTCTTGCTTTCGCCGTTGGGACGAATGGCTTTGGCGGACAGGGTTACATTTTCCTTGATTTTCAATACTCCTTCGTAAACGGGGGAAGCGGCAGTAGGTTCTGTGCCGTCTAATGTATAGTAAACAGGGGCACCGTCGATGGTAGACAGGGTAACGTCCATTGTTCCTTCTGCCGGATTCGGGTCAAACTCGGCTTGTACGTCAAATACGTGTTTAGCGTAATTGTATCCTTCTGCATCGTACCACTTAATCAGTTGTGGAAGACGGGACAGGAAGTCGGCATAGTTTTTCTTTTCGGGGCTGGACCACTGAATTTCACACAAAGCAGCCCAACGAGGCAATACCATGTATTGTGCATGCGGGAAGGTAGCGATGTATTCTGTCCAGAGGTTGGCTTGCACTCCCTTGATGTATTTCTGTTCTTCCGGAGTAAGAGAAGCCGGCATCGGCTCGTAGCTATACACTCTTTCCATCGGCAGATAACCACCGATACCGAACGGTTCGTTTTCGATGTCTTTAGCTTGGTAGTAGTCGAAATACAGATAGGTGTTCGGTGTCATGATGACATCGTGTTTCTGCTTCGCAGCTTCGATACCACCTTTCTCACCACGCCATGACATCACGGTAGCATTCGGAGCAAGTCCGCCTTCGAGGATTTCATCCCAACCGATGATTTGACGTCCGTGGTCGTTCAGGAATTTCTCAATATGGTTGATGACAAAGCTCTGCAAACGTTCTTCTTTGCTGTGGCTCTGATCTGACTTCAATCCCAATGCTTTGATACGTGCCTGGCACTTCGGACATTTTTCCCATCTTACTTTAGGACATTCGTCGCCCCCTACATGAATATATTGTGATGGGAAGATTTCAATCAATTCACCATAAACATCTTCCAAGAATTTCAATACTTGGTCGTTTCCGGCGCAAAGCACATCCTCGGATACACCCCATTGTCTCCATACTTCGTATGGACCACCGGTACAACCCAGTTCAGGGTAAGCGGCAAGGGCAGCTTGCATGTGTCCCGGAAGGTCGATTTCGGGAACAACGGTGATGTAGCGTTCGGCTGCATAATCTACAATTTCTTTGGCTTGTTCCTGGGTGTAGAATCCACCGTAAGGTTTGCCGTCGTATTCGCCGGAGTTACGTCCGATGACTGTTTCTGTTCTGTTAGCACCGATTTCAGTCAGTTTCGGGTATTTTTTGATTTCCAGACGCCAGCCCTGATCGTCGGTGATATGCCAGTGGAGGCGGTTCATGTTATGTAAAGCCTGCATGTCGATGTAGGTCTTTATTTCATCCACGGTAAAGAAATGACGGCTGGTATCGAAATGCGCGCCACGATAGCCAAAGCGGGGAGCGTCATTGATTTCTACGGCTGGCATGGCAATATCCGCACCGACAGCCACTGGCAATGATTTGCGCAGGGACTGGATGCCATAGAATACGCCGGCTTCCGTAGGACCGGTAATCGTGATTCCGTCACCGGTAACTTTCATCTGGTAGGATTCCGGATTTTCGTTCTCCGTGCCTAATGCCAGTACGATTGCGTTTTTACCTTCTGTTCCGGCTTCAATGGCGAAATCTTTTCCGGTAGCCGTTTTCAGATAGTCTGCCAGGAATTTTGCGTTGCGTTGCATCTTCTCGTTTCCTTCCGGATAGAGAATTTTCACACTGCTCTTGAGGATGAAGGGACTTCCTTGAGCGGTTACAATTTCTTGTGGCATGGGGATGATCTGGTAGTTGGCTTCCTGTTGCGCCGATTGGCAAGAGGCAAAAAGTCCTGCTAGTGCCAGACATCCGGTTAATTTAAAGAGTTGCTTCATAAACTAAAAAATTAAGTGTTAAGTTATTAATAGATTAATTATAAGTTTCACGAATATGTTTGATTGTCAAAGGCAGCTCCTCTCCTTTCTTTATTTGGGGAGAAGTGATGACGACCGTTTTACGTTCTCCGGGAAGAAGGTCGAAAAAGTTGTCGCTGAAACGGGCTCCCTGCAAAGGAATTTCAATAAAGACATCTTTTGCAAGAGCGGGAGAAAACAATGTCAGTTCACACATGCCGTCTTTCTGTTTCATCTTGCAGGAAACGGTTGTTTCAGGCAGAAGCAGGTCTTTTGTTTTTCTAAAGAAGTATACGGTTTCGGCAAGGGTGTTTCCTGCCTTGTCTTTCAGGGTCAGTTGCATGAAACAGCGTTGCTGTTCTTCCGGTGATAGCCAGGTGTCGGTTTTTATACGGTACACGCATTGGGAAGTGTTAGCCGGAACTGTCAATGTGTTGAGTCGTATCGGCTTGCCTTGTTTCTTTCCGTCAAAGTCTGTTACTTTCATTTCCAACATCAGGTGGTCTTTGGTGTCCGGACAGTCGGAAATCAGGTAGATATTGAGGCTGTCGTTCTGCTGGATAGGATTGATGAGGATTGGAGCAAAGACTCGTTTGGCTTGGTAATGCAGGGCTTTCCAGTTACCGTAATAGTCGATGCTCGACCAGGATACTACCGGCCAGCTGTCATTCAGTTGCCAATACAGGGTACCCATACAGTAAGGACGGTTCCGGCGGTGTGCTTCCAGTCCGTGACGCATTCCTTGTCCTTGCAGTACTAGTCCGACATAGACAAAGTCTTCAAATTTTTCGGGGATGATATAGTCGCGCTCCATGTAGGTACGAATCAGGGCGTTGCCGATACTGCTTTTCTGATGAGCATTCATCACTTCCGATTCTATCTGATAATCTTCCGGAGCGGCGAAAGTGGAGATGGTCTTCATTTCCGGGAAGGACTGAAAACCGAATTCGCTCATGAAACGGGGCAGGTCTGTATCGAGTGACTCGAATGTTTTTTGACCATACCAGACTCCCCAGTTATGGCTGTCTCCTATCCCCCAGGATTCAGGACGCCCCCAGTTGGCAAAATACGGGGAGCTGTGTATGTAGAAACGGTCGGCATCCAGTTCCTTAACCTTGGCTGGAAGGAGCTGATGGAACAGTTTGTCGTAGCCTCGAAACATTTCCTGATAGATTTCGGGCGGGAAGTTCTTGTCGAATCCCCAATATTTTAAGGCTTCCAGTATTTCGTTATTGCCGCACCACATCGCCAGGGAAGCATGATTGCGAAGGCGACGGATGTTATAGCAGGCTTCCGCCTCTACCCTTTTCAGAAAGGTGGGGTCGGACGGATAGGGAGTGCAGGCAAACATGAAGTCTTGCCACACCAGTATTCCGTTTTCATCTGCCAGGTCATAGAAACGGTCATCTTCGTACGTTCCACCTCCCCATACACGAATGACATTCATGTTCGCTTCGCGGATGTCGCGGAATAAGGTTTGGTAGCGTTCGGTAGTGACGTTAGTCAAGAGCGCATCCTGGGGGATGTAATTGGCTCCTTTGGCAAACATAGGTACACCATTTACTTCAAAATAGAAGGATTCTCCGTCTTTATCTTTTTCATTAACGAGGCGAACAGTACGCAGTCCTATCCGGTGCGATTGCTCGGCTACGACTTTATCTTCTACTATGATTTGAGCGGAGAAATCATACAGGGCGGGCTTTCCCCATCCATTCGGCATCCAACGTACGGGGGATGCCACTTCGGAAGGTATGGAAACATGATTGATTCCGGGCTGTAAGGTGATTGCCTGGCTGATGCTTTTTTCTGCACTTCCTTCGAATGAGGTATTGATTCTCACCTCTGCCTGAAGTGGCCGGGGGAGTATGTTGTTTATTTCTAATTCATTAGACAGGTTTGCGAGCTGGTCGGTCAGTGCGAGTTGTTTTACGTGGTAGTCACTGATAGAAGCTGCGTCATAAAAACGGATGGTCACCGGACGCCAGATGCCGCTGGTCACCATGCGGATTCCCCAGTCCCAGCCATAGCTGTAAGAGGCTTTACGGGAGAATATGCTTAAATGTTTGTCGTGATGGTCGTTGTCTGCCGGATAGTTGAATCCGTTCGAGTTATATTGAGGCAGTGTCTGCCGGATGGGGGAATGAAAATAGATGTGAAGAAGGTTTTCTCCGATACGGAGTTGGGACTTGACGGGTATGGTATAACCGACAAACATGTTATCGGCTTTCAGCAACAGTGCTCCATTGAGGTATACATCGGCGTATGTGTCAAGACCTTCAAAAACCAATTGGACGTCATCCCGTTTCAGTTGTTCGGGGGTAACTGTAAAAGCAGTCCGGTATTCCCAGTCTTCATTTTCCACCCACTGAATCTTTTGTTCATTGATGCCATAAAAAGGATCGGGAAGTTGTTTATGGTTGATAAGATCCTGATGAACGATGCCCGGAACCTGTGCCGGTCGCCACAGCTCCGTCCCTGCCTGGGAAAACTCCCAGCCTGTATTTAGAACGACAACTTCGGAATTGTCATTGCTCTGTGCATATGCCATACTGCAACAGCATAGTAGTTCACATGCTATTTGAGCCTTTTTTCCGATCAAATTAATCATCATAGTGGGGGCATTAGATATTAACGGATTCAAAGATATTATTTTTTCAGCAAATTTCACTGATAATTTAACAAAATATGTTGTTTTTGCACGCCACGATAAATATACGGTTTTATTCTTTTATCATATCGGATAGTTTAACCGCTATTATATCTATCATTTCATTCCTAACAAATCTGTTAATTTCACCGCCTGAAAAGTCATGTGTGCCACACTGCTCTCATATAGAATACCGATTGTCTCTTTATCAATCATCGTCAGGCAACTATATCCCCATCCTTCTGCTTCGTCGAGCATGATTTGATGTTCGGGCAACCAGGTAAGTCCTTTATCCAGACTTGCTTTTATTGTTATATGATTGCGCCCTTTAGTCGTATCCGGATTTGAAAACAACAGGAGGTCTTTATTCAAAACGTTGTCCTTGGCATCGACATGAATCAGACTGGCCATACATACCGGTTCCTGAAGTGCCTTACGTGAAGACGGGTGTTCTGTCCAGGTTTTTCCCAAATCTTTCGTTATGGCAATAGCCCGGCTTCCTCCTCTATTGTCACGCATATTCAGCATCAATACTCCCGGTTCTATTTCCGCAACTTGTGCTTCCGTTGTATTTGTTCGTGCCATATTGTGCATTTTCCACGTTTTCCCCCGGTCTTTACTATACATGATTCCTGCATTCGGAACACGGGTAGAGTCTATAAACTGCGTTGGAAATACTAATGTGCCGTCGCTCATCGTTATTCCACGTCCGGGTCCTTGAAGGAGAAAATACCAGGACGGATCTTTTACCTGCTCTGTTATATTGATCGGTTTCGACCATGTTTTACCATCGTCTGTGCTCTTTGCCAATACCAGCTGTGCGGTATGGTTTATATCCATTCCCGGATGGGAGCTCCACCAGGCACGTTGATTACCCATACCATGTGTCCATGCGGCAACCACCCAGACGGTATTCGTTTGAGTATCTACCAAAATAGAGGGATCTCCTACCCCATTCTGTGCTTTAGGCAAACCGCCATACTCACCAAATGAAAGCGGAAGACGCATTTTCTCCCAGCTCTTCCCTCCGTCAGTGCTACGACTCAAACCCACATCTACATATTCCTGTAAATCGACACTACTATTATATCGGACATCGTACACTCCCAATAATGTTCCTTTATTGGTTGTCACTAATCCGGGAATACGGAAGGAAGCAGAACCGTCATTACCAGCATGACGAACTCCGACTGCCATCCGGTGAGTAATATCTTTCGGGGAAATAAATTTACAATAGAGTTCTTTCCCATCCACTTTTACAGCATGTAAATCAGAGACTATTTTAGTATGCAAAGAGGCATCTGTTTTCATCTGCAAACTGATCCAAAAAAAGTTGACACCTGGAAATAAATTGTAATTACCTCTTAATACAACTTTTTCCGATGGTCCGACCTCTGCACATTTTATGGAATAGGAAGGATTAGCCGCCAATGTCGCACCCGGTCGATGGCTGGATATGTACTCTACAGGGGCAAAGCGATTTTTGTTTTGATCTTGTAAGGCCTCTGTTCCTCCATAATAGAGTTTGATTGCCTGAACATCCGCTAAGTTGGTACTTTTACTGAAATCTAAAACAACTTCATCGAGTATCTTGCTTTCCTTTGCATCCAACCGGATATAGAACAGAACATTATCCTGCCGCTCTATCAAAACCGGGATTTGTGTTTCATGGATAAATACTGTGTCTGAAGCTTTTACGTCAAAAGAATATCCTAAGAGGATAAGGAAAAGTAAATAATAAATTCTTCTCATAATGGGGGTATTAGTTAGTTTAACGCGATAAAGATAAAACTTTTCTACCATAATATTACTATGCAAACAGTAAACTTTGATTTTACCAAGTTCTGGTAGGACTAGTCAATACTTTGACCACCGTTCTGGCTCTTG
>OGXY01001350.1_pt1 | contig 17710 bp, 14 predicted proteins | sample 1576411 | NCBI WGS metagenome assembly OGXY01 (sample SAMEA3541498, study PRJEB24748) | human gut metagenome | biome: human gut; feature: human-associated habitat; material: faeces | place: China | collected 2012 | reverse complement strand
GTACCTGCGGCACCTGCCTCTGACTGCATTTCTACTACCTTTACTGTATTACCAAAAATGTTTTTCTGTCCTGCTGCTGACCACTGGTCAACAACATCTGCCATTGGACTAGAAGGTGTGATAGGATAGATACCTGCAACTTCTGTAAACGCATAAGCAACGTGTGCAGCAGCTGTATTACCATCCATAGATTGTTTTGCTCTAGCCATTTCTTTGTAATCCTCCTTAAAAATATTGTGGAATTGTATCATTCCGATTATCTATATTTTAGTATTTCTTCGACAAAAAGTAAAGGCATTCTTCTAAATTATCTATTAAAATACATAATTTCTTTTTAATGCCTTTACAATTTTTGTTTATTTTTACTATCGTTTGTGTATACAATTACAGTATCAGCTTCTTTTTATAACCTTTTCTGCCAGTTTTTCCAATGCCTGTCCATCTGCCTTTTTCATGACTGACCGAATCGTTACCATGTCCTCACAAATAGTTATATTCTTCATATTCTCCAGATATGACTTCATCAGCCTGCCGGATACCGGACCCCACGAACCGTTTTCAATCACTGCCGCATACCGGTTCTGGAAATTTTTCATTTTTAAATGGTATAAAAAGTCTTCCATGCACGGCATCAGTCCGCCATCATACGTAATCCCAGCAAGCACCAGTGCATCATACCGGAAACTGTCTGCAACAGCTTGGGCCATATCTGCTCTTGCAAGGTCAAAAACAGCAATATTTTCTTCGCCCTGCTCTTTTAATATAGAAGCAAAATGTTCAGCCGCGTGCTTTGTATTGCCATGAATGGAGGAATATGCCACTACAACGCCCTTTTCTTCCGGCTGATAACTGCTCCATTTTGCGTATTTATCCAAAAAGTATTCCAGACCTCCGGTAAGCACCGGTCCATGCAGCGGTGCAATTTTTTCAATATCAAGTACCGCTGCTTTCTTTAAAAGCCCCTGAACATTAGCACCGTACTTGCCGACAATATTAATAAAATACCTTCGGGCTTCCCCTGTCCACTCCTGCTCCAATACGTCCTGTGCTTTTCCTGCTGCATCATAGGTGCAGCCCTGTGACAATGCACCAAATCTGCCAAATCCGTCCGCTGAAAATAAAATCTTATCGGCTTCATCATATTCAACCATGACTTCCGGCCAGTGTACCATTGGTGCCATCACAAAATGCAGCGTATGTCTGCCAAGCTTTAACGTATCGCCTTCCTTGACTTCTAATATAGAAAGTTCTTCCGTATCCAGCTCAAAAAACTGTGGCAGCATAGCTACTGTTTTTGCATTTGCCACAACAACCGTTTCCGGATACTTTACCAGAAATTTCCGGATATTTCCGGCATGATCCGGCTCTAAATGCGAAACAACCAGATAATCCGGCGCTTTTCCACCCAATGCTTCTTCCAGATTATCAAACCACGCATCTGTCGCCCGGTTATCCACCGTATCCATTACTGCAATTTTGCTGTCCTTAATCACATAGGAATTGTATGTCACCCCGTCCGGTATCCGGTACTGGCTCTCAAACAAATCCAATGTCGTATCGTTTACACCTACATAAAAAACATCTTCTGAAATCTTCCAAACTGCCATGCCAATCCTCCTTGTTTTTGCGAAGCAAAAATCCATGTGAGCTTGCTCACATTGCTCCTTAGCGAGGAGAGGATTTTGCCTCCTTGTTTTTGCTTTTTTTACTTTTTTTATCATTATAAATCTTTTTCGTGTTAAAAACAAGAACGTTTACTATTTTTATTGAATTTAAAAGAAAAACTTTACAGATATTTTATACATGAAGCCATCATCTGATACCAAAAACACCGCAGAAAAGTTTATCCTCTCCTGCGGTGTCACTCAATTTATTCTTTATATTATAGTAGTTTTACAGCTTAGTCATCTGCGCCCTGTAAAGCATCGTAGCCTGTTTCTCCGGTACGAACCTTTACGACATCTTCCACATCGTATACGAAAATCTTACCGTCACCGATATGTCCGGTGTAGAGTGCCTTCCTTGCTGCATCAATAACATCTGCAACAGGAACTTTTGAAACAACCATTTCGACCTGAATCTTAGGAAGAAGCTGCATATCAACTTCAACACCTCTGTAGTATTCCGGTGCGCCTTTCTGTATACCACAGCCGAGTACCTGTGTCACTGTCATACCTGTTACGCCGATGTCGTTCATTGCCTTCTTTAACTTTTCAAACTTAGACTGCTTTGCAAGGATTTCAACCTTTGTAATCTTATTTTCCTTTTCAGGAGAAGTCTTTACAACTGCCGGTACGGCATTTTCCATCTTTTCTGAACCGAAGACTTCGATTTCATCATCAGATGCAATTGTTAAATCATTTGCTGCAAATTCAAATCCTGAGTAAGCACTTGCAAGACCGTGTTCTGCATAATCCAGACCCTTGATTTCAATGTCTGCCGGTACTCTTAAACCGATTGTGTGCTTTAATACTTCAAATACGATAATCATTGTTACGCCAACCCATGCGCAGACTGTAACAACACCTAAAAGCTGGATACCGAGCTGCTTAAAGCCGCCGCCGTAGAAAAGTCCTGCTCCAACGCCGTTCTGACCTGTTGAGAAAAGTCCGACACAGATCGTTCCGAGTAAACCATTTGCAAAATGAACACCGACTGCACCAACCGGATCATCAACCTTACATACTTTATCAATAAATTCGATTACCAATACAACTGCGATACCTGCGATGATACCTTCAATGGCTGCACCGTACATATCAATACAGTCTGTACTTGCTGTTACCATTACAAGACCTGCTAATGTACCGTTTAATGACATAGATACATCAGGCTTCTTATAACGAATCCATGTAAATAACATTGTTGTTACGGTTGCTACGGCTGCTGCCATATTTGTTGTAGAGAATACTGAACCTGCAAGCGCACCCATTGTCATTTCTGAACCATCCGCTGCATTTGTCAGACCTTCCATTGCTACGGTTGAACCACCGTTAAATCCAAACCAGCAGAACCACAGGATAAACACACCAAGTGCTGCCATTGTCAGATTGTGTCCAAGAATTGCTCTTGGCTTTCCGTTCTTATCGTACTTACCGATACGAGGTCCTAATACTGCGGCACCAATCAGAGCTGCCATACCGCCTACCATATGTACTGCACAGGAACCTGCGAAATCGTGGAAGCCTAATTCTGATAACCAGCCTCCGCCCCATATCCAGTGACCGGATACCGGATAAACAATCAGTGAAATAATTGCACTGTAAATGCAGTATGCTTTGAAATCTGTTCTTTCTGCCATTGCTCCGGATACGATTGTTGCTGATGTTGCACAGAACACTGTCTGGAAAATGAAGAATGCGTAAAATGGAACACCGTCCGGTGTTACTGCTGAGTAATCACCTCGTGTAAATAAATCAATTCCACCAAATATTGCGCTGGATGATCCAAACATAATACCAAAACCGATAATCCAGAAAATCGGAGTACCGATACAAAAGTCCATTAAGTTCTTCATAATAATGTTACCGGCATTTTTTGCTCTTGTAAGACCGGATTCAAGTATGCAGAAACCTGCCTGCATAAAGAATACCAGTGCGGCGCCTACCAGCACCCATACTGTATTAACTGCTGAAAAGTCCATAACCATTTCCTCCCTTAATTCCATCTTCTTTGTCATGTCTTCTGGTCAGGTGGATCCGAGCCTGTCCGGATTATTGAACTATACGAAAAAAGACGTGTAACCGATTATTCCTAATCTGTTACACGCCTTTGTGTATCGCTGTTCAATTTATGTTGCCTATTATACCCTGTTGATTTTATAATTATTGAAAAAATCGGACATTTTGACTTGATTTTTTTTATTTTTGTTTTATTATTTTTTTATACACTACCTATTTTTAAGTTTTCAAGAGATTTTACTTATTTGTCTGCCGTATGATAAACCTGTCTGCGGCATATCTTACAGATTGGAGTTTTACTATGCATACCGGTTATACACTGATTCAGCCTTATGTAGCTTTAACACTGGATACTATGCTCTCCAATGAGCATCAGCTTTCTTCTCCGGCGGATTTATTCTGCTATGAATTCAGCGGCGATGTTTCTTTAAAATTTGTTGCATCACCATATACAGAATTAATTATCGGACAGCGCCCTGACGGCAGCTGCCGCATTTTTTGTATCCGCACCGCTGATGAACCGTTGATACTAAAACTCTCCGGATTTTCATACTGCTTTGGTGTGCGGTTTGATGAAAGTCTGTATTACCGGCTTCCGGGACATCCGTTTCCTTTTCCGGCTGACCTGCTCCAGACCATTTCCATGTCTGATTCTGATATCTTTTCAGGTACGGTTTCTTTTTCCGAGCGGATACAGCGTTTTCTTTCCGCATTAAACAAAACCGGAAAAACACCAGCCTGCCCGCCCGCCGCCACACTCATCCATCAGAGCATCAAAAAAGCTGACGGCGATATCACCGTCAGCGAACTGGCTGCGCGTACCGGCTATTCCTGTCGCCATATCAGCCGCATTTTTACGGAATATTTCGGATACAGCCCGAAAACCTTTTGCCGGCTGTTACGCTTTCACCATACTCTTTATGAAATTTTTCAGGACCCGCATCGCAATAACTCCGAATTTATCACGCAAATCGGCTATTCCGACCAGGCACATTTTCAGCGGGAATTCAAAACATTTATGGGCGAAACACCGCGCCGGTTCGGCCGCCGGTTAATCCAGCAGAAATTCTGACATTACAACGTTGCTGACTTCCCTGCCCCGCTTTGTAAGAAAAATTCTGCCGTTTTCACGCACCAGCAGACCGAATTTCTGATTTTTTTCAAGCACCTGTGCATAAATATCATCTACTGTTTTTCCGAATTTTCCCAAAAAATCCGCCTCGGAAATGCCGCTGTTTTTGCGCAGTCCCAAAAAGAACATTTCTTCCATCTGCTCCGGTACGGAAAGTGTATGCTGTTCAGCGCGTACCGCCGCCAGTGCCTTACTTATGACTTCTTTCTTTTCTTCCAGCTCCGCCATAGTGTCTATATAAAGTGCAAGGCTGTCCGTATTGGTGTAGCGCTGTTCGCAAAGCAGGGATGCCGCGCCTGTCCCGAAGCCGAGATAATTTTTGCGTTCCCAGTAGGAAAGATTATGGCGGCATGCCTTTCCTTCTTTTGCAAAATTAGAGATTTCATACTGGTGGTAACCGTTATCCGCAAGCCGCAGACACGCCGTATCGTACATCTCCCGTTCTGTATCTTCATCGGGCAGTGCCGGATACCGGTCTAAATGTTCGTAAAGTGCCGTGCCTTCTTCCAGTATCAGACTGTACATGCTGATATGCTCCGGCTTTAATGCAAGAACCGTATCCAGCGTGTGCAGAAAACTTTCAAATGTCTGACCAGGCAGTGCTGACATTAAATCAATATTGATATTGTCAAAGCCTGCCGCCCTTGCCGTTTCATAGCTTTTCACAAATTCTTCCATGGTATGAATCCGTCCCAGCATTTTTAATTCACGGTTATTGGCGGACTGTAACCCGAAACTGATCCGGTTTATGCCTGCCTGTCTGTACACTGCCGCTTTTTCTTCATCGAGCGTGCCGGGATTACATTCTATCGTAATTTCCGCATTTTCCACAAACGGAAAGCTTTCCCGCAGGGTATCTGCCAGTGCTTTGACATGTCCCGGTGCGAGGATACTCGGCGTTCCGCCGCCAAAAAACACGGTATCCACCGTATACGGATTTTCCGAAAGCAGCTTCGCCGTATGATAAATCTCCGTCTGCAAAGCCTTTACATATTCCACCTGTGTTTTTTCATCTGCCGGTGCAGACAAAAAATCGCAGTACGCACACTTGCGCACACAGAACGGAATATGGATATAAATGCCGCCCCTTTTTTCGTTACTGTCTGTCTTTTTCATGCAGTTATCTTCTATTCCTCGTCTAATTTCAAAACGCTCATAAATGCCTTCTGCGGAATCTCTACGTTTCCGACCTGACGCATACGTTTCTTTCCTTCCTTCTGCTTTTCAAGCAGCTTCTTCTTACGTGAAATATCACCGCCATAACATTTTGCAAGGACATCTTTTCTCATTGCCTTTACGGTTTCTCTTGCGATAACACGGCTTCCGATAGCCGCCTGAATCGGAATTTCAAAGAGCTGTCTCGGAATTTCCTGCTTTAACTTTTCGCACATCTTTCTACCACGTTCTTCGGCATTGCCGGAAAAGACGATAAATGAAAGCGCATCGACTTCTTCTTTGTTAATCAGGATATCCAGCTTCACAAGAGAAGAACGCTCATAGCCTTTCATCTCATAATCAAAGGAAGCATATCCTCTGGAACGGGACTTTAAGGCATCAAAGAAATCATAAATAATTTCATTTAACGGCAGATCATACTTTAACAAGGCTCTGGTCTGCTCAATGTATTCCATGCCGTTGTAAATGCCGCGGCGCTCCTGACACAGTTTCATAATCGGTCCGACAAATTCTGTCGTTACCATGATTTCCGCAGAAACCATCGGTTCTTCCATATATTCAATTTCAGACGGATCCGGCATATTGGACGGATTCGTCAAATCAATAACCTCTCCGTTGGTCTTATGCACCTTATAGATAACACCCGGTGCCGTTGTTACTAAATCCAGATTGTATTCACGCTCCAGACGTTCCTGAATAATCTCTAAATGCAGTAATCCTAAAAATCCACAGCGGAAACCGAATCCCAGTGCAATCGAGGTTTCCGGCTCAAACTGTAAGGACGCATCATTTAACTGCAATTTTTCAAGTGCCTCTCTTAAATCCTGATACTTGGCGCCATCTGCCGGATACAGTCCGCAGTACACCATTGGATTGACCTTTTTATACCCCGGAAGCGGCTCGGCACACGGATTGTCATTGTCCGTTACCGTATCACCGACACGGGTATCCTTAACATTTTTAATGCTTGCCGTAATATAGCCTACCATACCGGCGGAGAGTTCTTCACATGGAATAAACTGACCCGCACCGAAATAACCGACCTCTACGACTTCTTCCACAGCGCCTGTCGCCATCATGCGGATTTTCGTTCCACGCTTTACCTTTCCTTCTTTAATCCGGCAGAAAATAATAACACCTTTATAAGAATCATACAAAGAGTCAAAAATCAATGCCTGTAACGGCGCATTTTCATCGCCTGTCGGCGCCGGAATCTTTGTAACAATCTGCTCTAACACTTCTTCAATATTAATACCGTTTTTCGCTGAAATCAGCGGTGCATCCTGTGCTTCAATACCGATAACGTCTTCAATTTCATCAATAACACGCTGCGGCTCTGCACTCGGCAGGTCAATTTTATTAATAACCGGGAAAACGTCCAAATCGTGATCTAATGCCAGATAGACATTTGCAAGGGTCTGCGCCTCAATCCCCTGCGCCGCATCTACGACAAGAATCGCGCCGTCACAGGCAGCAAGCGCTCTGGACACCTCATAGTTAAAATCCACATGTCCCGGTGTATCAATAAGGTTGAAAATGTATTCTTCCCCATCATTTGCCTTGTATACAATACGCACGGTCTGCGCTTTAATCGTAATACCGCGTTCTCTTTCCAAATCCATGTTATCGAGTACCTGCTCCTGCATTTCCCTGCTGGTGAGCAGTCCCGTCTTTTCGATAATACGGTCTGCCAGTGTTGACTTACCGTGGTCAATATGTGCTATAATACAAAAATTTCTAATATTTTTCTGATTGATTTTCGCCATTTTTACTCTCACTTATCATTTTATTTCCGGCTGTTTAAATACTCCATAATCCCGTCAGAAATCGCAGATGCCGTTTCTTCCCGCTTCTCAGTAATCAGCCGGTTGTCGTTTGCATTAGACATAAAGCCCAGCTCCACAAGGCAGCTTACACAACGGGTGTTGCGGTTGAGTCTGTAATCTTCCTCTGAATCCGTCATTGAACCGCCTCTGACCCCGCGGCTTTTAATACCTGCTATGGCATCTAAACGTGTTGTAATCGCCTCTGCCAGAAATACATCATCTTCCGGCAGTTCATGATGAATCCACGTTTCAACTCCGTTTATGGATGGATCATCCTCATAAAGATTTCTATGGATAGATACTAAAACATCACACGAAGCATTATTACATATTTCGACCCTTTCATCAAGTCCCAGATAGGTATCCGCATCCCTTGTCATCAAAACTTTCACACCCACACTCTCTAAATGTCTTTTTACCAGTCTGGCAATGAGCAGTGTTTCATCTTTTTCATAAGCGCCTGCATAATCCGCTCCACAGTCACTGCCGCCATGTCCGGCATCAATGCACACCAGCGGACGGTCATCAGCTTCTTCCTCGTAATACGCTTCATAATATGCCGCCTTTGCCTGCTTTTTTTGTTCTGTCACACCGCTGACCACTTTTGCGGTAAAAACCGCTGCACAGACTGCACAAATCACACCGGACACCACTACAACCCCTCTTTTCAGCCTGTACCTTTTTCTTTTTTTTATTTTTTTCATGCCAATACCCCTTTTTCCTCTGTTTTTATTTTCCATGGATTTACGGCAAAAGTCAATCACTTTCTGATAGTTTCATTATCTTCGGAATACACATGGATAAAAAGCCTGCCATAACCTTCTGATTTTAAAAAATCATTCTGCATGACAGGCTCTCTATATCTATTTACGAATTTTTTACCAGTTCTTTCTTCAGTCTTTTCATTATTTTTTTCTCAAGCCGGGAAATGTAAGACTGCGAAATTCCCAAAAGGTCAGCGACCTCTTTCTGTGTCTTTTCCTCCCCGTCCATGGAACTGAGTCCATACCGCAAATCGACAATAATCCGCTCCCTCTCGGATAATTTACCGATTGCTTTATTTAACATGCTTTTTTCCACTTCTTCTTCTAAATCACGGTAAATAATGTCTTCTTCCGTACCTAAAATATCCGATAACAGCAGTTCATTGCCGTCCCAGTCTACGTTGAGCGGTTCGTCAATGGATACTTCCGCCTTGGTCTTGCTGTTTCTGCGCAGATACATCAGAATTTCATTTTCAATGCACCGTGAAGCATATGTTGCCAGTTTGATATTTTTTTCAGGATTGTAAGAGTTGATTGCCTTAATCAATCCGATTGTTCCAATCGAAATTAAATCCTCCACGCCTACACCCGTATTATCAAATTTTTTCGCAATGTATACCACCAGTCTTAAATTGTGTTCAATCAGCTGTGACTTTGCAAACTGGTCATTCCCCGTTCCCAGTCCCGCAATTGCCCTTGCTTCTTCTTCTGCTCCCAGCGGCGCAGGCAGCACATCACTTCCCCCGATATAATGTACGTCTCCCTGCTTTAACATCATCATGTTTTTAAATGTCGGAACCATTTTAAACTGAAAACGATCCGGAACAGATACTTTGATTACCATAAAAACCTCCTCATTTACTTTCCTGTTTTACCCCTTTAAAAGCTGTGCATTCACAAGAAATTCATATTCTCCGTCTGATGAAAGTGTCTGCGCCGTCAATCCAATCAGCGCATCTTCCACCTGTATTTCTTTTTTGCCGTAGCATATGTACATGGTATCTGCCGTAATTACCTCAAGCATTCCGCTGTCACACCCCAGTGACCGGAACGGAATTACATGATACTTTACTTTCGTGCAATCATTTATTTCATGAAGAACTTCCAAAAAGCTGTCTTTCTGCGCGATACACACCGGTCTGTGAAACAGCGGATCCTGTAAAACATTTCCCGTATCCACAAACCCTTTTATATAAATCTTTCTCCCCCTTAAAACACAACATACACGACACAGTTTGTCGGAATACACTTTAATTCTTACCAGCTGCCTGTATAAAAGCAGCAAAAAGCCAAAGGATACTCCGAGAAATACCATCAGTTCCCTGTCACGCACAATTACCTGTCTGATAATATATCCTGCATATGTATAATAGTACAAAACGTGCATTACACCCCCCAGCATAAATGCAGCAGCATACAGCGCAAAAAATCCTTTTATCAGTTCCGCGAATGCAACATTCCCTGCACAGATTCTTACCATACCCATGCCAATACAAATATAGGTCACTATATTTGCGGCGAATTTGTATTCCTGCGGTACCAGACATACAATAACGGCTCCCATTGCTCCAAAAGTGGCGGAAAGTATCATCCGCAGATATGTGGCAGCATATCTGCACAGGCTGTTTACTACAGCAATCACAATGAAATCCATTATAAAGTTGATACAGAAGAATACATCCAGATAAATAACGATTGAATTATCACCTCCCAAAACGTATTATAGATTGTTTGCTCTGCGAATTTTGTCGTTTTTACGTTAAAAGGAAAATATTTCAAAAAAATAAGAGATACCTTCAATTTTCATGAAAGTATCTCTCTGATTCACCAAATTTTATTATCGGTCTTTTTTCTGTAAAAATGTCGGGATATTAATACCCTTTTCCTTTACACTGCTTGTTACCGGTGCCGCAGGCTTTAAGCCCGGAAGCGGAGCAACCGGTGCTGCCGGTTTAACCGCAGATGCAGGCTTGTCCACTGACGCAGCCGGTGCACCTGAATATGTATAAGCCGGTTTTACTGCCGGTCTTGGAGCCTGTGCTGCCTTTGCGCCGAAGCCTGCCAGCGCATTGTTTACATTCGTATCCTCCAGACCTGTTGCAATAACGGTAATTGTTGCCGTATCCGTACAGCTTTCATCATACATTGCACCAAAGATGATATTGGCATTCTCACCTGCGAGTTCCTGAACATAGCTTGCAGCCTCATTGGCTTCAATCAAGCTGATATCGCCTGAAATGTTGATAATAACGTGTGAAGCACCTTCGATGGTTGTTTCAAGAAGCGGACTTGTAACTGCCTGCTTTACAGCTTCCACTGCCTTGTCATCACCTGTTGCCGTACCAATACCGATATGGGCAACACCCTTGTTAATCATAACGGTCTTGACATCGGCAAAATCCAGATTGATAAGACCCGGTACATTAATCAGATCCGTAATACCCTGCACTGCCTGCTGTAATACTTCATCTGCTTTCTTTAAAGCATCCGGCATCGTTGTTCTTCTGTCTACGATTTCAAGAAGCTTGTCATTCGGAATGACAATCAGTGTATCTACATTATCTTTTAATTTTTCAATTCCTGACAACGCATTGGTCATACGCGTTCTGGCTTCAAACTTAAACGGCTTTGTAACAACACCGACCGTAAGGATTCCCAGTTCCTTGGAAATCTTTGCAACAACCGGAGCTGCACCGGTTCCTGTTCCGCCGCCCATACCACAGGTAACAAATACCATATCGGCACCTTTAATGGCCTGTGTCAGTTCTTCTACATTTTCCTCTGCTGCCTTTTCACCAATCTCAGGCTGGGCACCTGCACCCAGTCCCTTTGTCAGCTTTTCACCGATCTGAATGGCTGTCGGCGCTTTGCATAACTGCAATGCCTGACTATCTGTATTAATTCCAATAAATTCTACACCACTGATATTTTCATCTATCATTCTGTTGACCGCATTATTACCGGCGCCGCCAACACCGACAACGATAATCTTCGCTGCCGAATCTGCTTCGTTTGTCATAATCTCTAACAAGGGTACCTGCCTCCTAACATACTTTCGCATTTCTGCACTATGACTTATTCTATAATTTTTGTTGCAAAATAGCAATAGCTTTTTCTAATTTTCTTTCTTAAAAATAATAGAAGCAGTTGTTCCGTCATAATTTTCAAGATGAAGCGTTCCTTTCATTCCGGTAAGCTTTTCTGACACCTGTTTTAATGCATACAGCTTATCATTGCAGTCTGCGGCACTGCCAAGCATAACCTTTACATTCCCCATATAAAGACTGACATTATACGAAGAATCAAAATACACCTTTTTTACGCCCAGCTGGTATTTATCAAATGCCTGTGTCAGTTCCAGAATCTGTGAAAAGACCGCATCGTTACCGACCTCGAGTTTGGCATCCAGTACAATCGACTTAAAATCCAGTCCCGTAATCTGCGGTACATCTTCATAATTTTCCGAAGAACTCTCCACCACAATCCCGTCTTTATCAAAATACATATTACAGCCCATGTAGCTGATATAACCGACAATCGCTTTTTCATAAACTGCAACGTTCATTTTATTGGGCCATGTCACTTCCACATCATATTTCTGTATAAACGGAATATTTTTATTCTTTTTGCCAAACAGCGTATAAATCAGCGCATTGGGATGTTCTGTTCCAAAAATGCACTCTGTCATCTGCTGCTGCGTATAATGCTTATTGCCGGTATAAGTAATATCCGTGACCATAAAACCCGCATAAATGCCGCCTCCTGCCAGCAGCAGCGCAATGACAATACCCGCCAGTATCCATTTTAATTTTCTTTTATTGTTTTTTCTGCCTAACTGTTTTCCCATTCAATCTCTGCTCCAAGTCCTTTTAAATTTTCACATAAATCCATATACCCGCGCAAAATATAGTCTGCATCATGAATAACCGTTGTTTCCTGTGCTGCCAGTCCAGCTGTGATAAGTGCCGCCGTTCCTCTTAAATCTTCTCCGTATACTTCGCTTCCCTTCAGCGTTTCTACGCCTTTTACAAGCACGCTGTCCCCGGACAGTGTAATATCCGCACCCATTTTTTTGAGCCATGGCACAGTCTTAAAACGGTTTTCAAAAATCTGTTCTTTTAAAATCAAAGTGCCCTCGCCCACACTTGCCACAGAAAGTACCATGGACTGCATATCCGTCGGAAAATCCGGGTAAGCACCGGTACATATCTTATGAAGATTCACCGGACGGTGATACATCTGCACCAGCATGGCTTCTCCCTCCATACGGATATCCATGCCCATTCCGGTAAATACATCCAAAAATCCGCGGCACAGTGACGGTGTCACACCCTGTAAGTAAACACTGCCACCACAGGCAGCTACCGCCGCCATATAGGTTCCGGCGACAATACGATCCGGCTTTGCAAAAAATTCTGCGGACTGTAAAACGCCTTTTCCACGTACCCGGATGCACTCTGTCCCTGCACCGGTAATCACTGCACCACACTTTTCAAGATAGGCGCACAGGCTTTCAATTTCCGGTTCCTTTGCCGCATTGTAAAGCACAGTCGTTCCACACTGTGCCGCTGCTGCCATCAGGGCATTCTCTGTTGCACCCACACTTGGAAAGCGCAGGGTGATTTCTGACGGGTGAAGTCCCGTTGTTTCCATTTCAATAAAATCTTCTGACACGCTCCATGATGCCCCAAGGCATTTGAGGGCATGCAGATGAATGTCTAACGGACGGCTTCCGATGCTGCACCCGCCCGGATAAGCAAGCCTTACTTTCCCGAAACGCGCCAGCACCGGTCCCATTAACACGGAAGATGCCCTGAGCTGCTTTGTATCCTCTGCCTTAATTTCCTCGTACTCTGCCATGCTTGTATCAATGACAAGGCACCCTTTTTTGAAATCCGTCTTACAGTGCAGATGGTTTAAAATCCCACACATTGCACGTACATCGGCAATATCGGGACAGCCCCGTATTACCGTAACACCCTCATTCATCAGGGATGCTGCCATCACCGGAAGCACTGCATTTTTCGCACCGTGGATACATACACTGCCAAACAGCCGTTTTCCGCCATTTATTACGATTTTTCCCAAAATAAAAACCCCCGGAGAAGCTATATTTTATTATATTCGCCAGACTCCGGGAGGTTGCTATCTTTCTAACCGTATTTTACTTGAAATATTTAAGACAATCCCCATTTCCAGCAGCAAGAAGAAACTTGCCGTACCGCCGTAGCTGATAAACGGCAGTGAAACACCGGTATTCGGGATAAAGTTGGTTACAACGGCAATATTTAATACCACCTGTACCGCTACATGGGCAAATACCCCTGCTGCCAGCATTGTACCGAATAAGTCTGGTGCATTCTGCGCAATGTGGATAATCCGCCACAGCATTAGTGCAAATACTAAAATAATGCACATTGCCCCGAACAGTCCGAGTTCTTCACAGATAATGGAAAATATCATATCGTTTTGTGATTCCGGGATAAAACCCAGCTTTTGCAAACTCTTTCCGAGTCCTTTTCCAAACAGTCCGCCCGAACCGATTGCATAAAGTCCCTGCACGGTCTGGTAGCCGATTCCACTGGAGTAATTTTCCGGCTGAATCCACATGAGCAGACGGTTCATACGGAAGTTTTCTGTCATGCCCTGATGCGCAATGCCGAGCAGCCAGTTATATAACGCTGCCACACCGCCCGCGCCAAGTCCTGCGAGTACCACGAAAAATTTGTATTTCGGATACGCCACAAAAATCATGACAAAAGCGATTGCCAGAATAATCAGCGCACTACTCATATTGCTGGAAATCACCATAATCAGGATTGCTTCAAGTCCTGCAATCAGTACAAATAAAAAGAAATTATACCACAGGCTTTTAATCTTTGACCCTGCCGCACATACTGCCGCAGACAGCATAATAATCACGGCCGTCTTTGACACATCCGCAGGCTGCACGCCAATCGGACCGAAACGAATCCAGCGCGTTGCACCGTTGGCAGTTTTACCAAACGGAATCAGCGCCAAAATCAATAACAGCGACAGTGCAAAAAACGCCGGTGCGATTTTCCTTAAAACATGGTAGTCTAACCGGTACATAATATACATCATAATAAAGCCCAGCACATCAAAAATCAGCTGTTTTTTAAAATAGTACTCCGAACTGCCGTATTCCATCTGTGCCGTGTAAGAACTGGTACTGTAAATCATCACCAGTCCGAATCCAACAATAAATATAATGACAAATAAAAGGCTATAATCAAAATACCTTTTATTGGACATCTTTTTGACCTTTCTTGCCATACCTCACCTCATTTCCGCAGGCATTTTAATGCCGGAAGAACCGCGAGCCAAATTCTATTTGGCTCTGCGATAAAAAATTACTTTGTGACGCCTGCGGCACAAAGTGATATGCGAAAATCTTTGATTTATGGATTTTCGCATTCTCCTCATTTCCGCAGGCATTTTACCTTTAAAGGGCATTTACATATTCTTTAAACAGTCTGCCGCGCTGTTCATAGTTATCAAACATTCCCCAGCTTGCACATGCCGGTGAAAGCAGTACGGCATCGCCGTCTTTGGCATTTTCCGCACAGATATCCACAACTTCTTTTAAGGACTCTGCCTTAATGATATTGGTAAAGCCGTACTTTTTAGCCGTTGCTTCAATTTTGTCACTGGTCTGTCCGATTAATACCAGAAGCTTAACACGGTCTTTAAATGCTTTGACATATAAATCAAATTCTGAGCCTTTATCATATCCGCCGCCGATTAAAACCGTCGGTCTTGTCATCGCTTCAATCGCCTTGACTGCCGCCTCCGGGTTGGTTCCCTTGGAATCATTGTAATAGCGCACGCCGTTTTTCTCTGTTACAAATTCAATCCGGTGCTCCACTGCCTTAAACTGCTTAATCTGCTCTACAATAATTTTATCCGGGATACCGGCTGCCTTTGTAATGCAGACTGCCGCCATGACATTTTCATAATTGTGTGCGCCAATCAGATTCATGTCGTGGACATTCAGCAGTTCCTGCGACCGGATGCCGTCTGTATAGCAGATCATATCGCCTTCCATATAAGCGCCTCTGTCCGGCTTTGTAAATCTTGAAAACCACACAACCTTTGCTGTTGTATGCTCCCCGAACTCCCGCAGGTAATCATCGTCAAAATTCAGTACGCACACCTCTGCCCCCTTCTGGTTCATCGCAATCTTTTCCTTTGTCTGCACATAGCAGTCCATCGTATAATGGCGGTTTAAATGATCCGGCGTAATATTTAAAATGGCACTCACAAGCGGGTGGAATTCATGCACGGTTTCCAGCTGGAAGCTGCTGATTTCCGCCACGGTATAAGAATCTTTGTTACTTTTTAAAACCTCTGTTGTATAGGGATTGCCGATATTACCGACTACGAAAGTATCCTTATGATATGCTCCTACAATCTGTCCTACAAGGGCTGTTGTCGTTGTCTTCCCATTTGTTCCGGTGATTGCAAGGACTTTTCCTTTATCGAATGCATAAGCCAGCTCTACTTCGCCCCATACCGGCACGCCTGCCGCTTCAAATGCTTTTACAACCGGGCTGTCAATCGGCACACCCGGACTGATAACCAGTAAATCCGAACTGTCCGTTAATTCTTTTGTCAGCTCTCCCAGAACAATCTCTGCTTTGTATGTACCTAATTTTTTTTCAATATCTTCTATCTTTAACTTTTCGTTTCCGTCATACAGCACAACTTCTGCACCGACTGCATTCAGCAGTCCCACTGCACCGATTCCACTGATTCCGGTTCCTACTACTGTCACTTTTTTACCCGAAAATTCCATCTTTTTCTCCTTTTTCCCTGCATTTTGCAATTAAATTTTATTTTACTATCAATTCGGGTATATTTCAAGGTATGGAAGGATATTTTCAAAAAGTTCCCGGATCACGGGTGCTGCGATTGTACCACCGTAATATACGCCCTGCGGTTCATCAATCAGGCACATGGCAATCACCCGCGGATTGTCAACACTTGAAAAACCGACAAAAGAAGCAATGTATTTTCCCGAACCACGCGGCAGTTTTTGGGAGGTTGCCGTTTTCCCGCCAATGGAAAAGCCTTCAATGTACGCATTTTTCCCGCCGCCGTCCTCAACAACCTGACGTAAAATGTCTTTCATGGTATTGCTCGTTTCCTCTGTAATGGCATTGGTTACGGTTTCATAACAGAATTCCTGTACGGTTTCTCCGTCTGCGCCCGCCGCCTTTACCGCAAAATGTGGTGTCACCAGTTTGCCGCCATTGACAATTGCCGCCGCCGCACGCAGCATGATAACCGGTGTAATCTGAAACGACTGCCCGAAAGACATTGTTGCCAGCTCTACTTCTCCCACATTTTCAATTTTATGGATAATTGTCGAAGCTTCGCCCGGCAGATCAATCCCTGTCTTTCCCAGAATCCCCAGCTTGCTTAAATACTCATAAAATCGTTCATTACCAACCCGCCGTCCCCACTCAATAAATGCAGGATTACAGCTGTTTATGTATGATTCCCTCCGTCTGTTATATACTTGTCTTTATACGTTTCTCTATATCTGCCCGTCTGTTTTCTTTGTCTGTTTATCCTGATGTATTCCTGCACTTACATCCTCCCAACAGCCTCCATTTTTGCCCATGCTGACATACCGGATTCTGCCCTGCTGTTTTAATTCTTTTAACTTTTGCAGGATATTTCCCCGGGAATACCCTGTATATTCTGCAATTTCCGCTGTGGTCAACCGATTTTGGCTTAAAAAAAGCTGTTCTATCTTTTGAATACTCTCCTGCCTTTTTTTCATTTTGGCATGGATATGACGGTAAGGCATCATCCGGCACGCTCCTGTCCGGTAGCAGACACACAGGCGGTTATCGGGATAAACGGTTATTTCAGACAGCGTGTTTTGTACCACCGCCTGACGGACGGCTTCCTGACCTTCTTCTGAATACAGATACTGACGGATAGCAAAAAGCCGCTGCCCGGGCTTTGCCGTATCGTTTCGTTTTTCCTGCTCTGTCATCTGATTTATCTGCTGTGCCAGCATTTCCGATGCCAGTTTATAATCACTGTCACTCACAATCCCGTCCATATACTTTTGAAGCAGGTTCTTTTTCTTTTCCC
>OGXY01001346.1_pt1 | contig 17751 bp, 10 predicted proteins | sample 1576411 | NCBI WGS metagenome assembly OGXY01 (sample SAMEA3541498, study PRJEB24748) | human gut metagenome | biome: human gut; feature: human-associated habitat; material: faeces | place: China | collected 2012 | reverse complement strand
GGCAAAAGCACATAGCCGAGCGCAGCCCGCATTGATTGAGTTTTGACACACCCTCAATTAATATAATTGTGCATTCTACATTGTTGGTGCAGTTCTTGCTTTGGCAAGCGGCAAAGCCGAGCGGAGACAACTGCACCCCCTGCACATCACATCATAAAGACAAAACAATATGAACAAACGAAAACTCATACAACATCACAAATGGCTGGGGCTCGTGCTCAGCTTCTTCCTGCTGATGTTCTGCGTCTCGGGCATCCTGCTCAACCACCGCCAGCTTATCAGCGACATCAACGTGTCGCGCACGCTGCTGCCCCAGCGCTACGAGTACAGCCAGTGGAACGGCGGACTGCTGCGCGGCACGCTGCCCGTCGACTCACACATATTAATATATGGCGCGTCGGGCGTGTTCCTCACCGATTCTACCGCTGCGCATATAGCCGACTTCAACGAAGGACTGCCCACGGGTGCCGACTACCGTCAGATACGCAACGTGGTTAGCGTGGGCAGTTCGGCTAAACAGCTCTTCGCCGTGTCGCAGTTGGCGCTCTACCGCTTCGGAACGTACGGCAAATGGCACACCGAAGCGCTGCCCTTAGCCGACTCCGACGAACTGCTTACCGACATCGCTGCCCACGGTGACACGCTCGTAGTGCTGAGCCGTTCGCACGCCTACATCGCCGTGTCGCCCTACACGCAGTTTCGCCGCATCGACCTGCCTGCGCCGCCCGACTATAAAGACCGCACTACGGCGTTCCGCACGGTGTGGCTGCTGCACAGCGGCGAGCTGTTCGGCTTCGCTGGACGACTTCTGGTCGATGCTGTCGCCGTGGTGCTCATAGTGCTTATCGTTACGGGCTTCGCCTTCTTCTGTCTGCGCAAGACGAAACGCCGCTGGCAGAGCAAGGGCAGCACAATGAAGCACACGCTGCGCTGGCATAACCTCGTGGGGCGCAAGACTATTGTCGCCACAATATTAATATGTGCTACGGGCTGGTGTCTGCGCCCGCCGGTGATGGTGGCGCTCGCCCTGACGAAGGTGCCGACGCTGCCGTTCACAACGCTGAAAAGTAAGAACCCGTGGCACGACAAACTACGCCTCGTGCGCTACGACAGTAGGGTAGGCGACTGGCTGCTGTCCGCCTCCGAGGGTTATTTCTCGTTGGGCAGCGACATCAGTAAACCGCGCCCGACGCGCATCATGGACGCTCCGCCGCAGAACGTGATGGGTCTGAACGTGTGGCAGCAGCGCGAGGACGGCATGTGGCTCTGCGGTTCGTTCGGCGGAATGCATGTCTGGAACCGCCGCACGGGTATGGCTACCGACTATTTCACTGGCCGACCGGTGTCGAAGAAGCCTGGTCCGCCGCTCGGCAAGAAGGCGATAAGCGGCTACAGCTCCGACTTCCGTGTCTGCGCCGCCGAGCAGAAAGGTACGAATGGTGCGAATACAAAAAAATCAGTCACAGAGGTTGTGACTGATTACTATGATGGAACCACGAAGATTGTGCAGCCCGAAAGTCTGCGCCGCCTGCCCATGTCGCTGTGGAACGCGGCGCTCGAAGTGCACACCTGCAGAATATACATGCAAAACACCGCAACATACGTCTTCATTTTCTTATTCGGAATAGCGGTTGTGTGGTGTTTGTGGACGGGATTGAAATTAAAGAAGTAACTTCAGGGGGTGCACCCCTAACGTATATCAAACAGCCACGCGAGCTTCACCACGATGTTCGAGTGGTTAGAACGTGCGAAGTAGTCGCGTTTCGAGTCGCCGTAGATGTTGCCCAAGCCGTAGTAGTAGCGGCCCTCGAGCAGCAGACTGCCCGCATGCGGTATGCGCCACTCAACGCCCAAGCCCGCCGCGATGCCGTAGTCGAACTTGTTCTCTACAGCCATTGTGTCCTGCGCGCAAGTCTGGTTGGCGCGGTCTGTGGTGTTACGGTCGGCGATGGTGAAGTTGGTCTTTGTCGACTCGTTGAGCATATAGCCGAACTGCGGACCTGCCTGGAAGAAGAACTGCAAGCCCTTGCGTTCCTTTCCCCACGCCAAGTGGGCGAACACCGGCAACTGTATGTAGTTGATGTCGCGCTGATACGCCTCAGCCACGCCCGTAGTAGGATTAATCACGGGCTTGTCGTTGACGTCGAGAATACTCTCCTTCCAACCGATACGCGCATAGTTGAGCTCGGCGTACACAGAGCAGTAGGTCTTGAAGTATTTCTCGCAGGTGTACTTGAACGAGAGTCCGGCGGTGAAGCCCGGGTGCTGTGTCTGCGTCACCTTTGGCACGAAGCTCACGCTGCTCATCACGAAGCCGCCGTTGAAGCCGAGCGCAAGGTCGTTGCGGTAGTCGCCCACCTGCGCCTTTGCGCACGTGGCAGCCGTCAGCAGCAGAGCGAGGAGTGCTTTTCTTATTGTCTTTATCATTTGTTCTTTTCTCTTTAAGCCTTTCTAAGCCTTTCTGTTTCTAAGCCTCTTTAAGCCTTTCTAAGCCTTTCTAAGCCTTTCTAAGCCGAAGAAGAGCAGCCAAGCCCTCCCCGATGGGGAGGGTTGGGAGGGGCTTTAATACGTAATTGTTTCTATCGTGCGTGTCGGCTTGTAGTGGAGCAGCACGAAGCAGTTGTTCTGCATGCCACCGTTCGTCACGCGCTTGAACTTCAGCGGAGTCTGCAGCGGCTTGTACGTGTTCTGCTGCGGAGTGCCGTTGAACTGCTTGCCGTACTTGTTTATGCCGCGGATGAAGAACTGCGCCTGGTCGTAGCCCGTGAGGGCGAAGCGCGGCAGAGCCAAACGCATATCCGACTTGAACCACTGGCGATAGTGGCGCTCCAGACTTGCTGTAGCCGGCGCCGACTCGTTGTAGACGTAAGCCGTCGGGATGTATGCCTCGTACTTGTAATAGTAGTCCTGGTATACGCGCTTGTACATCAGCCATTCGTTGTAGCCGTACATCGCAATCTGTATGTTCGGGTAAGAAGCGCGCAGCGTGTTCAGCTTGGCAAGCGTAGAGTTAAGCTGCGGCGAACGACCCGTGTTCAGAATCACCACGTTGCGCTTCTTTGCGCTGAACGCCTTGGCGAACATCGGCTCCGACGACTTCAGGTTGGTTATGTTGTACGCAATGCCATCTGCCTCAAGACGGCGGCGCAGGGCGGCTGTGAACACACCCTTGTCGCTTGTCGTGTCGTTGCAGTCGACAAACACCGGATGCGCATCCTTGAAGCGGTCCATGAACGCGTTCACAGACAGTTCGGCAGTGAGCACACGACTCTGATAAACCTGGAAGATATGGTCGTTGGTCTCCACGTCTCCACCGTTGATAGAGAACGGGATGACGAGACGTATGCCGTTCTTGCGGCAGAAGTCGCCTATCGGCTTCACCTGTTTGGTGTAGAGCGGACCGAAGATAAGGTCGCAGTTCTTGGCGTTGGCGTCGGCAAGCACCTGCGCTACGCTGGCATCCTTATGCAAGTTCCAAGCGAAGACGTTGGTGTTGATGCCCTGACTGCGCAGACTGTCGCACGCCATGAGCACGCCACGGTAGTATTCTATCATGCGCTGTCCGTCGCCGTCCACGTTGTGCAGCGGCAGCATCACGCCCACGTTCACCGTGTTAGCCGCACGCTGCTGTGTTGCAGAAGACTTCGGCGCTGTTGTTGCAGCAGTGGTCTGCACCTGCTTCGGGAACGGAATGAGCAACTGCTCGCCCTTCTTCAGCACATAGTCGTTCTTCTGCATGTCGGGGTTTGCCTGCATCAGCTCGTCGATGGTGATGCCGAACTTCTGGGCGATGCCATATATCGTGTCTTTCTTCTTTACCTTATACAAGTCCTGCCACTTCGGCGTCTGCGCTGCCACCGACGATGCCAGCAGCATGGCGCAAAACAAGAAAAGAATTCTAATGCTACGTCTCATTTCTATCATTCTATTAAAATTAACATTGCAAAAGTACACAAAATATATTGTTTGCAAAAATCTTTGTTCATAAATAACGTTATAAATAGGTAGCAGCGTTTTGCTGTGTGCGAGATAATAACTAACTTTGCATTACAAGTAAACGAGTAGACAAGTAAACAAGACGATAAGTAAACGAGTAGATAATGAGATACATCAGAACACTTTTATTGTTGGTTCTCTGCACCACGCTGCAGGCATACGCCGACGAGGTGCCGACAATCGACCCGCAAGCTACGTTCACCACCGACGAAGGCGAGGAGACCGGCACGAGCTATTCCGGTTCGGCTCCGCTCACCGTGGTGTTCCACGCCAATGCCGAGAACGTAGGCATGTACACGCCCCACTACGAGTGGCGTTTCACCAAGGAGGGCGAGACACAGCCCTACCTCGTGCGCTACGAAGAAGAGACCGAGTACACGTTCACCGAGGCGGGTTCGCACCGCATCGTGCTCTACGCCACGTTCATCAACGGCAACGACACCGTAGCCTACACCAAGGACTACTGGCAGGACGCCCAGCCGATAACCATACAGATATCCGAGAGCAAGCTCGAGATGCCCAATGCCTTCTCGCCCAACGGCGACGGCATCAACGACATCTATCGCGCTAAGAACAACTACCAGAGCATCGTGGAGTTCGACGCCTACATCTTCAACCGCTGGGGACAGAAGATATACGAATGGCACGACCCTGCTGGCGGATGGGACGGCAAGTTCAACGGCAAGGATGTGAAGCAGGGCGTCTACTTCGTGCTCGTGAAGGCGAAGGGAGCCGACGGAAGAAAGTATAACATCAAGAAGGATGTGAACCTGCTGCGTGGCTATACCGAAAGCAATGGGGTGAATCCAACGGAATGATAGTTTTGAATTTTGAATTTTGAGTTTTGAATTGTCGGCTCCGCCGATTAGGAGTTATTGAATTTTGAATTTCTTAATTTTGAATTCACAACTCACAATTCACAACTCACAATTCACAACTCACAACTCATTAATTCACAATCGGCTCTGCCGATAATTCAAAACTCAAAACTCAAAATTCTCAACTCTCTATGGGAGAAAAGATAAACGTTTGGGGCGCACGCGTCCACAACCTGAAGAACATTGACGTGGAGATACCACGCGACTCGCTCACGGTGATCACCGGACTGAGCGGATCGGGCAAGTCGTCGCTTGCCTTCGACACGATATACGCCGAAGGTCAGCGCCGATACATCGACACGTTCTCGGCATACGCACGCAACTTCCTTGGCGGAATGGAGCGCCCCGATGTCGACAACATAACCGGTCTGAGTCCGGTTATATCAATCGAACAGAAGACAACCAACAAGAACCCACGCTCTACCGTGGGCACAACGACCGAGATATACGACTATCTGCGTCTGCTCTATGCTCGCGCCGGAACGGCTTACAGCTACGTTACGGGCGAGAAGATGGTGAAGTATACGGAGGAGCGCATCATTGAGATGATCAACTCCGACTATGCCGGCAAGCGCATATACATACTCGCTGCACTCGTAAGGCAGCGCAAGGGCCACTACCGCGAACTCTTCGAGACACTTCGTCGCAAGGGCTATCTCTACGTGCGCATCGACGGAGAGATTACGGAGATAAGAAGCGGCATGAAGACCGACCGCTACAAGAACCATAACATTGAGGTGGTGATAGACAAGATGCAGATGCGCGACGGCTTCGACGACCGCCTGCGCAAGACTGTCGCTACGGCAATGCGCGAGGGCGACGGACAGATTATGATTCTCGACAAGGACACGGGCGTGGCAAAGAACTTCTCAAAGCGACTGATGTGCCCTACGTCGGGCATCTCTTACCGCGACCCTGCACCCAATATGTTCTCGTTCAACTCGCCCGAGGGTGCCTGCAGCAAGTGCAAGGGCTTGGGCTATGTCAACGAGATTGACATGAAGAAGGTCATCCCCGACGACTCGCTGTCTATATACGAGGGCGCCATTGTTCCGCTGGGCAAGTATAAGAATCAGATGATATTCTGGCAGATTGGAGCCATTCTCGAAGCGGCTGAATGTACGCTGAAGACGCCGGTGAGCGAGATACCTGAGGACACGCTCAACGAGGTGTTGTACGGTTCGCTCGAAACGATACGCATCAGCAAGGACGTGGTGCGCACATCGAGCGACTACTTCTGCACGTTCGACGGCGTCATAAAGTATCTGCGCACCGTCATGGAGAACGACGACTCGCAGGCCGGACAGAAATGGGCTGACCAGTTCCTCGCTATGGCTGAGTGTCCTGAGTGTCATGGCGCACGCCTTAACCGCGAAGCGCTGTCGTATCGCATCTGGGACAAGAACATTGCGGAGCTGTCTGCTATGGACATTCAGCAGCTCAAGCAGTGGATAGACGAGGCAGAAGCCCACCTCGACTCTCGTCAGAAGACTATCGCTACGGAGATATTGAAGGAGATAAAGACACGTATCAACTTCCTGCTCGACGTGGGTCTCGACTATCTGTCGCTCTCACGCCAGTCGGCAACGCTTTCCGGCGGCGAGAGCCAGCGTATTCGCCTTGCCACTCAGATCGGTTCGCAGCTCGTCAACGTGCTCTACATCCTCGATGAGCCGAGCATCGGTCTGCATCAGCGCGACAACGATCGTCTTATCCACTCGCTGAAGGAGCTGCGCGACATGGGCAACACCGTGGTTGTCGTAGAACACGACCGCGACATGATGCTCAATGCCGATTATATCGTTGACATTGGTCCGAAGGCGGGCATTCGTGGTGGCGAGGTTGTGTTCCAGGGAACGCCCGCTCAGATGCTTAAGGAGCACACCATCACCGCCGACTACCTTAACGGAGTGCGTAAGATAGAGATACCTGCCAAGCGACGCGAGGGCAACGGCAAGAGTATTGTGATACGCGGTGCGAAGGGCAACAACCTGAAGAATGTTGACGTAGAGTTTCCGCTGGGCAAGCTCATCGTGGTGACGGGCGTGAGCGGATCGGGCAAGTCGACGCTTATCAACGAGACATTGCAGCCTATTCTCTCGCAGCACTTCTACCGCTCGCTGAAGAAGCCGATGCCATACGATAGTATCGAAGGCATAGATAATGTAGACAAGGTGGTGAATGTAGACCAGTCGCCGATTGGTCGCACGCCACGCTCCAATCCGGCTACATATACCGGCGTGTTTAACGACATACGTGCCATGTTCGTCAATCTGCCCGAGGCAAAGATACGCGGCTACAAGCCAGGGCGCTTCTCGTTCAACGTGAAGGGCGGACGCTGCGAGACATGCAAGGGCGGCGGCTATCGCACTATCGAGATGAACTTTCTGCCGGATGTGCTCGTGCCGTGCGAGGAGTGTCACGGCAAGCGCTACAATCGTGAGACGCTTGAGGTGCGCTACAAGGGAAAGAGCATCGCCGACGTACTCGATATGACGTTCAATCAGGCTGTAGAGTTCTTCGAGAATGTGCCTAACATTCTGCAGAAATTAAAAACCGTGAAGGAGGTGGGCTTGGGTTACATCAAGCTGGGTCAGCCTTCGACGACACTCTCGGGTGGCGAGTGTCAGCGTGTGAAGCTGTCTACCGAACTCAGCAAGCGCGACACCGGCAAGACGCTCTATATTCTCGACGAACCGACAACAGGTCTGCACTTCGAGGACATAAAGATTCTGATGGAGGTGATAGAGAAGCTGGTCGACCGTGGCAACACGGTGATTATTATCGAGCATAATCTCGACGTGATAAAGCTCGCCGACTACATCATCGACATGGGACCTGAAGGTGGACGCGGTGGCGGACGCTTGCTTGCAAAGGGAACGCCAGAGGAAGTTGCTGAATGCAAGGAAAGCTACACGGCGAAGTTCTTGAAGCAAGAGTTAGAATGTAAATAATTAGAAGTATATGAAAATAGAACTCAGTAATCTTGAGAAACACTTCGGCACGAACACTGCCGTGGACATTAAAAGTTTCACCATCAACAACGGTGATATTCTTGGTCTTGTGGGCAACAACGGTGCCGGCAAGACTACGCTTTTCCGCCTTATGCTCGACCTTCTGAAGGCAGACAAGGGCGTTGTTACTATGCATCCGTCTGCGGATGACGTTGAACTTGTTCCAAGCAGCCTCAAGCTCTCCCCCGACGGGGGAGTTGGAGGGGGCTCTCCAATCAATCCGGCGCTGAGCGAGGACTGGAAAGCGTATACCGGTGCGTACATCGACGACGGTTTCCTCATCGACTTCCTCACGGCGGAGGAGTATTTCGACTTCATCGGTCGTGTGTCGGGCATGACGAAGGAGCAGATTGCGGAACGCCTTGTCTACTTCGAGCCGTTGATGGGCGGCGAGATACTCAACCAGAAGAAGTACATACGCGACTTCTCTGCGGGCAATCGCCACAAGGTGGGCATCATAGCGGCGCTGCTCAACCGTCCCGAACTGGTTATTCTCGACGAACCGTTCAACTTCCTCGATCCGCGCAGCCAGAATATGCTGAAGAAGATTCTTGTTGAATACAATAAAGAGACGGGTGCAACAGTTATCGTGTCGAGCCACAACCTGCAGCACACCACGGAGATATCTACACGCATCGCGCTGCTTGAGCACGGCGTGATAATAAAAGACCTCGACAACCACGATGCTGAGGCTGTTGTCGAGTTGCAGGATTATTTTAAGGTTTAGACCGTAGGAGTCTAATATATAAACCTGTACGTGAAAAAATCTGCCATATCTTCCAGAAATGGCGTAATAGGTTGGTGGTGAGAGCAATAAAGGCTGGAAGATAACTCTAAAAAGTGGGTTATCTTCCAGCCATCTTCCATTATAATTGGTGTATCTTCCAGCGCCAGTAATAATGCCACAGCCTGAATATCGGCTCGCTCAGCGCCTCCGACGGATAGTATCTTAGCAGTCGCAGGTCGCGGTGCAGTCGCAGCAGATTGTGTCCAAGAGCGCCATGCTTGAAGCCGTTGCCGTCGTAGGTGTCGCGGCCCCAGGCATGGCGTTCGTCGTGATGTCCGAAGTTTCCGCCGCATAGGATGTCGTTGAGCAGCATCTCTCCGCGCTTCTTGTCCATCGGCGCAATCATCTTCTCCTCTGGCAAGCCCAGCACCTCGTGCAGCACGTACATCATTGCGCCGGCGAAGTGCCATAAGCCGAGACGAGTCAGAGAGTTTTGAGTTTTGAGTTTTGAATTTTGAATTGTCGGCTTTGCCGATTTTGAATTATTCAATTTTGAGTTTTGACTTTCCAATTCACAATTCTTCAACTCCTCATCGCGTAAGCGACAATTCAAAACTCCTAATTCAAAATTCAAAATTACATAGTAATAGTCCACCACTTGTCTAAGTCCCACGCCCTCGTAGAAGTAATGGTGATAGAGATGGTAGAGCTGGTAGACAGCGTTGAAGTCGGCAGTAGGCGCAGCCACCTCGCCCGCCTCGTCGGGCAGTGCTATCATGTTGCGGCACTGTGCGTCGATGCTCTCACGGAACCACTGCTGCAAGCGTCGGTTGTACGTGAAGTTTGCCATGAAGCCCGGCGTATAGTGCAGCTCTACCGATATGTCGTTCGTCGTGAGCGCAATGTGGTTGTAGCTCTCCTCGTCAATCCGTCCGTTCTCCTTAGCCAACGTTTGCGCCAGTTGTCTTATCTCCTCGCGCGACGCGTCCACCCACATATCCACATCGCCCGGTGTGCGCGCCGCAGGGTTAGCGTACATAGCCGCGTTCGCCTGACCCTTCAGAATGCAGCAGTCGTAGCCCGCCGCCTTCACCTTATTATATATATGTGCCGTAGAAGCGTTCAACATCATGTTCATGCGGCTTATATTCTGGCTCATCATGAACCAGTTCATAAGCAGACTCTGCTTGGGTGCTACCGCCTTCGGCAGTCGCGATATGCCCTCCATGATGATTCCTACCAGCGTCTGCTTCTTGGCGAAGTCGTAGAAGCGTTGCCAGTCGAAACCGTTCAGCGCCGACCCGTCCAGAAACTCCTTTCCCTCGTACGTGCCCAGGGCGAATTGTATGAATTTATAATAAATCTTCTCTGTCATTATCTCTTTAAATACACGTTTTGCCGATTGACAAAGTTAGTCAAAATCTTTCGATTATACTGCTCGTTTCCCGATTTTCTTCGCTTTCCCTTGCTGGACCTTGCGCATAAGCGGATTTTCTTTCTGAGATTTGTAACAACGAATTAAACGGATTAAACTTTACGCAGCTAAAATCCGCTTGTTGATTCTACGCAGCCTAACCCTCTGTGTGTATCTGTGCAATCTGTGGGAGAATATCTCAGCAGGAGGTTCTGTGAATTCTGCGTATTCCGTGGGATATTATTGCTACTGAGGCTCCTACAAGTGCAATCCGTGGGAGAACATCAGAATATGGACTCCTCTGTTTCTGATGTGAACAGTTCCAGAGCCTTCATGCCCATGATAGAGTTGCCCTTCGAGTTGAGTCTCGGACTCCACACCGCTATTGAGTAGCGCGACGGGTAGAGCGCCACGATGCCGCCGCCCACGCCACTCTTGCCAGGCAGCCCCACGAGGAACGCGAAGTCGCCCGCCTCGTCGTAGAAGCCGCACGTCTGCATGATGGCGTTGATGCGCTTCACCCTAGAGATTGTCAGGTTCACGCCGGCATGCGAGAAAGGTTCGTTGCTGCGAGCAAACGCCATGAACGCATGCGAGAGGTCCTCGCAGCTCATCTCCAGCGAGCAGATAGTGCTGTAGAACTGCAGCACATCGTTCACGTCGTTATGCAGATTGCCGTGATGCTTCAGCAGATAGGCGATAGAAGCGTTCAGATAGCTGCAGCTCAGCTCCGACTGCGCCACCTCCTCCGAGAAGTTGATGTCCTCGTTGCCGGCGATGGTGCGCACGAAGCGCAGGAAGAACTCCTTCGGGTTCTCCAGATGCGAGAGTATCACGTCGGCAGTCACCAATGCGCCGGCGTTGATGAACGGGTTGCGCGGCTTGCCATGCTCGTACTCCAGCTGCACGAGCGAGTTGAACGCCGACCCCGAAGGCTCCTTTCCGATGCGCGTCCACAGATCCTTGCCCAAGATGCTCAGAGCGATGGCAAGCGAGAACACCTTTGCGATGCTCTGTATCGAGAACTTCACGTCTGAAGCCCCGATGCTGTATGTCCTGCCGTCGAGCATGTGCAGGCACAGTCCGAACTGGTCTGGGTCTACATTCGCCAGTGCCGGGATATAGTCAGCTTGCTTGCCCTCTTTAGCGTATATCTCAATCTCTTCTCTTATGTGTTCCAGTAAAGGTTGATAGTCGGTAGTTTTCATTCTTTAGTAGCTTAAAAGTTAACGCTGCGAAAATACATGTTTTCTGATAAACGAGGCGCAGAATTAGTGTTATATAAACTTAAAAAAAGACTCTCCCGATAGGCTCAGGCTTTTTGCCTGCTACCTATCGGGAGAGTCTTTTTATATAAATATGTTTTAGGAGACTTACTCTGCCACCACATTAACGCTTTCTGCCGACTGAGGCTTGAAGCGCAGTGTGTAGGTATAGCTGCCGCTTGACGGACACTCATATTGTGACAGACATCCGTCGCCACCGCAAGAGTTGTTGCCCAAACCGCGCTGCATATAGTCGAAGTGAGCGTAAACCTGTGGGTCGCGTGTCAGATCGTACCAGTGGAGGTTAGTGTTCCACATCGAGTCGCCTGATGTACACCAGTTTTTCTCGTTGTAGTGAGAGAGTGAGAACGAAGCGCGTCCGCCCACCTTTACGCCGAGCTGCACGCCTGCGGTCTTGTTAGTGAGAATCAGCTCACGCAAGTCCTCGTGGTCACCGAAGGTCTGCGGGTGAATCATCTCATCAACCATGTCGTCTACCGTCGTTGTGAAGCGTCCGAGATAAGAACCCGTCTTGCGGTCGCTGTAGTTAGAGCGAGGACCGCGAGCATAGAACTCTACGTTCTCGAAGCCAGAAGCGAACTGCATACCTAAGCCTATACGGGCGAGTGTACCGCTTGGCGAGAATGTCACCTTCATGTCTACTGTGCCGTCGGGATAGAATGTGTAGTTGGTGGTGTAGCTACCTGCATTGCCAGACAATATGCTCGTTGTTCCAGTCACTGACATTGTAGCATTATTGCCACTCTTTGTAAGACCACTGCTGATGCTCGTGCTTGTCAAATTGGTGAACGTTGGTTTGAAGTTGCGGTCGTTGTCCACCTTACGATAGCTGTTGAGGTCAGGACCTACAGCGATAAGGTTCTTGCCGTCGTATGTCCATGAGGTCATCTTGCCTGACGAGTTGAATACGATAGAATAAGCCTTGCCGTTGTTGTCGGTACCCGAAACGGTGTAGGTCTTACTTGACCAAGAGCCATCAGTGCTTACGCTCAACTGACCACCTGCAGAAGTGTAGCTTGGCAGCACTGGGAATCCCATTGTGCCGTCAGTGCCCATAGCAGTGCCGTTAGAGATGTTCTGCTCAGAGAGCGAGAACTGAGCGTCAGCGATGCTGTAGCCCTCCTCTGCCCATGATGTCCAGTCGGCAACGTTCGCCTTTGTAGGCTTCTTTACGCGCAACTCTACGTTTACGAGATACTCTGCACTGCCCTCAACAGATGTCCGGATAGGCAGTGTTACGGTAGCAGAAGAACCTGCATTGATAGTTGTGAAGCTTTCGAGCTTGCCGTTCTCCACCAAATATCCGTCCTTCATCACGCGATAGCCGATTTCGAAGTTGTCAGACGAGATAGACATAAACGCATACTTGTTCGCGATGTTTACAGACTTCGCAGAAGCGCTGAAGTTGCTGAACTTCACATACTGGTACACCTTCTTAACCTCAGAGAGCTTGCCAGTCCATGTGCGGTTTGGTGTGACGATACCGTTGTTGAGGAAGTTGCCCTGGAAGCCATAGTTTATACCGTCTGTTGAGTTGTAGTCGTAGCCAGACACCCAATAGTTGAAGCCGTTAGCGCTCTTCTTCTGACCGTTAACAAGCTTTGCAGGGTCGTAAACCGATTGGTCTACCCAGTCCCAGATACAAGCGCCGATGATACCGGTGCTGTTCTCAATCACATCCCAGTATTCCTTCAAGTTACCGACAGCCTGACCCATTGCGTGAGCATACTCGCAGATGAAGTAAGGCTTGCCGTTCAGTCCGCTTCTGTTTCCTCCTACTGACGAAACGGTTGGATACATGTTAGAACCGAGGTCGGAGTAATTTGTTCCGCTTCCTGCTCCCTCATAGTGAATGAAGCGTGAGTCGAGGTTCTTACACGTATTGTATGTAGTAGAGAAGTTGCTACCGCCGCCGCACTCGTTGCCCAACGACCAGAAGATTACGCTCGGGTGGTTGCGGTCGCGCAGCACCATGCGCTTTGTGCGGTCGTCCATAGCTGTTATCCAACTGCTGTTGCTTGACAAGTTCTGGTTGTAGTGGCACTCCACGTCAGCCTCGTCCATCACGTAGAAGCCGAGAGCGTCCATCATAGCGTACATCTTCGGCTGACGCGGATAGTGCGATGTGCGCACGGTGTTCACGTTAGCCTTCTTCATCATTGTGAGGTCCTTCATCATGGTCTCCATATCTATAGCACGACCATACTCAGGGTGAGTATCCTGAGTGTTCACGCCCTTGAAGTAGACACGCTTTTTGTTGATGTAGATGAGGTTGCCACTCTTTGTGATATTGCGGAAACCATACTTTGTAGAGAACGCCATCTCCTCAGCTCCGTTCTCGTCCTTCTGACTTACAACGACTGTGTAGAGATACGGGTCTTCAGCGCTCCACGGATGCAGGTTGCTGAGGCTGTTGAGTGTAACGGTCTTTTCAGCTTTTGCTGTTCCGCTGTAAGTCTGTGTGCCGGTAGCAATCTGCTTGCCGTCGCGGTCGAGCAACGACACCTGCAGAGTCTTGGTTGTAGAGACGTTGTTGCGGTTGTCTACAGTCAGCTTCACCGACATGCTGCCGCTTGTAGCCTCGTTGTTGAGCGAAGATGTTATATAGTGGTCCGACACGAACACCTTCGGAGTAGCCACGAGATATACGTCGCGGTGAATACCAGAGAGGTGCCACATATCCTGACCTTCGAGATACGAACCGTCGCACCAACGATATACACGTACCGAGAGTTGGTTGTCGCCGGTAGTTACGAAGCCGGTGATGTCGAACTCAGCGTCGGTGTTAGAGCTCTGCGAGTAGCCTACGTATTTGCCATTAACCCATACTACAGCAGCGCTGTATACGCCGTCGAAGTGTACAAACACACGTTTGTCCTTCCATGTCGCAGGAATGTTGATGGTACGGCGATAGAAGCCCGTTGCGTTGTGGTCTGTTACGCCATACTGTGACATTCCAGAGTTCGCATTAGGTGGGTTGTTGCTGAACGGATAACCAACGTTGGTGTATACTGGTTTGCCATAGTTGGCCATTTCCCAAGAGAGCGGCACACGGATGTTGTCCCAACCGCTGTCGTTATAGTCCTTTGCCTGGAACTCGCTTGAGCCAGGACCATATGATGTACCAGGAACATACTTGAACTTCCAAGTTCCGTTGAGGTTGATATATTCAGCCTTGCTTTCGTCGGGCTGCTGCCAAGGCTCTGCGTAGTGCACAGCGTCCGCCTTCATCTGGTCTACAGAAGCGTAAGGGATGAATGTAGCGTGAGCGTCCTCCTTATGGTCGCTCACCTTGTTCTGGTTGCTTATCCAGCTAACGCTGAAAGAACCGTGGTCAGAAGAGGTTGTACCACCGGTGCTACCGCCACCAGTTGATCCCTCTACTTTGATGAAGCCGAAGGCTGTTGCACTATTTGAATCTGTTGTACGACCAAGCTTGCCGCCGTCGGTTCCATCGTATGTGAGGTAGTATGTTTGGTTTTGTGTATAAGCGTAAATCTTATATGTGTGCTGTGTCGCATCTACCTCATCAAATTTCCATTCTTGGTTTACGTTAGCCTTACCACCATTGTAATCGTTTTCGGATGTCCACTGGAGTGGCATTACAGTAGTGTTGTTGCCTGCCATGTCAAGAGCCTTGGAAGACATCACATTTACAATGTGCCAAGGATATGTTGTAGAATACTTGCCCTGCTTTGTTATCCACTGCTGTCCGGTATTGCCGTCTGACTTGGCGGTTACTGTAATCTCCTCATCATTGTTAGATGTAGAAACAGTGAAGCATCTTGTAGGATAACCGGCAGGACATATATAATATGTGGAACCGTATGCCGGAACAGAGAAAGTTGTCGTTGGAGTAGTTGTGCCACCAGTAGTCTCCTTTGTGATGAGGCTAACTGACCTGTATGTAGCCCATGAGCGTGTACTGCCCTGAGTGCTACCATACTTAATAGACGAAAGGCTGAGGATATTGCTGATGTTTGACGCATCGCAAATCTTCGTATCGTTAAGATACAGACCGTTCGAGTTCAACTCTATAGTAGTTTCACCGGAGATGTTGGTGTGGTCTTCACGATATGTGTAATTTGCTCCACCATTGAAGCAGTTCACCTGCAAGGTATTGCTGCTCTTAGTATAGAAGATGTGGATTACGTAGATGCCAGAGCCTCCCCATCCATTTGCATCCTGCAAATCATTGCCGATAGAGAGCACGTTCTCGTTTGTTTTGCTGCTTTGGCAAGTGCTGAGGTCGAGCACAACCTTGAATGTCTGCTTCTGGAAGTCAATTGTTGTCGTATTCAAGAACGACTCGCCGTTAAGCGTATAATCGCTCAGAAGGCTTGTCTCCGCTGCGAACGCCTGCGTCGCAGCGAGTACGAGCAGCGTTATTATCGCAGCAAAATGATGTTTTATATATGTCTTCATAGGGTCGTATTTTTTTATTTAACGATGAGTTTAATGCCGTTCATGATATATACGCCCGGAGCCAGACCTGCAGCAGTAGAGTTGCGGCGCACGAGCTGACCGTTAACGGTGTATATGTTTCCAACCTTAGGAGCCTGCGGTGCTACGAAAGTGCCGTCGATGCCCGTAGTGTTGTCGTCGAAACCCCAAGTGAGCTGACGTCTGGTTCCGGTAATGTCCTCCAGATAGCAACGATAACCATTGGCATTCATATCTATGTCAAGGTGATATAGCGTGTTGACGTCTCCAAAGGCGTATGAACCTTTTTTCACCAAAGTGGGTTCGTAGAAACCTACGAACTTAATGTCTCCGACTCTATATTCAGGGCTGTCACTTTCTGCCCATGTATTAGCGTCGATGCCGGCGAATTTGTAGACTTGTGTTTCTGTTACTCTTTCCGGACAAATCAAGCATGGCTTTCCTGCCTCTATTTCGTTGCAATAGTCAAAGATAGCCCTTGTCTCCGACTTGCTTACAAACTCTGCAACCTTTGTGGCTTCGCCCCATGTCTCAGCAATCTGACTTGCAGACAACGGAAATGGCAGACAAAGAGTGTTCCACTCGTCAGCGTATAACGTGCGCTTCAGTGTGACATCTACATACGGAATGTTTGCAGAAAATGTTGGATGAGTGTATTTTGCTTTTTCGTCAAGAACTACTTCCTGCGTCAATGGTTGTGTAGATACAGTCCACTGTCCTGAGGTGAAAGTTGCAGCAGGCTCCTCGTGCGAAGTAGCCACAGCGTCGTTCTGTGTGTAGACGAAGGCTGTAGAGTAGGCGTCGCTATCCTGATAGCCCAATGTGTAAGTGCGGTCGGCAGAAGGCTTCAGTATCCACTTGATGTCTGTGCCGTTAAAGTTCTTGCGGCCAGCTTCTTTCTGTGGAGTCTCTGTAGCCTTGGTTACCTCCATTGCAACCGGTTTTTTTGAAAGCACCGGCTTGCCATCTTTGCCCACCGAGAGGTACTGTCCCAGCGAGTTGAAGATATACACGGAAGTCAGCGCCAATGTGTATAACAAATTCATATTAATAAAGTTTTAATAGAAAAATCAAATTAGAATGGTAAACACCAATAGGGTTCACCATGAAAAGAAATAGGTCTAAACTTATTAATCATAAGATTTATAACCCATGTCATCGTTTTCAATCTCGGAATCGTCTTCCCATTGAGAATCACCTGAAGTCGGGTTCTTCTAAGACTTCAAAATACCTCCACCCGGATGTCCCTCTGTCATTTCAAAGTTAGGAGAGGCTGTCATCATGCCTCCGCTTGTCTCAAGCGTCAATACTTCGACAAAAGGTCGGTCGTACTTTTTTTTCTTCATAAATTATTGTTTTAGTTTATTTTTATTTTTATTTGCATAACTTCAAACGTAAACCAGCGGTGCTTATCATTATTTTACTTCGCTTAGGCGCACACAACATGAGATGCCTTTTGGTCGTAAAAGCACCACATCAGTTTAACATTTGCTATAACTCTCTTTTGTTTATTTAATTATTTCGCTTGCAAAATTAGTCAATTATTCGCTTATCTTTGTTCTTTTCACCGTGATATTAAGATTTTTTATACATTGTTTGAAGAAGTCAAAGAATTTAAAGAAGTTATAGAAGTTAAAGCCAAATGTCCTATTGCTGAATAATTAGCAAAAGGAGTAATGGCTATCGCTCGGCTTTGCCGCTTGCCAGAGCAAGAACTTCTAACGACCATAGGGAGCGATAACTTCTTTTATTGCTGTCCGGTAAAACTAATAATGTGGTCAATGACGGGCTGCGCTCGGCTTTGCCGCTTGCCAGAGCAAGAAAGCCCAACAATCACATAGCCCAGGGCAGCGCCCTGGGCTATGTGATTCTGCCCCTTCGGGGCGTGCTATTCATGAGTTTTGACACACTCACATCCAAACAAGAGTTACTTCAATATTGCTTTGTTGGTGCACTTCTTGCTCTGGCAAGCGGCAAAGCCGAGCGGAGACAA
>OGXY01001335.1_pt1 | contig 17818 bp, 23 predicted proteins | sample 1576411 | NCBI WGS metagenome assembly OGXY01 (sample SAMEA3541498, study PRJEB24748) | human gut metagenome | biome: human gut; feature: human-associated habitat; material: faeces | place: China | collected 2012 | reverse complement strand
CCGCGCGCTGGCCGCAAAATGGCCCGGCGCAACCCGCAAGCTGGTGGAGGACAAGGCCAACGGCCCGGCGGTCATCGACGCGCTGAAACATGCCGTGCCCGGCATCATCCCCGTGGAGCCGGACGGCAGCAAGACCGCCCGCGCCCATGCCGTGACCACGTTCTTCGAGGCCGGGAACGTCCTGCTTCCGCACCCGGAGCATTGCCCGTGGGCGAGGGAGTACGTCGCTGAACTGACGCAGTTCCCCGGCGCGCCCCACGACGACCAAGTGGACGCCACCACGCAGGCCCTCCGCGACTTCGACGTGAAGCGGCCCATGTGCATCGACACCCGGATACTGCGCCAGCCGCGCATGGGGCTGAGGCGCATCGGGGGGATTTGAAGTCATGTGTAAGGTTTTCTTCTTGACATAACTCTTAAGCATAGCCATATCTCATTCCATGACAAATCAAGAGCGTAGGCGTGAAAAGCTCAAAAACGCCGTCCTCTACTTCGTAAAAAACGACAAGACAGTCGGCCTCACCAAGCTGATGAAACTTCTGTTTTATCTCGATTTTAGGCTATATCGAGCATGTGGAGAATCGCTTACAGGGCAGACATATGAGGCGTGGAAATTCGGCCCAGTTCCCGCCGATGTGTGGCGGGAATTGCACGAAAAGCAGGACTGTCACCTTGGCTTGAAGTCTGTTGTCAAGATCGTTCCAACCAAAGAAGATCCGCGTGACGAAGCTACCGGAATCAAGCTTGTCGCGCTGCCCAAAGCCAAGTTTTCAGATACCTATTTTACTTTTCGCGAAATCAAGGAAATGCAGGCCGTTTCCGAGATGTTCCGTGGATTGCCTGCTTATCTAGTCGTTAAAGCTTCCCATGCCTCTAATGATCCATGGGATGTGACAATCAAGACCAAGGGAGAAAAAAGTATCGTAAACTATGAGCTTGCTCTTGAGGGCCTCGATGAAGAAGAAAAAGAGTATATCCATGAAGTTCGGGATGACGCTCTTTTTCTTGAAACGCTTATGGGGCAGGCTGGATGAAGCTCGGCGATGTTCTCTATTTTCCGGACTACGAATTTGCCAACGGTGGACATGCCGACAAACTGTTCATCGTTTTTTCAGACCCCGAAAAAGAAACTCTCCTCTTGCTCATTGTTACGTCAAAAGGAAAGGATTCTCGCAACACTGGTTGTCAGCCAGCGGCGCGGCGTTTTCTTATCCGTGCGGGAAAGTATGGATTCGTCAAGGATACTTGGGTTGACCTACAACGGAATGTCAATGTTGTAGGTAAGGATCAGCTTGCGGCTCTCATTGCTCAGGGAAAAGCGGTGATACAATTTTCTATCCCTACCCAAGTAATAAATGAAATCAAGAATTGTTTGACCCGCCATAGTATTGATTGTTTATCCCGTGAGGCGTGTGCTCTTCTTGGTATCTCGCCTAAGTGGTAGATCTTTCTCGTCGTCCCTCCCTTGACATTTTCCGCGTTTTGTGGCGTGGTAGCTTCACGGCCTTGAACAGCCGTTCGTAAGCGGATACCGCGCCCGCAGATGCGGATTTTTTATGCCCTGTCAAGAGTGTTTTTCACCTTGGGAGTGGTGTATCATCCAGCCTGTATTTGGGCCGGGAGTCCATCCATTATACAATACCCGCAAGGGAAAGGTGTATGGGCCGCACTTACGAGCGGTGTTCAAGCTCCCGGCCCTTCTTTTATGTCAAGAGAAGGGAATTGAACACTTTTCGTAAGGAGGCTCATCATGAGTCAGCTTGCTCCCGTCACCTTCCACGGCGACACCATCTTTTGCCTTACCTACGGAAATCAGCCCTACACGCCCGCAAAGCCTATCGTGGAAAACTTGGGGCTTGGATGGGCATCCCAAAGCCAAAAGCTCAATTCCAACAAGGCCCGATGGGGTGTTACGATCATCGTAATACCCTCTGAATCTGGCGAGCAGCAGATGCTTTGCCTTCCCGTCCGCCTCACCACGTCAAAATGATGCTTGAGCAGCCCCCCAAGCCGCTGCAATTCCCGGATGGTTCGGTCGTCCGTTCTGGCGATGATGGGCCTGCCGCCGAAGAACAGCCGCCGCATGTACTCGGAAACGGAGATTCCGGCGGTCGCGGCCTGCTGGGTCAGCTTTTCGTCTTCCCCGGCGCTAAGTCTGAGCGTCCGCCGCTTCTGAAATCTGGTTTTCGTCTTCCGTTTTTCCATCGTGCCTTTCCTGCCTTTTTGAGAGCGTGAGAAGCGCAGCGCCGAACGCTCCGGGGGAGTCCAGAGGCGGAGCCTTTGGCAGGATGCTAGCTGGCGTCAGACAGCTACCATCCTGTAAGGAAGAACGCCTCACAGTCTTTGGAACTGTCTTGTATCGTTCCGTAGGAAGTTTAGTCCGCGCTGTGCTTCAGATTTTGGGGCAAGCATATATGAAAAATTACCTTGAAGGCCAGAGAAAAAAGCAAAAAGACTGTATTGTTTTTCATTGAACGCTGAATTCAAAAATAAAATCAGGCCATGAAAATGACGATGATAAAAAATGATTGTCCATATTTGTCTGACATGTATTACTGTAATATTCTACAGTGTATTACAATCCATGAAGCTTTGTTGCAAATAACCTCTTCACTATGGTAAGTGGGAAGAAATACGACAAGGCAGGTAATGCGTATGGCAACAGCACGACGATATACGATGGAGCAGATAGAGGCCGCCCGGAAAAAACTCCGAAGCCTATCGGTAAAAGAGGCGGGAAAAACTCGCGGGGAAGTCGCGGAATTTCTGGTCAACGACATCAGAAAGGCCATGCGGCAGGGCTACACGCTGCGAGACATACGGGACTTGCTCGCGGAAAGCGGGGTATCTGTTCCGCTTACCAAACTACAAGCACTGTTTGACAAGGCTTCCGCCGTGGAGCCGATAAAGAACTCGGATGCTGCCGAAAAAGACACGCCTCCGCCCCATGAAGGCAACAGCAGCGGGGAATGGGGAAGCGCGGACGGGATATGACACAAAAAGAAGCGGCGCGGCCAAGGTTCATGCCCTGGTCGCGCCGCCTTTTGGGAATGGGTCGGATGGCGTATTCATCTTATTTCCGTGCCTCGGCTTTTTCCTCCTGAACAGATTGCAGGGAAAGCTGTTTGATGAGAGCGGCGATGTCGGAAGAGCGCCATACCGAAGTGCGCGGCCCCAGCTTTATCGGTTTGGGAAAACGGCCTTCCTTGCAGCCTTGCCACCATGCGCTTTTGCTTATGGGGATCAGCTCAAGAACCTGCGGCAGACGCAGGAAGGAATCCTCCGTCAGTTTTTTCATAGGGTGTCTCCTCATGTTTTATTCAAGGTCAACCTCCTGACGGGCTTTGGCTCTCAGACCGTCGAGATAGTCGGCCCAATCTTGAAGCATACGGCGGCGTTCCGGCAGGTATTCAGCCCGGTTGTAAATTCCGCGTATCTGCTCCGTAGGGGCGTGGGCAAGCTGGCGTTCAATCCAGTCACGGTTATAGCCGAGTTCGTTGAGAAGGGTGGATGCCATAGCGCGAAAACCGTGCGGGCACATTTCATCCTCTTCAAAACCCATGCGGCGTATGGCCCTTTGCAGGGCGCTTCTTCCAAAAGGAATGGTTTCGGAGCGGTAGCTTGGAAAGACGTACTGATTGCCGCCGGAATACGCCCGCAGTTTTTCCAGAACGGCTAGTGTCTGCCTGCTGAGAGGGACAAGATGGTCGCGCCGCATTTTCATGCGCTCCGCCGGAATGCGCCAGATGTTGTCCTCAAAATCGAACTCTTGCCATTCGGCGCAACGGATTTCCGTTGTCCGGCAAAAGGTAAGGGCCATAATCTGCAAGGCGCTCCTGACGACCAGCGACCCCTGATAGTTGTAGATGGCGTGCATCAGCCGTCCTACCTTCTCCGGCGTTGTCAGGGCTGGACGATGTTTTTTGACATGGGGCATGAGAGCGCCGCGCAAATCCGCCGCCGGGTCACGTTCCGCACGGCCTGTGGCAATGGCATAGCGCATGATGCAGGAACAGTGATTTTTGAGTGCGTGCGCCGTGCCTATGATGCCCCGCGCCTCGACTTTCCGCAGCAAGGCCAGAAGTTCGGGGGCGGTTATGGCATTGACAGGTTTGGAGCCGATGAACGGAAAAAGGTTTCGTTTCAGCCGCCGGTAGGTCGTGTCCGCATAGCCCGGCGACCATTTGGTCTTTTGGCGTTCAATCCATTCCATCGCCACCAGCTCAAAGGTGTTCTGTGCAAGTTGCTTGTCCAGCTTTCGTTGAGCGGACGGGTCGATACCGTTCTCAATGGCTTTTCTGGCGTCGGCGGCTTTTTCCCTTGCCTCTTTCAGGGAGGTTGCGGGATAGGTGCCGAGGGAAATCAGCTTTTCCTTGCCCTGAAAATGGTATTTCAGCCTCCAGCTTTTTGTGCCGCCCGGCGTGATGAGCAGGTACAGCCCTTTGGCGTCAAAGAGTTTCTGTTGCTTTTCAGCCGGTTTGGCGGCGCGGATTGCGGTATCGGTCAACGACATGGGGTAGTCCTCCTTTTCAGGTTTGTTTACCCCCGGATATACCCCGAAAAATGGGGTATGTCTATGTATCTTCTCAGATTCGGCTGGACGATAAAATAAAATTTTATTGAATAATAACAATATGTTTTGTACAAATTTGGATGATATTTGACATTATGAGGCTTTGTACATGTGGATACCTCCCTAAAGGTATCCATGTATATATAGATTAATCTATATTGATACAATATGAAAGGTGTCCCACAGCCAAGCCCCCCGAACCTTGTTCACGGTGTGTTTTCTTTTTGGCTCGTAGCATTATGGGCACATGAGCAAGAAGCGCACTTTTCGACACGCCACCTCCATACCTCCGCAAGTGCAACCGTCGCGCCGTCTGAATCTCTCCCCGGACGTGCGCGGCGGCCTTGCTCAGCCTTTGCCGCCTACGCCCGACGACATCAGCCGGTTGTACGGCCCGGCGAAGACGCTCGGCGCGCCCGAAGAGGTGCAGCTTGCGATGGATGCGCGGCTTGCGGATTCCGGCATCTATTCCCTGCTCCAGCACTCGCTTGAGCTTGGGGTCGGGATTGCGCCGCAATTCATGGGCTACGGCGTCCTCCAGAACCTTGCCCAGAACGGCCTGATCCGTGCCTGCGTCGAGACGGTATCCGACGATATGACCCGAGCGTGGATTGAGTTCAAGCGCGAAGGGGAGGGCGGCGACGAATCATTGCTCACCGACCTTGCGCAGGCGTGTAAGAGGTTCGCACTGCAACGCCTTTTCCATGAGGCGACCGAGCTTGTGGGGTACGAGGGCGGGGCCTTCCTTTTCATCGACACCGGGTCCGTCGGCCAAGAGCTGGAACGCCCGCTGAACGTCAGCCCGTATTCCGCCGAACTCAGGCCCGGCGGCGTGCTGCGCTTCGTCGTCATCGACCCCGTGAACGTCTTCCCCGGCGACTACAACAGCCTTTCGCCGCTTGAGCCGGACTACTTCCGCCCGCGCTGGTGGTGGGTGCTCGGACAGCGGGTACACGCCTCGCGCCTCATCCGATTGGTTGCGAACGAATGCCCGGTGCTGCTCCGTCCAGCCTACAATTTTTTGGGCATCCCACAAGCTCAGATCCTCTGGGATTACGTCCTGCATTTTCAGGAATGCCGCGCCGCCGAAGCCCGGCTGCTGACCAAGTTTTCGCTGACCGTCTTCAAGACGAAGATGGAAGACATCCTGTACGCGTCCGGGGGCACGGCACAGATCGATGCCCGCATCCAGTACATGATCCAGTCCATGACCAATGACGGCGTGCTTGCAGTCGACAAGGAATCGGAAGACGTGGTCAAGCTGGAAACCCCACTTTCAGGCGTGACCGACATCGTGCGCCAGTCCCTTGAAATCCTCGCCGCCCTGAACCGCACTCCGGCGGTCAAGCTGCTTGGCATCAGCCCGTCAGGATTCAATGCCACGGGCGAATCGGACATCCGCAACTACTACGACCATGTCAGGAGCCAGCAGGAGAAAGTCCTGCGCGACGGCATCAAGAAGGCGCTCGACTGTATTCAGCTCTACCTGCGCGGAACCATCGACCCTTCCGTGACTTTCAACTTCGCGCCCCTCGGCGAAGAGGATAGGGCAGCCCTTGCGACGCTCCAGAAGACCAAGGCCGACACCATCGCCGTCTACATGGATCGGGACATCATCTCTCAGGAAGAGGCCCGGCAGTCCCTTGCCAGTGACCCGGACAGCGGCTTCTCCAACATAGGCCCGGCGGAAGTGCAGCAGGGCAACGGAATGCCCGACGCCCTGCCGGAAGCCGGGGAAGGGGTCTTGATGCCCGATATCGACGATGTGGATAAGGCAGGGGCCGTCTATGGCTAAGGTCATCCGCGCCATCAAGCCCAACGCGGGCATCCGGGCGAAATACCGGAAACGGCTGGTATCTCTCCTCGACGAAATGCAGCGTTCCGTCGTGTGGTGGATACGCGCTGAGTATCGGCAGCAGGAAACTCGGATAGCGCAGGATGCATCCCCGGCAAGTGACCTGCAAGACCGCCTCAAACGCCTGTTCCGGTACTGGACGAAGCGGTGGAGGGAAAGCGCGGAGAGTTTTGCACGGGAGTTCGTGGGCAGTACGAGGCGGCGCACGGAAGCCGGGATGAGGCAGGCCCTCAAAGATGCGGGCTTCACGGTGAGGATGGAGGAAAGCAGGGCCATGAGCGACGTGGCGCGGGCCCTCTTTGAGGAAAATGTCAACCTCATCAAGTCTATTCCGCAGCACTATTTTACGGAAGTGACGGGGCTAGTACAGCGTTCAGCTAGCATGGGTAGGGACGTGGAGTTCCTCGCCGACGAACTGCACAAGCGGTACGAGATCACCCGGCGCCGGGCCGAATTCATTGCTCGCGATCAATCCAACAAGGCGACCGAGGCCATCAAGCGGGTACAGGACAAGGAACTCGGCATCACCGAAGGCGTCTGGGTACATGTGCCGGGAAAGAAAACGAGCCGCCATACCCACCAGCTCATGAATGGGAAAAAGTTCGTCATCGCGGAAGGTCTTTACGACTCTGACGTGAAGCGCAAAGTGCTTTGCGGTGAGCTTCCGGGGTGCCAATGCACGTACCGGGCCGTTATTCCTGAATTTGGAGACTAGTCTATGTATCAAAGTAAAGGCGTCACCTTCGACGCGGCTCCTTCACAGCGGGAAACCGACGAGAACGGGTTCCTGCACGTCGGGGCGTCGCACATCACGAAAGCGACGGTGAACCCCTATTACGGGCGGGAGATTCCGGGCTGGCAGGAAGCCGGGCTAGACCCCGAGGCTGTCTATTACGGGCTTCGTGACCCGGAAGAACTTCAAGCATCGCTTGAGACATGGGCCGGGCTGCCGCTGCACATCGAGCACCACATCGACAGCGCGGAAGAGCCGCAGAAGCTCACCCGCGTGGGCGCGGTGGGCACGGGCGCGGTCTGGAACCCGCCGTATGTAGATGCGCCGCTGACCGTGTGGGATCGGGCCGCCATCGACGCCATTGAAGACGGTTCTTTCCGGGAACTTTCCTGCGCCTACCGCTACGACCCGGATTTCACGCCGGGCAGCTACGAGGGCACCCCCTACGATTTCATCATGCGGAACATCCGAGGCAACCACGTCGCGCTGGTCGAAGAAGGGCGGGCCGGGCCGGACGTGGTGGTGGCGGATTCTCATCCAACTTCAACGAAAAAAGGAACGCTTATGGGCAAGTTTAAGAAATGGTTCCGGGGCGCGCAAGACGACAACCCGGACATCGAAAAGCAGGAAGTGGAGCTTGCGCAGGCCATCATCGACCTGCACAAGGTCGACCCCGTGACTGGCGAAATCGTGGATATCACCGAAGATGAGGACAAGGCGGAGGAAATCCGCAAGCTCATCGGTGAATTGTCCGCCAAACTCGACCCCGAGGACGTCAAGAAACTGACGGACTCTCTCTCCGATCTGGCCTACTCCAAGGCCACGGGTGATGAGAAACCGGAGAAAAAGGAAGCGATGGACGAAGAAGCCAAGAAAGCTATGGACGCCTGCGGGCTTGATGCGGAAGACCCCGCCGAATCCCGCGCCTTTGCCGAAGGCGTGAAATACGGCGAGGAACTGGAGCGCAATCCGGACGAACGCAGGAAACTCGACCGCGAGCATGAGTCCGAAGGTATGAAAAAGGCTATGGATGCCTGCGGCCTCGACGCCGAGAACCCGCAGGAGAGCAAAGCCTTTGCCGAGGGCGTCAAGTACGGTGAGGAGCTGATCCGGAACCCCGAGGAACGGCGCAAGCTTGACCGGGAACACGAATCCGAGGGCGAACGCCGCGAGCTCGGCAAGGACGAGGACGCGGCCATTAAGCGCATCCTCGCTTCCGTCCCCGACCTCACACCGGAGCAGAAAAAGAAGCTGACCGACTCCCTTGCCGATCTCGCCTATTCCCCCGCGACCGGAGATGAAGCCCCGGACGACAAGGGAACCGCTCAGGACAGGGCGTTCCGCCGCCGTGGTCCGCGTCTTCTCACCGCAATGGACGCCGCCCGCATCAAGGCATCCGCAGTCGCCGAAGCGCAGGAGCATATGCGGAACCTTACCCGTGCCGTGCGCGACGTGCGCGGGCTGGTGGGCGAACTTGACCCGTTGTCCTTCGACTCCGCGTCCGACGTCTACGGCTACGCGCTGGAGCAGCTTGGGGAGAATCCCCACAAGTATCCCCGGCAGGCATGGCCCGGTATGATCGATATCCTCCGCAAGCAGAAGGCGACACCTTCCGTTGCCCGTGACGCGGCCCCCGTCGGGCGCATGTCCGGCAGCTTCGCCGGGCTTTCCAATATCACCATTGCCGAATAGGAGGCACACCATGCCTTTGCAGTCCCAAGTCAATCTCTCCGTCGCTCCCGGCGTTGCGGGCGATAAAGCGACGCCCGACCAGAGCATCTACACCCCGCTCAACCCTCTGGCGGCGGTGGCCCTCCCTGTGGGGCGCTTCGTCTTCCCCGTCGTGGATTCCGGCGTGATCGACAACACGCGGGCCACCAACGTTGCTGGCACCGCCACAGCCGTGCTCGGCTTCGTGGAGCGCGTCATCAACTACGTGAACTACGAACTGCTTTCTGACGGCATTTTGACCGTCCCGGCAGGCTCGAACCTCACCGTGGCCGTGAAGGGCGACTATTGGGCCGTTTCCACGACCAAGGCCACGGTGGGGCAGGCCGTCCTTGCCTCCACCGCCGACGGTTCAATCAGCACCGGGACCCCCGACGCCACGCACCTCGATACGGGGTGGGTCGTCAAGACGCCCGGCGAAATCGGGGAACCGATCATCATCAGCAATTGGGGACAGGCCGCAGCGGCGGGATCCGGCGGCGACACCTCGAACCTGATGCAGAAAGATTTCAGCAACGCCACCGGAGCGCTCGGCGTGGCCAACGGCGGAACTGGCGCAACCACTGCGGAACAGGCCCGCACCAACCTCGGCGCAGCCGCCGCCGGAGCGTAGGAGGTACTACATGAATCCGACTTTTGAACAGGCCAAGCGCTACGGCTTTATCTTCCCGGGCGCCCGCATGTGGGTAACTCCGGAGAACCGCGCCCGCATTGCGCAGGACGCCGCGCTCATCACTACTCCGAACACGACCGTCCCCGCCGAGCTTCTGGCGTATATCGACCCGATGGTCATCGAAATCCTGACCGCGCCCCGGCGCGCCCGTGAAATCTTCGGTGAAGAGAAGAAGGGCGACTGGACGACCCCGTACATGAAGTGGCGCGTTGATGAAATGACCGGAAAGACCGAGCCGTATTCCGACTATGCCAACGGCACGACTTCGGGCGTGAACTCCGAATGGCAGACCCGCGTGCAGTACGTCTTCCAGACGTCCATCACTTACGGCGACTTTGAAGTGGACATGTCGAGCACGGCCAAGGTCAATCTCGCTGCCTCCAAGCAGCGCGCGGCCGCCAACGTCATCGACATCGACCAGAACCGTTTTTACTTGCTCGGCGTCGCCGGGAAGGAAATCTACGGCATCCTCAACGACCCGAACCTCCCTGCGGCGATCTCCGCGGGGGCCACGGGCGAGGGCGGTTCAACGAAATGGGCCGACAAGACCACGGTGCAGATCTACAATGACGTCCTCGCACTGTTCGCGCAGCTTTCCGAGCAGTCCAGCGGCCTCATTGACAAAGATACGCCCCTCAAGCTCTGCCTCTCCCCCGAACTGGCCGTTCGCCTCGGCGCGGCTACCGATTTCAACGTGTCCGTGCTGGATATGTTGAAGCGGTACTTCACCCGCATTGACATCGTGACCGTCCCCGAGCTGCACAGCATGACCGCCGGGGAAACCATGTTCCTCATCGCCCCCGAAGTGAACGGGCAGCGCTCCGGAACGCTGGCCTTCGGCGAAAAGATGCGTGCAGGACGCGTCGTGCCCGACCTCTCCAGCTTCCGCCAGAAGTTCGTCGGCACCACCTACGGCGGCATCGTGCTCATGCCCTTTGCGTTCGCGCAAATGACTGGAGCGTAGCCCCATCCTTCCCTCCATGCGAAAGCCCCAACCGTTAAACAGACGGTTGGGGCTTTTAAAAGTATTAAATAACCTAAATTAATAGTCGCTGCAGCGTAACTCTTTTATTGTGGATAAAAGTTTTTTTATTGTAGCTAACACCCATTTTTCTATGTACTCTTCAGGGAAGATATCTAAATCATAATTTATTTCACAAAGGAAAGAAGGCGGTGTGTCTCCAAAGGAAGCATATAGCTTTGGAGATGTATGCAATCTATTAAAAGTTGAACAGAATTTGAAGATACTAGATTCATTTTTATTTTTTATTCTAAAAAAAGTTATACCTACAATAGTATTTCCATTCATGAAAAATGCTATATTTACATATTCATTTAACTCTTCAATTCTGTATGGAACTATAAGAGAAGATTCATTTGATTCTTTGTATAAAATTTTATTGGCAGTAAGAGTGCTTTTGATTTTATTTATAATATTTTTACTCATGATATTACCTATGCTTTGTTATAAGCATTGTATGCACTCAAGAGAGTACGTATTTGATTATTTTTTTCTGTATCTTTTATTTTTTTTACATCTAGCTTATTACAAAAATCATATTGTAAAAACAATGCATTGATATTTTTATTATATGTACTATCTGTATACTTCTTTTTTCTTTTTATAATATTTTTAAAAGCTAAAAGTGAAAAACCAACACCTAGCATTACAATAATTATAGATAGTATATTAAGAATACTTATAAGGGAATCCATTAGCAATCATCCTCCTTTGGTATGGTATGATAATAACAAAATATCGAAAATACTATAGATGTAGGAATAAGAAAATATATTGCTTTGAATGATTCTATTTTTGTTTCAGTAACTATAGTCAATGTACTATATATTATGTACATAACAAGAAAACTAAAAGAAATTATTATGGCCGATGTGTTCCATGCATTGTCCTTTTTCAAGTTAAGTAGTTCATAAATAACGCTGACATGAAGAGTTATACCATAAAAAAGAAGGTCCGTCAGACTAAAACAGGGGAAAGTCATTGAGTCAGTTGTAGGAAAATAGTATATAAAAATTCGGCACAATATAGGAAATGCACCAAGAATAACAATTAAAGATATCCATTTAGTAATCTTATTCATAGCATAACCTTGATAACTACTTAATATATAATTGAATATAGATTGCTTTTGATTCGGGAGCATTTCCAAAAATTTTAGAAACCCCTAGGAAATTTTTAACTGGCATTAAATTATTTTTTACATATAGTATTTTCCCAGAAAAAACTAGATCAATAAAGAGTCCCCTGGGGTATGCTCAGTAATGATAGCGGCATTGGAGTACGATCAGGGCTTCGCTCTTTTCGTCCACCTTATAGACGAGCCGATCCTCCTGATTGATGCGTCGTGACCAGCATCCGGCAAGATCGAACCGGAGCGGTTCCGGCTTGCCCAGCCCTTCAAAAGGATTCCGCATGGCATCGCGCAACAATTCGTTGATCCGTTTGACCGTGCGCTTGTCCGTATGCTGCCAATAGAGGTAATCCTCCCATGCCTGTGGCGTCCACGTGAGCAGCATGATCAATCCTCCAGTTCATGCGGCATGGCCTTGCCCGCATCGGCGGCCTGTATCGCTTCCCTGAGCCGCGCGGCGTTGGCGGGCGAACGGAGCAGATACGCCGTCTCCATGATGGCGTTGTAATCCTCAAGCGACATCATGACCACAGAGGGCGATTTTTGCCGGGTAATGATGACCGGCTCATGGTGATCGCAGACGCGGCTCATGGTTTCCGCAAGGTTCTGCCGGGCTTCGGAGTAGGTGATGGCCTGTGACATGGTGCCCCCTTTGTTATTTTGTACAAAAATATGTACAAACAAGATAAACGTCAAGGGGTAAAAGGAGGATCCGAAGAACCGCCTTTTCTTACCGTTATCGCCCGTTTATCAGACGAATCTTATCTTTTCATGTGGTTATCCTATCATCAGCCTGTTCGCGGTCTTCGCGGCACGGATTGCTGCTCTCATTTCTGAGATTCCCGCGTCAATCCACGTCTGGGCGTTGTACGAGTTGGATTGCAGGATGCCGAGAAGCGGATCCTTCGAGATGTTCTGCCGGGAACATACCCGGTTCAGCAGTTCGGGATAAGTGCTCTCCTTGACGCGCAAGAGCTCGTTGACGAATCGGTGGAGCCGGGAGCGGGTTTCCCCCGCGAATTCGATCCATTCCTCTTCGAGGCGGTCGAGGGCCGCGATGCGGGCGGCGTAGACGCTGGAGGCGGGAAGCGCAGGGTACGGGATCGCGGATTCCGCCGTGGGTATGGCGTTGATGGCGCGGACACGGATGGAAAGCAGGAACTCGCGGGCCTCGGGCATAAGCCGGGCCGGGAGCTGCTTGTATTCGGCAATGCGGAAGTGGCGGTTGTGCTTCGCCCATATCTCGGCGCGGGCCTTGCCCTGCACCGCCGCCGGGTAGGTCGAGAGCTTGGCGTCTACGATGAGCTTGAGCTCGGCACGTTCCGACGCGCTGATCAGCTCATCGTTGAGCGTCACGGGTTCGGCTGCCAGCACCCTGTCGCCGTACTGCTCGATGACGTCCAGCACCCACTTGCGGAATGCCTTTGCTACCGGAGTCCGGGCGAACATCGCGAGGAGGTGGCAGCCGCGCAAGCTGAAGATGCGAGAGCGCCCCTCAGATCCAAATTGGATCTCTGCGCTGTTTTCAATAAGTTGCGTCATGTCACTGGAAAATTCATCTTCATTGCGGCGATAAAGGCGAGTGACATAATTATCGTTGGCATAGCCCAAGGCACGAGCAAGCTCAGAAGACTTGAACCAAGGCTGATTGTCGCGGGTGACGGGGGAGAACGTGAAATCGTTGAAGCAAAGAGACTGAGACATAACCAACTCCTACTGTTGAGAGTTGGCACCGCCGATGAATGACGATGCCGGGTGTTCATCACCGCCAGTAGGAGCGGCTGTCCGCCTTTAGGCTGAAGCCTTGGACATATCGGACACACCCGGCATCAGGAAGATGCAAGTATAGCAGAAAACCAAAGTCAAAAAGAGTCTTGACTTCGGCAAAAGGGCACAAAAAGAGCCATACTATCGGGTGGCGTTGTCCGCCTACTGTTGGTGTGATGAGCACCGTAGGAAAAAGACAGCACAAAACGTGGAAAATGTAAAGAGAAAAGCCCCGATTATCCGGGGCTTTTGCTATGATTTATAGCTACTCTCTATTCTAATGTTTGAGGCTCTCTTTTAGAATCTACTATGAATTATCGTTATCAATAGCTTCATGGCAGGCACACCATGATTCCATATCCATTTCACCATTATCACAATATGTTTCTTCCATAATTTCTAAAAATGTTTGTTTGGCATCTTGTGATGCAATAAGTAGACATTCATCAGTGATGCCTTCGATAATAAGTTTATCACCATTGTGAGTTACACTCCAGTGTGCTTCAGATTCCTCATTTTTTACAGCGCGATATAAGGAACAAATTTCTCTAAAATCTTCACCAACATTAAAGGAAAGCCACTTTTTGAAATTTATAGTAGTTGACATGTAACCTCCTAAAATGGTTGTATTTATAAAATTAAGCAACATTACCTCAATCATTTTTAACGATAAGGATGAGGGACATTTTTACCCCTGTTGTCTCACCCTCCACACCTTTTCCTATAGATTTTTTGAGTCTTCCAGCTAGAAAAGAGAGCCAGTACGCCCCATACACAGAACCCGGCAGGATTGGGTGTCGTCTGGATAACGCAGCTGATGGACAGGATCGCAAAAACTACAGTCAGTATTATCCAGAACACCAGCGTGATTTTCTTTGAGGGCTCCTGTGGAAGCTCACGCGCCACAAACGGGCTCGAATCGCTTTCGCTGGATACGCTGGCATTGCAAGATGTGCTCCGTCTAGATGGAGTTCCGCCCAACCTGCTTGTGTAGGAAATGCCCGTTCCCGGAATCCCTACCGTTCCCTTGACCCCCTTTGAACTCAGGTTGACCGTAGCTCCAGCCTTCCCGATGCTCAGGCTGGTAATCCCTTTTTTGCCGATATTCAGCTTGACACCGGGGCAAATACGAAAGGATTTCCTAACGCGAAAAAATCCCACGGAACTCTCCTATTCCTGAACTTGGTATTGCTCAACCCATGCAATATCGTTTCCATCTTTGGGGTTTGCTACCGCAACGCCATACGAAACGAGCTTCCCTGAGCGTTTGCACTGGGCTCCGGCTACCACCATCACACCTTTTTTCTTGAGATAATCCATACTGTAGCCCTGTTTTTCCATGCCGTCGAGAACTGTGTGAAGGTAGCCATACATCATCCCCCTTATTATAGATGAGGCTATCATGGCATAGGCCGTTCCAAAAATCCACCGCCGCCGCCCTCCGCCCCGAAAGGGGCTTTTCTTTTGCCTGTACGAACCTTGTTCACGGTGTGCCCCCACGCCGCCATGCGGCATCATCTCCAAAACACTATGGAGGTGCAGCGATGGAAAATTCCCCCTTGGCTCTTTTCGAGCATGAAAAGTTCGGTTCCCTTCGCGTTGTTGAGCGCAAGGTGCAACCATGGTTCGTGGCGAAAGACGTGTGCGATATTCTTGAAATGGGCAACCCTCGTTCAAGCCTTGCACTTCTGGATGAGGATGAAAAGGGCGTCCATAGTATGGACACCCCCGGTGGAAAGCAGGAAATGACAATTATTTCCGAACCGGGCCTGTATTCCCTCATCCTGCGTTCCCGCAAGCCCGAAGCCAAGGCGTTCAAGCGGTGGGTGACGCATGAGGTTATCCCCTCCATTCGTAAGGTGGGCGGTTACCTGATAGCCAAGCCGGACGATACCCCCGAAGCCATCCTCGCCCGCGCCGTGCTGGTCGCGCAGGACACCATCAGGCGCATCGAAGCCGAGCGCGACGAGGCTATCCGCACCAAGGCCGAAATCGGTTCACGCCGCGAGGCCACCGCGATGGCAACCGCCTCTGCCGCCGTACGCAAGGCTGCGGCTCTTGAGAACGAACTTGGGCGGGGCAGGGACTACAAGTCCGTGAAGGGCATCCCGTGGTTCCTTGACGTCTTCGCAGATACGCCAGCCGCGTACTCCGTCGCGGGACGCAAGCTTTCCGATATGTCCCGCCGTATGGATTACGAAATCCGGGAAATCGAGGACAGCCGTTTCGGGAGCGTGAAGGCGTACCACGTCGACGTGATCGAAGCCTTCCGGCTGGCCCTGAAAAACGACCTGAACATGCTGGGCAAGTACCGCCTTCGCCGTGCCGCATAGCCGAACTTTGTTCACGGTGATTTCGTCCCGGCTCTTTTGCCATGATGACCAAAACAACGGAGGGATACAGAGATATGGCCAGACCCAAAAAGAATACCGCCCAGGAAACAACGCAGGCGACGAAGACGGATACCGTGATGGTCGCCCTGAACCGGACGACCGGGATCACGTTCCCCATGCCCGACGGACGCAAGGTGCTCATCGAAGGCAATGCCGCCAGCCTGCGCGGCAAGGAAAAGGGCGTGCTGCCCGTGGGCGCGTTTGGGCTGACGCGGGTGAACGCCGACGATTGGGCATACATTGAAAAGACCTATGGCCCGCACATGGAAATCTTCAAGTCCGGGCTCATCTTCGCGCAGGCGCGCAAGGCCGACGCCGTGGACGAGGCCGACGAAAGGGCGGAACTGCGCAACGGGCTGGAGCCCGTGGACGTGGAGAACGCCCCCAAGGCGCAGACCGAACCGCTCCAGAGCAAGGCGGGGTTCTAAACCGTGGCTGTTGTTGTCTTTGACCCGCAGGAGTTCCGGGAGGCCTATCCGCGCTTCGTCGATCCGAAGACCGGGCAGCCTCTCCTGACCGATGCACAGCTTCGGCAGGCGTTCGACGTCGCCTGTCTGCTCTTGGACAACACGGACTCTTCCCCGGTTCCCTATGACCCGGTCCACGGCGTCATGATCCGCAAGACGCTCCTGTACCTCCTCGTCTGCCATCTGGCGACGCTGGCCTTGTGGCCGATGGGGCAGGCCGGGCCAGTGGCCTCGGCGACGGAAGGAACTGTCAGCATCAGTTTCTCCGTGCCCCAGAACACCGGGAAAGCCTTTTACGCGCAGACGCCGTGCGGACAGACGTTTTGGCAGGCCATCCAGCCCTATGCCGTAGGCGGGCGCTACTATGCCGCCCGGTATTGGCATCCGTGGGGGTAATGGTGTCCGGAGAACTCGAAAAGCTGCTCAAGCGGTATATCACTCCCGATATCATAGTGAAGGCCGGGGTCCTTGAGAACGCGAAACGGGCAGAAGGCGGTACCCCAGTCGCGGAGTATGCGGCGTACAACGAATACGGCGCAAAAATCGAAATCCCTGAGCGGACGCAAACCTTATACTTCAAGCGGAAGCGTGATGGCAGCGTCGGGAATCGGTTCGTGAAGAAGGGCAAAAGCGATTTTGCGCAGGATGCGACGGTCAAAGCCCACACCGTCACCATCCCCTCCCGGCCTTTCCTGCGCTCGACGCTCGATGCCAAGGCGGATGCATGGTGCGATAACCTCGCGGAAGCATTGGAAGCCGGACGGACGCCGAAAGAGGCGATGCGGCTTGTGGGACGCCGCATGGCAGACGACATTCAAGCAACGATCAAGAGCAATATGCCCCCGGACAACGCCGAATCCACCAAGCGCCGCAAAAACGCCAAGGGCGCGGGAAAGGGGACGCTCATCGATTCCGGAAGCCTGCTCAAGTCCATCGATTACGAGGTAGTCAAAAGATGAATCTCCATGAACTTGTGCGTCCGCTTATCAACATCGTGAACCCTTTCCAGTCGGTCGTGATTCTCGTCTCCACAGGCTTCACCGTAAACGCGCAGTATGAGCAGGTCCCGGCATGGGCCCCCGCCGTGGAAGTCATGGCGCAGCCGCAGCCTGTCGCCGACAAAACGCTGCAATTCCTCGTGCAGCAGCGCCAGAACACGATCTGGCACGACTTTTATCTTTCAGGGGACTGGTCGGCCCTTGATCGTCCGGCGGAGCAGGGCGGCGATCTTCTCTACTGGGATGGCGCCGAGTGGCAGGTAGATCAAGTTCTGGAGCGCTGGAATCCCACGGCGGGCTGGACGAAAATCCGGTGCGTGAAGCTCCGGGAAACCGCGCCGCCGGAAGTCGGGGCCACGGAACCGCCCAAAGGGGGAGACGATGAGTGACGGCATCCTCGTGCAGGCCCTCGGCGATTTTTGTAAGCGTTACCTCGGCGATTCCGCCGTTGTTGTACGCGGCTACGTCAACCGCGTGA
>OGXY01001298.1_pt1 | contig 18135 bp, 10 predicted proteins | sample 1576411 | NCBI WGS metagenome assembly OGXY01 (sample SAMEA3541498, study PRJEB24748) | human gut metagenome | biome: human gut; feature: human-associated habitat; material: faeces | place: China | collected 2012 | reverse complement strand
TTTTTAGAATACCATCTTGAGTAGAAATAGAGAATCCATCCTCTGTTACTTCCGCTGGAGATTGACCACCAATGAGAATATCTCCTTTTCGAGGAGTTTGACTTATAACAACAGGCAGCTTACAACTGGTTACTTTTTGAATAAATGTTTGTAACAAATTTGCAGCTGTCCACGATATTTGATTATTCTCTTTCAAAATGATCCTAGAACTTGTATTCCCATTAGTTACTAACATAGTTTGAGAGAGAGACGGAAACGCCATACTAATTCCCATAAACCATAAACAGAACCGTAGAATAATAGATAATTTCATGTTTTTCTTGCTATTAAAAGTTATTATATAATAGTAATACAATCAATATGATACTATTAAACAATCAATCTTTTTCTTTTTTTATTTATTAACTTATATAATAAGTCCCACTTTATCCGAAAATACGAAAAAGTGGGACTTAAAAATTTTCAATAACCTATTAATTATTTTGCATATAGGTCAAATTCCGTAAGGCTGACCGTATTGGGACCTTGTTTCACATAATACTTTAAATAACGCGTTTCAATAGCTTTCGAAAACTTAATATATTGTGTGCCACTTCTTGAAATAGTTACAGTTCCGATAGATTTCCATTTTATTCCATCACCTGAAGTAAATACTTCTACTGCAGTCGGTGAATAACTACTAGCATAACACTTATTTCTTATTCCTGTTAATGTCTGCACCTTACCTATATCCACAGTTAGCCAATATTCTGCTCCTCCATCACGAGCTACATCAGAATTTGTTCCATCAATTAGATTTTTAGCATCTCCACGAGTCGTCGGGGCAACTTTTACAGTCCAGCCAGAACGATCGGCAATCAAAGTACCTTCAGCCGGTTGCCCGGACTCTACATTGACATGAATATTTTGAATTTTCACATAAACTACTCCTCTGTTAGAGCTAAGTGCATCTAAGTTATTACCTTCTATAGAAGATATGGTAACTGGCAACAAATATCCCCCTTCTGTAGTCAACGATCCTACATTTAACAGCTCTATTTTTATAGAATCTCCAGATACACTTTCTCCATTTTCAATAGTAACAGTTTTATTGGTGAAAGAATAATTTTCAGCAGGTAATATGTTATATTCCGTATCATTAGCTTTATTGTAAGCACTTACTAGATTATCATCACTATCGGCTGTTATTTTCACATCTTTCGATAATCTCTCCGTGGCACATGCAACAAACCGATAATTAGGTTGTAACTCATTTACGACCACTGAATTATCTTTCAAAATCACTGACAACGATGCTTCATAAGAATCTACCGGAAAAACTTTCGTAGAAAGATAAAACTTAGAATTTACAGTAACTTCGTCATCATCGTCACAAGAGATGCACAGTGGTGATGCCATTAATGACATCACTACTGTTTTCCATATTATATTTTTCAATCTCATAATTACATCATTTGAATATTATATTATTTACCATCTGATCTAATGCCATCTACCCATCTGACAACTCCATTAGACGCCGTGGCTTTATTTCCATGACCAGTTGCGTCTTTAAACTCGGTTCCTGCCCCTTCATTCAATTTCCAATAAGCCTCCAAGCCATCCGTACCCGGATTTATCGCAAACATATTATTCTGAATCTGCGACTGTGAAATAGCAGTAGTCCAAAAACGTACTTCGCTAACTATAGCATCTGTAACCATCCAATCACCATTGCATATACCAAAACTATTCTTAACAAGACGCAAAGGTTTTCTTGGAAGATCTAATGTTGCATCAATATTTCCATTTACATAAATAGTCAATTTCACTCCATCACAAACAAATGCTAAATGATACCATTGATTATTTTTAAACTTAGTAGCAGCATTTACTTGAGTACCTTGTGTTTTTATCTGCAAAATATTACCAGGAATCGGGCCATCACCAAAACGGATATAAATTTCACCATCTTCTGCGATACCATTACCTGGACCTGCAGAAAATATTGCTTGATTCTGATAGCTAGGAGGACCAGGATAACCAACTCCAGGAGTCACCCCATCCCCAAGTTCGCTCATATTAATACGCATTTCAAGTGACCATTGAGTTACTGTATAATCCTGACGCATTTCCATAGTAATTGGTTTTGTACCCGTCAACACTGGTGCAGAGGTTATAATAACCTGATCCATGATATAAATCATCACATCTGCACCTTCCAAAGTTTGTTGCCCACCTGATACAGCAGTAATAGCAACCGGTAGTGCAAATTTATCACCAGAATCAAGCATTTCCTTTGTCAACGGATCAATTGTTACTTTAACAGTAGGAGCCACTAATTCTCCTTTTTTTATAACCACTGTCTTTTGATCAAAAGAATATGAACCTTCTGGCATAGATTTATAGTTCGTACCACTTTTTGTATTATATACTTCCAACGATTTCGGACTTAGTCCCAAAGTAACTTCTATATCTTCTGTTGCAATTTGTCCCGACCGCGGAGTCACAGTGACAACACTACCCTCTTCGGCTACTGTTACCTTTTTGGACTCATAAGACAAACTACTGGATTCAGCTAAATAAATTCTACTGCCGATAGTATCATACTTTGCATCTTCACAACTTGCTATAATTGCACAAAGCAATATGGCAAAGGCGAACACTATTGTATTTTTATTTTTTACCAGATATCTCATAATTATTATATCTTTAAATTTATTATTTTACCGGTGGATTCATAATGCGGATAGCATTACGCAAATAAGGATAAGATTCTTCTGTACCATCAATTGTATATTCATACTCCATATGATAAGTTCCGACCCCTCCTTTTACACATTTTTTCCCGTTAATAATAGGTGTCCAACGTGCCATACCTTCCAATGACTTCATTTTATTTCCATATCGATCAGTGAAATCAGCCCCACCAGACAAAGCCCATTTTTCAAAGTTTTCAGTTACAATATATTTCTTAGCAACTTCTTCTGCAGTCAAATGCCCATCAAAGTTTCTTATTGTAGAGTTTAAACGGCTATCCAAATTATCACGTCCAGTATTATCTCCTGGAGAATCATAAGCCTGCACTATAAAATAATTAAAATAAGCACCTGACTCCGATACAATACTCTGTGGTTCACCATCAATTACTAATAGCCTGTCTGTACCCGATTTCGGCCCGATTCTTTCTCCTAAGGTCTGGATGAACAACAACATATTCTCATCACTTCCGCTCATGTTACCTCGATGACCAAAATTAGGTTCGTAGTCAATATCAAAGCCATCATATCCATATTTATCAATACTATCACATATTGCATGGGCATATTTCTTTATAGCTTCTTCCTTATTTTCATTCCATCCCCAAAAATCCAGATAATTATCTTTGTATTCCTCGGGAGTCAATTGGTCACCGATATTTTGAACAATAAAACACATCAAAGCTTTAGTACCTTTTACATTTTGTACATAACGCAAATCTTTTGTTTGCGCTTCTGTCAAATGTCTCCAGTTACCCCAAATAGAAACAAAATCTACACTATCAGGAAGTCCAGCTAAACATTTTTCTAAGGTAGCTCCATTTCCTGTCCAATTACCAAACCATCCAAAAGCAACCGGATGATCTGTTTTTTTATAAGCGCGAAGCTGGGCATAGTATTCTTCCGGAAGTGACGACTGAGTCATATCTTCCTGGAATTTTGGTTCCATGTCTGTCCAATCATCACACGCTGTATTCGCAACCGTTATGCCAAATAACAACATTATAAAATAGAATATCTTTCTCATACTATTTACATTAATATAGATTATACTATTATTCACTTATCCCTACGCTGCCACCAAACCTTAGTCTGATAATTATCAGCACCACCCAATTTACTTACAGCAGCATTTACATTAGCAGCATTACGAATATATTCCGATGGTGGGAACGGAATACGATTAGCAGAAGGAAGATTGGTTACATTTCCATTCAATAACGGGAAAAAACGCGGATACCCAGTACGACGATACTCACTCCATGCTTCTTGTCCCAATGGCCACATTGCAATCCATTTTTGGGTTATTAATCTTTCCAGTTTTTCTTCCTCACCAGCATCATCTTTCCATTTGATAGTTATAGAGCTAATAGCACTTTCATTCCCCTTATTCTCATTAGGATCTACATAATCAGCCTGAGTACTTGATTCATCATTCAGGTATTGGTCAATACCATCCGATACTCCCCATTGTGCAAAAGAAAGTCTGATAGCTGATTCATACAAATCTTTCACCGTTTCTCCTTTTACATCCCATCCTAACATTGCCGCTTCAGCTTTATTAAAAGCTGTTTCAGCTGCACTCATCCATAAAGTACGATCCATCTCTCCAACATTTATTCTAGAGAAAGTCGGTCCGGTAATATCATTACCATAAGACAAGCCTGCACGCATCCCCACATAATCATCATCTCCTTTATCGCTCGTTTTCTTTTTAAAATATTTCGACATACGCGGATCGTTATACCCTTTCATATAGGACGTAATATCCGCAGAGACACATTGATCGGGCCATTGTACCAATACCGTATACAATTGATTTTTAGTACCTAAAGAAATTGCGTTATCTTCATTAGAAGTAATTACCCCAATAGAATGGTTAATAGCTTCCTCCGCCATCTGTCTAGCATATTCACGATCTGCAAAACGAATACGAATGGCCATACGTAGTTTCAGTGAATTTGCAAATTTCACCCATTTCTCAAAGTCACCGTCATAAACTTTATCATACTTAGCCATCGTTCTGTTGTTTGGATTTTCGGTCACATAAACAGTCATTACATTAATAGCATCAGTCAGATCAGTAAACATTGCATGATATGCTTCCTCCATTGTATCGTAAGGAGCCGAAAGTTTATCACTTGAAATTTGGGAATAAGGAAGTGCCCCATACATATCAAGCATACGATGCATTGTCGCAATTCTCAAAATCTGTGCCCATGCAAAGTTAACTCCTGTTCCTTGGGTTACATTCTTTATTTTATTCCATGCCCCATACGTCAATACCATTACATTATCATCTGCAAACTGCCAGTTTAACCAGTTCTCGGGTGCGTTATATGTAGCAAAATTTGCCCCTTTAAACTTATCTGTTGCCATTACTTGATAACGCCCATAGCAGTCACCAATCAAGGATTCATTGGTGTTATAAATGTTTTCAGTAGCTATGGGATATGCATAATCACATAAAGTCAAGAAGAAAGCATTGGCAGCAAATCCATCTCGTCCAAGTTCTTCTTCCGAAACTTTTCCCAGCGGATCATTCAAGCTATTATCCATGCATCCTTGTAACATTGGAGTTCCAACAAGCATACAGCCTGCAATAGAAATCTGCGTTATGAATTTATATATTTTCATTTGGTTATTCTTTTATCGTTAAAACTGTATTTTTACATTAAATCCCCAACTTCTCAAACTTGGTTGCATAAAGTAATCAACACCTTGATAATAAGTACCAGTAGAAGCGGTAGCTTCCGGATCAAATGGTGCTTTATTATAAATCATCCACAAGTTGTGACCTGTTATTGACAAACTAAGATTACATTTGTTATTAAACCATTTGGCTGGAAGTGAGTAGCCCACCGATAACTCTTGTAAACGAACATTAGTAGCACTATATACATAGTTAGACATCAATCCACTTATTCCACCCACTTCTGTATAATAAGTCTGGGGATCCACTTTTCCATTATTTACAGGAACACCTTCATTATCACGCGCTAAAGCTGTGACCTTAGATACTCCGAACTGATCCATTACAGCTTGTGTTGGTGAGATAACAATACCTCCAAAGCGGGCAGCAAGCATGAATCCCAAGCTAATGCCTTTATAAGAGAAGTCATTTCTAAAGCCTAAATTACTCTTAGGCAATACAGAGCCAATATGAATAAACTCATCCGAATTCTTTATATCCTCTTTTTTCACATTCTGGCTCGCTTTATCAATAAATACATTTCCTTCGTTATCACGTTTCAAACGATTAGTGACATACATGTCTCCCATGCTTCCTCCTTTACGAAGAATAACTTTAGCCGATCCAATGCCACCTTTATCTATCTCACTCAAACTATAGTGATTACCTTCATCATCCACTGCATCATCCAAGAGTTCTACAATCTTATTTTTATTAAAACTAAAAGTCAAATTGGAATTCCACGAGAAATCTCCCCATGATTTATTATACCCTAAAGAGAATTCCATACCTTTATTCTCAATATTACCAGACTGTGCATACATAGTCGCATATACAGCGGTTCCTGACAAAGGAACTTGGAATGTTTGTTTGCGAGTATTAGCCTTATACCAGGTAACTTCCAAACTTAAACTATTATTAAAGAATTTGGCATTCAAACCAGCTTCCCAAGAATTAGTACGTTCAGGATAAAGTTTAGGCAAAGGACGATAAGTTTGTAATTTCCACTGACTAGTCGCAGGGTCCCACTCATACGTTTTGTTGGAAGAAAGATTCTTAGGAATAGGAGCACCTACTGAAGCAAATGAGCCGCGTACTTTCAAATAAGTAATAGCTTTGGGTAATTTTACCATTTCGGAAATAACTCCTGAAAGTCCTATTGATGGATAAAAGAAAGATGATTGTTCTGTATTAATCAATGCTGAATCCCAATCATTACGTCCGGTTAAAGTCATATACAACATACTCTTCCAACCAATTTCTGCACTAGCAAAAATAGAGTTGGTACGTTGTTTGTATCCACTTTCTATAGGATAAGTATCTTTATCCAAAGTTGTAGTCATATTATATAGACTAAAAACATTAGACATATCTTTCAAACCACCTTGGAATCCTCTTTCGTCATAATAAGTTTGAGTAAAACTACCGCCAATATTAGCACTTAAACTTAAGTCACCAAAGCGTTTATTAATATTAGCCATCACATCTGCATAAGCCTGTCTATCGTCAGCTTTATAGTACTTATAGAATCCATAAATAGAACTATTAGTAAAGTAAAGATCAGTAGAAGCATTTCTTTTATCTGAATAATCATTGGTTGCATTATCAATACGAACGCGCCCTGTCACATCAAGCCAATCCAAAATTTCATATTTTAAACTTGCATTAGCCATGTAACGTTGTTTTTTCATGCCATGGTTCATCTCATTAGCCACCCAATATGGATTATTTTTCATACTGTATCCAGGATCACCCCATCCCCAGTTCTGTACATCTATCTTACGAGTTGTGTCATATGTTTTATACATCCTCACAGCTTCAAAGTTTTCGCCACGCGGGGACAGATATACGGCTGGTAGTGGATTGAAATATTCACCTTGTGCCATTAGATTAAGATCTTCTTGAATAATATAGCTAAACCCCACATCTAATGTCATTTTATCCTTCAGGAATTTTGTTGTATTTCTGAAGGTAAAATTGTAACGGTCATATTTGCTATTTTGAATGATACCAGTTGCATTAGTAGTACCTACAGACAGATAAGTTTGATTCTTTTCATTACCAACAGATAAAGAAACGTTATTCTGGATATTAGTACCAGTATTGAAAAAATCTTTTGGCTCATAAGTTCCGAAAAGAGAAGACGCTTTATCTCCCCATGAAGCAAAGGAACCTGCGCGGTTTATATAAGAATTTTGGAATTCAGGCATTATAAAAGGATTGGAAAAAGTAGAATTATTAGAAATAATAATTCGTGCCTTACCTTCTTTTCCCTTCTTTGTAGTAATTAAAATTACACCAGATGCTGCATTAGAGCCATACAAGGCCGCAGCAGCAGGTCCACTTAATACAGACATGCTTTCAATATCTTCCGGATTGATATCAGATATGCCCTCTCCTCTCGGTTGGGCTGAATATTGTCCGTTAGTGTCACCTTTATTTGTATTGAAAATAGGAACACCATCAATTACATATAAAGCATTATTGTCTGAAGATATAGATTTGGTACCACGCATAACTACACGTGTAGCCCCTCCAACACCGGATGAAGATGCATTGATATTAACACCAGCCACCTTTCCAGCCAGTGAGTTCATAAAATTGGCACTTTTTACAGTTGTCAATTCATCACCTTTTACTTCTTGCACATTATAGCTTAATGCTTTAGTTGCGCGCTTAATACCTAATGCAGTAACGACTACTTCGTCCAACACCTGCGTATCTTCTCCTAAAGTAACCTTCAAGGGTTGTGCACTAGTAAGCGTGATTGCTTGGGAGGCATAACCAATATAGGATACTTCAAGTACATCACCTTTAGCTGCTTGTATTTTGAAATTTCCATCCATATCAGTGATAGTACCATTTGAAGTTCCTTTTACCAAAATACTAACTCCAATCAATGGTTCTCCTTTTGAATCAGTAACAGTACCACTTGCAGTAATTGGTGTTTTTTTCTGCTGCTCTTCTTTATTACTCTTCGCAGAAAGTACAATATGATTATCTACTATTGAAAAACTGACATTTACTCCTCTGAATAACTGATTCATTACATTATTCAAAGATTCTTTTGTTACCTTGATAGATATGACACGATTTATATCGACATCATTTGTGTTATAGACTACTGACATTGAAGTTTGTTTCTCAATTTCTTTCAAAGCAGTGTTCAAGGGTACTTTCGATAGATTAAGAGTGATCGTTCGTTCTTGCCCATAAGCTGAAGCAAAACACGAAACCAACAAAAGGAAGAATAACAAGTGTGAGAACTTGTGTTTTATAATTTCTTTCATCTTATTCTTTTTAATTAGAAATAGTTTTTAGAGAGTTTGTAATTAGAAGCGGTAAATGTGATTACCGTTTTCACACAAAGGTTTCATGTATCTCTGTTTCTCATAATTAATAAATTTAAAGGTTACACTTAAAATAAATTCCATAAGCGCTTATTCAATAGTAATACATTTTATGTTGTAACCTTACTAAACGAAGATAAGATTTTTTTTATCAAAAAAATAGAATAGGTAGATTCTTATTTGAAAAATAAATACTCAAATATTTGATAAATAGAATCTTATGTACTTATTAAAATCAGACTGATTTATTACATTTGCATACATTTTGCATACAATATATGTATGCTTTACCTATTGTATAGATATAAATATTCATTTTATGTTCAAATATTCAAAAGATGGAATTTCGGTTTTAACCATATTAGATACCAGAAGAGCAAAAAAGAGTGGACAATTTCCTGTTAAAGTTCAAGTGGTATATAGAAGAAAGCAAAAATATTACTCAACTGGGAAGGAATTGTCAAAAGAAGATTGGGCAAGGTTATTAAAAGTAAAAAGCCGGTTATTGGCAGAAATTCGATCAGATATAGAGAGTAGTTTTTCAACTATTAAGCAACAAGTTAACGAACTGATACAAAAAGGAGAATTTAGTATTGAAACATTAAGCGCCAGGTTAGGAAGGCAGATGAATGATATGACTTTGCGCAGTGCTTTTCGCTTAAAAATGAAAGAACTGGAAGCCAATGAACAAGCAAACACTTACTTAAATTATCAAAGTGCTTTAAAAAGTTTAGAAGATTTCGGAGGTTCCACTATACCTTTGGAAAACATTACAATTGATTGGCTTAAACGTTGTGAAAAATTTTGGATATCAGAAGGTAAAAGCTATTCAAGCATAAGTATTTATTTCCGAGCTTTAAAGTGTGTCTTAAATCGTGCTGTACATGATGGTATCATAAAAGAATCATCTTTTCCTTTTGGAAAGAATAAATATGAAATTCCTGAAGGGTGTGGACGTAAATTGGCACTTACTCTTTCTGAAATAAAAAAAGTAATGTCTTATCAATGTGAAACAAAAGATATAGAAGAATTTAGGGATCTCTGGGTGTTTTCTTATTTATGTAATGGCATTAATTTTATGGATTTATTATTTCTTCAGTATTCAAATATTATGGATGGAGAAATATGCTTTGTACGCTCTAAGACATCTCGAACTACCAAACATAACAAAGAGATACATGCAATCATTACTCCTGAAATGTGGAATATTATTCAAAAATGGGGTAATCCAAGATTAAGCCCGCAAACGTATATTTTTAAATATGCTAGAGGATCTGAAGATGCCTTTGAAAAGATTAGATTGGTACGGCGTATTATAACCAAATGTAACAGAAGACTTAAAAAAATAGCCCAAGACATTGGAGTTTTTCAGTTGACGACTTACACGGCAAGGCATTCTTTTGCTACAGTATTAAAACGTGGAGGTGCGAAAACCTCATATATTTCTGAAAGCTTGGGACACTCTAACTTATCTGTAACCGAGCACTATTTAGCATACTTTGAAAAAGAGGAAAGAATAAGGAATGCTCAATTATTGACTAACTTTAATCTCTAGATTAATACATTTGCATGCAAATTGTATGTACAATGAAAAATGGACCAATAATTGATATAGGATAAAAGTGAGTATAATATTAAAAAACGCATATTCAGATTACCTATAATTTAGAATATGCATCTTGTTATCAGGAGTGTTTTGAAAACCGCAGGGATTTCCACTTTAGCCAAACGTAATTCAAATAAAAAAGGATAATATTATTGCAAATTATTCTTTTTATCGCCCGCGTAGTGATAGAATAATATCTAATATTGATAATATTAATCAAATGAAAAGATTCCGTTCTTTGTATTATCGGCACTAACTAGAAGAAAACAACTACTATAAAACAAGTTATTATTATTCTTTAAATGATTTGTTAGGTTCCATTTAAAGAATCAAAATGTTCCACACCGAGAAACGAAGTGATTCTCGGTGTGGAACATTCCTGAGAAAACGTCTTTTATCGAATATTCATACCGCATATATGAATAAAAACAATTTAATTACTGCATATTCATGTGCAATCTTACTAACTTTTTCTTTCATTCATTGATTTTGCTCAATTGTATTTAGCCTGATATCTTAAAAATAGAACATCTAATCTATTTATCTAACAAGAATTGGCTCTAGAGAAAGTATATGAAACTGATTTTCTCCCAAGCAATCACACTTACCAACGCACAACCCTTGAAAGTTACCCTAGGAGAAGATACGCAAGTATTGGATGAAGTAGTTGTTACTGCATTGGGTATCAAGCGGTCAGAGAAAGCATTGACGTATAATGTACAACAGGTGAAAGGGGATGAACTTACAACTGTAAAGAGTACTAACTTTATGGGAGCACTGGCTGGTAAAGCAGCAGGGGTACAGATTAATTCTAGTGCTTCAGGTCCAGGCGGTGGTGTAAAGGTTGTAATGCGAGGTGCTAAATCTATTACGCAGAATAATAACGCTCTCTATGTGATTGATGGTATTCCAATGTATAATCGTGCTTCTTCCGGGGGTGATGGAGCTATGGCTACACAACCGAGCAGTGAATCAATAGCTGACATTAATCCGGATGATATTGAGAGCATGTCGTTGTTGACAGGACCTTCTGCAGCTGCATTGTATGGATATGAAGGAGCTAATGGAGTAGTATTAATTACTACCAAGAAGGGACGTGCTGATAAGACAACCGTGACTTATAGTAATAATACCACATTCAGTGATCCTATGATGATGCCTAAGTTTCAAAACACTTATGGTAATATGACAGGTGAAATGATGAGCTGGGGATTAGAAACTGATAAGAGATACGATCCTGCAAATTTTTTTAATACAGGAAGCAATGTATCCAATGCACTTTCTCTCTCTACAGGTAATGATAAGAGTCAAAGCTATATCTCTGTAGCCACAACTAATGCAACAGGCATTATGCCCAATAATGACTATGATAGATATAATTTCTCATTCCGTAATACTACCAACTTCTTGAATAATAAGTTTATTTTGGATACAAGTGCTAACTATATTATTCAAAACGATAAGAATATGGTATCGCAAGGGCAGTATTTTAACCCGCTTACTTCTTTGTACTTGTTCCCACGTGGCGAAGATTTTTCTGATGTAGCTGTATACGAACGTTATGATGATTTGTCGGGTGTAAATACTCAGTATTGGCCATATGGTGATTTAGGCGGTGTTTCGTCTCAAAATCCTTATTGGATTATGAATCGTATGAATCGTGAGAACGATAGAAGACGTTATAAATTGGCTGCTAGTCTACAATATAATATCATTGAAGGGCTAAATGTACAAGGACGTGTGAGCATCGATAACACCGAAAGTAAATACACCGAAAAATTCCACGCAGGTACGGTCGGTAATTTTGCTGGTCCAAAAGGGCGATATAAAGAAGAAAACCGTCTAGACAGACAAGTGTATGCTGATGTATTGGCGAACTTCAATAAAACGTTCAATGAATTTAATGTAACGGCCAATTTGGGTGCTTCTATTAAGGATCTTCGTATGGAGTTGACTTCTTTACATGGAGACTTGAACAATGTAACTAATCATTTTACTATCGAAAACCTTACACGCAGTGGTTATTATAAAGTAAATGCTGATGGTTTAAAGCGTCAGACACAATCAGTTTTTGCCAATGCGGAAATAGGCTGGAGAAGTTTTCTCTACTTAAGTCTCACCGGACGTGCTGACTGGGATTCTTCTCTGGCTCTTTCAGAAAGAGGAAATAAACCGTTTTTCTATCCTTCTATTGGTCTTTCAAGCATTTTGAGTGAAGTTATTGATTTGCCTGAATGGTTCTCATTCTTAAAAGCACGTTTTTCTTTCACTTCGGTGGGTAATGCCTATGATCCATATTTGACAAAGGTACGTTATGTTTATGATGATCAGCTTGACCAATATAAAGCAGAATCCTTGTATCCAAACTCTGATTTGAAACCAGAAATTACTAAATCTTATGAGGCGGGATTGAATATGCGTTTCTTCAAGAATACATTGAATTTTGATATTACTTATTACAACTCTGATACACGTAACCAAACATTCGCTGCGCCTCTTCCGGCAAGTTCTGGGTATACGGCTGTTAACATCCAAGCAGGTAGTGTACAGAACCAAGGTATAGAGATGGCCTTAGGATATAAAAATGAGTGGCGTGATTTCGGTTGGTCCAGTAATTTTACTTTTACTTATAATAAGAATAAAATTAAAAGATTGGCTGATGGTGTTACAAACAGAATTACGGGGGAACCGATTGAAATGCCTTATGTAGACAAAGCAAGATTAGGAGGCTCTACTTCACCGGTAGTACGCCTGACAGAAGGTGGTTCTATGGGAGACCTGTATATCAACCGTGACTTTAAACGCGATAATAATGGTTATATCTATTTGGATGCCAAGACAGGTTTGCCAAGTATGGTGGAAACCGAATATAAGAAAATCGGTTCATTGCTTCCAAAGGTTAATTTAGGATGGAGAAACTCATTTACTTATAAAGGTTTACGTCTGAATATATTGTTAAGCGGACGTTTTGGTGGTTTGGTTGTATCTAATACACAAGCTTTCCTTGATCGTTGTGGTGTTTCCGAATATAGCGCACAACTTCGTCAGGCTGGAGGAGTAACCATCAATAACAGAAATGTATCCGCTAAGGATTATCTCAGCATAGTAGCGGCTGGTACTGGTGAAGGTGACCACTATGTATATGAAGCAACCAATATTCGTTTGCAGGAGGTTAGTCTTGAATATACACTCCCTAAAAAGTGGTTGTATAACATTGCTGATGTAACATTAGGTTTAATCGGAAATAATCTGGGCATGATATATTGCAAGGCACCGTTCGATCCTGAATTGGTTGCGTCATCTACCAGTACATTCTATACTGGTGTGGATTATTTCATGCAACCTAGCTTGAGAAACATGGGATTTAGTATAAAAGTACAATTCTAATAAAGCAACGAATGATGAAAAGATTCAATATAATTAAGACTGTAAGCGTGGCAGCTTTCACTACTACTCTGCTATTCGCTTCATGTACGGGAAACTTTGACGAATTAAACACACATCCAACAGACGTGTATCCCGAAGATATGACTCCGACGGAACGGGTCGGTACGTTGTTTGTGGCTATGACTCGCTTATTGAATGCCTGTCAGGAAAATAACAGTCAACACACTGAACAAATGGTAGGGCAGTATGGCGGGTATTTTGCAACAACTGCTCCTTGGAATGGTACTAATTTTGGAACATTCAATCCTAGTGCTGACTGGGTAGATGTTCCTTATAAAGATATGTTTACAGAGTTTTATCCGAATTTCCAGACAATAAAAGAATCTACAGGAGGTACCGGATATATTTATGCGTGGGCATCTATTCTGCGGGTCGGTGTTATGCTTCGTGTAGCTGATATTTATGGTCCTATCCCTTACTCTGAAATGGGAAAAGGAGAATTCCAAGTGGCATATGACGATGTGAAAACACTCTATCATAATATGTTTGATGATTTGACACGTAGTATCAATGTACTTTCGGCATTTGTTCAGGAAAATGAAGGAAAAGAAGTACCTGTTGCCGAATATGATATCATATATAATGGTGATTTTAGCAAATGGATCAAATACGCTAACTCATTAAAACTTCGTATGGCCGTACGTATCGCTTCTAATACTGAAGATACAGAATATGCCAAACAAATGATGGCGGAAGCGATTGATGGCGGAGTAATAGAATCTAATGATGATAATGCCTTTTTTCCATCTATGCCATATAACCCATTTTGGATTGCTTCAGATTGGGGTGATTTAGCTATCAATGCAACACTTTCTGCATACATGAATGGATATAATGATCCACGTATCAGCAAATATATGAATACCTCGACTTCGTATAGAGAGTATCGTGGTGTACGTATGGGTATTAAAGATACAAGTAAAAGCGTTGAAGGTAGTGCTGCAAGGTACTCTAAACCAGCTGTAACAGATGCTTCTCCTATGCCAGTTTTTTATGCGGCAGAGACTTATTTCTTAAAAGCTGAAGCGGCTTTACAAGGATGGATTGCAGGTGGAACAGCGGCAGCTAAGAGTTACTATGAACAAGGTATTCAAATTTCAATGAATCAATATGGCGTAGAGATTGGTGATTATCTTTCAAGTACAGTTGTTCCTCAAGGGTATACAGATCGATGGAACTCTCAAAATAATATTTCATTTACTGATGTTCCTACTGTTGCATGGGAAAACGGAAGTAATAAACTTCAGAAGATTATTACTCAAAAATGGATTGCCAACTATCCATTGGGAATCGAAGCGTGGTGTGATTATCGCCGAACTGGTTATCCTGAATTGTTTACGGCGCGAGATAATCTAAGCTCTGTTGGTTATATCGGTGATATTGATAGTAAACGTATGGTACGTCGTTTACCATATCCTACAACGGAAAAATCTAGTAACTCAGCCAATGTAGAAGCAGCTATTGCAACTATGTTAGGTGGTCCGGACACCGGAGCTACAGATTTGTGGTGGGCGAAAAAGAATTAAATTTTAACCTGATAAAATATAGAATATGAATATAAAGCATATAAAAAATGCATTCGGATTTGCATTTGCCGCTATATTCTTCGTTGGATGTACGGATGTGGAATCTATTAATGATGTTGATTTGAATCAAACAATTAAAACTGATGAATATTATGCTGCTTTGCGCAAGTGGAAAGAAACACCGGGACTTCCACAAGTGTTCGTTTGGTTCGACAATTGGACAGGAACTTCTCCTACTGGTGAAAATAGCTTGAGAGGTCTGCCTGATTCTGTAACCATTGCTTCCAACTGGGGTGGGCATCCGAAATTTGAATTAACTTCGGAGCGAAAGGCTGATATGGAATATGTACAAAAAGTGAAAGGCACAAAGGTTGTTGTTACCTTATTTTCTCAAAATGTAGGCGACGACCTTCCGGATAAAGAAATTTATCACGAAGCTGGAACCAGTAGTGATCCGGAAAAGGTGAGGCCTGCAATTAAAGCCTATGCAGAGGATATTTATAAAGCTTGTCTTGAATGTGGATATGATGGTTATGACTGGGATTATGAGCCTGGTGGTGGAATGGGAGTTGGTCCGCTTTGGTCAAATAAAGTACAGAGAACTATTTTTGTCGAGGAACTTTCCTACTGGTTTGGACATGGTGCTATGGATCCTAACCGCGATCGTGGAGATCGCCCTATGCCAGAGAAACGCCTTCTTTTCTTGATTGACGGTGAGGTTGGAATCCGAACAGGTATGGATAAAGAATGGCTTTCATACTATGTAGACTATTTTGTATTGCAAGCTTATGGTGGAATGGCAGATTATAGAATGACAGGCGTGTTGCGTGATATGGATGATTGGATACAACAGGGGATTATTACTCCGGATGAAATTGTCCGTAGAACCATAGCTACCGAGAATTTTGAATCGTATGCTAATACTGGAGGAGGATTCCTAGGTATGTCAAACTACGTATATAAAAATACTTATACTGTTAATGGAAAACCTTATGAAATAGACCAGTTAATTGGTGGATGTGGTCTTTATCGTGTAGGCTTTGACTATGCACAAGGTAAGGGCGATTATGATGGTTCACCGGAATATTATTTCTTGCGTCAGGGAATTACAAACATATATAGGAATTTCTATGATCGCATGAATGCTGCCAACGAAGAATAATGATTAAACGAATTTTATAAGAATGAAAATTATGAAATATATCTATTTATCAAGTCTTATGATTGCATTGTCAGCATTCTTTTTTATAGGATGTGAGAATGCAGAATACAAGGCACAGTCAAACAGCCTTTACATAACAGATGCGGCTGGTACAAACAATGCTACTACTGTTACCATGGATGATGGTGCAGACATTAACGTTGTTGTGCGTTTAGCTCAAAAAGTTATGGAAGATGTGGAAGTGGAAATCCAGTTCTCTCCTGAATTACTGGCTGAATACAATGCAACTAGCGGTACGGAATATGAAGTCTTGCCAGCCGATATGCTTCCAAAGAATGCGACAGTGATAATTCCGGCAGGTGAAATTAGTGCTAATTATCGACTTCATGTGGATGATTTTGTGACTAATGGTATTACTTATGCCATTCCTCTTACATTAGGAAATGTTATAAAAGGTAATATTGTAAAATCAAAAGCTCAAAGTAAATTTATTTATGTATTAGCTAAGCCTTTGAATGTTTCTGTTCCTGTATTACGTGGTAATGCCGGAAATGTAACAACACTTCCTGAAACGGATTGGGGAATTACAGTAGATGCATGGACATTGGAAGCATGGGTACGTATGGATGGTTATAGTATAAATAATCAGGCTATTTTCACTTCCGGAAGTAATGATCATGAAATCTATATCCGTTTTGGAGATGCCAATAGGCCTTACAATTATCTACAGATAAAGTCTTTGGGAGGTCAAAAACAAACAGCCAGTGATTTGGAAGCAAACACTTGGTATCATTGGGCTTTCGTTTATAATGGAACAACACTTACCATTTATAGGAATGGAAAACAAGATACCTTCTTTGATCCTCCTGCACCGAAAGGTGGAAGCGTACGCTTTGATTTTATGAAAATAGTGGATAGTGGTAGCTATTTCCGTAATAATTGTGCTATGAGTCAGGTTCGCCTATGGAAAGTAGCTCGTACAGAATCGGAGATCGCAAACAATATGTATTTTGAAGTTAATCCTAAGAATCCTAATTTGATTGCCCTTTGGCCAATGGATGAAGGAGATGGCACTTCCTTTAGAGATGCTACAGGAAACGGACACAATGCAACATCTAATGGTGCACTTCAAAGGTGGGAACATAATATCCGATTTGATAAATAAAATGTTTTAGGCTAATAATTCATTGAAAGAGGAGGATATGTCGCAGAGGCATATCCTCTTTTTTATATGTTAAAGTATCCATAATTTATTAGAACTTTATTCTCCTGAATTGTACTTCTAGTAAATGCTCATATAAACTTAAATTCTAACAAACATGAAACATTGGTTATTATCTGTTTTGCTGGTGGTATGTGGTACTGTTTCAGCACAAATAACACTCGTAAAAGATGGCAAAAGTAGTGCTCGCATCATTGTGCAGGACAAGATGCCAAATAGTAAGACGTCAGCGCAATTCTTACAACGTTTTCTTACTGAAATTTCGGGAGTTGCACTTCCTATTGAAAATGATAAAACTCCTCGAAAAGGAGATATTCTCATTGGTGGTCAATCTTCGGCGGAAGTAACAGAGGATGGATTCTCTATTTCTACTCAAGATGGTATTCTAAAAA
>OGXY01001287.1_pt1 | contig 18298 bp, 7 predicted proteins | sample 1576411 | NCBI WGS metagenome assembly OGXY01 (sample SAMEA3541498, study PRJEB24748) | human gut metagenome | biome: human gut; feature: human-associated habitat; material: faeces | place: China | collected 2012 | reverse complement strand
CGATGAGGGTTATGAAGATGCAGACGGATTTGCAGCAAAGCTGACAATCGGTGAAGGAAATACATTTGACGGCTGTATCGCATACAACAATGCAGATGACGGATGGGATTTATTTGCAAAGGTAGAAACAGGCTCAATCGGTGCTGTAACAATCCAGAACTGTGTAGCTTATGGCAACGGTTATCTGGAAGACGGTACTGATGCCGGTAACGGTAACGGATTTAAGATGGGTGGTTCAAGCATGTCAGGATACCACAAGTTAATCAATTCCGTAGCATTTGATAACAAGGCAAAGGGTATTGATTCTAACAGCTGTCCGGATATTCAGGTAACCAATTCTACATCATACAATAATGGCGGTTCAAACGTAGCCATGTATACAAATGATGCAGCAAATACCGATTTTATGGCAACAGGTGTTCTTTCATGGAGAACACAGAAGACAAGTGTGAATGAAACATTTAAGTTCAAGGGTACACAGGATGCTTCTAAGGTATATCAGTCAAGCAACTATTTCTGGAACTGCACGGAAGCAGGAACAAATAATAGTACAACAGCCGTAACGGCAGACTGGTTTGTATCTACAGACACAAAGATGAATTATGACACACACGTATATGCAGCGATTCCGGTTACAAGAAACAGTGACAATACAATCAATATGAACGGCTTACTGGTACTTACAGCCAATGCAAAGGCTGGCGCTGTTGTAGGCGGTCAGGCTTCTGCAAAGATTGATTTGAGCGGTAAGATGACAGGTGGTCTGTTATTCCAGAAGACAACAGGCAGTGAATCCGTAGAAACAGGTGATATGGCAAATATGATGCTTTATATCCTCTTACTGCTTGGCGCAGCAGGTGTATATGCAGTTTCTAAGAAAAGAAAGCACGCATAGGCATGATGCCGGATTCAGACGAATATAAACAAATATAAAAGTCAAGGAACCCCTTTATTGAGGTGACTTAATAAGGGGGTTCTTTTCTTAAAGAAAATATATATTTTGACAATTAAATTAATTGCAAAAAGATATGTATTTTCTTTTGGAAAAGAACAAAAAGGGAGGTTTTTTTACAATGATTAAAAACAGAAGGACGAGCGGACTGCTGAGCATGGCATTGGCAACATGTTTGGTTGTAAGTGCAGTACCGGTACAGACAGTGGATTCTATTTTGGGAAATGCAGCAGGAAGGGTAACAGCTTATGCTGAGGAAACGGCGCAGAGTACAAAGCCGCTTACAACACTTTGGAAAACGCAGGAAGTCGGTACACACGAGGGAACAGGAACTTATGCGTATGATGCAGCAGCAAAGACGGTGACGGTAAACGGTGCCGGTACAAAATTTGATAAATCAGCAGGAAGTGATGATTTATTCTACGCTTATTTTGAGGGTAAAGGAGATTTAACCATTACAGCGAAGATGACCGTCAATAATAACGGCAATGCAGGATACGCAGGACTGTTAATCCGTAATGCCGCAGATGAAGCGGGAAGTGCCAGTGCAGCACTGTATGCAGATTTTGCAAATGGAAGCAAGAATCAGATCCGTTACGGATACCATAAAGAAGCAGCAGGCGGCGGTGCATCACAGGTCAATACGGCAGTCACAACCGCTTCTTCTGACATTTATATTAAATTAGAAGTTTCAGAGAATAAAGCAACCTATCACGTTGCTTCGACAGCTGATTTTTCAGATGAAAAGGTAAAGACACAGACAATTTCCGGATTATCAGCAAAGACAATCGGTTTCTTTGCAACAGAAGGAGTAACTGCAGAATTTTCGGATGTAACGGTAACTTCTGCATATACAACGGATGACGGTGCTGCGGTAAACAAGCAGATTTTTGATTCAGAGGCAGGAGAAGTAAACTTCTCACAGTCAAGCAGTAAAGATTACTCAGGAAATTATGATGCCGGAAATTCCTTTGAAACTTCCGCAAACGGCAACATTTTATCCGTAAATCATACAAGAAGCGCAACAGTGAAAGGAAATATCAGAGATGATAAAGGAATGGATTACTTATTGTTCCCGGAAACATCAGAAGATATGACGATTTCAGCAGATATTACAGTGACAAAGCTGGATTCCGGTACAGATAAGCAGGGTCTTGCCATCGGACAGTTTAACGCGAAGACCGGCAGCGCCATGAAGTGTGACGTATTACATATCCAGAAAAATATTGTGATCCAGCATACATTTTCAACAATAAGCGGTACAGGAAACTGCGGTTCTCCAAAGGTTGGCAAAAAAACTGACACAGCAAACGGATATGAGCTGGGCGGCACATATACACTGACTTACACAAAGAGTGGCAATACCGCTAAAATGCAGGTTGTAAGCGCAGACGGAACGGTGCTTATGGGTTCAGAAGCAAATCCGGGCGAATTTGACCTGACACAGTCTTATGCAGACCTGCAGACAGGACAGACAGTACGCTATGGTCTGGCATTTTCAGGTGTTACGGCAGAAATCAGTAACCTGACCTTAAAGAATGCAGAAGGTACGGTTGTATATGACCAGAACGATTATTATGTTGCAGTCGGTGTTGCACCGGTGATTACAAATGCCGCAACAGAAGTGGCTTCTGACAGAAAGAGCATGAATATTACATGGGATGTCGCAGAAGAAGGCTCAGGCAATATTAAATATGCCGTATATGTATCAAAGGATGGCGGTGAATATACAAAGATTTCTGATTCTAAGGTGAACAGCTTCAGTTATGCCGGAATGGACGGCGACGGAAACTATCAGTTTAAGATTGTGCCTTATGGCGGAACAACAATGGGAACAGCCGTAGAAACTGAAATAACGGACTATCAGGCACCGCTTGCACAGGCTGAATTAACAGCCGCAGGCAGCAAATCTAAGGTAGAACTGTCATGGAATGCCGTAGAAGGTGCATCTTCTTATGATGTATACAGAAAACTGGGTTCTGACGGTGAAGCAGTGCTGGTTAAGACAACAGCAGAGAATGCATTTACAGATACAGATGTTGTCGAAGAAGAACCGTATTATTACTATGTTATAGCAAAAAATGACAAGAATACAAGTAATCCGTCAGCAACGATGCAGGTACTGACATCAGACGGCCATACAGGTGCTTATGTATATGAAAATGAAGCAACAAAACTGACAGTAGCATATAAGTCCAATGATACTGTTTTTGATGATAATGCACTGCTGGTTCTTACAGCAGACGAAGCAGGAACAGCACAGCTTTATGTAAATGACGTGCTGGCAGATACCAAAACTGTCGGTGCGGGCGATGAAATGAAGTTTGAACCTAAATTAAAGAAAGGCAGAAATGACGTTACTGTTATATTTACTGATGCAGAGGGCAATGCGACAAGAAAGACATTTAATTTTGTTGCAAACCCGGATGTTGATATTGTTGTAGATGCGGCATATACAGGCGAAGACGGTGCAGAGTCAGACGGACTGCCGGTATATAAGACTGTTCAGGCAGCAGTCAATGCAGTGCCGGAAGATAATGCAGAAGCCAAAGTAATTTACATTAAAAATGGTGAATATAATGAACGTGTTGAAGTAAAATCACCATATGTAAGTCTTCTCGGACAGGACAGTGAAAAGACCCATTTATTCTATTCTGTATGTGTTGCCAACGGAAATGCAGACAGTATGTGGAACCGTAATGCAATGTATGTAGATACGGCAGCAACAGGCTTCACAGCAGAAAATCTGACGGTTGAAAATTCTTATGACTATACAAACGGTTCGGATCAGCAGGCAGATGCCCTGGGAATTGTAGCTGACCAGACAGCATGTATTAATGTAAGATTAATCGGCTATCAGGATACACTGCTGACCGATACAAGAACGAAAGATGAAAACGGCAATTATGCGGTAACAAGACAGTATTTCAATAAATGTTATATTACAGGTAATGTTGACTTTATCTATGGTGCAGGTACTTCCGTATTTGAAGACTGTGATATTGTTGCAAGATATACAGAATACAAATCAGACGGATGCTATACAGCCGGAAGAACATATGCTTCCACACCTTACGGATACGTATTTAACAACTGCCGCTTCCTTGCAGAAGAAGGCGTAGCAGACGGCGCATACAGAATGGCACGTCCGTGGGGCGCAGATGATTCAACAACATTTATGAACTGTTACTTAGGCAGGGCGATTTCACTGGAAACATCTTACGGCGACATGAGCGGTAACTTAGCTGAAAATGCAAGATTTGCAGAATACGGTTCTTACGGTCCGGGATATACAGTAAATAATAAGCGCCCATACCTGACAAGTGCACAGGCAGCAAAATTTAAGACAGACACAGTCATGGGGGACTATGATTACAGTGCAAGAACTGCCACATTGTATGGAACACAGCAGGAAAAACCGAAAACAGATATAACGGTTGTTGATAAGGCAGAGGTTGTTAAGAATGTAGCGGTTGATGAAAATGCCGTAATTAAAAATGCAGCCGGTGAAACCGTAAATCCGGGAGAAGTCAGTGTTGTCATTGAAAAAGCCGGAAACAGCGTAATTGACTCAATTATGAAAGGCTTTACAGCCGGCGGAATATTAATTGCTGACGGAAGTACAGTAGATTATTATGACATTGAATTACAGGATGAGAACGGTCAGGCAGTTATGCTTGAAAGCGGTAAAATACAGATTACATTTGCTTATAAAGAAGGAATTGATTACAGTAAAGTGAATGTAATTGTATATCATCTGAATGAAAAGACCGGTGTCATTGAAAAGCTGGAAACACAGCTTACAAGCGAAGGTATCCGTTTTGAGGCAGACAGCTTCAGTCCGTTTGCAGTATACTATGAAAATAAAACGGTACAAAAAGATGATGTTACCAAGCCGGATGACACAAAGAAAGATGATACAAAAACAGACGATGTAAAGAAGGATGATGCAGGTTCAGGAACACAGCAGGGTGAGAATACCGGTGATGTGTCAGAGAAATCAGAAAATGCACAGCAGTCTGCGGATACAGGCGTACAGACAGGGGATACAGCCAATGGATTTGGATTCCTTGCGGCAGCAGTTGCAGCGGCAGGAGCAGGTGCTTATGAATTTCTTAAAAAAAGAAAACTGATTCGCAGATAAAAAAGATAATTACTCAAATTTGATAGCCCGCGGGGCTGCCATGGAAATTCAAAAATTTCGTGGCAGCCTTTTTGTATTTCCGGTGGACGTTTTTGGAAAAAATATATGTAAGAATTTGCATATAAATTGATATAAGAGTGAAAAATATGTAAAATGCACAAAAAATGTGACAAATATCAGTAGTTGAGTAGCAAAAATAACTGCAATCATGGTTGACTATCTGATTTAAAAATAATATAATAAAAACAATTGGTGAAAACTTATAAAAGTTTTTTAAAAAGTTCGTGATTTTTTAAAAATGTGCTAAAAATACGAGGCTTCAGGAATGCTTTTATAAAAACACTAAAAACAAATCAGGAGGACGATTATGAGAAGAAAGGTGACAAAGGCAGCAGCGCTTTTATCAGCAGTACTGATGGCTAGCAGTTCTGTACCGTATGGTGTGTTAATACCTTACAATGTATTGGCAGAAGAAGTAAGTGCAGATGCCGGAGCAGCAGTACAGGAGGAAACAGCAGCAACTGTAGGCAGCGTAACCAACATTAAGACATGGGATGCAGCAGGCTTACTGGCAGCAGCAACAACAGAGGATAACGGTGTATCTTTAAAGGGTGACGGCTGGAGTGCCGGAACAGATTCAGCCGGAGCAGAAGCGTTTGGAACAGAAGATTATGCAAAAGCCGGAGGCACAAAGCCGACACCAAATGGCGGCGCAGTTCCGACATCAGGCTGTTATTTACAGTATACAGCGACTGAAAACGGTAAGCTGACCATTATGGAAAAGACACAGAAGACTAATAAGAGCTTCTATGTAGTAGATTCAGACGGAGTTGTAAAGGCTACAAAGACATCAGGCTCAGCAAGTACATATGATACGATTACAGTTGATGTGGAAGAAGGCAAGACCTATTATGCATATATGTCAGGTTCAACAGCCAATATCTTTTCGGTATCTTTAGCAGTTGGTGAAAAGAAGCAGACTGCATGGGCAGATGTTGCAGCACCGGTAATTAACAGTGTAACAACAGATGAAGCCGGAGATTTCGTTGTAGACTTCTCAGCAGTCATTGATGCATACAAGGGTGCTGATGATGTAAAGGTTACAATGTTACAGGATGGTCTGGAAGTATCTACACAGACATTTACAAAGCAGGCAGATACAGCTACATTTGCACCATACCGTTCAGGTACTTACACATTCGTAGTGGTTGCACAAAGATATGGCGAAGCTGATAAGGCAAGTGAAGTTTATACATACAAGGATTATGTACTGGCAGTAAAGAAGCCGGTTATCACATGGGCACAGAACAAGGGTAACGGCGATGTTTACTTAGACTGGATTAATATTGAAGATGCAGATTCTTATTCTGTAGCTTATAAGGAATCCGGAAGCACAGCAGATTACACGGTTGTAGAATCAGCATTATCTGCAGAAACAGGAAATTACACACTGACAGGACTGACAGCAGGCAAGTCTTATGATATCCAGATTAAGGCACTCAGAAAGTCAGACGGTTTTGAATCTGTTTATACAGAAAAAGATTTTGAAGTAACAACAGCAGAAGAACAGCCATGGTATACGGCAATCGTAGGTTCTGCACAGGCAGGCGATGTTACATTTACAACGGCTGACGGACAGACAGATAATGTAAAGCTTTCCGTATCTGACAATAGCGCAGCAAAGAGTAATAATCAGGAATCACCGGCAATTGCAGGAACAGCCGGAACACTGGAAGTTAAGGGACAGGCAAGCGGTAAGATTTCTGATGATGAAGACGGATTTACATATTACTATACAAAGATTGATCCGAACAAAGAAAACTTTAAGCTGAGTGCAACATTTGAGATTACGGATACTTCTCTCACACCGGATAATCAGACCGGTTTTGGTATTGTTGCAGCCGATGCACTTGGATTAAATGTATGGGGCAATCCGGATTATGTACATAAGTATTTCAACTATGCATCTTCTATGATGTTTAGCTCAAAGCAGAGTAATCCGTTTATGAGAACGGTTACAGGTTATACATCAGCTGATACATCAAGCAATGACGGTGTGGAAAGAAGTGTAACAAATGCTAGGTTTACAGACCAGACAGCTAAATTTGAAGTAGGCAACAAATATACATTTTCGTTAGAAAAGACAGACGAAGGTTATACAGCAGCCTGCAACGGTTCAGAGCAGAAGCTTTCTGATAATTCCTTTACATCTGTACAGGAAGATGGAACAGTTGTAGTTGGTATTGCAGTATCCAGAAAGGTATCTGTAAAGGTATCTGATGTTGAATTTTCAAAGTCTGAAAGCAAGGGTATTACATCAAATGACAACGGTGATACAAAGATTACACCGGACGGAAGAGTATACTCAACAAGCACAAGCGGTTCTGCAAATTATGAATACATCTATGTACCAAATTGTGCAGGTACATTGACAGTATCAAACGGTGATACAGATGTAGTTGTAGATCAGGCAGTTGCTGCAAATGAAGTTGTAAGAGTAAATGTTCCGTTAAACAACGGAAAGAATACTGTAAAGTCAACATTAAAGCCAACAGCAGCAGATAACATTGCAAGCACAGTAGCAGTCATTAAGGAAACAGTTGTTGACCATCAGTCATACGGACAGGAAGGTCAGACAATCATTGTATCCGCAGATGCTGATGCAGAAGGTAAGGGAACAGAAGAAAGCCCGATGAGCCTGTCTAATGCATTAAAGTATGCACAGCCGGGTCAGACCATCTTCTTAAAGAATGGTACATACAGCGGTGCAAAGGTTGAAAGAAGTGTCAGTGGTACAGCAGATAAGAATATCAACCTTGTAGCAGAATCACTTTCTACAGACGGAACAGACGGTGTAGTATTTACAGGTGAAGTAAGGCTCACAGGTTCATACTGGCATGTATATGGTCTGTATGTAAAAGATTCAGCAGGTGTAGGTATCCAGATTTGCGGTAACTACAATACAATTGAAATGTGTACAGTAAACCACGCAGCAAATTCAGGTATCCAGATCAGCCGTGAAGGCGGTGCAGACAACGATGCCGGAAGAAAGGGCAAGTTATGGCCTACAGGCAACCTCATTAAGAACTGTGAATCATTTGATAACTGTGATGCAGGACGTAATGATGCCGATGGTTTTGCAGCAAAGCTGACTTGTGGTGAAGACAATAAGTTCTATGGCTGTATCAGCCATAACAACATCGATGATGGATGGGATTTATATGCAAAATCCGTATCCGGTGAAATCGGTGCCGTAACAATTGAAAACTGTGTAACTTATAACAACGGCTGGCTGACAACAGATGATGTAACAGCTAAAGGCTATGAATACGGCGAAGGTAACGGCTTCAAGCTTGGCGGTGGTCAGATGAAGGGTGCTCATGTATTAAAGAACAGTATTTCATTTGACAACCATGCAAAGGGTATTACCTCAAACAGCTGCCCTGACTGTAAGATTATCAACTGTATTTCTTACAACAACTCACTGGATAACAGTGCATACAATGTAGGCTTAAATACAAAGGATTCTAACATCAAGGCTTGGGAAGTAACAGGATTAATTTCATTAAACAACAGCAAGAATACAAAGCTGGAGGATTTAATCCCATTTGCACTTCACAGTGAAAACAACTACATTTATGACGGTTCCGCTTCTTATAATAATAAGGGTGAACAGGCTACAGAAGACTGGTTTGAAAGTGTAGATACATCTGTAAAACCAACAAGAAATGAAGACGGTACAATCAATATGCACAACCTGCTTCTCTTAAAGGATACTTCTAAGAACACAGGTGCGGTATTAGATGTAACAAGTGATGCAGCAAAATCCGTAAAACCGGCAAAGACAACGGTTGTTGAAGAAGAAAAGGTTGTATATGAAATGCGTCAGGATGCAGACGGCAACTGGCATTACTATGCAAATGATAAAATTGCAACGGATTACTGCGGCATGGCATTAAACGAATACGGCTGGTGGTATATCAAGAATGGTGATGTAGACTTCACTTATACCGGTATGGCATGCAATGAATACGGCTGGTGGTATTTCAACAACGGACAGCTTGACCTGACCTTCTATGGACTTGCAAGCAATGAATACGGAACATGGTTCTACACAGACGGACAGTTAAACTTCGGCTTTACAGGAATGATTATTCCGGATGACGAGTGGCTCTATGTTCAGAACGGACAGGTACTGACAGATTATACCGGAATGGCAGTGAATGAATATGGCTGGTGGTATTTCAGCAATGGACAGATTGATTTTGGCTATAACGGATTTGCCACAAATGAATACGGTACATGGCTGTTTACAGACGGTATCTTAAATACAGGCTTTACAGGCATGACATTAAACGGCGATACATGGGTATATGTTACAGATGGTTATATCAGTAATACCTATACCGGAATGGCATTAAATGACTATAGCTGGTGGTACTTTAACAATGGTGTTCTGGATTTAAGCTATACCGGAATGGCATTAAATGAATACGGCTGGTGGTATTTTAACAATGGTCTGCTTGATTTAACATTTACGGGTGTCGGCAGTAATGAATACGGCGACTGGTACTTTAAAGACGGAACAATCGCTTTTGATTATTCAGGTACAATCAGCTTTGGCGGACAGGATTATACCGTAACCAATGGATATGCTGTAAAAGCATAAATCTGACAAACTAAGATTGAATTTATAAAAAGACCGGCAGAGGTGTAGCGCATTGCAGCATCTCTGCCGGTTTTTCTATTTAACAAAAAACCTTAACAAAAAACCATGTAATATTTTATTGAAACAGGTTGGATACAATGGTATAATAAAAATAATTAGATATGAAAAAAGTGACATAGACGACACGAGAAAACAGCAGTAAGGAGGAACAACATATGATTCAGGCAATGGTCAAAAAATTGAATGGGAAAAGACTGCGGCAGCGTATTTCATCTGCAATTTTAATAGTTGCAATATTGGTAAGTTTTTCTGGTATTCTTGGAGGAATTGCCATGTTAGTAATGGGTGTCCAGTACAATCACGCATTAACCAATTATGGTTTTTCACAGGGTGATATCGGTAAGATGATGATTACATTTGCAGACACCAGAAGTAACCTGCGGGCGGCAATCGGTTATCAGGATAAGACACTGGTACAGGAAACCTACGAAGCGTATGAAACAAAGAAGCAGGCATGTAAGGATTATGCAGTTATAGTAGAAGAAACAGTTGCTTCCGCTGAAGAACGTAAATTGTATGATCAGATCATGAGCGGTATGGAAGATTATTTTACATCAGCTGATAAGGTAATACAGATGGGTAACGAATATCGATCAGAGAAATCAGGCACAGCGACTGGCAAAAGATGAAGTGGTACCGAAGTACGAAGCAATTTATGAGAATATGGTACAGCTGCTGGACGCGAATACCAGCGAAGGTAACAAATTGGAAATTAATTTAAAGGTATTAACATATGTCTTACTGGCGGTAGTTGTTCTTATTATTATTGTAGCAATTTTAATCGCAAGGAAGCTGGGCGATGCGCTTGCGTTAAATATTGTAAATCCGCTCGATGCACTGGCAGAACGTTTCAAGACCTTTGCACAGGGTGATTTGACAAGTGAATTTCCGGTAATGGAATCAGAAGATGAAGTATCTGATATGGTTACTGTTGCAAAGGATATGGCAGAGAATCTGTCAGCAGTTATTAAGGATGTTAATCACCGTATGGAACTGATGGCAAAGAATGATTATACAGGTTCGTCTGCAATTCCTGAAAAGTATCTGGGTGATTTTGCAGCCATGAATGATGCAATCCATCAGATGAACGAAGATATGAATGATACAATGCGCCACATTGAAGAAGCTGCCGCTCAGGTATCTATCGGTGCAGGCAACCTTGCAGAGGGTTCACAAAGCCTTGCAGAAGGTTCTACAGACCAGGCTGGTGCAGTTGAAGAATTACTTGCCTCTTTTGCAAGTATTACAGAAGGTGTAGAACATACACATGACAGTGCAAGCGTTTCGTATGATTTATCTGTGAAATATGCAAAAGAAGCAGACAGAAGCCAGCAGGAGATGCAGGCGGTTACGGAAGCTATGCAGCGTATGAGTGAAATGTCTCAGAAGATTGAAAGCATTATCGGTGAAATCGAAGAAATTGCTGAACAGACCAATCTGCTTGCATTAAATGCTTCTATTGAAGCCGCAAGGGCCGGAGAAGCCGGACGCGGATTCGCTGTTGTTGCAACACAGATTGGCAAGCTTGCTGACGAAAGCGCTCAGTCTGCAGTGAATACAAGAGAACTCATTATGAATTCTATTCAGGAAATTGAAAATGGTAACCGTGCCGTAGAGAAGACTTCTAAGACGATTATTGAACTGGTTCAGGGTATTAATGAAGTCGCAGAAAAGTCTAAAGAGCTAGAGGAGCTTTCAGAAACACAGACAGAACAGATGAAGCAGGCTGAAGCCGGTGTTAACCAGATTTCAGAGGTTGTACAGAGCAATGCCGCTATTGCGGAAGAATCTTCTGCAACAAGTGAAGAGCTTTCAGCAGAATCTATTTCACTGAACGAACTTGTACAGCAGTTTAAGCTGAAAAAGTAATTTTTGACACTGATATCAGAATATGCTAGAATTTAAAAATGCGTAGACACGCAGTGAAAGCATACAGAACAGATAAGCGTGAAGTCATGAAAAATGGACTTCGCGCTTTTTTGCACAGATGTTTGCTTCTGAGCGAAAGCAAACATCTATAATGACAGATAAGAAATCGCCTATGCGAATTTCTCATCGCCACTTTGCAACAAGTTGCTCAGAAATGGAGATAAGTGTGAAAAATCACACTGATGTGCTGATTTTTCACACAGCATTTTGTGCCGCAGGCGTCACAAAATAGCTTTTATCGCAGAGCCAAATCTGACATTTGGCTCGCGGTTCCTCCGGCATAAATGTCTGCGGAAATGAGGAAAGTATGTATATTATAGCGGGGCTGGGAAATCCCGGCACACAGTATATGGGAACAAGACACAATGCAGGATTTTCTGTGATAGATGCGCTGGCAGATCAATATAATATCAGCGTAGACACACAAAAACACAAAGGGATGATTGGCAAGGGTATGATTGAGGGAGAGAAGGTCATTCTTGTAAAGCCGATGACGTATATGAATCTGTCCGGGGAATGTATCCGTGAAGTCATGGATTATTATAAGGCGGATATCGATGATTTAATCGTTATTTTTGACGACATCAGCTTAGAACCGGGAAAACTGCGTCTGCGGGCAAAGGGAAGCGCAGGCGGACACAACGGTATTAAGAGTATTATCGCGCAGCTTGGCAGTGACCGGTTCAAGCGTGTTAAGTTCGGTGTCGGTGACAAACCGAAGGGCTGGGACCTTGCAGACTGGGTACTCGGAAAATTCCCGGCAGATTTATACGATACACTGCGGGATGCCAATCAGAGAGCCTGCGAAGCGGTTGCCTGTATCATGACAGAGGGTATTACCGGTGCGATGAATAAATTTAATGGATGAAATAAAAATTGTAGAATAGAGGAAGTATGAAAACATTTTTTGAGCCTGTGCAGGGGATGGCAGGGATAGAAGAAATTAAAAAGTCTTTTAGCCGGCTGGGGCATGCGGTAATGGTCAGCGGCTGCATTGACACGCAGAAAGCACATCTGCTGGAAGCACTCGGGGAGCAGTATCCAATCCGGGTCGTGATTACTAGCGATGAGGTCAAGGCAAGACAGCTTCGTGAGGATTGTCTCTTTTTTGATAAGAGCAGTATTTACTATCCTGCCAAGGATTTTATCTTTTACAGCGCCGATGTGCATGGCAACCAGCTTGCGGGAGAGCGGCTTGCATGCATTTACAAAATCATTCAGGCGCAGAAGCATATCAGTGAAGACAGTATTTCAAACGGTAAAACAGACGGCATACAGCCGGAAAACAAAAATGCGGCGGGACTTACGGTTGTGACAACGATTGACGGCTGTGCTGATTTGCTCGTTCCGCTTGAAAAATATAAAAATGCCACGATTTCATTTGAAAAAGGACAGGTTCTTGATTTAGAAGCACTTTCAAAGAAACTGGTACAGATTGGCTATGAGCGATGTGCGATTGTGGACGGACAGGGCAAATTTGCGGTGCGCGGCGGTATTATCGACATTTTCCCGTATACGGAAGAAACACCGGTGCGCATTGAGTTGTGGGACGATGAGGTGGATTCAATCCGTTTGTTTGACGTGGAGAGCCAGCGTTCCATTGAAAAGATTGAGCGGTTTGAAGCTTTTCCGGCGACAGAATGCCTGTTAAGCGAAGAAGAAATTGCGCGCGGCAGGGAAAAGTTACAGGAAGAACTGGCAGGACAGCTGACCGCCTTTGGTAATGATAAGAAGAAAAAGACGGCAGAGGATATTGAGAAATGCAACCGTATCCGCAGAAATGTGGCAGATATGGAGCGTACCGGTGATTACAGCAAGGCATTGCGGATGTTTGCAGAGGAACTGACCGGATTTTTAAGCTATTTTCCAAGGGAAGACACGCTGTTTGTATTAGATGAGCCGAACCGCTTAAATGAGCGCATGGAACTTATTTTATATGAATATACGGAAAGTATGAAAAACCGTCTGGAGGGCGGATATATTCTGCCGGGACAGACCGATATGATTCACGGGATTGAAAGCATTTATGCGGGACTTGAAAAGAAACGTACCCTGCTGTTGTCGGCGCTGGATTACAAGCCGGAAAAATTTGCCGTGGCGGAATATGTGCGCATTGATACCCGCAGTATCAGTCCGTACCACAACAGCTTTGAGTATCTTGCGGACGATTTAAAAAAATATAAGCGTTCGGGGTATAAGAGTATCCTGGTGTGCAATTCGAGAACGCGTGCGGCGAGAATTGTGCAGGATCTGGCGGATCTGGGGCTGACGGCGTATTTCAGTGAAGATTTTGAAAATGAAATGCTTGAAGGCACGATTATGGTCACTTACGGCAGTCTGCACAAGGGCTTTGAGTATCCGCTTCTGCAGTTTGTCGTGATTGCGGAAAATGATATTTTTGCAAGCAGGCACAAAAAACGTGAAAAGAAGAAAAAGTATGACGGAAAGTCGATAGCCGGTTTTAACGAACTGAATATCGGCGATTTTGTCGTGCATGAAAGTCACGGACTGGGTGTGTATAAGGGTATTGAAAAAATTACGGTCGAGGGCGTGGAAAAGGATTATATCAAGATTGAATACGCCGGAAACAGTAACCTTTATGTGCTGGCGACACAGCTTGACCGTTTACAGAAATATGCGGCGGCGGATACAGAAAAGAAGCCGAAGCTCAATAAGCTGGGGACACAGGAGTGGAATAAAACAAAATCCAAGGTACACGGCGCGGTTGAAGAAGTGGCAAAGGATCTGGTTGCGCTGTATGCGGCGCGGCAGAAGGAAAAGGGCTATCAGTTTGGACCGGATACCGTATGGCAGAGGGAATTTGAAGAAATGTTTCCGTATGAGGAAACGCAGGATCAGCTGACGGCGATAGAAGACACCAAGCGTGATATGGAAAGTACCCGCATTATGGACCGTTTAATCTGCGGTGATGTTGGCTATGGCAAGACTGAAGTCGCAATCCGTGCGGCATTTAAAGCGGTACAGGAGGGCAAGCAGGTGGCATATCTTGTGCCGACAACCATTCTTGCCCAGCAGATTTACAACACCTTTGAACAGCGGATGAAAAATTTTCCGGTGACGGTGGCACAGCTGTCAAGCTTCCGTACAAGCAAGGAAATCAAGGAAAGTATTTCCGAGTTAAAAAAAGGTTTTGTAGATATTGCAATCGGTACACACAGACTGTTATCCAAGGATGTGGAGTTTAAGGACCTGGGACTGTTGATTATTGATGAGGAACAGCGTTTTGGTGTAACCCATAAGGAAAAGATTAAGAAATTAAAAAATGATGTGGATGTCATGACGCTCAGTGCGACCCCGATTCCTAGAACACTGCATATGAGCCTTGTCGGTATCCGTGATATGAGTGTACTGGAAGAACCGCCGACAGACCGCGTGCCGATACAGACCTTTGTAACGGAACATAACGATGAAATGATCCGGGAGGCGATTCACAGAGAGCTGGCAAGAAACGGACAGGTGTATTATGTATACAATCGTGTCCGCAGCATTGATGAGGTGGCGGCACACATTGAGGAACTGGTGCCGGAGGCCAATGTCGCCTATGCACACGGTCAGATGGAAAAACGTATGCTTGAAAAAATCATGTACGAATTTATCAACGGAGAAATTGACGTCTTAATTTCAACAACGATTATCGAAACCGGTGTGGACATTTCAAATGTCAATACCATGATTATCGAAGATGCGGATAAATTCGGGCTTTCACAGCTTTACCAGTTACGCGGTCGTGTCGGACGAAGCAGCAGAACGTCCTATGCATTTTTATTGTACCGCAGGGACAGAATGCTCACGGAAGTGGCAGAGAAACGTTTAAGTGCGATTCGTGAATTTTCGGATTTCGGCTCCGGTTTTAAGATTGCGATGAAAGACCTTGAAATCCGTGGCGCAGGAAATGTGCTTGGACGCTCACAGCATGGGCATATGGCGGCGGTTGGATATGATTTGTACTGTAAAATGCTCAATCAGGCGGTGAATGATTTGAAGGGCATTAAGAATGAATACGGTTTTGAAACAAATGTGGATTTGAATGTAGATGCATTTATTCCGTCTTCTTATATTAAGAGCGAATATCAGAAGCTGGATGTTTACAAGCGGATTGCGGGTATTGAAAGCGAGGAGGAACTGTCGGATATGTGCGACGAACTCGGTGACCGTTACGGCAGTCTGCCGGCAAGTGCCGCCAATCTTTTAAATATTGCACTGGTTAAGTCTATGGCACACAAAATCGGCATTACCGAGATTCAGGGCGGAACGGACGAAACACAGGGGGCATCGCAGTGGCGGACGGTCATGAAGATTTATCCGAAAGCGGACATTCAGGGGGATAAAATCGAAAATTTCGTAGCCGGATACGGCGGTGCGGTGCGGTTTATCAGCAGTCCGGAACCGAAATTTGTCTGGAGGGTGACAAAGAAGAAATTCAGCAATGCGCAGGAATATCTGGCAGGATTAAAAGCCCTGGTAAAGGATATGCAGCAGCTGACGTAAATCGGTTATAAAGCAATTTGGAAAGGATTCTTCTGAAAGGGGTTTGCATTTTGAAAAAAGTGTGCTATAATACGTTAAAGTTTAACGCTTTAAAGTGAAAAATAAAACAAAAGCAGATATTGGAGGAAAAGGAAATGGAACAGAAGGGCGAATTAATTTCTTACAGACCGGATATTAAGGTCGTTGATTGTACAATCAGAGACGGAGGATTGGTCAACAATTTTTATTTTGACGATGAATTTGTAAGAAATTTATATACCGCCAACGTGGCAGCAGGTGTAGAATACATGGAGTTCGGTTATAAGGCTTCAAAGGAAATTTTTGACGTTAAGGAATTCGGCAAGTGGAAGTTCTGTGATGAGCAGGATATCCGTGATATTGTCGGTGATAACAACACCGATTTAAAGATTTCCGTTATGGCAGATGTCGGACGTACCGATTATAAAAAAGATATTATTCCAAAGACAGACAGCGTGATTGACATGATTCGTATTGCTACTTATATTAATACAATTCCGGCGGCAATCGAGATGATTCATTACTGTGCGGAGATGGGCTATGAAACCACGATTAATATTATGGCAGTTTCCACAGCGGCAGAATCTGAGCTGGATTTGGCACTGGATTTACTGGCACAGAGCGAGGTCGGCACGATTTATCTGGTTGACAGCTATGGTTCTTTATATCCGGAACAGATCCGCAGACTGGCGGATAAGTATTTGAAGGTTGCAGAAAAATACGGCAAGAAGGTCGGTATCCATGCACACAACAACCAGCAGCTTGCATTTGCAAATACGATTGAAGCCTGCACCGTAGGTGTCAGCTATCTGGATGCAACGATGAGCGGCATGGGACGCGGTGCAGGAAACTGCAACATGGAACTGCTGTTAGGCTTCCTTAGAAATCCGAAGTACAGTTTGAATCCGGTATTAAAATTTTTACAGAACCAGATGCTTCCGCTAAAGAAGACAGGGCTTGTATGGGGCTGTGATGTACAGTATATGCTGACAGGACAGCAGAATCAGCACCCAAGAACTGCCATTGCGTTTACGGCAGAACAACGTGAAGATTATGCGGCATTTTATCAGTCATTATTAGATCGGGAATAAAATGATGAAACTTCCTAAAAATGCAGAAACTGGGATATTGACTTTCACAAGGTATCGCAGTAAAATAACTGTTAAGAATTGCGTGGAATGAAGTAAAAGATATCATTTCGTAACAATCCGACTAGACGCGAAAGGGAGTAATGAAGATGGAAAAGAAAAATCTTGACTGGGCAAATCTTGGATTCGGTTATGTAAAGACAGATAAAAGATTTGTAGCAAATTATAAAGATGGAGCGTGGGATGACGGAGTCATTACAGATGATGATAAGGTCGTGTTAAATGAGTGTGCAGGTGTACTTCAGTATGCACAGACTTGTTTTGAAGGTTTAAAGGCTTATACAACAGAAGACGGTCATATTGTTATGTTCCGCCCGGACCTCAATGCACAGAGAATGCATGATTCCTGTGAAAGACTGGAAATGCCGCCATTCCCTGTAGACAAGTTTGTACAGGCTGTTGCAGATACAGTAAAGGCAAATGCAGCATGGGTACCGCCATTTGGTTCAGGTGCTACATTATACATCCGTCCGTATATGTTCGGCAGCAATCCGGTTATCGGTGTAAAGCCGGCTGATGAATATCAGTTCAGAATCCTTACAACACCGGTTGGCCCATACTTTAAGGGTGGCGCAAAGCCTCTTACAATCAAGGTATCTGATTTCGATAGAGCAGCACCTCACGGAACAGGTCATATCAAGGCCGGTTTAAATTATGCCATGAGCTTACATGCTATCGTAACAGCACATAAAGAAGGCTACGCAGAAAATATGTACTTAGACCCGGCAACAAGAACAAAGGTAGAAGAAACAGGCGGTGCAAACTTCCTGTTCGTTACAAAAGACGGTACAGTTGTAACACCAAAGTCAAGCAGTATTCTTCCTTCTATTACACGTCGTTCACTCGTATATGTTGCGAAGGAAATCTTA
>OGXY01001282.1_pt1 | contig 18341 bp, 16 predicted proteins | sample 1576411 | NCBI WGS metagenome assembly OGXY01 (sample SAMEA3541498, study PRJEB24748) | human gut metagenome | biome: human gut; feature: human-associated habitat; material: faeces | place: China | collected 2012 | reverse complement strand
CACTTGTCTCCGCTCGGCTTTGCCGCTTGCCAGAGCAAGAAGTGCACCAACCAAGTAAGAAACGGATTAACCGGATTTCTGCTGCTTAGGATATTTAACAACGGATTGAAAGCGGATTAATCGGATTTAGGCTGCGAAGATTTAACAGTTGATTAAACGGATTGCTAACCATAGGAGGAGGGCGTGTCATCCGTGGATGAAGATGCTGAAAACCTACCGAAGAAAGTCAATCGGCTTGATTTATGTCAAATTATTCTTAATTTGAATAAAAAACTTTCAAATTTCTTGTGTGGTCGTACACAAATTGTTATCTTTGCAACGTGTTCGAGAGAATGCAATGTTTTTTCATTAGGTTAGTAGTTTGATAGATTTTAAGGTAAAGATTATGTTATTATTTTTTTTGGACCAATTGCAGTTTTTGCATGATTCAAAACTATTAATGTAACATTATTCTTTGAGAGGCCGGTGCGAGTGATTCGTGTCGTCCTTTTTTTTTGTCTCAAAAAAAAAGGAGGTTGTAGTGTTGACATATCAGTTGTAGTGTTGTTGTGTTGATGTGTTGACATATGCTTTGTATTGTTTATTTGTAGAAATGGCTCTTCTCGGTAAGAAGGTTCTGTGTGTTCCGTGGATTCCGTGGGAATATTGATGTTCTCTTACAGAATTCACTCTAAGTAAGGGTGCGTAGCATCGCTGCGATAATAAAAATTCCTGAAGGACTCACTTTATTAAATATGTTTTTGTAAATTTGCAAAAACACCCACAACAAATCTCACCATCTCAACATCTCACCATCATATCTCACCATCTCACCATAACACCATCACAACATGAAACATCTCCTCTCCCTGCTGCTCTCCTTGGCAGCCATCACCACCGCATACGCATCCGACTGGCTCTCTCGCATCGACGACGACCGCCGCGTGTGCCGTCTCTCCATCCCCGGAACCCACGACGCCTGCACAGGCTACGGCTTCGTTGCGCAGGACACCCTGGCGGGCAACTATATCGCCTGCACACAGCAGTTGGACATCAGCGCGCAGTGGGCGGTTGGCGTGCGCGCCTTCGACTTGCGCCCCGACGTGCTCACCACGCAGCCCGCGAAAGACCCTAACGCGAAGTATCGCAAGCACCATAAGGACGACGACCAGCCGAAGCGCACGCTGCAGATATACCACGGCGAGTTTGCCACACGGCAGACCTTCAACGGCGTGTTCGACGTGCTGCGCGACTCGCTTGCGGCGCATCCTACCGAGTTCGCCATCATCATCATGCAGCACGAACGCTCGTCGCACCGCGACGGCTCGCACTGGGAGGCGATGGTCGATTATGCGCTGGCTGAAAACAGCGACCTGCTCGTCGACTTCAGACCTGACCTCACCGTAGGGCAGTTGCGCGGTCGCATACTCGTGCTCAGTCGCGACACCTACCGACCCACACCGCGCGGCGGATACATCGACGGATGGCGCTTCGACGCCGCTGTCGACTGGCAGCAGCCTGCCACCATGCGCGGATATGCCATGAAGGGCGTGCTCTGCGTGCAGGACTTCTACAACATGACGTGGGAGGGCGGCACAACGGCGAAGCTCGCAGCCATAGAGCGCCTGCTGCTCGTGGCGAACAGCGCGGAGGTGGCAGCGAAGTACCCCGATATGTGGTTCATCAACCACACCTCGGGCTTCAAATACACCTCAACGGAGTACACCGCCGAACCGGTTTCTACCAGTGAGGGCTACCGTGCCAACGCCGCCGATACCAATGCTTTCCTCGCCAAACTCATCAAAGGTCGCATGACAACGGGCCTCGTAATGATGGACTTCGCCGGCGTAGACCGCTCCGGAGAGCACGACGTAATGGGTCGGAAGCTCGTCAACGCCGTCATCAACAGCAACTTCTAAGTTGTCAAGCTACCTTTAGGGGGTGCACTTGTCTCCCACAGATTCCACGGATTTTCACAGATTCGATGGATGCGTTAATTTAACAACGGATTAAAGCAGATTTTCACGGATGCTAACTTCAGGGGGTGCACCCTCTCTTCTGTGAGATCCGTGGATTCCGTAGGAGGTCTACGCAGCCTAACAATCTGTGTAGCATCTGTGAAATCTGTGGGAGAATATTCTCAGCAAGTCTTTCTGTGAGATCTGTGGATTCCGTGGGAGGTCTACGCACCCTAACATCTGTGCTGATCTGTGAAATCTGTGGGAGAACATCGATATTCCCACAGAATCCACGGAATTCACAGAACCTTCTTGCAGAGAAGAGCCTCCCACAGATTGCACAGATTTTCACAGATGCTACTAACAACGCACCCTAACTTCTGTGAGATCTGTGGATTCCGTGGGAGGACCTACGCAGCCTAACAATCTGTGCTGATCCGTGCAATCTGTGGGAGAATATTCTAACGCGTTGAAATAATCTTCAGCACATCGTTAGGATACATATAGTTTCTTTTGCGCAATCGAGAGAAGCAGAAACAATTGTTCTGCTCGAGCACATGCACCACGAACTCGGTGCAGTAGAGCGCCTTCGCCGAGGAGTGATCGAAGTTGAAGTCGAACGGCACCTGCTGCTCCACCAGCGCCTCCACCGTGCGCCTCACGGCAGTCGTATCCACCGCGCAGGGCGCCTTGCGGGCGTAGATGCAGTAAGACCCGTTCTTGCGCAGATACTCCTCCGGCGTCTCCATCACCACCTTCTTAGCCACCGTAGACGCATGCGCCAGACGCACGCCGTCGGCATAGCGTATGACGATGCCGCAATGAGACGGGGTAGAGTCGCACACCTCGAACGATGTGCAGCCCGAGAGCGCACGCACAGCCACCGACTCCCATGCGTCGCCCACGCTGAAGAACACGTCGCCCGTGGCGAACGCCGACGTGTCGGGCACGAGATACGGAGGTCGTTTCAGCCAGCAGAAGCCGACCCATGCGGCGGCTGCAAAAACGAAAAAGGCGCACCCCCACACTACTAAATGGAGAATGCGCCTTGTGATCCTATTCATTCGTTAAGCTAGTTTTTAGTGAATATATCTATGCGGCATACGCCTATGCCGAGCAGTGATATGAGCATATAGAGCCAACTGCCCCAAGAGAGAGAGATGCCAGAGGGCAGAGCAATGGCGAAAAGCAGACAGAGCACGACGCCAGCTATGAAGCATAGCGTGCAGAAGTGCTCGCTCAGCTTGCCCGTCAGCTTCAGGTTAACCGAATTGTTGAGCACGACGAACATTGGAGCCAGGAATATCAGAACGGAGAGGAATCGTGAGAAACCGAGTCCACTGCCTTCGAACAGCACCTTCAGTCCGTTGATCTTCGCCTTGCCTGCCACGTCGATGGCAGGACAGAAGCCGAACGCTACGAACATGAGTATAGCGAGTGCTATGACAATAGGTGTCTTGTTCTGTCTTACGGTTTTAATCAATTCGTCCATATTATTTAGTTTTATGGGGTGTATCGGTTTATGTTAATAGTTTTTGTGATGGTAGTGGCGGAGCGTTTCTCCGCCATTCAATCAGCCTATCTTACCATTTCGAGCTTGTAGCTCTTAGCCAGCTTGCTGCCTTCAACGTCCGCCTTGCCGAAGCCGAGCTTGTCGAACTTCACCGGTGTGCCAGCCTTCACGAGCAGTTTGCCGTCGGCGTCCTGCACCTCTACGCTGCCCACTCTTGCCTTGTACACCTGCTTGCCTTCGGCGTCGTAGCCGGTGATGTATACGTTCTCGGTAGAGTAGTAGTACTTCTGGTCGGTGGTGATGTCGGAAGCCGCCTTCGCCTCGCCGTTCACCTTGAACTTAGGTGTGAGAGCCGAACTGCTTGAGAACTCCTCGAACTCGAGAGATACGGGAGACGTAACCTCAAACTGCGACTCGGCGAACTCGATGGGCTTGCCGTTGAGGTCCTTTGCTGTAGCTTCCAGCTTCTCCTTCCACTTTTTGTTGAGCTTCTCCGACTTTTCGAGGAAGCGTTTCTTGTCGGCTTCTGTCTTGATGTTCTCAGCCTCCTTCTTCAGTTCGGCTTTCTCTTCAGTAAACTGTGCGTACTTGTCGGGGAGCTGTCCGAGCATACCTGCGGATGAACCGCCACCTGAGCAAGAGAACAACAGTGGCATAAGGATGGCAGCCAGTGCCATGAGCTTGATTATCTTCATAAGTTTTGTGTTAGTTAAAGTTATTAATGTTAGTAACTATTTCTTGTCTTTAGGTTTCGATTGCAAAGTTAGCGTACAATCTAAAAACTCTTGTTACCAAACTCTCAATTTATCGTTCACAAAGGATAAACAGAGTTGTCAAAACGTAAAAAATCTATTAACAACTTTTCTAACACGTTGAGGTTCAAACGTTTTCTTCCTTGCGATATTTTGTGGGCGAAGTGCCTTTTATCTTGCTGAAAACGCGAATAAACGACTGCGAACTGTTGAATCCCGACTTCTCGGCTATCTGCACGATGTTCTCCTCCGAGTTCGTGAGCAGGTTGCAGGCGTATTCTATGCGGTATCGGTTGACGTAATCGTAGAACGTACACTCCGCCTCCTTGTTGAAGAAGGCGCTGACGTACGTGCGGTTGGTGCCAATCTCGGTAGCGATGTCAGACACCTTGAGGTTGGGGTTGAGGAAGATGCGGTCGTTGTCGAACAGCGTGCTGATGCGCTTGCCTATCTCCGACATCTCCGTGTCGCTGGCTTCTGCAGGCGCAGGCGTCTCCTTGCTGCTGCCTTCGGCAAGGTCGGAGAGCTCGTCGAGCACCGACTCGTGCTTGTAGATGTAGTAGCTGATGAACATCCACACCACCAGCGAGCTTATCATATACAGAGCCTCGAGTGCATAGTTGACGTACATGCAATCGACAATCCATATAAGAAGAATGAAGGTGAACGAGAAGAAGATGGCGCGGAGCCAGCCCAGGTTGATGTTCTCGGTGTAGGAGAAGCGCTGCTTCAGTTGGGCGTTGTACTTGGGGATGGCAAATGTTGCCCATATAACGTAGCTTGCGCCGTATACGGCTGCCTCAAGCACCATGACATAATAGAATACAACGTCTCTTGTGAACGACAGAAGCACAAAAGGCACGATGAACAACAGTTCATGAAATACGATTGTGCGGCGTGTGAGGCTCGTAGGGCTGCACAGCTCTATGAGCGCGAAGACATAAAGCGGCACGGCTACCATGTCGGCAGCTGTCACTACCATCCAGTCTATCTCATCGAGTTCGGTAATCGGCTTAATGAAGAAAAGGTCTTTCAGACACTGCAGACCGATGACGAACATAAGCACCGTGACGAGGCGCGAGAGCATCTCCTTGTCCTTGCGGTAGAAGAGCCACGACATCATGAAGTAGAACATGACGCACAGTCCGTAGATGAAATATATGGCGTATAGCATAGGTTTTGGTTTTTAAAAAAGTGGTGTTACCCCTTGCGTCCGAAGTCGGCAGGCACCTCGCCCCATCGTTTCGTCTCCCACTTCACCACGGGGTTCACTATCTGGTGGGTGCGCAGCCATGTTTCGGCGCGTGCTATTATCTGGTAGAGCTGTTCGGTTTGCGGTGTGCGCTCGAGCTTGGTCTTGCACTGGCGCTTCTGCACCCACAGAATGGCGTTGTGCGAGTCGGAATATATCGTCTTGCCCGTTACGCCCTGCTTGTCGAGCAGCGCCAAGGCGTGTACGATGGCGAGAAACTCGCCTATGTTGTTAGTGCCGTGTACGGGGCCGAAGTGGAACACCTGCGCTCCGGTGGCGAGGTCGATAGCCTGATACTCCATCGGGCCGGGATTGCCCGAGCAGGCTGCGTCTACAGCCCAAGCGTTCGCCGTCACCTCCATAGGGAGTGGCAGCACGGTGTCGTGACGGTAATCGGGAGGGTTTTGCATTTATGAGTTTTGAATTTTGAATTTTGAGTTTTGAATTGTTGCCTTTGGCAATTTTGAATTTATGAGTTTTGAATTTATGAGTTTTGAGTAGCGAATTCAAAATTCAAAATTGGATAATTCCTAATCGGCGTAGCCGATAATTCAAAATTCAAAACTCAAAATTCAAAACTCACTCCTCACACCATAAACATTATTATTACTTGCGCTATGATCACTCTGATGAACATGCCGAGCGGATATACCGAGGTATAAGCCACGGCGGCGCGTTCGCCAGGGATGGTGTCGTTGGCGTAGCTGAGCGCCATCGGGTTAGCCATTGCGCCGCAGAGCAGACCGCAGATGGTGCCGAAATCGAACTTGCGCGTCTTCAGCGCTATAGCGCCCACGATGAGCAGCGGCAGCATGGTGAGCACCAAGCCGATGCCTACCCACATGAGACCCTCTGGACGTATGATGGTGCCGAGGAAGTCTTTGCCGGCTACGAGTCCGAGGCAGGCGAGGTAGAGCGAGAGGCCCATCTTGCGCAGCATCAGCGACGCCGAGCGTGTGGTGTAGGTGATGAGGTGTATGCGTGCGCCGAGCGAACCGATGATGATGCCCATGATGATAGGGCCGCCGGCGATGCCGAGCTTCACGGGTGCGCTCATGCCCGGTATGGTGATAGGAATCATGCCGAGCGCCAGACCCAAGAGCAGTCCGAAGAAGATGGCGCCGAGGTTAGGCTCGTTGAGACCCGTCACGGCGTTGCCGAGGAACGCCTCTGCGTGGTCGATGTCTTCGGGTGTGCCCACGACGGTGACGCGGTCGCCGTACTGCAAGTGGAGCGTATCAGTTGCGAGCAGCTTAATGTCGCCGCGCATCACTCTCGACACGTTCACGCCGTATGTCTCGCGCATGTGCAGCGAGCCGAGCGTTCTGCCGTTCAGACGGCTGCGCGTCATCACTATCACGCGGCTCTCCACCGACGAGTCGATAGCGTTCCAGTCTATCTTGTCGCGGTTCCAGTCTTTCTTCACATGCTCGCCGAAGAGGATGTTCATGGCAGCCACCTCGTCGCGGTTGGTCACCACGAGCACGTTGTCGCCGTGCTGCATCACGGTCTGTGCCATCGGAACGATAACCTTTCCGTTGCGCCAGATGCGCGAGATGATGAAGTGGCGGTGGGTCGACTGCGATATCTGCGCTATCGTCTTGTCAGAGATGGCGGGGTTGACGCAGATGAACTGTCCGACGTATGTGCTGTCGTCGTCAGAGCTATGGCAGCGTTCAAGGTCTTCCTTGCGCACGAGGAACTTGCGCAGCAGTATCATGGCGAAGATGACGCCCACTACGCCCAGCGGATATGTCACGGCACAGCCCAATGCGGCGCCGCTGCTCGATATATGCTGTGTGGCAAGCGCCTGCTGAGCCGCACCGAGCGCCGGCGTATTGGTCGTAGCACCACAGAGGATGCCCACCATGTCGGGGATGCTGATAGGCAGTACGAGGCACAGCGAGAGCGCCATCACGGTGCCGAGCACTATGACACCCAAGCCCCAGCCGTTGAGCGATGCGCCGTCGTGGCGCATCATGCCTATGAAGTTAGGACCTACGTGCAGACCCAGGGCGTAGACAAAGAGGGAGAGGCCGAAGGTTTCGGCGAAGCTGATCATCTGCTCGTCGGCAGTGAAGTGGAGGCTGCCCGCCACGATGCCCATGAAGAACACGAACGCCACACCGAGCGAGATGCCGCGGATGCGCAACTTGCCCAGTGCCATGCCCACGCTGATGATCAGCGCCAGCACTACCAGCGTCTGTACTGCTGAGTGTATGGTGAAAAGACTGTCAATCCATTCCATTGTATATCTGTGTAATTTGTTTTAGAGTTTTTAGCTACCTTCAGGGGGTGCCTTTAGGGGGCGTCTTTAGGGGGCACTTGTCTCCGCTCGGCTTTGCCGCTTGCCAGAGCAAGAAGTGCACCAACGTAGCTCTGTTGATGTACTTCTTGCTCTGTTGATACCTCTCAGGGGGTGCACTTGTCTCAAGTGCACCCCCTGGAAGCCCCCTAATGATTCTTTCTGCAAAGTTACTGCAAACTGCTGACTCTACAAAACAAATGCAACAAAAAAGGCGCTGCCGCTGAGGGCAACGCCTTAATATTCATTTATATAAGCTGTTCTGTTGCTTTATAACTGCTTCGCCGATTACTTAACGAGCACCTTGCGTGTTGTGCCGTCAGACATCTTAACGATGTTGATGCCCTTCACCGGAGCTGCAATCTGAACACCGTTCACGTTGTAGCGAGCCACAACTGTAGCCTCAGAGCTGTTGTTTACGTTCTCGATGCCGGTTGAGTTAGTAACCAAAGACTTGGCAGCGTTGATGATAGCGCCCTTCTTGTCAAGAACCATAGCAACAACGTAAACCTTGTCATGCTTGATGGCAGACTTAATCTTTGTGCTTGTCGGCATTGACAATGTGTACTCAGAGCTTACAACACCATTCTCAACGAGTGTAGGCAGAGTTGCGTTGTTTTTCGATTTGGTGTAAGAGCTTGCGATAAGTACATCGTTGAATGTTGCAAAGTATGTGCTGCCAGCATCCCACAACGGCTGAAGGTCTTCCGGTAGATCCGACTTATTGTTGGCACCATTGCTTCCTGCATATGTCTTTGAATATGCATTCTTCTGCTTCCATTTGTTTGTTGTACCAGTGAGTCCGTCAGCTACAAGAGCATATACGATATTGTAGTCGCCAGATACCAATGACTCTACAGAAGCCTTTGCATTCACCTTAGTGTCTTCCTCTGCGAATGTGCCTGTTACCTTTACATCAACAACTGGTAAGTCGTCGAGTGTTGTAGCTACAGCTGTGACAGCGTCGAAGTACGGGTCCATTGCACTTGAACTACGATTTATCACAGCCTGCGGAGCAGCACCATTGCTAAGTCCAGGTACGCTATAGTTAGTAAAGTACATCGGGTCACCATTTTCGAAGTAGTGCCAAGCGATACCGACGAACTGATCGCCGTAAAGCTTTCTCATTTTCTCCATTGCAACATGACCACGTGAGCACCAAGGGCAATTTGTACCAGTGTTCTCCTCCACTACAGTCACCTTCTTTAAAGCCTTACTAAGAGTAATCAATGTGCCAGAAGCGCTGTTTGAAGTGCTTGCGTTCTTCTCGCCGTTTACCTTTGTTATGGTCAGTGTTACGGGAACTTCGCCAGTTGTAGGAGCTGCTGCGAACGGAATCTCTACCGTGTGCTTGCCGCCTACGCCGAAGTCCTTGCCGAAATCGAGGTGCTGCTCAGCGCCTGCCTTGCCGTTGAGAGCGATGGTATAGTCGATGTTGCTAAGCTTAGAACCGAAGTTTTTCAAAGTTACCTTAACGTTCTTTGTCTTGCCCAATACAACCTTGATAGTGCCTAAGTCGAGAGGCTGTACAGAGTTAGGTGCGAAATCGCCCTCTACGATAAGCTGGATAGCGAGACCCATGCCGCCGCTTTGGAACTGGTACCAGGTTTCACCGCTACCGCCCTGCGAAGCAGGGATGTTAGCATATACGAAGAACGGACCGTCAACCTCAGAGTTAACGCCGATAGGGTAGTTGCTTGATGTCTGCTTGTAGTTGAAGCCTACGAACAATTCCTGGAAAGAAGAACTCAGTTCTACCTTGTTGTCGAACATCACCTCATGCCATTCGCCTGTGTTTGTTGCGCCTGCTGCTGATGTAACGCTCTTGTCAGAAGAAGCGATTTCTGTCATATCAACAATCTGACCGTTTTCAAGCGTCAGGTTCTGTACGAATACACCGTTGGCTGTGTTGCCCTGACCCAGATTGAAGCGTACGCCGGCAATCTTCTTGCCGTAGTAAGGAGCGAGGTCGTCTGCTGTAAGCTTGATGGCTACCTTATTGTTGCCGGTGAAGTTTGGAACGCCTACGTAGTTGTCGCAATCGTCGGTGTCGAAGTAGCCTACGAGACGCTGGTTGGCAGCGAGGTTAGCCTTCGCAGGAGCCTTGAATGCGCCGAAAGCCGGTGCCTGAACGCCCAGCGGGTTCGGTGACTTTTCTACTGTAAAGCTCTGCGCGCCGGCTGTGAGAGCCAACAGCATTGCAAAAGCAGAAAGCAGGAATTTTTTCATGATTTGATCTTTTCTGAATTGTTAAAACTTATTCTTTTATTTAATGTATTTTACGGTCTTGCCATTAGAGAGCTTTACGATGTTCAAGCCCTTCTGCGGAGCTGAGAGGCGTGTACCGTCTGCTGCATAGCGTGCCACTACCGTAGCGTCTGCGTTGCTGATGCCGTTGATGCCGGTAGACTTCTCGTTGTAAACAAAGTGCACTGTTACGGTTGAGCAATCGCCTACATTCTTGTATTCGAACTTCTCAATGCCAAACTGGTCCTTGCCCAGAGACTTCTTGCGGCAAGCTACCAATGTGAGCTTAGCTGTTGCCTCACCGTACTTTGCCTTATGGGTTTCTTCGTCGACGATCTTCCATTCGGTCTGAAGGTTGTCGAGTTTGTCTACAAAACCGGCGTTAGATTCAAATTCTCCTTTTTCTGAAGCGTTCTTGCAGTTGCCAAGCAGACAGAAGGCGATGCTGCCGTGGTCGATTCTTTCTACGTTAAGACGCAACTTCACGTAGATTTTCTCTCCGTTCAAGTCTGTCTTAATAGGTTTTACGAACAGACCTGTCGGGATCTGCATGTCGTCTTCTCCTTCTTCTGGATCTGTAAAGTCTTCGACGTCCGATTTTGTTATTACTGTTCCGCTTGGTACAACAGTACCGTCTGCTGTAGCGAATTCAAACATGCCCTTAGTCTCCTGTGCGAACATTGCCACTGCAGAGAAGAGAGCAAAGCAAAGTGTAAAGATTTTCTTCATATTATTCTGTTTTTTAAATTAGCGTTAGGTATCAATGGTTTGTTAAAAGAATTGTTTGAGGTTGTGCGGTCTTTCCGTACAACCTCAAACAGAATATGTTTATTCGGCAGCGGTTTCTGCTAAGACAGCCTTCTTAGTAACCTGCTGCACCTCGTTGTTGTCGTAAACGAAAGCCACTACCGATACCTTCTCGGCGTTCCACTTCTCGGGCAGCGTATAGTCGTACTGCTTTTCTGTGGTCTCGCCCTCCTTCACGGTTACGTCCTCGCCCCATGTGCCGTTGGCTACATCGCGGAATACGTGGTTGTGTACATACTCTTTGTTGATTTTGCCATTGGGCATCTTCTGTTTAGCTACGATACCGTCCTCAATGAGCCACACCTGCAGCTTGCCTGTTGTATTGCCGTCGGTGCCGAAAGCCTTTACGTCGATGGTGAGCTTGCGCGAAGTAGCGTCATAAATATTGTTGACGCTGAGCGAAAGCGCAGCCTTCTTCGAGATGAGCGCACCTACGTAGCTTGCCCAAGTGTTATAGTCCTCGTTAGGAGCTGTAGCGCGGTTGATGAGCGCCCAAGGCTGTCCGAGCTTGCTCTGGCTGTCCCAGTGCTTGTAGTACTCGTCGCCGATTTCGGTTGCCAACGAGGTCTTGCCCTTTGATGCGAGCGGACCGCTGTGTATGCCCACTGCGATTACGTTCTTCTCACCGTAAGTCTCAACGATACTGTTGATGGCGTTTGTGCCGTTAGGGCAGTTGACACACTCCTGACCGGTGTAGTCCTCGATGAGCACTGCGCGTCCCACCTCAGCCGGCTTCACGTAGATGAGTCGGTCGTTGGGATCTACTTCCTGACATGCCACTGTTGCGAAAATGGCGATGGCGCTTGCTGCGCCTAACAATATATTCTTCAGTTTCATAATAGTGGCTTTAGAAGTTAAAGTTGTATGATACTGTCACACCCTTGCTCGCCGGCACGTAGCGGCATACGCCACCCGAGCAGTTGTAGCCAGCGCGTGTCTTGCCGTAGCCCACCTGCAGACGGTGTGCACCGTGAGTGTAGGTGACAGAGCCGTTGATGTAGTGCTCGGCGTGTGTGCCCTTCGACTCGTCGATGGCGCCAGTCGATGTGTAGTAGTGCTCCGCACCGTTGTACTGGTCGCTGATGGTGAACATGAAGTTGGGCAGCACAGAAAGCTCGAGCAGACCGAACCACCAGTCGCCCTGGTCGTCCTTTGTGCTCAGATACTGAGCCTCGCCGCGCAGCGTAATATTCTTGTTGAAGCGGTACTTACCCTCAGCCACGAAGATGTCAGAGTGAATCATTCCGCCCTCGCCCTCAACGACGGTCTTGTTGTAGTACTGGTTCATGTACATAAGGTTGAGCTTGAAGTCCTTGGTGAGCTTCTTCTCAATCTGCACGTTGATGTCCTGGTAGTACTTCTCGCCGCTCTTCCAGAAAGGCGAACCGTAGCCGTCTGTGCCCGGTGTGCCGCCGTTGTGTACGTTCTTCTCGATGGCACGGATATGCGAGAAGTTGAGCTTCACGCTTGTGCCGTACTTGCCGCCGAGGAATGTCTTGCGGTTGAACTTGTAGCCGAGCTCTGCCTGATAAGCCCACTCGCCGTTAGGCTGTGTGGCGTAAGGATAGAGCGAAGCTAAGGCGTATGTCTGCTGCATGGCGAACGCCGGCAGGTGGTTGATGAAGCCTGCTGTGCCGCTCTCTGTGCGGCGTGAGCGGAAGTTCATATTGTCCGAACGCTTTGCCTGCAGGAGGATACTCATGCCGCGCTGCGAGTAGGATGTAGAGAGCATCGTCACGTAGCCCTTGCGGTAGATATACGGGAAGTTCTTGTCGAACGTCGGGTCTTCGGTCTTCTGTGCATACTCGCCGAGCACGCTGAAGCCGCCCTTCTGCAGGTTGGCACGCACGTCGAAAGCGTTGGTGTTCTCTACGAAGTGCAGCTTGTGTGTGGCGTCGGCGTAGATGTCCTCCTTCTGGTGCTGGTGGTTTACGACCCACGATGCGCCGAGCGTTAGGTTAGTGCCCGACTGCTGCATCTTCTGCGACCACTCAGACACGCTGAGCTCGAGGTCGGCACCTGCTATGAGCGACTGTGTGTCCCAATAGCGGCGCTGTGTGCCTACTACCGCCTTTGCCTGCACGCCCTTGAACGGACGCACCATTACGCGACCGCCGAGCAGCGAGTTGTCGATGCCCAGCGAGCGCTCCTCGTATGTGCGGAGGATGAAGCCCGAGCCGAACTGCTCGTAGAAGTTACCGAGTGTGAGCTCGGCGTTCTTCATCTTGCCCTTGATGTAATAAAATGGCACACCCCAGCCTTTGAAGTCCTTGTCAAAGCCTGGGAGCGGATGGTCGAGATATTCAAGACGCACGCCGGCGTCTACGTACTTCGAGAGGGCGTGAACCTCAGCGTAGGTGTTGTTCAGCACCTTGTCGTCGTAGGTTCCCGTACCAATCTTGTTGTCTTCCTGCGGAACGAGGAAGTCGGTCTGCAAGCTACCCGTAATCTGTACGTCGTAGTCTTTTGCTACCTTTATGGTCTGTGCGCTCGCTGTGGCTGCCGACAGACTGAGGGCAGCGAGAGCGAGCGTAAGCTTCTTGTTCATGTTAATGTTGTTAGGGTTGTTGGTGGGAGTGATAACTGCTAACTCGTCAATATGTCAACATGTCAACTCGTTTACTTGTTCACAAGCTTGCGTACTTCCTCAATAAGCTCTTCCTCAGCACCCTCGGTATATCCGTTGTGCTTAGACACGATCTTGCCGTTGCCGTCGCAAACGATAACGTAAGGGATGGTCTGTATGCCGAGCGCGCGCTTGAAGTCGCTGTTCGGGTCGAGCAGAACCTCATACTGCCAGCCGTGGTTGTCTACGAGCGGCTTCACCTTGTTGATGTTCTGTGCCTGGTCGATAGACACGGCGATAACCTTCACGCCAGTCTCTTCCTGCCACTCATCGTACACCTCGCTGATAGCGGTGAGCTCGCGGTTGCAGGGCTTGCACCATGTTGCAAAGAAGTCGATGATGAACGGTTTGCCGTTGTTTGAGAGTGTGTCTGTAGACACTGACTTGCCGTCGATGCTCTTAAGCATCACCTTCGGCAGCTGTGCGCTTGCGGTAGTTACGATACCGAGCAAAAGCAATGTTGCAAGTAATAATTTCTTCATAGTCGTAAGTATTTTGTTGCAAAATTAAATAAAAACCTTGTTGCGTGTGCATTACAAGGGTTAATTTTGTATAAAAAGGTAGATTTGAGGTGGTGAGGTGGTGATAGATGTTGAGATGGTGAGGTGGTGAGGTGGTGATAGATGTTGTTGTGGTGAGATGTTGAGGTGGTGATGTGGTGATAGATGTTGTTGTGGTGAGATGTTGAGGTGGTGATGTGGTGATATATGTTGAGATGGTGAGGTGTTGAGATGTTGAGGTGGTGATATATGTTGAGATGTTGTGATGTTGAGGTGTTAAAACTACAGGATTGCGATGAGAAGGTAACTGTAGGAGGCTACGGCATTAGCGGAAAGCTAATGCCGTAGCCTCCTACGGATAATAACGTTTTATTCTTCTCCGAACGCTGCTGCTTCTGCAGCAGCGATTATCTCCTCGCGGCTCTGTGCTCTCGCCGAGATATGGCTGAGGTCGAAGTCTTCGTCAGAGAGGTCGAGGTCGGCGGGGGTGAGGCCCGAAGAAACGGGATCTGCCTTGGCTGAAGCCTCTGTCTTGTTAGTCGCTGCCTCTGCCTTGTTGGCAGGAGCGGCTTCGGCTGCTGCCTCGTCCTTGCGGTACATCGGCGAGCGGCGGCTGCGCTTAGCCTTGGAGTCTTTAGGAGAGCTGGGTTTGCTAGGAGAGCTGGGTTTGCTAGGAGAGCTGGGCTTGCTAGGAGAGCTAGGCTTGCTAGGAGAGCTAGTTTCTCTAGAAGAGCTAGAACAGCCAGCCTCGCCAGCCTCATTATAAAACCCTTCTCCCTCCATTCCCGAGCTCACCACGATGAAGTCGTCGGGCTGTTCTGTTGAAGGCACGTTCTCCACTGGTTCCTCCTCCATCTTCGTGCGGTCGGTCTTTGCGGCGAACACCAGGTCGATGAATTGCGGTTCGCGGCGCAGCTTCTCCAGCGTCAGTTTCGACGCCAGCTGCTGGCTTTCCTTCTTGCTGTAGCCCTTTCCTTCGCATCCCTCCACTCCTTCGAGCGTCACACGGTAGACGAACACGGGCGAGCCGGTCTTGTCCTTCTCTTCGAGAATCGACTTGAAGTCGATGCGCACACGGTTCTTCTGGCTCCATTCGATGAGCTTGCTCTTGAAGTTCACCTCCTTATAAGCAACCTTGTCGATGTTTATCATTTGTGCCAGTATTCGTTTGCGCATGAACTCCATGCAGGCGTCGTATCCTCTGTCGAGGTAGATGGCTCCGACGAGCGCTTCGAAGGCGTTGCCTCCCATGTACGAGTTGTGCGACTGCGACCGTCCGCTTGAGAGAATGAGTTGGTTGATGCCCATCTCCTGCGCCAGTCTGTTCAGCGTGTCGCGCTGCACGAGCTTCGATCGCGTGTTGGTGAGGAAGCCCTCGCGTTTTCCGGGGAAGTGGCGGTATACGATGTCGCCCACGGTGGCGTCGAGCACGGCGTCGCCGAGGAACTCCAGTCGTTCGTTGTTCACGGGCTTGCCCTTTGCGTTGCGCTTGTACATGCTCTTGTGCATCAGTGCGAGCTTGTAGTAGCTTATGTCGTGCGGGTAGAATCCGATGATTTTGCGTAAAGACAAATAAAGCTCCTTGTCCTTGCGGAAAGGGAGCTTCATTCTGTCGATGAGATTACTCAGCATATTTCTTGAATATTACACATGCGTTGTGACCACCGAAACCGAACGTGTTGCTCAGTGCCGCACGTACCTCGCGCTTCTGTGCCTTGTTGAAGGTGTAGTTGAGCGTGTAGTCGATTTCCGGATCCTCGTCACCCTCGACGTGGTTGATAGTCGGCGGTATGATGTCGTTCTTCACTGCGAGCACTGATGCGAGTGCCTCTACAGCTCCGGCAGCACCGAGGAGGTGACCAGTCATTGATTTTGTTGAGCTGATATTGAGTTTGTATGCAGCTTCGCCGAACACCTGCTTGATGGCCTTAGCCTCAGAGATGTCGCCCACCGGTGTTGATGTGCCGTGTACGTTGATGTAGTCGATGTCCTCCGGCTTCATGCCGGCGTCTTCGAGTGCGTTCTGCATTACGAGGCAGGCGCCGAGTCCTTCCGGGTGTGATGCTGTGATGTGATAAGCGTCGGCAGACATGCCTTCGCCCACCATTTCTGCGTATATCTTCGCTCCGCGTGCCTTGGCGTGCTCCAGCTCCTCGAGTATGAGGCAGCCGGCGCCTTCGCCCATGATGAATCCGTCGCGCGATGCGCTGAACGGGCGTGAAGCGTGCTCTGGGTCGTCGTTGCGTGTAGAGAGGGCGTGCATAGCGTTGAATCCGCCTACGCCAGCCGGTGTGATGGCTGCCTCTGCACCGCCGCTTACAATCACGTTAGCCTTGCCCAAGCGGATGAGGTTGAACGCGTCGGCGAGAGCGTTTGTCGAAGAAGCGCAAGCCGATGTAGTGGCGAAGTTGGGGCCGTGGAAGCCGTACATAATAGATATGTGTCCGGCTGCTATGTCGGCAATCATCTTCGGAATGAAGAAGGGGTTGAATTTCGGGCCGTTCTCCTGGTGTGTTGCCCAGTAGCCCACCTCTTCCTCGAAGGTCTTGATGCCACCGATGCCCACGCCGTAGATGACGCCGATGCGGTTCTTATCCTCCTCGTCGAGGTTCATGCCGCTGTCCTGCACCGCCTGCATCGCTGCGATGATAGCGAGCTGTGCGTAGCGGTCCATCTTGCGTGCTTCCTTGCGGTCGATGTAGTCGTTGACCTTAAGGTCCTTCACTTCGCAAGCGAACTGTGTCTTGAACGAAGAAGCGTCAAACAATGTAATAGGTGCTGCGCCACTTACGCCGTTCAGGAGGTTGTTCCATGTTTCTTCTGGATTGTTTCCCAACGGAGTCACTGCGCCAAGACCTGTTACTACTACTCTTTTTAATTCCATGTAACTGAAAAATGTCAAAAAAAAATGGTTTATGGTTTATGGTGCACAATGGAATTATAACAATGAATGATTGCTATGGGGTTGTGCACACCATAAACTATAAACCATAAGGTTTATTTATTTTGCGTTCTCGATGTAAGCGATAGCGTCGCCAACAGTAGAGATCTTCTCTGCCTGATCGTCAGGGATGTTTATGCCAAACTCCTTCTCGAACTCCATGATGAGCTCTACTGTGTCGAGAGAGTCTGCACCGAGGTCGTTTGTGAAGCTTGCTTCTGGCTTAACGTCTGCTTCGTCTACGCCGAGCTTGTCAACGATGATAGCCTTTACTTTTGATTCGATTTCTGACATAATTTTAATGTTTTAAATTGTTTATAATATTGATTTCTAATTTAATGTGGATGCAAAGGAACTAATTTTTTGTCAAATAGACAAATATTTTCTAATAAAAAGGCTTTTTCGCTGCACAAACACCCCGCATCTGTGCATTATTTCGCTGCTTTTTGGCTGTTTGGGGCGTGTTGTTAAGGCCTTTTCACTGTTTTTCTGAGACTTGCTAAGGCTCTCTTCCTGTCTTTATAAGCCTTCCTAAGCCTCTCTAAGCCTTCCTAAGCCTCTCTAAGCCTTGGAAACTCAAAATTCAAAATTGAATAACTCCTCATCGGCGTAGCCGACAATTCTTGCTCTGGCAAGCGGCAAAGCCGAGCGCAAAATTCAAAATTCAAAATTCAAAATTGAACAACTCCTCATCGGCGAAGCCGACAATTCAAAATTCAAAATTCAAAATTCAAAATTCGTTTAGTCTCCGTCCGGCGCGTACATGTAGTCGTGCAGCGGGTCGGGGTATTCGAATATCTCGCCCTCGCGGAAGAAGCGTTTCATCTCCACCTCTGCCGTCTCTACCGAGTCGGAAGCGTGAATGATGTTCTCCTGACCGCTCATCGAGTAGTCGCCGCGGATGGTGCCCGGGGCTGCCTTGCGTCCGTTCGTAGCGCCCACGATGTTGCGCACCACTGTCACGGCGCTGTTGCCCTCCACGCACATAGCCACCACGGGTGCCGACTTCATCGAGGCTACGAGCCACGGGAAGAACGGGCGCTCTGTGAGGTGAGCGTAGTGTTCGTTGAGGATGGCGTCGTCGAGCTGCATCATCTTCAGACCCACGATGCGCAGGCCCTTGCGCTCTATGCGGTTAATCACTTCGCCGATGAGTCGGCGCTGTACTGTACACGGTTTCAGCAAAATCAATGTTTTCTCCATAGGATGATGATTAAGTTGTTTAAAAATTATTTGTTTGTTTATTGGTTCATCGTCTTGCGACTAATGCAAAGTTACGTTTTTTTTCGTAATCAGACAACTTTTGCGACAAAAGTATAACGGATTGAACGGATTACGTTGGATGCGTTAAGGGCTGCGTTAAGTTAACAACGGATTTATCGGATTAAACGGATTCGATGGGTGCATTAAGGGCTGCGTTAAGTTAACAACGGATTTATCGGATTAAACGGATTCGATGGG
>OGXY01001280.1_pt1 | contig 18377 bp, 15 predicted proteins | sample 1576411 | NCBI WGS metagenome assembly OGXY01 (sample SAMEA3541498, study PRJEB24748) | human gut metagenome | biome: human gut; feature: human-associated habitat; material: faeces | place: China | collected 2012 | reverse complement strand
GCGCTCCGTACAGAACCGCGTAGCCTTCGTGAGGTCGTTGTAGTCCTGCTCCTCCACCTTATATATAATGTCGGCATGCTCCGCACGAAACTCCGCCGACATCGAGTCGCAGTCGCCCACTATAGCCGTCGGCTTGTAGCCACGGCGTACGAGTTCCTCGCCTGCCGAATCGCATGCTACAAGCATCCGTGCACGCTCCATCACGGCAAGCGGAACGTGGTGCGTAGGGAAGTCGCCGCCGGCTACTATCACGGCGTCGAAGGCATCGGGATGCAGCGACGCAAAACTTTTGGAAATGTGTGGTTGGTTGCACATAGTTATTATGTTTTTAACTGACAGTAGTTGTTCGTCAACTGTATACTTTGTTTTTGAGCAGGCAAAAGTACGCAATAAAAAACACTTTTTATTGCTTTTTTCTTTATATTTGCAGCACCAAATCAAACTATTCATCTATTATTCTATTATGGCTGAAGACCCGAACACTCTACACGTACTGAATCAGCAGCGCAACTGGGACACGCTCTACTTCTACCAGAAGTCGGATGTGGTGTATCAGCTGGCGTTCGCTTTCTGCGACCGCTTCATTCATTTATACAAAGACCGAACGCGCGACCAGGTGATTCAGGCGGCACGCTCCTGCAAGCAGAACATCGTCGAGGGTTTGGCTGACGGTGTGGCATCGACGGAGATGCAGCTGAAGCTGCTCAACGTGGCACGCGCCTCGCTGAAGGAGTTGCGCGAAGACTTCGAGGACTATATCAAGTCGCGCCACCTGCAGTTCTACGTTGCCGGCGACCAGCGCTACACCGATATGCTCGACTACTGCCGCCACCACAACCGCCTGCCCGACTACGCTCCGTTCTTCCAGCAGTGGAGCGACGAACAGATGTGCAACTACGCCATCACGCTCTGCCATTTCATCGACAAGATGATGATGTCGTTTCTGAAGAAACTTGAGCAGGAGTTCATCACCGAGGGTGGCATCAGGGAGCGCATGCACCGCGCCCGCACCGCCTACCGACAGCAGCAGGACGCACGCCTGAAGCAGCTGGAGGAGGAGCTGCCACGCCTGAAGCAGGCTCTTGCCGAAGCGCAGGCGGAGGCTGCGAAATGGAAGGCTGCCTTCGAGGATATAAAGCAAAGAGCGCTGAAGGCGTATTATAGGCAGGAGGCAGAGATAAAGAGGCTGAAGGAAAAGCTAGACAGCCTGGAAGGAAGCAAGGAGATATAAGCTAGAAGAGCTAGGCTTGCTAGGTGTTCTAGGTGTTCTAGGTTAGCTAGGTTTCCTAGACCACCTAGAAAACCTAGAGAACCTAGCCCCCCCTAAAACAAAAAAGATGCCCTAGGTTTCCCTAAAGCATCCAGATGAGTTATGCCTTTTTCGCAAGCCCCTTCCACTTTCTGTATCCCATGACCGCTATCACGACATACAGGCCGTACAGCCCTGCCTTGAACGGTATGCCTTTCACCACATACAGATAGCAGCAGACCACGTCTACGGCTATCCAGAACAGCCACTGCTCTACGTACTTGCGCGCCAAAGCCCACAAGCCGACAAAGCTAAGAGCGTTGGTGAACGCGTCGAGCAAGGGCACGGTGCTGTTGGTGTAAGCCACGAGAACGTAATAGGTAGCAGCCCATGCGAGAAGGAAGAAGCCGAGCGTGCGCAGGATAAGGCGGCGCGGGAAGAACGTTATCGGAAGCTCTTCAGAAGAACCGCCTGCAGCATCTACTGCTTTATCTGAGCCTGCAACATCTACTGCTTTATCTGAGCCATCGGCGTCAAGAGCTTTATCTGAACCTGCTGCCCCCGAAGCCTTGCGCTTCAGCATTCGCTTCCATTTGGCTCCGAACTTCCACACGGCGTAGCCGTATATCGCAGCCAGCGTGTAGTAGACAGCCATGCCAGCGTCGCCGTAGAGTCCGTGGCTCCAGTAGAGGTAGATGTCCATGGCGGGCATCACGATGCCCACTACCCAAAGCGCTATGCTCGCACGATATTCGAGGACGAGATAGATTAGCCCGAGTATTGTCGTTTCAATGTCGAGCCAATGGTTTAAGAAAAATTCTTCCATTCAAAAACTAATGCATTTCTTTAGCTATAGTCGTCGGACGGCGGACGCAATCCGATCGGACGGCGGACGCAATCCGACGACTTATAGCCTACTTTTTATCTACACACCGCGAAGGTATATCCGCTTAGAACTTCAGCGTTACGGTTCCGAGGCAGTTGAAGCCTGCCATCGGGATGTAAGCCACGGTAGAGTTGCGCTTGTTGTTGTTATACCAGTCGTAGTAGACGTAGCCAGACGCAGCGTAGTGGCGGTCGAAGATATTGTTGAAGTCGGCGCCAAGCATCACCTGCTTCAAGCCGAGCACACGCTTAGCGAAGTTGAACGTGTACGAAGCGTTGACATTGGTCTGCGAGTAGCAAGGCAGCGAGCGCTCAGAGCTCTCGGTGTTGTCGAGATACTGCTTGCTGACGAAGTTGGTATGCCATGTAGCGCGGAAGCCAGCGAAGTGAACGTCGACGAAGCCGTTGAGGATAGCCGATGGCGAGAATGCTATGGTAGAGCTCTTGTATGTGTTCCATACAGCAGGACCGTCCCAGCTTTCCACACACTCCTTGAAGTTCTTCAGACGGTTGCGGCTCAGAGCGGCGTTGCCCTCAAGAGAGAGCCAAGACAGCGGGCTCCAGCCTGCAGACACCTCAGCGCCGAGACGGTAAGAGTCCTTGATGTTGCGTGTGAGCGACTCGCCGATGTCGCTCTTCTCGCCGGTCATCACGAACTGGTTGACGTACTTCATGTAGTAGAAGTTGACACCGGCGAACCAGTTCTCGCCCTGATACTGATAGCCCCACTCCAAGTCGAGCAGACGCTCCGGCGACGGATTGCCGTAGCCGATATTGTCGGTGAAGTTGTTGCGCTCGGGCTCGCGGTTGGCGTAAGCGATAGAAGCGTAAGCCTTGTGTCCGTTGGCGTCGTAGCTGATGCCAGCCTTCGGGTTCACGAAGAAGTAGTTCTCGTTGATGTCGATGCTCTGGTTCTTGTAGTTGCCGTCGGCGCCCTGCTCGAAGTGGTCGTTGAGTCCGTCGGTGTTATAGTTGACGTAGCGCATCTGCATGTCGAGGAACCAGTTCCAGCCGTTGCCGAACTTGCGGTTAGCCTTGAAGAACCAGCTCCAGTCGTTCTTGTTGGCGTCCGAGTCGTAGTACTTGTATCTGCCGTCGGTGAAGTATTTCTTCTCAAGAGCCTCGTCAGCGATGTACGTCACCTTGCCCCAGTGGTTGCAACGGAAGAGCTGCATGCTGAAGCCGCCCATTACGTCCCACAGAGCGTCCTTGTAGTTGACGTTGTAGAGAGCGCCGTAGTTGTTCTGCGTAAGGCCCTTCTTGCGTATAGCGTCCGACTTTACGGGCTTCAGCTCTCCATTCTTCTCGTACATCTCGTTGATGCCGAACTTAGAAGCCAGCTTTGTGTCCTTCTTGAACTCGGTGTAGTAGCCGTAGCCGTATGTGTAGTGAGCCGTTACGGAGTGGCTCCAGCGCATGTCGGCAGGCTGCCATGTGAAGTTAAGGATGTTGTGGCTCTGCTCGAAGTTGTCGGTAGTCTGCTTCCAGTACGATCCGTCGCGCATCTTGTAGCGTTCTGTGGTGAGCGGCTTTGTAGGATCGGCAGCCCAGTTGTCGTCCATCGGTATTACAAGTTCCTCGTAGAGCGAGTTGAACTTGCCCAGTCCGTGCTTCCACATATCCTTATAGCTGTTGATTCCCCACGCCTTGAGGTCGGTATCGCCGTCGTAGTTGCACGCCGCAACGCCGTTCCACGCCTGACCCGTGTGCTCGAAGTTGCCGATGTTCTTATACGACAGCTTGAAGCGGTCGCCGAGCCAAGTCAGTCCGCCGTAGTAAGAGCCAGAGCGTCCGCCTGTGCCGTGGATGTATCCATCGGTGTTGGTCTCGTGATAAGCGCCGTCGATGATGAAGTGGTCGGCAAGCAGACCTGTAGAGAAGTTGCCTCCGACGCGATATGTGTTGAACGAGCCGTAAGAACCCGTAACCTCCACGGTAGGCTTAAGCGACGGAGCGGCTGTAGCGAGCGACACCGAACCGCCGAAGGCTCCGTCGCCGTTGGTAGACGCGCCCACGCCACGCTGTATCTGCGCGCTGCCCATAAGAGCTGCGTAGCTGTTCATGTTAGCCCAGAACACGCACTGGTCTTCGGGCGAGTTGAGAGGCACACCGTCTACCGTGACGTTGATGCGGCTGCCGGCAGCGCCACGCATACGCATATAGACGGTGCCGGTGCCAACGCCGTTCTCGCTCCACGCGAGCACACCCGGTGTGCGGGCGAATAGCCAAGGCAGCTCCTTGCCTGAAGAGGCAAAGCGCTCGAGCTCGGTCTTCTTGATGTTCTCTACTGCAAACGGTGAACTCTTCGGGGCTCTCACAGCCTTCACTACCACCTCGTTGAGGTTGTTCACACGGGTAGTGTCGAGCTTGGTCTGCTCGCCGGCGGCTTGCGAAGGGCAAGCACACGCTGCAGCCAAGGCTACTCCAATGAATTTCTTCATCTTTTAATTGTTTTAGTTATCCCTGAAAACCAAAGGATTAAAATAACACAAAAAGGGGACTTTTCATGTATGTACCTTATCGCTACGCCGGTATTATCCGGATCAGCTTTGAGGGTATGCTCTCAGACGGAAATATTCCGCCACCCCTTTGTCTACACTTTGTAGACTGGGTGCAAAGTTAACTATTTTTTGCATATCCAAACAATCCGTTTATATAATAAACCCTAAAAAATGGGCGCAGCAGTCGAAATATGAAAAATTTGTAGTAAGTTTGCATGTAATAAAGACCAGTCTGCAGCGACTGACGTGTCTTTACCACTAAAACATTATATATAATAAAGGACAAATGGGGCGTTTGAAACTCATTCTGGCTCTAATAAGCCACTATAAATATGCCATCACTATAATCATCGGTATTCTTACCGTAGGTTTCGTCGACGAAAACAGCTTTCTTCACCGCTTCCAGCTCGAAATGCAGATAAACGACCTGGAGGAGGAGATAGACAAGTACAACGCGCAGAACGAAAGCGACCTGAAAAAGCTTAAGGATATGCGAAAAGGTACGCAGGAGTTCCAGAAGATTGCTCGCGAACGCTACTTCATGAAAGCCGACGACGAGGATATCTATGTGCTCAGCGACGACCCAAAGCCCGAACAAGCTAAAGAAGAACAATAATGAAACAACTAAATACACTACAAAGCGCGCTCTTCCTCACGGGAGGCATACTGATGGTCATCGGAGCCGGATGCTTCGTGTTCATGTTCGCACAGCAGATTGTCTGCTGGATATACCTGCTGGGCGCACTGCTCTTCGCAGCAATGCAGGTGAACCAGGCGTATGAAGGACAGAACCCCACCATCAAGCGACTGAAGAAGATAATGACCTTCGCCGACATCTTCTTCGTATTGGCAGGTCTGCTCATGGTAGACAGCGCAAACATGTGGCTCAGAGACTCGTTCTCCGACCCCGTGACATATTTCAACCTCATTTACAACAAGTGGGTGATGCTGCTACTCGCAGCCGCCATCCTCGAGATGTACTCTATGCACCGCATCGCGTCGGAGCTGAAGAAGGAGGAAGCGAAGGAAGACGCCGAAGAGAAGCAGGAAGAGGCTTCCACTACAGACAAAGAATAAAAGAAGACAACAAGAAACCAACATTTTTTTTAAAACCAAAGATGATGAAGAAGCTACTCTACGCTTTACTCGGTATAATAACACTGGCATCGTGCACCAGCTCGTACAACATTCAGGGATCGTCGAACGTGTCTACGCTCGACGGACGCATGCTCTACCTGAAGGTGCTTAGCAACAACGACTTCAAGAAGATCGACTCGTGCGACGTGATACACGGCCAGTTCCAGTTCTGCGGAACGTTCGACACGGTGCGTCTCGCCAATATCTTCATGGATGACGAGAGCATACTGCCGCTCGTGATAGAAAGTGGCGACATCACCATCAAGCTCGACAACACTCAGCAGATCGTTAGCGGCACTCCGCTCAACGACGAGCTGTTCAAGTTCTTCAACAAGTACAACCAACTGAAGAACCAGGAGGCCGAACTGCTGCACACGCACGACCGCGCCATAATGGACGGAAGCGACATGGACGCCGTGACACGCAAACTCAACGACGAGGCAATGCGACTCACCGCCGAAGAGGACAAGCTCGTCACAACGTTCGTCACCGATAACTTCGACAACGTGCTCGGACCGGGCGTGTTCTTCATGATGACTATCGGCTACCGCTACCCCGAACTCACACCGTGGATAGAGGACATCATGAGCAAGGCTACAGACAAGTTCAAGAACGACCCGTACGTGAAGGACTTCTACCAAAAGGCTCTGGAGAACCAGGCTATCATGAACGGCATGAAGGACATGAACACAGCGCCTGCCGGCGCAGCACCCGCCCAGCCGATGCCCGACGGACCGACGCCTAACCAACTGGCGCAGCCTGCTGCTGCCGAGTAACGGCGCTAAACACGATAAATAACTATCATCCAAGAAATATGAAGACATTAGTATTTGGTGGTAAGCTGGTCAACGAGGGAGCTACTCGCGTAGCATCCGTCGTTGTCGACGGCGACACCATTACAGACATTATAGAAGGTACAGAAACACCTCGTGGCGACTACGACAATATCGTGGATGCCACGGGGTGTTTTGTTATGCCTGGAGTTATCGACTGCCACGTCCACTTCCGCGACCCAGGTCTCACAGAGAAGGCGGACATGGAGACAGAAAGCCGCGCTGCGGCTTACGGCGGAGTGACAACCTACTTCGACATGCCGAACACGAAGCCGCAGACCACGACACTCAAAGCGCTCGACGCAAAGATGAACGACGCCCGAAGCAAGTCGCACGTCAACTACGGCTTCTTCATCGGAGCCACCAACGACAACATCGACTGCGTGACTGCCATCGACCCGCACCTCGTGCCCGGCATCAAGCTGTTCATGGGTTCGTCTACGGGCAATATGCTCGTAGACCGTCAGGATGTGCTGCACGAGCTGTTCGAGAAGACGAAACTGCCTATCATGGCTCACTGCGAGGACACCGACATCATCAACCGCAACATGAAGCGCGCGCAGGAGCTGTATGGCGACGACCCTGCCGTAGAACATCATCCGGAGATTCGCTCGGAGGAAGCCTGCTACGAATCGACAAAGCGCGCCGTAGCCCTGGCAGAAGAAACCGGCGCCCGTCTGCATGTGGCACATCTCACCACGGAGCGCGAGCTGCAGCTGTTCGGCACTTCGCCACGCATCACGGCTGAAGCTGTGATAGCCCACCTCGTGTTCACACAGGACGACTATGCGCGTCTCGGAACTCGCATCAAGTGCAATCCTGCTATCAAGACTGCGACCGACCGCGACGCTCTACGCCACGCTCTCACCGACGGACGCATAACGACCATCGGCACCGACCACGCGCCGCATCTGCTTAAGGACAAGGAGGGCGGCTGCGCACGCGCCGCTTCGGGTATGCCTATGGTGCAGTTCTCGCTCGTAACGATGCTCGAACTCGTAGACGAAGGCGTGCTCAGCATGGAGCGTCTCGTGGAGCTAATGGCGCACAACCCCGCAAAACTCTTCGAGGTATCGAAGCGAGGCTTTGTGCGTAAGGGCTACAAGGCAGACCTCGTGATTGTAAGACCCGACGCTCCGTGGACCGTTACCAAGGAGACTATACAGAGCAAGTGCGGATGGAGCCCGATGGAGGGTCACACCTACCAGTGGCAGGTGCGCACTACGATGTGCAACGGACACATTATATATAATAACTGGGCATTCGACTCGACGAGTCGCGGTGAGGCTGTGCGCTTCAGAGAGTAGGCTCAAGCAGGGTTTATACAAATAGAAAAACAATTCAGGTAACTAACGATGTTGAAATACACCGACTACAACATCTCTACGCTGCGCCCGTACATCAACTGGATATACTTCTTCTTCGCCTGGGGACTGTCGGGCAAGCCGCAGGAGGCGAAGGACAAGATGCGGGCGGAGGCAGAACAGATGCTCGACCGCTTGGAGAAGCGCTACAGAACGCACGCTGCTTTCGGGTTGTTCGACGCCAACAGCGACGGCGACGATATCCTTATCGGCGATGTGCGCATGCCTATGCTGCGCCAACAGCACCCTACTCGGGAGGGCGACCCGAACCTTTCGCTCGCCGACTTCATACGTCCGCTGTCTTCGGGCGTGAAAGACCACATCGGAGTGTTCGCTACAACGGTCGACTTGGCGTTGGAGCACGACTTTCTTGCCGACGACTACCAGCGTATGCTGGCGCAGACACTCGCCGACCGACTCGCTGAAGCCACGGCTGAGGTGTTTCACATGGAGGTGAGACGGTCGATTTGGGGATATGCTCCCGACGAGAATCTGTCGGTAGCCGAACTCTTGCGCGAGGACTTCCAAGGCATTCGTCCGGCTGTGGGCTATCCGTCGATGCCCGACACAAGCGTCAACTTCATCATCGACCGGCTTATCGACCTCAAGCAGATTGGCATCCGGCTCACAGAGAGTGGTGCCATGAAGCCTCATGCGTCGGTTTCTGGACTGATGTTCGCACACCCGAAGGCGCACTACTTCGAGCTTGGACGCATCGGCGAAGACCAGCTGCGCGATTATGCCCGACGACGCGGACTGCCGGTTGAACTGATTCGCCGATTCTTGAAGTAGAATGCAGGACAACGGTTCGGTCCGAACTGTTATAAATTCAATAGAAACGGTTGCGGGTTCAATAGTAACGAAGCAATCGAAAGTAAAGTTTAAGACAATGATAGCAAGAATATCAATACTCATACTGCTGCTCACGCTGCTGCCCGACCTGTACATCTACATGCGCTATCTGCGCCAACGCAGAGACATAACGCTGTGGATGCGCCTGTTGTGGTGGGTGCCGGGAGCCGCTATGCTTGCATGCACAGCAGTCTACTCTATGATGCGCAACTTCGCGCCGAATAACCTCACGCTCTTCAACGTGTATCTGTTCATGATAGGTCTGCTCATCGTGCCGAAGGTGATTTTCACTCTGGCTTCGCTTGCAGGCATGGCTGTGAAGCGACTGCTGAAGCAGCGCAAGAACTGGGGCAATCACACAGGATTGGTGCTTGTGCTCGGATGGTTATACGTGTTGTTCATGGGAACAATGGTAGGACCCGACCAGCTGCACGTGAAGCGCGTCACACTCGAGTTCGACAACCTGCCGCAAGCCTTTGACGGCTACCGCATAGTGCAGATCTCGGACATGCACCTCGGCTCGATGAAGCAGGAGTTTGCACGGCGCATAGTGGCGCAGGTGAACGAACTGCATCCCGACGCGCTGCTCTTCACCGGCGACTTGCTCAACATGCGTCCGCAGGAGGCTGTGAGCTTCACAGCCACGCTGATACATCTGCATCCTGTCGACGGCATCTTCTCGGTTCTCGGCAACCACGACTACGCCGACTACGTTAGAACTGCCACCGCAGAGCAGAGAAGTGAAATGGAACGTCTGACGCGCTCGCTGGAAGGCTCGATGAACTGGGACTTGCTGCTCAACGAACGCCGCATACTGCGCCGCGGAGCCGATTCTATAGTGATAGCAGGAACTGAGAACGACGGACGCCCGCCGTTCCCTGCGAAGGCCGACTACCGCAAGGCGCTGCACGGCATATCGCCCGAGTCGTTCGTGATAATGATGCAGCACGACCCGTCGGCTTGGCGCCGACACATTCTGCCGCAAACCAAAGCGCAACTGACGCTTAGCGGACACACGCACGGCGGACAACTCTCGTTGTTCGGCTGGCGACCGACAAGCGTCTTGAACACAGAAGATGCCGGACTCTACAAAGAGGGCAACCGCTATCTGTATGTGTCTACAGGCGTTGGCGCCTTCATACCATTCCGCTTCCACATGAAGCCGGAGGTTGTGGAAATCACGTTAAAAGTAAAAAAGTAAAAAGCAATGAAATATCTATACCGTACATACCAACTCCTGATAGCTCTCCCCTTGATAGCTATCTATACCATCATAACAAGTCTGATAGTGATAATAGGTTGTTCATTGGGCAACGGCCACTTCTGGGGCTACTATCCTGGCAAGTGGTGGGCACAGTTCATCATACGCATACTCATGCTGCCGGTGAAGGTTGAAGGACGCGAGAATCTTGTGAAAGGACAGTCGTACGTGTTCGTCGCCAACCACCAGGGAGCGTTCGACATCTTCCTCATCTACGGCTTCCTGTGCCGCAACTTCAAGTGGATGATGAAGCGCCAGCTACGCCAGATGCCGTTCGTAGGCAAGGCGTGCGAGGCTGCTCACCACATCTTCGTCGACAAGCGCGGCGCAAGCAAGATACGCGCCACATACGACAGCGCACGACAGACGCTGCAGGGCGGCATGTCGCTCGTTGTATTCCCCGAGGGAGCGCGCACGTTCACCGGACACATGGGCGTATTCAAACGTGGTGCATTCATGCTCGCCGACGACATCGAACTGCCCGTAGTGCCGCTCACCATCAACGGCTCGTTCGACGTCATGCCTCGTACACGCGACATGAAGTGGGTGATATGGCATCCGCTGCGCCTCACTATCCACAAACCGATACAGCCTATTGGCAAGGGTGCAGACAACATCAAGTATCTTGAAGAGGAGAGCTACAAGGTGGTGATGAGCGGACTTGAGGAGAAATATCAGGGTTTTGTAGAGAATCCCGACCAGTAACACGCATAAAAACACGTTTTTTAACGCAACAAGCGCACTTGTGTCGAATACATTTCGTACATTTGCATTTTAGTTGACCAGTTGACAAGTAAACGAGTTACAAGTAGACGAGTTACGAGTTGACAATGTAAAACCATTTCAACAGCAAGACTATGAACAAAAGCGACAGTATCGTAATCATACCGACATATAACGAGAAGGAGAACATCGAGAAGATAATACGCGCGGTGTTCGCACTTGAGAAGTGTTTCCACATTCTTGTAATCGACGACGGCAGTCCCGACGGCACCGCAGCCATCGTGAAGCGCCTCATCAGCGACGAGTTCGCCGACCGCCTCTTCATCCTCGAGCGCAGCGGCAAGCTGGGCCTCGGCACAGCCTACATCACAGGCTTCAAGTGGGCGCTTGAGCACGGCTACGACTACATCTTCGAGATGGACGCCGACTTCTCTCACGACCCCAACGACCTGCCGCGCCTCTACAGCGCCTGCCACGACGAGGGCTACGACGTGGCTATCGGTTCGCGCTACGTGAGCGGCGTGAACGTTGTCAACTGGCCTATCGGTCGCGTGCTTATGAGCTACTTCGCTTCGAAGTACGTGCGTATGGTTACGGGCTTCAAGGTGCACGACACCACAGCCGGCTTCAAATGCTACCGCCGCTGCGTGCTCTCGTCTATCGACCTCGACAAGATCCGTTTCAAGGGCTACGGTTTCCAGATAGAGATGAAGTTCACTGCCTACAAGATGGGCTACAAGATAAAGGAGGTGCCGGTAATCTTCGTCAACCGTCGCGAGGGCGTGAGCAAGATGAGCGGCGGAATCTTCGGCGAAGCGTTCTTCGGCGTGATGCGACTCAGATGGGACGGCTGGTTCAGAAAGTATCCTGAGGCGAAACACTAAACCACCCACCCTATTCCTATGGAAATAAGAGAAATCAGTAATGTATATACAGCCCTGCCTCAGTGCGGGGCTTTTTTGAAAGCAATCAGCGACGAGTCGGTGAGGCATGTATTCCTTAGTGGACTACTTGCCTCATCGGCTTCTGTGTTTTTCTCAGCCGTAGCCGAACGAGTTAACGGGAAGAAAAACGCAAAGCCCAAAACTCAAAATTGCGACGCTCAGTCGCAAAAACTCAACATTCAACATTCAACATTCAACACTCTCACCGCCATTTTCGTTCTGCAAGACAATGAGGAGGCAGGCTACTTCTACCACGACCTCACGCAGATACTCGGCACCGACAACGTGCTGTTCTTCCCATCGTCGTATCGTCGTGCGGTGAAGTACGGACAGCGCGACGCCGCCAACGAGATATTGCGCACCGAGACGCTGAGCCGACTCTCTGCACAGACAGCTGCCGAGGCTTTGTACGTTGTCACCTGTCCCGAGGCGCTCAGCGAACTTGTGGTGTCGAAGCGCCGCCTCGACGAGCGCACCATCAACATTGCCGTAGGCGACATCGTCGACTTTGCCGACCTTGGACGCAAGATGCGCGAGTTCGGCTTCAAGGAGGTCGACTATGTCTACGAGCCGGGGCAGTTCGCCATGCGCGGAAGCATCATCGACGTCTACTCTTACTCGTCGGAGCTGCCGTTCCGCATCGACTTCTTCGGCGACGAGGTAGACACCATACGCACATTCGAGGTGGCGGACCAGCTCTCGAAGGACTCGAAACAGCAGGTGCGCATCGTGCCCGAACTGGCGCAACTCACAGAAGAAAAGCAACCGTTCACGTCGCTTCTGCCCGAAGACGCTCTGCTCGTGATGAAAGACCGTCTCTACCTTTGTTCTACCATCGAGAAGATATACAACGACGGCTTCTCGCAGCAGGCCATGACCGAGCGCTTGGAGGGAGCTACGGAGGTAGAGCAACAGCAGATAATGCGCGACATGCGCAAGGAGAACAACCTCGTGTCGCCGTCTAAATTCCGCGAGGAGATATGCCGCTTCCGTCTCGTCGAGTTCGGCGCACAGCCTACGGTCACGCCGCAGGTGTCTATCGAGTTCCACATCTCGCCGCAGCCGCTTTTCCACAAGAACTTCAGTCTGCTCACTCAGACGCTCGACGACTATCTCTTGCAGGGCTACCGGCTCTACATCCTCGCCGACTCGGAGAAGCAGACGCAGCGCCTGCGCGATATTTTCGATAGTGAAGAGTTGCAGCAGATGCGCAAAAACAGGGAACACTCTCTATCTGCAAATCATAACTCTCAACTCCCAACTCTCAACTCTCAACTGAGCAACTCTCAACTGAACAACTCTCAACTGAGCAACTCCTCATCGGCGGAGCCGACAATTCAAAACTCAAAATTCAAAACTCAAAACTCGAATCTCCCCTTCACCCCCGTCAACCGCACTCTGCACGAGGGTTTCGCCGACAACGATCTGCGTCTGTGCTTCTTCACCGACCATCAGATATTCGACCGCTTCCACAAGTACAACCTTAAGTCGGACGCAGCCCGCACGGGCAAGATGGCGCTCACGATGAAGGAGTTGCAGGAGATGGAACCCGGCGACTTCATCGTGCACGTCGACTTCGGCATCGGCAAGTTCGGCGGCTTGGTGCGTGTGCCTGTGGGCGACTCCTATCAGGAGATGATACGCCTCTACTATCAGCGCGGCGACATCGTCGATGTGTCTATCCACTCGCTCTACAAGATATCGAAGTATCGCCGCAGCGACACTGGCGAACCGCCCCGACTCAGCACGCTCGGCACCGGCGCATGGGAGAAGCTGAAGGAGCGCACGAAGAAACGCATCAAGGACATTGCGCGCGACCTCATCAAGCTATACGCCAAGCGGCGCCACGAGAAAGGCTTCGCCTATTCAGCCGACTCGTACCTGCAGAACGAGCTTGAGGCGTCGTTCCTCTACGAGGACACGCCCGACCAGCAGCGCGCCACGCACGACGTGAAAGCCGACATGGAGTCTGCCCGACCGATGGACCGCCTTGTGTGTGGCGACGTGGGGTTCGGCAAGACCGAAGTGGCGATACGTGCGGCGTTCAAGGCGGCGTGCGACTCGAAGCAGGTGGCGGTGCTTGTGCCTACAACGGTGCTCGCCTTCCAGCACTACAAGACATTCTCAGACCGTCTGAAGAACATGCCGGTGCGTGTCGACTATCTCTCGCGTGCCCGCACGGCGAAGCAGACACGCGAGGTGCTTGCCGACCTTAAGGCGGGCAAGATAGACATACTCGTTGGCACGCACAAGCTGATAGGAAAGACTGTGGAGTGGCACGACCTCGGACTTCTCATCATCGATGAGGAGCAGAAGTTCGGCGTGTCTACAAAGGAGAAGCTGCGCAAGCTGAAGACCAATGTCGACACGCTCACGATGTCGGCTACGCCTATACCGCGCACGCTGCAGTTCTCGCTGATGGGCGCTCGCGACATGAGCATCATGCGCACGCCGCCGCCCAACCGCTACCCCGTGCAGACCGAACTGGGCGTGTACGGACATGAGATAATAGCCGACGCCATCAACTTCGAGATGTCGCGCAACGGACAGGTGTTCTTCGTCAACGACCGCATCAGCAACCTGCCCGAGATTGCTGCGCTCATAAAGAAATACGTGCCCGACGCGCGTGTGGCTATCGGACACGGACAGATGTCGCCCGAGGAGCTTGAGAAGATTCTCATCGGCTTCATGAACTACGACTACGATGTGCTGCTCTCTACGACCATCGTCGAGAACGGCATCGACATAAGCAACGCCAACACCATCATCATCAACGACGCCCACCGCTTCGGACTCTCCGACCTTCACCAGATGCGCGGTCGCGTTGGACGTTCCAACCGCAAGGCGTTCTGCTACCTGCTTGCGCCGCCTAAGTCAGTGCTCACGCCCGAGGCACGACGCCGCCTTGAGGCTTTGGAGAACTTCTCCGAACTGGGCAGCGGCTTCAACCTCGCCATGCAAGACCTCGACATCCGCGGTGCGGGCAACCTGCTTGGCGCCGAGCAGAGCGGATTCATGGAGGATCTTGGCTACGAGACTTATCAGAAGATTCTCAACCAGGCTGTCACCGAACTGAAGAACGACGAGTTCGCCGATATGTATGCCGAGGAGATGGCTGCTGGCAACCATCTCACGGGCGACGCCTTCGTGGAAGACTGCGCCGTGGAGAGCGACCTCGAGATGTACTTCCCCGACACTTACGTGCCGGGAAGCGCGGAGCGTATGCTGCTCTACCGCGAACTCGACAACATCAGCGACGACGCTGCGCTCGACGCTTACCGCCAGCGACTCATCGACCGCTTCGGCGCTATGCCTCACGAGGGCGAAGAGCTGCTGCAGGTGGTGCCGCTGCGCCGCTACGGCAAGAGTCTCGGCTGCGAGAAGATTATTCTGAAGCAGGGCCGCATGCAGATGCAGTTCGTGAGCAACCCCAACTCTGCCTACTACAAGAGTGCTACATTTGGCAAGGTTCTCAACTACATCGCTGCCAACGCACGCCGCTGCGACCTCAAGGAAGTGAGGGGCAAGCGCTATATGGTGGTGAGCGGTGTGCCTACCGTGGGCGAAGCGGTGAAAGTGCTTTTAAAAGTAAAAGAATAAAAAAGTAAAAAGGGATTTTAAGAGTAAAAAAAGTAAAAGCGTCACCACTTGGCTTTTGCCATAGTCGGTGACGCTTTTACGTTTATATACAATACTCTCACGTTACGCTTTAATGCGCTATGTATTTGCGCTTGTTCTGTATGTATATGCCCTTTTCAGGTTTCGCAATCTTCACACCCGAAACGCTATACACATCAGCGTTCTTCTGGTCCTCAGCAGTTACGTTTTTGATGCCGGTCGTTGTGTTATAGAAGTCGTCTTTGGTGAATATTAATTCGCCGTTGTCGTAACACTCTACCATATAGTCTTCCAGGATATAGGGCGGCGCCAATTCGCTTTCCATTTCCGGTATAATCTCAAATGCGTTTCTGCTGCCTATGCCTTCAACCCAAACGAAGCCACTTAGCACAAGGCGTCTGTATGTGCGGTTTTTCGCCTCAAACGTTTCTTCATTTGTAACTACATATTCAGGATAACTGGAAACGCAATCGCCTTCATGCAGACTGAAATCAAAATACAGAACATCCCCATCTTCGCTGTAGCTATACACCTTGCGGTCTTTTTCTATTGCGGCGAAGTACGTGCATTTGTTTTTTCCCGACGGAACATCCTGGGTATACTCCTTGCACATCTTCTTGTATGCGACACCGTTTATAACACTGTCGCCCACCACCTTTATGGTGTATGTCCATTCTCCGTTCGGATCCCTATCTACTTCCGACAATGCCACTCTACGAAAACAATGCCATTCCTTGCCGTCGGTCAGCATCGGACGGTATTCTTGTGCAAACGTAGATAATGTGATAAGGCACAACAACATGTCTAATAGTAGTCTTTTCTTCATAGGTTTAAAGTTTTAGTCATTATTTTTTGCAAATGTCGTTTTTTTTTTAATAAAAACAAATATTTGGCGTTAATATTTTAATGGACAACAAAAAAACAACGATATGACAACACTTCTTCTTGTGCGCCACGGCGAGACCGTCGACAATGTGCGCCAGATTATGCAGGGGCAGACTCAAGGCAAGCTGACCCCGAACGGCATCGAGCAGGCACGCGCCCTCGCTGCCGAGCTGAAAGATACGCCTATCGACGTGTTCGTGTCGAGCGACCTTAAACGCGCTTTCGACACATGTGTGATACTGGCGGCTGCGCACGGCGTGGCGCCCGACGCTATCGTGCAGACGAAGCTGCTGCGCGAGCGCGACTGGGGCAGCTTCACGGGCAGATATATCCCCGACCTAAAGGATGCGGTGTGGACCGACGACATCGAGTCGCTCGACGCTCTCAGGGCGCGTGCCGCAGCATTCCTGCAGTTCGTGAGAGAGAATTATGATGGAAAGACCGTGCTTGCCGTGGGACACGGAATAATGAACAAGGCAATAAGAAGCGTGCATAGCGGCACGCCGATGAACGAAACGCCACGCATGGCGAATGCGGAGGTGGTGAAGCTGGAAGTAATTCGTAATTATTAATTATTAATTAGTAATTACGAATAGTAAGAGCAACATAAGTAGCGGAGGTCTCCGGCCTCCGCAGCACCAAGTCGGACACAAATTGTATGTCTGTTTTAGGATGCTGCGGAGGCCGGAGACCTCCGCTACTATTATTATCTGCGGCTGCCGAAGCCACCGCCTCTTGACGATGAGGAGCTTCTTGACGAACTGCCGCCACCGAACGAAGACGAACTTCTCGACGGACTGCTGCTTCTTGACGAGCCGAACGATGAGCCGCTGCTTCTTGAAGAGCCGAACGAAGAAGACGAAGAGCTTCTTGACGAACCGAACGACATGCTGCTGCCTCTCGACGAGCTGTCTACGGGCTTGAACGTAGAGCGCGGTGTTGACTGCATGGGCGAGCCGAAGCTGCGGTTGCTGCGACCAGAGCCGAAGCTGCTGCCAGAAGAGCTGCTGCCGCTATCCGACTGGCGCACGGTGGTGCGTGTGCTGCTCTCGCGACTGCCGAAGCCCGACGAGCCGCGGCTTGAGCCGAAGCTGCTGTTGTCGCGGCGTGAGCCAGAGCCGAAACCGTTGACATCGCGGCTTGAGCCCGAAGCTACGCCGTTGATGTTGCGACGGATGGCATTGTTGTCGCGGCGGGAGCCGAAGCCCGAGTTGTTGTTCTTCTGCTCCACCTGACGGTTGCCGCGCGAGCCGAACGACTGGCGGTTGCCGCGTCCGTAGTCGCCACGCTGGAATCCGTCGCGCATGCCGAAGTAGTTGTCGCCGCGGCGCGAGCCGAACGTTCTGCCGCTATACCACGAGCGTCCGTTATTCTGACGCCACGAGTGGCCGCCACGATAGCTCACGTACACCGCAGGACGATGGAAGTAGAAGTAGTCGCGGTGCGGATAGCGGGCATAGATGGCGAAGTGCCAGCAGCCTGAGTGGAAGTAGAGCGGACGGTAGAAGTAAGCCGCGTCGCAGAACATGCGATACTGCCAGTCGAGCAGCACGTAGCTGAAGTCGAGGTTACGCCAGCGCCAGTAGTCGCCGTACAGCTCGTCGTACGAGTTGACGCTGAGCAGATAATCGAGGTTTATCTCGTAAGCCGCCTCATACTGGTCGTCAGTGAGGTTCAGCTCGTAAGCCATCTTGTCGGTGAGGAACAGAGCCTGTTCGCGCGCCTGACTGTAGCTCATTGCGCCGGCTGTCACCATGAAGCCGAGCACCATTACTATTGTTGCGAAAAACCTTTTCATAATATTTCTGTTTTAAAAGTTATACATTATCTTAAAGGGCCCTCTCAGGGGGTGCACTTGTCTCAAGTGCACCAACCAAGTAGAATGCTTTGTTGGTACAACTACTGCCATGTTGGTGCAGTTGAGACAACTGCACCCCCTTAACTGCACCCCCTTGAGGTTTCCTTTCGCTTGCAAAGTTAGAACTTTATCAGAGCATGTCAAAGGGATTTTCCCTAAACGCTTGTGGGAAAATCCCTAAACAGCTTAGAGACAATCGTCGGATTGCGTACGCCGCCCAATCGGATTCCGTACGCCGCCCGATCAGATTCCGTACGCCGCCCGATC
>OGXY01001263.1_pt1 | contig 18589 bp, 13 predicted proteins | sample 1576411 | NCBI WGS metagenome assembly OGXY01 (sample SAMEA3541498, study PRJEB24748) | human gut metagenome | biome: human gut; feature: human-associated habitat; material: faeces | place: China | collected 2012 | reverse complement strand
AGCCCACAACAAAAATCATCGGAATTGCATACACTTTGTCGTTTAAAAGTGATGCCACCGGATTGATAATATTTCCTTCGCCGGAATTCTGCATATAGACAACCGGCACCTTTCCTGTTGCCAGATGGTATCCTGCCGCCAGCGCCGCCGCATTTCCTTCATTTGCGGCAATCACATGATGTCGGGAATCTATCCCATATGTATTTATTAAATAGTTGCACAGTGCTTTTAACTGTGAATCCGGTACACCTGCATAAAACTCTGCACCGATAATTTCAACAAACTTCTGAACCTGCATTTTTTATCTCCATTCTGATACAGACCTATTCTGCCTGCATTTTTTCCAATACCTCACGGTAGCTTTCATCAATCACTGCCAGCTCTGCCACAGAGTCAATTTCAACAATCTGCTCTTTTTCAACCGGATGAATATCAAGGTTTAACTTATCTAACTGCCGGTCTACGATTTCATCCCAGTATAAGCCCTCATAACCCGGCTTTTCATATGCTGCATCAATGGCATCGCGGATAACTGCCGCATCTGCTTTCTTAAAATAGGAAACGCCGACCATGTTATAACGGTCTGTCCCTTCTTTTCCGACACGTGTAATACGTTCTCCATCCCAGTCAAACACCCAGTCATCGGAAAAACCCGGAACCATTTTGCCATAATAGCAGGAACGTGAAAGTTCTGCATCAAAAATAGATAAATCCGAAATATACAAATCCGCTTCACAGATAAAGCAGTCTGCCGTTCCCATAACTTTTCTTGCCGCATGAATGGAAGAAATATTGTTAATCGTTTCAAATTCCGTATTTTCAATCAGTTCCACGTTGTCATATTTTTCTGCCAGATATGCAAACTGCTCTTTTTTGTATCCAACAACAACGTAAATCTTTGATACGTTTCTGCGTTCCAGCCCCTTCATAATCGTTTCAATCATTGATGTGCCGTGTACCTTTACAAGCGGCTTCGGCATAACATCGGTCAGCGGGCGCATGCGTGTACCCATGCCCGCCGCCATTAAAATTGCGATTTCCATTTCCTTTATCCTTTCAAAAAAGCTTACAGTTCATCAATTAATGTCAGAATCTGCTTAATCGGCATTAAACGGCTGTCCACTTCTTTTGCACGATGATACTTTAAAATATCCTTGGCAGTCTGTTCCATTGCCGGGAATGCACTTCTTGTGAGCTGGTTTGCGTAAATAACGATATTGACACCGTGTTCTGCCAGTTCTGCTTCCGTAATTGTATTAAATGAAGACGGAACAACCACAATTGGTGTTTCCTTATCTTCTGCACGGAATTTATCGCAGAATTCCAGAATTTCTGCCGGGTCCTTCTTACGGCTGTGAATCATAATGCCATCAGCGCCTGCATCACGGAACGCTCTGGCTCTATTCAACGCATCCTCCATACCCTGCTCTAAAATCAGACTCTCAATACGCGCAATAATCATAAAGTCATCTGTCAGCTGTACCTTCTTGCCTGCGGCAATCTTGGCACTGAAATTCTCAATTGTATCCTGTGTCTGTGCTACTTCCGTACCAAACAGGGAGTTTTTCTTTAAACCGGTCTTATCTTCGATAATAATGGCTGAAACACCCATACGTTCGAGTGTGCGCACAAGATATACAAAATGCTCTGTCAGTCCGCCTGTATCTCCGTCAAAAATAATCGGCTTTGTTGTAACTTCCATGACATCATCGATTGTTCTGCATCTTGAAGTCATGTCTACCAGTTCAATATCCGGCTTTCCTTGAGCAGTTGAATCGCAGAGGGAACTAATCCACATTGCATCAAACTGGTCAAATTCACCATCATTTTCCACAACTGTCTTTTCCGCAATCAGACCGGTTAAACCGCTGTGTACTTCAATCGTCTTTACAATCGGACGCATTTTAATGAGCTGTCTTAAACGTTTTCTTCTGAATTCCGGCATCGCCAGTTTTTCTTTTAAGCGGTCATCAACACGCTTTACATTTTCATTATAAGTATACGGCACTTCGATTAATTCGCCGCCGTTCTTTTCTAATACTTCAATGACATTGGCACGGATTGCCGCTTCCGGACCTTCTTTCCAGTTGTCACCGTGAATGACATAATCCGGCTTTACTTCTTCAATAATATTATCATACATAATATCATGCTGGATTACGACTTCACTGACACCTTCCAGATTCTTAAACAATGCCACTCTTTCTTCAAAACCGATCGTCGGAAAACGGTTGTAGCGGATCATTGCCTCATCACTTAAAATACCGACAACCAGTTCGCCATATTCTTTTGCTTTGTTGATAATGTTTAAATGTCCCTCATGAATCACATCGGTACAAAAACATGCGTATACTTTTTTCATCTGTTTCTCTCTTTCTTTCTATTAATCATTATATACAACCGGAATCGCAATATTGTAATGTTCCAGTGCCTCACGGAATACCTTGAAAAATGCCGTGATGTCGTCCTCGTCAATCGCACCTAAAGCGCACAGACGGAAGGTGTTCGTTGTAGAAATCTTACCCGGATAAATCGTATATCCACGCTCATAACAGTAATCATGAACCTTCTCAAAATCCCAGTTCGGGTCGTCCGGATAAATCGGCGATACTACAAGACCTGCCTGCCATTCTCTCTTAACAGCATCTTTAAAGCCCAGCTCGTCCAGTCCTTTGTGGATTGCATTAAAGACGCGGGTATGTCTTGCCCACTTGGCTTCTTCGCCTTCCGCAAAATACTCTTTTAATGCCTGTATTGTTGCATAAATTGTCTGTACCGGCGGTGTAAAATGCATTTCTCCTGTTTTTTCAAAGAAATGGTACTGTAAATACAGATTACAGTAATACGAACGCTTCGGATAGTCTTTTGAAGCTTCGATAATGTCTTTTCTTCCTATTATAAAGGAAAGACCTGTCATCGCCATCAGTCCCTTTTGTGCCGATGCCATACAGAAATCGATATTGTCTTTCTGCACATCAATCGGGCGCATTGCCAGTGTGGAGGTCGTATCAACGATAAATACCGCACCGAATTCGTGTGCCAATGCACCGATTTCACGGATTGGATTTAAAATACCGGTTCCTGTTTCATTGTGTGTGGTGTATACCAGCGCAATGTCCGGATTTTCTTCCAGTGTCTTTCGTACCACATCCAAATCAGGACGTTCCAGTACCGGGAACTGCAGATTGATATGCGGCAGTCCGTAATATTCACAAATTTCCACGGCACGGGTGCTATATGCGCCGTTGTTGACTACCAGCACCTTTTTATCTGCCGGAAGCAGTGAATTCAAACACACATCAATGTTTAATGTACCTGAACCACAGAATAAAACTGATGTATACTGCTGTGGATCTGCATGTACCGTCTTTAATAAATCTGCGCGTAAATCCTTCATCATAGAAGCAAATTCTTTTTCACGCGGACAGATATCCGGTACAACCTGTGCCATTTTTACCGTATCGGTCGTCGTAGACGGTCCGGCATTCAGCAAAATATTTCTTTTAATATTCATTGTCTTACTCCTTTTGTAAAAGCATTTTACATAAGTAATATATAGGTGATTTTTGAATCGTACATTTCATTATACATCAGTTTTTATTAAATGTATATAAATTTTTTTTAATACGTTCCGCATAGACCGCGGCTTCCTTTTCAATATTCTTACAGGACAAAATCTCTCCGGGGTCATTTGCCGTGAGCATCCGGATTGCATGGGCAGGAAGCGCAAAGCCTTTGTTAAAATGAAGGGAGCTAATCAGCTGCTCCGCACCGTATCAATCAGCTGTCCATATCTTTCCGGTACGGCGCCCTCTATCGGGCAGACCACTGCCAGCATTCGTTTCACCTCTTTTCCTTTCTGCCTTTCAGGTTACAGTTACACCCTTTTACTACCTGTTTCTTATTACAAATTTTCATTATACATTATCACTGACTTCCTCCAGTTCCCGATAAGCTGACTGTATCCGCTCATAGAGCTGTCCCGGCAGTTCCTGACACTCTGTTTCCAGACCTTCTTTCGTGTACTTATTTTTGCAGCCGAAATAGATTTCATGAAGCGGTACCGAGCCGTAGTGATCTGCGCCCCGCATGGTCAATCAGATTGGAAATATCCCGTCCGCGGTCAATATTTTCCCGTATTTTAGAAGAACTGATATCATCTAATTCACTGCCTAGCTCCAGTTTTATTGTGTCCTCATACAGGTTTTGTTTAATCAGCGGCTTTTCTGACCGCTTCCACAATACCCTTATGCCCTGATGAAAACGGGTCAAATGTTCCCGGAAAAAATGCCACTTTCGGTATCTGGGGTATTTCAAACCTGCCATACGCAAATTCATATGCCGTAATAAACCGGTACAGGTAACTAAGTGCCGATGCCCGGTTATAAAATGCCAGTGTCGCCTTTGACTGCTCTCCCACTACACTCATCAGATGTTTTGCAATATAGGAAAAATAGGCGCATTTTTCATCAAGTGACAGCTTTTCACTGCCAAACAACTCATGTCCGATAATATTGAGCGCTTCGCTTCAATACTGATAGATTCCTTAAAATGCACCAGTCCTTTCATCAGATATCCAAGCAGTACTTTTTTACGCTGTTCATATGCCTCCGGTGCTTTATCACGCCCCCGGTAGCTGGCGTAATTTTCCAAAATTGTTCCAATCGTACGCAGGATGTATACTCCCGCTTTTTCATTCACTCCGTTTACCATTTTATAAAAGGTATCCGCTATCAGTTCATCAAACTCCTGCGGATATTGTTCAATCACCTGTTCCATCATCGCAATATTAATCTGTTTCATGGTTGCACCCGCCGCTACTTTCAAATCGTCAAGAAACATTTTAGAAAGCAGTTCTTCTTTACTGCATCAGACGGTTCTTCTGTAAAATTACACGGAAACATCACATGACGGCACCATTCATAAACCGCCTGCAACAATTCTTTACCTGTCATGTGAATTTCACTGCAAAGCTCCTTTTCACAGTATTGCATCAGCTTCCGGCAGCTTACCTGTTCCGAACGGATTAAAAGTGCATCATATGCTTCTTCTAAACGACAGCCTGCAAGAACCGATAAAATTTCTTCCTTTGTCATCTGCACCTGATTTAAAAAATCAATTTCGGTAAGCATTTGTATGCATTTATCCTTAAATTCCAAGTAATCTGCCTTCATCTGAATTCTCCCTGTGTATTTTATGATTTTCGACGATTTCCGGTTTTTAAAAGTCTTTTTTAGAAAATACCCTCGTCAAGCATGGCTTCCGCAACTTTTAAAAATCCTGCAATATTCGCGCCTGCAATGAGGTTTCCGTCCATGCCGTATTTCTTTGCCGCACTGTCGATGTTGTTAAAAATATTCTTCATAATCTTTTTTAACTTTTCATCAACCTCTTCTTCCGTCCATGAAAGCTTCATGGCATTCTGGCTCATTTCAAGGGCAGATACGGCAACACCGCCTGCATTAACTGCCTTTGACGGTGCAATCATAAATCCTGCTTTTTGCAGTTCTTCAACGGCTTCTGCTTTGGTCGGCATGTTGGCAACTTCGATTAAAAGCTTTGATGTACCCTCCTCTATCATGCGCTTTGCATCTTCCAATCCGATTTCGTTCTGTGTTGCACAAGGCATATACACATCTGCCTTTACACGTCCCCACGGTTTCTCGCCAGCATGGAATTCCACACCGAATCTGTCGGCATAATCTTCACAACGGTCACGCAGGGAACCTCTCATTTCTACCATATAATCCACTTTTTCCCCGCTGATGCCGTCTTTATCATAAATGTATCCGTCCGGTCCTGAAATAGAAACGACTTTTGCGCCCAGTTCATTTAATTTCTTTGCAACACCCCATGACACATTGCCGAAGCCCGATAATGCAAATGTTGTACCGGCAAGCTTCTTTCCGATAGATTCAAATAATTCTTCCGTAAAATAAACAGCGCCGTAACCGGTTGCTTCATTTCTCCCAAGACTGCCGCCGTAAGGAATGCCCTTGCCGGATAACGCACCGTTTTTATAACCGCCGACAATTCTTTTATACATACCGAACATATAACCGATTTCTTTGGAACCGCAGCCGATGTCGCCTGCCGGACAGTCCGTATCCGGTCCGATGTATCTGTAAAGCTCTGTCATAAAGGACTGACAGAACCGCATAATCTCGCCGTCTGATTTCCCCTTTGGATTGAAATCACTGCCGCCCTTGCCGCCGCCGATAGGCAGTCCTGTCAGTGAATTTTTAAAAGTCTGTTCAAAACCTAAAAATTTGATAATACTCTGATTGACACTGGGATGAAGTCTGATTCCGCCCTTGTACGGACCGATTGCACTGTTAAACTGTGCGCGGAAGCCTCTGTTTACCTGAACCTTTCCTGCATCGTCCACCCACGGTACGCGGAAGGAAACGATTCGTTCCGGCTCACACATACGCTCTAAAATTGCATTTTTTTCATAACGGTCATCTGCTTCTACAACTGGTCTTAAAGATTCCAATACTTCTGTCACTGCCTGGATAAACTCCGGCTCATTACTGTTTTTTTCAGATACTTCCTTGATTACTTCATCTACATATGCCATCAGACATTACCTCCGAAACCTAAATTTTTTTAATCCTGCACGATGCCCGTCGGCAACCCCGTGTTTTTACAAAATGAAAAAGCCGTTTCCGAAAACACTGCGTATGTTAGACTTGTCAAAAAAAGAAGTCAATAACCTTTTCTTTGTTTGTTCGATAATTTTTTCTTTTTAAATTTTTCCTTAATTTGTGAAAGGTTTGGAAACTCAAATTTAATGAAAATAAATCCATGTTTGTGAACATCCGGCACATCCCCCGTATTTGGTTAAGTTTTCTAAAGTTTTTCTTCTTTGTTTTCTTTACTTTCTGCCGGTTATTGTTTAATAAAATTAAGGGAATTTATGGGCGGTTTTGCGCGTTTTTTCTGTATCAATAAGACAATCTTAAAATCCGAACCGGATTTTTGAAATTTTTGAAAAAAAGGATTGCATTTTAAAAAGCGCTGATGTATTATCATTACATCGATATGTAGTATTCAATACTACATGTGATTATTTTAAATACCAGTGCATATAATATTTTATAATGTATATGTCAAAACATAAAAATATCAGGACATGCCGAACACGAAAAATCCATTAAAATAATGGAAATACAGTGTACTCGGAGATTGGAGGAAATTATGAAACATTTTAAATTAAAAGACCCCGGAAGTGCCATTACTCATTTTATCGGTATGCTGATGGCAATGTTTGCCGCAACACCGCTGATTCTGCGTGCCATGCGCGCTCCGGATACCGTTCATGTCATTTCTTTAAGTATTTTTATTGTGAGCATGATTCTGCTGTATGCGGCAAGCACAACTTATCACACTTTTGATTTGTCTGAACGCACGAATAAAATTTTAAAGAAACTCGACCACTGCATGATTTTTGTACTGATTGCCGGTTCTTATACGCCAATCTGCCTGATTGTCCTGCATGGCCGCACAGGGCTTATGCTGCTGGCACTGGTCTGGAGCATTGCGATTCTCGGCATTATTTTTAAGCTTTGCTGGGTTACATGTCCGAAATGGGTTTCTTCTGTGTTATACATTGCCATGGGCTGGGTCTGTGTCCTTGCATTTACACAGATTTTAAATTCCCTGCCTGCTGCCGCATTTAACTGGCTGCTTGCGGGCGGTATTATTTATACGGTGGGCGGTATTATTTACGCATTAAAGCTTCCCATTTTTAACGCACATCACAAATACTTCGGTTCACACGAAATTTTTCATCTATTTGTTATGGCAGGCAGCATCTGCCATTTTTTTATGATGTTTGAATATGTTGCGGTTCTTCCGCTGGCTTAAAACAAAAAAGAATGATATACGTTTTTTGAGAATTCTCATAATTTCCGTATATCATTCTTTTTATTTTATTCCGCTGTTTATCTGAATTTTATTTCAGCTTTAAACCTCTACATGTCCGTTTACAACATTCCATGTTCCATACTGGTTATCTGCCGGTCCATTGTACGTCAAATCCAATGCACCGTTTCTGATATACCACCAGCCATAATCATTTAATTTTTCACCAATCATCACTGCCAGCAGGACGACTGCCATAACCACAAGCAGGACTTCCCTGTAATACAAAAAGAAATCAAACACATATCCATTGTAATTTTCAAAGACATCTGCCTGCGCATCTGTCAGTTTCCAGATTCTTAAATACGAAATCCACGGAATCACCATTGCAAATACCGCAATCATCCACGCGAATACACGCTTGTACCCCGGTACACTTTTATTTTTCATTATGCTTTCTCCTTTAAGTTTCTTATTCATTTATTATCCATGTTCCTTTTCTTTTCGTTTTATTATACCCGCCTGCAATCCCCTTTTACAAGTCCCACGCTGCATATTCCGTCTGTCTTTTTACAAATCTGCTTTCCCGTACAGGCAGCGTAACAAAAGGAGGCTTCCGACTGTTATGTCTGAAACCTCCCACAATCTATAATACAAGCGCCCGCGTACCTTTATCTACCCACTTAAATTCCATTCCTGCCGTATGGCTGATTTTATTGCTTTGCTTTTTGTGTGAATTTTAAAGGCGCTTTATTTTCTTATCCTTTGCATACTAGTCTTCAAAATACGCCGCCGGGTCTGCCGGTTCGCCGTCCTTTGTCAGCATAAAATACAGATTCGCGCCTTCTTCTACATAATATGCTGTCGGGTCGGATACTGTTCCCAAAAGCTGTCCTGCCACAACCGTGTCGCCTTTTTTTACCACCACATTATCTATCAGTCCATACGTTGTCACATAACCGTCACCGATTGCTACTGCCACGGTATTTCCCGTTTCTTCACTGTAAGTTACGGATTCCACAACCCCGTCTGCTGCCACACCGACATTGGTTCCCGCTTCTGCCGCAATACTGACTGCCGGATTACATTTATACATTCCAAGTGTTTTAAAATAAATGGTCGTATCCATGCTGTATTTTAAAACAATATCGCCGGTTACTGGCCACATCAGCGTATCACTTTCATCAAAAGAGTACGCCGCAGCCGGATTTGCCTTGGCAGAAGTCTTTGCCGCCTGCGCTTCCTGTGATTCCTGCGATTCCTCTGCCGTGTCTGTTCCTTGTGCTTCCTTACCGGTTGTGATATTTTCCTGCGCAGCCGAAAGTCCTTCTGCCTTTGCACCGGCATTGGCAGCTTCCGCATCATCACTGCCGTCTGTCTTTTCCGGAACCTGTAAAATGTCAGAATATTCCTGTGTTACATCTTCTGTCCGAAGTGCTACATTATCCTGTCCCGATTCATTTAAGTTGACGATATTTTCCTGATTTTCTTTTCGTCCGGAATTGACCGCCACCGAATAAATTCCGTATCCAAGTGTCAGAATAATAGCAAATGATATGATTGTGCCAAAGACTTTTTCTTTATTCAGTTTGAATCCACTGTCTTTCATATGAACCTCCATTCCTTTTTCCGCCAGATATCTGACTGACCTTTGATGTTAATATGATTGCCAGTTTTCATCAAACTATACGTCTGATTACTGTGAAACAATGGTAATTCCACTGTAAAATGCCTTTAAAATCTGCTCGTAAGAACTGCCTTGTTTTGCCATAAAATCTGCGGTATAAAGGCTTACACCCATACCATCACCTAAGCCTTTTGTCGTAATTTTAATCTTGCCGTTACTGTTTTCAATCGTCATTGCCGCAGACGATAAACCCAGAATTTTTGCAAATTCCGTTCCGCTCATAATGACATTACCTGCCTGTATTTTGGTCACATAACCGCTGTCGGTTTTCGACACAATCTGAATATCCTGAAACGGCGCTTCTTCGTGCAGCCCTGCCTGCTCATAGCCGCTTTTTATCTTTTTGACAAAGTCTTTATACGTAAATGTTTCTACCCTTAAATAATCTGTGCTTTTAATATCCTCCGGGCAGTCCACCGCCGCAAGATACGCATATTTTTCTTCTGAAATCTCACTCCCGGACAACGTCTTTCCAGCACTGACTGCTGTATATTTTGCCTCAATATATGCATTCTGATACATCAAAACACTGCTGCCGGTTGATGCCACACAGTCTGCAATCAACGCATAATTACTTTCATAATTTTCCTGCCATGATGCCTTCATCTGCTTTTCGGTGAAAAATTCCAAACCAAGGCTTGTACTGTCCGCCTGCATCGCCGCTCCCATCACCCGGTAAATATCGGTACGCACCATGACACTTTCCGCTTTTAATACTTCAATTTCCTGCGATTTGTCAAACCGTGCCGCAAGCACCATCACAATAAACTGATTCAAATCCACCGCCTGCGTGGCATTTTTATACTGAATAATGACTTTCCTGCCCTGTATTACGCTTTCCGACACATTCTGCTCAATTCTGCCTGTCACGGTGGCTGTTACGGCATACGGCACAAGCAGGTCTATGAGAATCACTGCTGTCAGTACGGCGGCTTTATTTCTTAAAAAAATTCTTGTCCGGTTCATCGCGTTTTCCATCTCTTTCCGTAAACCTTTTAAGGTCTGCTATAACAGTTTATGAAAGAAATCAAAAAAAATGTACAGACAGCCGGGAAAGATTTACCTTTCCGGACTGCCTGCACAATTCCGTTTATAATCATTTTTATATCCGGTCACAGACCTGCATGATTTATCAACACTTCCATCTAGTTCATCGGAACGTGGACTTTCTTTAACTTCCAAATATCAGATACATATTCTTCAATCGTTCTGTCGGATGAGAACTTACCTGCATTGGCAACATTTAACATCACGGATTTCGCCCAGCCTGCGCTGTTCTTATAACGGGCATCAATCTGTTTCTGTGCTTCTGCATAAGAACGGAAATCTTTTAAGATAAAGTACGTATCTGCACGTCTTCCGCCCTGGTTACTCAGCAGTGAATTGTAAATATCACGAAACATCTCAGGGTCTTCCGGTGAATATTTACCGTTAATCAGCTCTGTTAAAATCTCACGGACCGCCTGATCATTGTTAAAGATTTCCATCGGGTCATAGCCGCCTTCATTCTCATAGCGGATAACTTCATCTGAACTCAGACCAAAAATCACTGCATTTTCAATGCCGACTTCCTGAACGATTTCAACATTGGCACCGTCCATTGTTCCGAGTGTCATCGCACCGTTTAACATAAACTTCATGTTACCCGTACCGGAAGCCTCCTTAGAAGCCGTTGAAATCTGCTCGCTGACATCGGCTGCCGCAAAGATGATTTCACCGTTGGATACACGGTAGTTTTCAATAAATACAACCTTAATCTTTCCGTTGATGGAAGCATCGTTGTTAATCACATCTGCCACATTGTTAATCAGCTTAATCGTAAGCTTCGCAATCCTGTATCCGGCGGCTGCCTTTGCACCGAAAATAAATGTTCTCGGTGTCATATCCATATCCGGATTTTTCTTTAATTCATTATACAGATACATTACATGCAGAATATTCAGCAGCTGGCGCTTGTATTCATGCAGACGCTTTACCTGTACGTCAAAGATGGAATCCGGGTCTACATCAATGCCGTTATGCTCTTTGATATATTTTGCCAGACGGACCTTGTTCTTTCTCTTAATCTGCATAAATTCCTGCTGTGCCTTTTCATCATCCACATACGGAAGCAGCTTCTTTAACTGCGGCAGGTCTGTTACCCATGCATCGCCAATCTTATCCGTAATCCATGCGGATAACAGCGGATTGCCGTGTAAGAGAAATCTTCTCTGTGTAATACCGTTGGTCTTATTGTTAAACTTCTGTGGCATCATTTCATAGAAATCCTTTAATTCCTGCTTTTCAAGAATCTCTGTATGGAGCTTAGCAACACCGTTTACAGAGTAGCCTGCGCAGATTGCAAGGTGTGCCATTTTGACCTGTCCGTCATAAATGATTGCCATCTTGCGGATTTTTTCCTGGTCGCCCGGATATTTTGCCTTGATTTCTTCAACAAATCTTCTGTTGATTTCTTCAACAATCTGATAAATTCTAGGAAGCAGTCTTGAGAACAGCTCTAACGGCCATTTTTCAAGCGCTTCTGACATAATCGTATGGTTGGTATATGCAACGGTCTTTGTCGTTACGTCCCATGCTTCATCCCACTCTAAGCCTTCTTCATCCATAAGGATACGCATCAGTTCCGCAACCGCAACGGTCGGGTGGGTATCATTTAACTGAAATGTAACTTTTTCATAAAGCTTTCTGCAGTCGTCGTGGTGCTTCTTATACTGGTCTACCGCTCTCTGGACGCTGGCTGACACAAAGAAATACTGCTGTTTTAAACGCAGCTCCTTACCTGCATAATGGTTATCATTCGGATAAAGCACTTCGACAATATTCTTTGCAAGGTTTTCTTCCTCAATCGCCTTCTGGTAATCACCCTTATCAAAAGAGTTCAGATTAAAGGTATTGACCGGCTCTGCATCCCAGATTCTTAATGTATTCACGGTATTGTTGCCGTAGCCGACTACCGGAAGGTCATACGGTACTGCAATGACAGAACGGTAATCTTCCTGTATAAACATATCTCTGCCGGTCTTTTCATCACGGTAAGAACGTACATAGCCGCCGAATTTTACTTCATAACGATATTCGTCACGCTTAATTTCAAACGGATTACCGTCTTTTAACCAGTTATCCGGTACTTCAATCTGATAGCCGTCCTTAATCTCCTGCTTAAACATACCGTATCTGTAACGGATGCCACAGCCGTATGCCGGATATTCCAGTGTTGCCAAAGAATCCAAAAAGCACGCTGCAAGACGTCCCAGACCGCCGTTACCAAGTGCTGCATCCGGTTCCTGATCTTCAATCACATTAATATCAATGCCAAGCTCTGCAAGCACTTCTTTAATCTCATCGTATGCCATAAGGTTAATCATGTTGTTGCCGAGCGCACGGCCCATCAGAAATTCCATAGACATATAGCAGACAATTTTAACATCCTGCTTTTCATATTCCTTGTGGGTTGCAATCCATTTATCAATGATAATGTTCTTGACAGAATATGCAACTGCCTGAAACTTCTGCTGATCATCACATTCATCAATATTCTTACGATACAGAAGCTTACAATTATCCTTAATATCCTTTTTAAATTCCTCTTTTTTAAAAGTATTTGTTCTAACCATCTGCGTCCCTCCGCTCACAAAAAGTTTCTGTCTTTTCTTTAAGAAAGTAATAATATACCAATAATTATACACTGTGAACCAGATTTATGCAACATCAGTATCTTTTCTGCTTTCCTATGAATTCCATCTTATTTTCTTGTCAGTTCGTAGTACACAATACTGCCCTGCAACAGTTTTACTTCTTTACGCTCGCCGATTTCATAATACGGTTCCAGCTTTGCCAAATGCTCCTCTTCGTGGACATTTACCATGTACGGGTTTACAATCAGCACCGCCTTATCCTTTCCCTCTGATACCATTTTGGAAGAAAAATATTTTACTTCATTATAGAATTCCATTTCCTGTGTATTTTCATTCTCATAAAAAACTCTCTTTTTCGTTTTTTCATCCCAGTTTAAGTAATAAAACGGAAGATTGCCGCAGATAAATGAACCGTTGCTGTCCGGGATATAAATATCCGTTGTATCCGGGTGGTAATCCACATCTGCAAGCACTTTATCATATGCCTTGTCAATATACGTATACTGCGTATTATAAATGAGGTAATCCCCGTAATAAATGCTGTTGATATCGCTGACCTTTCCCGTAAAACAAAGCGTTGTATTTCCGGTATCCAGCTTTAAAAACAACCCTCTTGTCACCGGGTCAATGGTAAATACGCACTCACCGGCAAGTAAAACGCCAAATACTGCCGTCACTGCCATGCCTGCATATTTTTTCTTTAAAAATGTGCTTTCCGGCAATTCTGCCGCAAAAAGCGCCATACAATAAAAAAATATCAGATACAGCAAAACATCACCCGCTACATTATATCTTGCCACCGATGCCGTAATATACAGACATGAAAACGATAAAAATGCAACAAATGCTCCGGCGATGCCGCAGATTTTACACGATGCCTGAATTTTTTTCCTGCCTTTTACTTTTAAAATAAACCACCACGCAACCGCAATGACAATACCGGCTGTCAGTATCCAATTGAAATTTAACAAAAACTGTTGTTTTAATTTAACTGCCACAAATGCCGGCTGAAAGCCCAGACAATTCTCTCCTGTGCTGTCCCAGCGCAGTCCCGGTTCTTCATTTCCGTTTTGTGTCCACGTTGCAATACCACCGATAAACTTTGTATAATACAGCTGTAACAGCGTCACTGCAAGAATTGCATATAACTTTACATCTTTAAAAATTGCTTTTACGGCATGGCTTCTCTTTTCTGCAATATGCTGGATAAAAATGCCAAACACCAGTCCGCCGACCAGCACCAGTCCTGTTTCTTTCGTCTGAAAGCACAGAAGCGAAAAAAACGCCGCAAGAACCGCCTTGTCATACACATAGCTGTATAACAGAAATATAAAAAATACCGCCAGTGCATAGTCCGGATTAAAATACATGGTCATACCGAAAAACAGTGGTGAAAATGACAGTAAAAATGTACACACCGCTGCTTTTCCTTCTGTAACCTGCGGCAGGATTTTTAAGAATATGCGGTACACACACCACAGCGCCAGTGCCGTCAGAATCAGGCTGGTCAGTGTAACACCGATGACTTCCTGCGAAAAAGCAAGTTCTCCCGGCAGATATACAAGGCAGAATCCCAGTGTCGGATGTCCGCACAGCGCATAATTTTCCACGAACTCTTTAAAACCCGTATATTCAAAATGATGTGTTCCGAGAATCAGCCGATAATAATATTCTCCCGAATCCCAGCGCGGAAGCTGTGAAAGCAGCGGCACACGGCATAAAACTGCAATAAAAATAAGAATCAGTACCCACTTATGCGTATTGAAAAATTGTCGTATATTTTGCAGCGAAGCATTTTCCATACACAGATTTAACAGATATTCTGTGATAAAATAAGCCGCAGCGAAAAAAATCATTGCCAGATAGAAAATACTCCGGCTGTCTGCTGCCACCATATACAGCTTATAAAGTCCGGTTGCCAGACAGAATGTCATCGGAACAATACAGACAACCGCAATCTGACCTGCGTATTTTTTCAGATACCGGCACACCAGAGCAATCAGCACTGCTGTCACTGCCATTGCCGCTATCAGGATACAAAGTGGTCTTTTACCTCTCCATTCCAGTATATAGCCGCCGTAAATCAATGATGTCACCAGCATCAGCAGCACTGCCGCCACTGCATGATACACTTTTTTTAGAAACTCCATATTCATCTCCATTCTTTCTTTACGCTTAAAACACAAATTGCACCAGGCATATTTTTGAAATAACCTGATGCAATTTGTCCGTTGCAGTACTGTGCAGTGTTACACTAAATTCTCTCTACGCCCAGTGTTACCTGCTCACCATTAATATTCCATTCTTTTGTAAAGCCTTTTGCTTCTCCCTCTGTAATGTCTTCTGCCAGAACAATCTTTGTAATCTGTGCTGCATTTTTGTCAATCAGTGCAGAAATCTTGTCATTTCCGCTGACCGTTACATGAATCTTATCCATTACTTCAAATCCTGCATCCTTACGCATGGTCTGAATCTTGCTGATGACTTCACGGATAAAGCCTTCTTCTAAGAGTTCCGGTGTTAAATTCGTATCCATAACAACCGTAATGCCCTTATCGGAGCTTGCCACAAAGCCTTCCTGCTGTGTCATTTCAATTAACAGATCTGCCTTTTCAAGCTGGATATCCTGTCCGTTTGCCTGTAAGGTGATAAATCCAACCTTATTTAACTCATCCATTGCGGCATTGCCGTCAAGTTCACCAAGCTGCTTTCTGATTTCACCTAAGAACTTGCCGTACTTCGGTCCGAGTGTCTTTAACTGCGGCTTAAATGTGTAAGAAGTGAAATCTCTGACATCGTCCTTGTATTCAACTTTCTTTACATTTAATTCGTCTGCGATAATATCGGTAAAGAAATCATCCAGCTTCCACGGCGCTTTAATGAACATCTGTCCGATTGGCTGTCTGTTCTTGATATTGGTTGCGTTACGGCATGCACGTCCGATAACAACAGCATTTAATACGTCTTCCATGTTGTCTTCAAGCTGCTTGTCAATCCATTCCTTATGAACTTGTGGGAAGTCACACAGATGAACGCTGATTGGCGCATTTTTATCAATGCTGCATACAAGATTTCTGTAAATGCTTTCTGTCATAAACGGAATCATCGGTGCGGCTGTCTTACACAGCGTAACAAGTGTTGTATACAATGTCATGTATGCATTAATCTTATCCTGTTCCATGCCTTTTGCCCAGAAACGTTCACGGCAGCGTCTTACATACCAGTTAGAAAGCTCGTCTACAAAGTCTTCCAACACTCTGGCTGTTTCCGTAATCTTGTAATTTTCAAGATTGTTGTCCACTTCACCGACAACGGTATTTAACTTGGACAGAATCCACTTATCCATAACCGGAAGCTTATCGTATTCCAGTGTATATTTTGTTGCATCAAAATTATCAATATTGGCATACAGCACAAAGAACGCATACGTATTCCAGATGGTTCCCATAAACTTTCTCTGACCTTCTGTTACTGCCTTGTCGTGGAAACGGTTTGGCAGCCATGGTGCGGAATTTTCATAGAAATACCAGCGGATTGCATCTGCGCCGTGTGTCTGTAACGCATCAAACGGGTCTACGGCATTTCCCTTGGACTTACTCATCTTCTGTCCGTCTGCATCCTGAACGTGTCCTAAAACGATAACATTTTCATAAGGTGCTTTGTTAAACAGCAGCGTTGAAATCGCAAGCAGTGAGTAGAACCAGCCTCGTGTCTGGTCTACGGCTTCGGAAATAAATTTTGCCGGGAACTGCTGTTCAAAAATTTCCTTATTTTCAAACGGATAGTGGTGCTGTGCAAACGGCATTGAACCGGAGTCAAACCAGCAGTCGATAACTTCCGGCACACGTTTCATCATACCCTGGCACTTCGGACACTTGCAGGTTACCGCATCAATATACGGTCTGTGTAATTCGATATCGTCCGGGCAGTTGTCGGATTTTTCTTTTAATTCCTCAATGCTTCCGATAGACATCATTTCTCCGCAGTCTTCACACTGCCAGATATTGAGCGGCGTACCCCAGTATCTGTTTCTTGAAATACCCCAGTCCTGAACATTTTCAAGCCATGCACCGAAACGTCCCTTACCGATTGTTTCAGGAATCCAGTTGATGGTGTTGTTGTTGCGGATTAAGTCATCCTTTACTTCTGTCATCTTGATAAACCAGGATTCTCTTGCATAGTAAATCAGCGGTGTATCACATCTCCAGCAGAACGGATAATCATGTTCAAACTTCGGCGCATCAAATAACTTGCCTTCCTTGTCTAAATCCTTTAATACTTCCGGGTCTGCCTTCTTTACAAATAATCCGGCATATGGTGTTTCTTCTGTCAATTCACCCTTACCGTCTACGAACTGTACAAACGGAAGGTCATATTTTCTGCCGACCTTGGCATCGTCTTCACCGAATGCAGGGGCGATATGAACGATACCGGTACCGTCTGACATCGTAACATACGTATCACAGGTTACAAAATGTCCCTTCTTATGCTGCTTTTCGGCAACTTCAGCCGCACATGCATATAACGGTTCGTATTCCTTGTATTCTAAATCTTTACCTGTATATTTTTCAAGAACTTCGTAGTCAACACCTGCGCCGCTTCCAAGTTCTTTTCCTTCTTCAGCCTGAACGCCTGCACATGCAAAAAGCGGCTCGTATGCTTTGTATTCCAGGTCTGTTCCTTTGTAGGTTTCCAGAACTTCATATGCTTTCTCGCCTTCTTCTTTGGCAAGCTTGCCAAGGACTTTGTCAAGGAGTGCTTCTGCCATATAATAGGTATAACCGTCTGCCGCTTTTACCTTGACATAAGTTTCTTCCGGGTTGACGCAGAGTGCAACATTTGATGGAAGTGTCCATGGTGTTGTTGTCCATGCAAGAAAATATGCATCTTCGCCCTTTACCTTGAAACGTACAACTGCAGAACGTTCCTTGACATTCTTATAACCCTGTGCTACTTCGTGTGAAGACAGCGGTGTACCACAACGTGGGCAGTAAGGAACAATCTTAAATCCTTTGTAGAGGAGCTTTTTGTCCCAGATCTGTTTCAATGCCCACCACTCGGATTCGATGAAATTGTTGTCGTATGTTACATAAGGATGCTCCATATCTGCCCAGAATCCAACCGTGCTGGAGAAATCCTCCCACATTCCTTTGTATTTCCATACGCTCTCTTTACATTTGTCGATAAACGGCTCCAGTCCGTATCCTTCAATCTGATCTTTTCCGTCCAGACCAAGCAGCTTTTCTACTTCCAGCTCTACCGGCAGACCATGGGTATCCCATCCTGCTTTACGAGGAACCTTGTATCCCTTCATTGTGCGGTATCTCGGGATCATATCTTTGATAACACGTGTCAGAACGTGACCGATATGCGGTTTTCCGTTTGCTGTCGGAGGTCCGTC
>OGXY01001240.1_pt1 | contig 18795 bp, 16 predicted proteins | sample 1576411 | NCBI WGS metagenome assembly OGXY01 (sample SAMEA3541498, study PRJEB24748) | human gut metagenome | biome: human gut; feature: human-associated habitat; material: faeces | place: China | collected 2012 | reverse complement strand
AGTTTCGCGTGGTGCGTATCGACCCGACCTTGGGCCGATATGTGACCCGTCTGAATCAGTTTTACGAGCAGATACAGCGCGTGGGCAACAACTATAACCAGATCGTACGGGCCGTCAACACGCATTTTTCGCATACGGCGATTCCGCGACAAGTGCTTCTTCTGGAGCGCCGCACGCGCGAGCTGAAAGCCCTCTCCGAGCAGGTCATCGCGCTCAGCCGCGAACTTTACGAGCTATGGTCGCGCGAATGCGAATAATACCGGACCAATTATCATCTTCTTACCCATCGCGGCAAAATGACTATCTTTGTGAGGGTAAAGCGGTTTTTAATTCCCGATAAACGACCCGAACGATGACCGACCAACTGATTTTCGTACACGACAAGCGGCGCGACGCCTACGTTGACAAGACGTCGGAGATCGTCGGGCTGCGACCGGCCGGAGCGTATGTGTATGTCGATTACGGCGCGGCGCGGGTATTCCGCTATCGCAAAGAGCATGTAGTCTGTTATCCCCTGCTCGCCACACGCCGGCAGGTACGCATCTACAAGGACGGAACGTTGCAGGAGCCGTACGATACGCTGTTCGACTACGGGAAATATGTCCGGCTGGGCGCCGGAGAGGGCTTGCGTTCGCCGGCGATCGAGAAGTCGCGGATCGAAGCGGTCGATGCGCAGCCGCTCCCCGCAGACAAAGAGCGGCTACTTTCCTATTTCGCGGAGGTTCTCGCAGCCAAAGCCTCTCTGGAGTCGGAGACCGATACGGAAGCCGCAGAGGAGGTTCCCGAAGGGGAGAAGAAAAGTTCGATCGCCGCCCTGCTCGCCGAGACGATGCAGCGCATCGATCCGCAGGATCCCCGTACGGCGCTGTATGCCTATCTGAACGGGCGGACGGCGGCGTGCGATGTCGACAACGTGGCCCTCGTCTATCCCTTCGGCTGCAACGCCAGCCAGAAACTCGCCGTGCAGCGGGCGCTGGGCAATCGGGTGAGCGTGGTAGAGGGACCTCCCGGCACGGGAAAAACGCAGACGATTCTGAACATCGTCGCCAATCTGCTGATGCAGGGAAAAACCGTCGGTGTCGTGTCCAACAACAATGCGGCGGTGGACAACGTGCGCGACAAACTGTCGAAATACGAGTACGGGGCGTTGATGGCCGAACTGGGAAACCGGACCAGACGGCAGGCCTTTTTCGCGGACAAACAGCAGGATTTCATGCCCGACCCTACGTGGCGGTTGCCGGCGGAGGAAACGCTCCTATGCCCAATGCGAGTACCGTCATCTGCTGTGGGAACAACCGCTGGACGAAGCGCGGATGCGGCGGGTCGACCGCTGTTTCTTCCGTCCGATCGACAGCCGGCGTGCGCTGTCGTTCCGGCATCTCGTTACCGAGAGGTGGCAGGGCGGAAGGCCGTCGCTCGCTTTGCGGGCCGGACTGCTGTTCCGGTGCGGCGCGTGGCCCGGGAAGCGGCTGTTCGCGGATGCGGAGCTGCTGCCCGCCTATGCCGATCGCAAGTTCTACGAAACCTATATCGCCGAGCTCTCGGCCCGCATCGCCCGGCTCGGGGCACCGTCCGACGAGCAGCGTGCGAAGAGCCTGATCGAAGCATACGGGAAGGTGTCGGAAGCGCTGTTCCGCGATATGCTCTACCGCAAATACGAACGCCTGAACGAAGCGCGGCAAGAGGAGCGGCCCCCGTTCACGATGCAGAACTACCGGACGCATTTCCGCACCTTCGTCGAACGCTATCCGGTCGTGCTGAGTACGACCCATTCGCTGTGCGCTTCGATCGGCGCGGGGCACCTGCTCGACTATGTCATCATCGACGAGTCGTCGCAGGTCGATATCCTCACGGCGGCCGTCTGCTGCGCCTGTTGCCGGAATATCATCATCATCGGCGACAGCCGGCAGCTGCCGCATATCGTGGAGGAGCAGCTCAGGGCGAAGGCCGAGGAGCTGCGCGACAAACATCGGGTGCCCGACGCTTACGATTACGTGCGGCAGAACATCCTCTCCTCCTTCAAACGGGTCTTCGGGGAACGGCTGCCCGTCACGCTGCTGCGCGAACATTACCGCTGCCATCCGCTCATCATCGACTTCTGCAACCGGAAATATTACCGGAACGAGCTGCTCATCATGACCGAACCGAAGGGCGACTATCCCTTTACGGTCCTGACGACAACCGCCTCGAAAACCTACTCCCATAACGGCCGGATCTACAATCAGCGCCAGATCGACGCCACCTGCGACTGGATCGAGCGGCAGCATACGGAGTACGCCGCCATGCGGTTCGCCTCCGATGCGAAACGCGAATCGCCGGCCGAACGGATCGCCGAACGGCTCATCGGAGGAATTCTCGCCGAGGAGGATCGGTTTTCCGCCATCGGCGTCCACCGACACTACCGGCTGTACGATCTGGTCGGACGGAACGTCGAGCTGTCCGACGAGGAGCGCCTCTTCGTCCGCCGCCGCTCGCATCTCGACTTTCTGCTCTACAACCGGATGGACAACACGCCGATTCTGGGGATCGAGGTGGACGGCGTGCTCCACCACCGCTTCGACGAGGTGCAGGTCGCCCGCGACCGGCGCAAAAACGGTATTCTCGTCAAGATCGGCCTGCCGCTTCTGCGTCTCTCCACGGACGGCAGCAGCGAAAAGGAGCGGATCGTAGGCGCGCTCGAACAGGCCATGCAGCAGGGGTGAGTGCCGAGCAGCGACAAATCCGCAAGGCGATCCGAGACCGACAGGATACGGTTCGCAAACAGCGATGAGCAGAAAATTCACGGAACGAAGCCGCAAGGCCGAAGGAGGAATATCCAAGACATAACGATTCCCCGGCAGACCGGAGTTATCACGCTTTTCCGACGGCCAATCCGTCAGCTGTTTTCACTCCACATGTCGCACTGCTTCATGATCGTACTCAACGCATCTTCCTGTCCCTCGGGCGGATAATCATACTTCCTGAGCAGTCGTTTCACGATCCGACGCATACCGGCACGGGCGCTCTCCTTGAGGTTCCAGTCGATCGTCTTGTTGCAGCGCAGCGCATCGGTCAGTTCCCGTGTAATGGCAACCAACTGTTCGTTCGTATAGAAATCGCGTACGGCCTCGGGTTTGGTCAGCGCATCGTAAAATGCCAGCTCTTCGTCGTTCAGATCGAGCGCTTTGTCGGATTCTTTGCCGTGGGCGATCTCGTGGGCGATTTTCAGCAACTCCTGAATTACCTCCTCGTTGGTCAGCAACCCTTTGAGGTAATTGCTCATGGCACGGGACAGAATCTCGGAGAATTTTTCGGCCCGCACCGTATTGGTCCGTTGATAAATTCGCACCTATTCGGCAATCAGCTTGCGCAACAGTTCGACGGCGAAGTTTCTCTCCTTCATCCGGGAGATCTCTTCGAGAAATTTCGGATCGAACAGCGAAAACTCCTCCTCGACGTCGGAGAAGAGGTTGATTACACCGTCGCTCTTGATGCTCTGTTTGAGCAGCTCGTTGATCCGTGCGTTGATTTCGCGCAGCGACATTTTGCCCTTGCCTTCGATGCGCGTCAACAGCGTGCGCACAGCTTCGAAATAGGCCGCTTCGAGACGCTGCTCGTAGTTCAACAAACTCTGACAGAGCGACAACGCCTGCCGCAACAGCAGCGCCTCCTTGATAAACAGCTTCTTCGGCTCCTCGCGTTCGGGAGCTTGCAGAAAATCGACTCCTCCGCTGATCGCTTTGGCCCGTTCCAGATCGGATTTGCCGAAAAAGGCCGTATAGTCGAACCCGTGCAACAAATCGAAACATCATACAATCTCTATCTAATTGAAAATTAAACAGTTATTTCTGTTTAACTAATATCAGGTAACGATTTAGAAACGAGCGAATTACAATATTCTGTTTTCTTTTGCCTCTGTCAAAGAACGATTCTTTCAATGCAAATATACACTTTACTTGTGACAAAAGCAATCTTTTTCTACATTTAATCGACTTACAGTCAGCCTTAAAGAGGGTATCTGGTCTCATTCCATCTTCTTCCTCAAAAATAACATAGCAGTCTAAATTGGTTTATGTATGGGATAGGTCTTGTTCATTCGATCCGGTAGACTACTGTACATGAAAGTATAAAGGCGAGATACGACAAGGAGATGCCCTACTTTTGTGTAAGGGGAATCTCTCTTAGCTTATCGTAGACCATGTATAGCCAGGTGTTTTTTCGGGCACCCGAAATATTTCCAGCGCCCCAAAACTACTTGCTAAAACCTTTCCCTCCAAAGTTGGGGAAATAGATTGAAAATTGGTTATCAAATCGTATCGAAAATAGATACAATCCAGATTGCCTCAAAGAAATCCAAGGAAACAACATAAAACGATTCTTATGGACTAAACCGTCTTCATTTATCATTGACTACACACTATAGGAATAATTCTGTAACCCGTTAACTTAGAATGAGGAGACACAAGACTGTCATAGAAACATTTTCTATCGTGTTCCCATGTCCATATCGCTAAATCTCTAATTACAAGCTCCGACCATAATGCTTTGTATTAAATTTTAAAAATTAGAACAGATACTCTTTTATCCATTTGCAAAACAATGATATACCTTCCGAGAAGTTAGTTGCGGGAGGTAATGTATAATTTTTCCGAATTAGGTCTGTTGATGCACATGTGTATTTGACATCACCTTCAAGTGCTTTTGAAGAAATATAGTTAGCTTTTATGCCTAATTTATGTTCTATAGTATGGAGTAATGTAATTACCGAATGTGGATTTGATGAACCAACATTATAAATTGAATAATTTTTGTCAATATCTTGCTCCAACACTGCGGTTATTGCAGAGGTTACATCATCAATATATGTGAAATCACGAATCATTTTACCTTCATCGTATAAGGTGATTACCTTATTTTCAAGAATGGATTGTGCAAAAATCCATGGAGCCATATCAATCCGTCCAAATGGACCATATACTGAGAACAAGCGTAATCCGATTGTCTTGATACCAAATGCGGAGGAATATACATATGCTAGTAATTCGTTAGATTTCTTAGTCATTGAATAAACACTCTGTGGATGATTTGTATCCATATCTTCAGTTAATGGTATGATTGCCCCATTTGTAATCACATCCCCATAAACACTACTTGAACTTGCATAAATAAATTTACCTATTCTAGCACAATGACAAAGATCAATAACATTCGCAAAGGCGTGAATATTATTTTGCATATATGGCTCAGGTGTTTTCATTGATTGTCGTACACCAGGAGAAGCAGCTAAGTGAATTACAACATCGGCTTGTGAAAACACATCTATTAAGTTATTATTCATTAGCGAGAGATCTACATTCACAAACTTGAATGCCTTGTACTCCTGAAGAATTTCAAGCCTACGTTGTTTTAAGCGTAGGTTTTCTCCAGACCCAAACATTGCATCTATTCCGATAATTGAATATCTTTTATTAAGTAGTTTATCAGCTAAAGAATAACCGATGAACCCTGCTACTCCAGTAATAATAATAATGTTATTCATATTTAGCATTAAATATTCTTACCAATTAAACATAGCAACTCTTGAGAAAAGTTGTTGATTCTTCCTGCTGCTGGCATTAATGTCATTTCGCTGAAATACACACGTCCATGATATTCATATAAGTCCACACGACAAAATGAAATCTCAGACGAGAGTCTTTCTACCACCTCCAACATCTTCATTAAAGAAGTTGGTTGCGGTATCTTCATCCGTCCTTCATTTTTAAGAATATATCCGGGACATTGAATCCAACCATTGGTCTCATATATTTGAGATTTCTGCTCATCATAACATTCAGTGTCATAAATGACTTGACAAAATTTGACCTTCCCATGAACTGAGAAAAATTTATAAGAAACAAGTCCTGATGAGAACTGCTTGTCATTCTCAAGCAACTCTTCAGCAAAAACAAAGGGCTTGATGCCCAGATAATGCGGCTCTGCAGTTTCAATGCCGAAAGGTAGCGATAGTTTTCGGCGATAAAAGTCTTCAATGAATGACTTATCTACAGAAAACTTATCATACACAAGAATAGTAGAACCGTTATCGTGATTGCACTTTAAGACAAATGAATTTGGTAGTGATGAAAAATCAATAACCACAACATTATCCCAATATTTATAAACGGTCAGCAGTATATCTGCACATCCTTTAGATTTTACAAATTTTCTTACAGCCAATTTATCCGCAAGAGTTGTCCATATATCAACTGGATTAAAGAATGCAAGATTAAAAAGCTTTCGATTTAGAGAATTAATAGGCTCATTTTCTATAGAATAACCAAATTTTTCTTTAAATAGTATTTTTGCTAATGACATAGGATTGAACTTTCCAATAATGATATTTCTATAATGATTGTATAGTTCCTTAAATGTAGTTATTTGTGGCTGAAATATCCCATCTTGCATCTTAACAATCACATAGGCTGAACGCGCATCTTCATAGTCCCTGGACAGATTAAAATTGGCATCAATATTTGTTGACAGCAATAAATTAGAAGGTATTGTTCTATGCCAATTTTCCAAATACCATTGCATCTCGTCGATGTCTAATCCTCGTTCTTTAATCTTGTACAAAAATTCTCTTCGTGCGAGATTATTAACAGGCATATTTTTTTTAGAACAGAAATGGAGAATTTTGGCATTAGCTAAATATAATGCACCAAATCGAATTTGACAATTCCATATGCCATTCATTTCACAAATGATTCCGCCCAACTCCTCATTGGTTTTAGCCAGCGGTGGTTCGTCAAGTTTAACTCCTGATTTCAAAGATTCCAGATAATTATTATACCAATGAGCATAGAAATCATGAGAAGATTCATCATCCTTTGAATACATGACACCTCCACTATAATATGAAAGGACTTCATCAAAATTATAGTTGAGATGTTGATTCTGTTTCTTAAAATATGAACGCATTGGATGGGACTTAAGCGGTTGATGCCCATCCAAAACAGCTCCTATCGAAAAAGTAAAATTATCAATTTCTGATAAGTCATTTACAATTATCGTATCACAATCTATGTATAGGAAATCTCCTTCAACATATTTTCGGAGATTCACTTTCATTAATCTAGATCTTTCGACCTTATTTACTGGCCTTTCAAATTGTATGGATTTCAATTCATTGATTAGCAACTTAATATCTTGTCGATTACCATTTAGTGAACTTTCAGTCGTGTCGTCACAAACAAGAACGACATATGCTTCTGGATTATATTTCCTAAGGAATTTTAGTGAAATAAGACATTGCTCAAGAAAATAATCTTCTTGAGAACTTGCGAGAACATATACAATTTTAGTTTTCATTTGCGTTGATGATTATATAATTCTCTTATACTGCTGTCATTAAGAAGCCAATCATGTTCCTTGTTACCGAAGAATTGTTCTATTACATTCATTTTAAGATCACTTATGGCCTCTATGAAAGCATCAATTTCTGTTTCTGTCAATTTGCTTAAGTAATTCTTGTACTTTCTCAATACTTTAAGATAGTATGACGAAAGATGATTTTTAATGTTTGGAGATGCATGCTTTTCTAATAGAAATTGAAGGGATTGAGTGCAAAAGCGAATAGTATCAGCGTATTTCTTTCCGCTCTGAACGCCCCTCATGTCCGAATTGGGGGTCTGAATATAGATGTATCCGATAACCGGGTGATAAATAACTGTATCAGCAAGATAAAATGCTTTTAAAGTGTGGACTACATCCTCCCAGAAAACACCTTCCTCATAAAAGAGATTATTGCATAACAGATATTCTCGGCGAAACCATTTGGACCATGATGCTCTGATTCTGTTTGAATAGGCATTCATTGCTTCAAATTCCAAATAGTCAATTCCTGACATAGGCCCAATTGGCTTTTCCCAATAAGGTTCAATGACGATGTTATTGGATTGGTCTTTCGATGCCGCATGGAACTGAAATATATCAGGGGTAGAACTAAGTTCTGATGAATGTAGATATTTTAGGATTCCATCGCCAATAGAATCATCGATATCAACAAACCACACATAATCTCCATTAGCAACACGCAATCCAGTATTACGGGCTGCCCCTTGTTTCCTATTAGTGTGATGACATATCACTTTGCCATTACTTAGATTAAGATGATTGAAATATTCTAAAGTTCGTTCTATTGTATTATCAGATGAGCAATCATCTACAATGATTATCTCATATTCTGATTGAGATATTCCTGACCTGATAGCTTCATTATTTATGGACAATAAACACCTCTCAACATATTGAGCAGCATTGTATGCCGGGATTATTATGCTAAGTCTAATCATATTGGTATATTATTTGTCAAATAATTCTTTAAACGGCAACAGATTTCCGTCATCTTTCTTTCTACTCAAAGATATAGAATCATCAAGAATCGCAAATACTACTTTTTTATATTTATTAAAAAACTCTTCTTCTAAAAAGACCTCTTTGAATAATCTAGCAATATCTCGTGGTGGGTTATGAAATATGCCACAACCCCATGCCCCGAGAACTAAAGCGTCATGAGAATTTATCAATCCAAGGCGTAGGATTGTCCGGATTTTATCCTTCGCTATAATGATATCTCTTTTATTGAGCATTCCGTCATTTAAAATTGGTTCTCTGATTGCCGGAACAGAAATAAAAGACATATTAAACGGATTTTGAAGCAGTTCATATCCTTTATTTTCGGCTTCCCTGAAAATAACAGCATCTCTTACGTATATGCCGTCAAAATTGCCATTTAGCGGATATTGAGGATGTTTAGACTGCAAGTTACACTCTAAGGCATGGGGCGAATAAGGATAAAGATACACATAAAGATTACTGCGTCTAAAAAGGCTTTCCTCTTGACCATAGCATCCTCCAATTACCCCACCTCCAGGACCGTCCTCACATGCCATATTTAAAACAGCTGGATGATAGCCCTCTTCTTGAAGCATCTTACCTGCATCTATACAATCCATATTCAAAACTCCGAATATGGTTTCTGCTTCAATTCTTCTAATATGATTAACAGTTATCGGTTGCTTATATATTTTATCATATGATTGAAAAATCGGCATATTTACCAATCCTTGATGAGTAACATAATTGCCTTTATTGAGAATAAACTTATTCGCCGCAAAAACTATGGCCCTTAGTTTTCTCATAGATCTTTTACGAGAATCGCCATCAGTCATATTTTTAACATCCTCCATTAACCGAGACCATTTCTCTGCATTCCAAGAGTTTGTAATAGAAAATTCAGATATAAAATTGTCTATCATATCGATAATGTTATTGTTATCTAATATTAAACATTGCAAATATGTCGTCAGTTGTTGCATCTTCAATTTTGAAACACCCAAGTTGAGACGGATCTATATAAATATAGCCTATACAAGAAAGTTTGCTATATTCATCACAAAATTCCGGGAACTTATTTCGCACCAACGTTTCGGTATTCGCATCAATCTCTTCTCTATGAGAAATAATCTCACATTGTATTAGCCCCGCATTATCCCTTTTATTGGAGTTGCTTGTAAATAATCTAGTACCTCTTGGAATGCTTATAATAATAGAATCTGTACATGCAGACACAAAAGCATATGTTATAGAAGCCTGCACTTCAATACTGCTTTTTGCTGTTAGCACAATAAAGGGAGCATGCAACTGAAATAGAGGTTGTGACAACTCGTTCATAATGTTGTGGTTATTTAGTCGGCATTGATGATGTATTGTTAAGAAGAATCTCCATTGCTATTGCATTCCCTGGAATAAAACTTCCAATTTTATCACTTTCTTTAGGTATGTTAAGCCGTTTTATTAGTCGTACGAGTTCATCTTTTGTCCAATTGGACTCAGCCATAAGGCAACAATCATCATGAAGCAAGTTTACATTTTGTCTCTGTTCTACTACTCTGTACCTATCGCCAGTCACAAACGTAATTGCAGGAATATCAAGATATTTAATCTCGCTCAATGTATTTCTCCCAGAACGGGTAATAATGAGTGAGGCATGCGCATAATAGTACTGAGGGCTAATGATATCCTTATATAGGAATACATTGTCCGTGATACTCATTCTGTACAGAGCATCATATATATTTGCACTTGAACAAACGATATGCATTCGATATTCTGATAACTCCTCGGCAACTTTGATACATAATTCCCCAATACGTATTGAAGATTCGGTAAATTGACAACTCACATTAACGGTCCCGCCTCCTAAAATGCAATAAATATCTTTGGACGGGATATTTTTGAGTTTAAGAATCTCCCTGCGCAGAATCGTGTTAAGTGAATAGAACTGTTTATAATCGTAAAACAATGGCTTTCTGATTTTCCGAAGCCCATGAACGATGGCAACATCTGCCATAGAATATAATGAATTAAAGTAGTCCATCGCTTCTTTGTCATTATATGAATTGTCGACATCAGAAGGATTTAATAACACTACAATTTTCATTCTCGGGAAAGACAATTTAATGGAATGAACTATCAAGGGCTCACCATCTATCAATATTAAATCCGGGGTATATTCTTTAATTGTGGTATGAATGTATGCTCCCATCTTATTTGTCGGGACTAAGCCAATCGAACAATAGTCCATGGGGGTGGCTTCGTGCAAATCTGCATAGCCCTTGGACTTAAGATATTCATTACCTTGAAGATAACTAATCATACGAATATTAGCTCCGTATTGATCTCGAAGTTCCTCCAATAAGGAGACTCCTGCTACAACTCTCCCAAGTCCGGGAAAACCGCGAAATATTCCAAGAATCCTCATAAACCGTTTATTATTTGATTAATCTCCGAGATGTAATATCTATGAATTTTATGCGCATCTGTGTTCAAAAACACTCCGCCTTGCGTTAAAAGGAACGCATAATCGTAGTATTTTTTCACCTGTGTCTCAATGTAGGGGCTTATATCTCCATAAGGGTAAGCATAAGATATTACCGGACCGAAAAGCTCTTCAAGAATCTTTTTGGATTCTTTTAACTGCCATTCTATATCGGCATCATCCAAACGTAACAGAGACTCGTGAGTTACTCCATGCGAACCGATTTCCCAACCGGCACAAATTAATTCCTTAAGTTCTTCTACATTCAGATGCATTCGTCGAGACTTATCCTTAAAATTCCAATCATTGGATTTTCCCAAATAATCTGTACATACATAGACCGAAGCGGTAAAACCGTATTTGTTTAGAATAGGTAAAGCATTATCAAGTAACCCTGTATAACCATCATCAAAAGTGCAGACAATCCACCTTTCTCTTTCATCTATCGATTTCTGTACATAAGACTTCATAGAGCATAAACCAAGTCCCTTCTGATGGACTCGATCTACAAAAGATTCAAAGACTTCTACTGGCGTTGTGATATTATCATGCTTATCACCACTTACATCGTGCAATGTAAGAGATAAAACCGCGCTAGGTTTATACTCAAAATTCGTTTTGGGGGTATCGCATTCAAGAAATTGTTTCCATCGAGAAGCAATCTTGGAGGGTGTTATTCCTGAGAAGAACATTGAATAGAAATTTCCATATCTAAAATCCCTATCTTTAAGACTAACTAGTATCGAAAGTTCATCTGCCATACTATGTGGATTCAGAGAACTAAATACAATTTGAGGAAAATGTTCTTGCGCAGCTTCTGCTACATAACCGGTATTGGATATCATAATAGGCAACCCCATAGACATTGCATCAACTACAGAGTTACCCATTCCTTCGCAAACAGAAGTTTGAACGTACATGTCCCAAGTCATTTGTCTATTTCTAAATTCATCTCGGCTCAACCTACCTAAAAAGTTCACATCACTTGAAATGCACAATTCATCCATCTTTGCTTTATACAGTTCCTTTACATCATTGTCTATGTGGCCAACGAGTTCAAGCGAAAGATGTAAATCTTTCATTGTTCTATTTACAACAGCGACCATTTCCAAAAGATGTGAGATTCCTTTCTTTTCATTGAGATGTGTCGCGCCAGTTCCTAATGTAATATGCCTACTGGATATAGACTTGATTTGCTCGGATTTCCTACTAGCAGAATTGGGAATAACATGAATATCAAGTTTGTTCGATGAAAACAATTGAACATTATCTGCAATTTCCTTAGATAGAGCGAAAATTTCAGAGGCGCAATCAACCACGAATTTATTATAATAAGATTCAATAGGATTCCATTTGCTGATATTAGCATCTGAACCTCGGAACATTAGCCATAATTTAAGTCTCGATTTGGACGCCAAAAGAGCGGCATAGTAGGCGTTAAAACCACCTCCAAACGATACAATAAGCCCACCAGAGGCAAGTGATTTAATATTCTCTTTGAGCTTTTCCTCCATTGCTAGTTCATATCCAAGAGATGGCTTATATCCTCCGGATATAATAGATTCTGATGGAACAGAACTAGAAATAATTGTGATATCATGTCCTACTTGTTCCAGCATATTCACAAAAGCATGACAACTGTAAGCTAAGCCGCCACCTTCAATACTATATTCGTTTGTAACTATATAAATGTTCATCTTTTCTCAATTACATATAGGCGCTTAGTCCTCTTGTTTTTTGGATATTTATATGTTAGATAAGACGATATTTTTGACATCGGAAACATTGATTCAACATCTTGTGGATTTAGTCTAATACATACAGGGAAATCCAAATCTTCGCAAGTATAAGAAGCATCTATTACTTCGAGTATAACCAACTTTGGTTTTCCCGCTTTGTTATAGAAAGAAACAAGTCTTGAAAGATATTCTTCTTTAGTTGTGCAACCATCTGCATAAGCACAATTCACCATGATAAGAATATCTGCACATTCATCCTTGAGATCTACCTTTGCGAAATCTTGCTTTTCTATGATTGATATTCTGTGAAATAAGTCGGAAATCTTAGCTTCAGCTATATTAGCAGCCTCAATGTTTCGTTCATATGCAGAGATGAAATTAAACCCTAAATAACAAGCTATAGCTGTAACATCTCCTTGTCCAGCACCAATTTCGATTATACGTTTTTCTCTATCTATAAATTGCAACACTTTGTATGTAATCTCCCAATACGAGGGGAAAGTAGGCTGTAAAAATTGCTTGCTCCAGGATGTCCTCATATCCGTAGGAATATTGGCATTATAAGTGGTTAGCATGTCGTGAAGCCGTTCCATAATTGTGCTAATTGATTAAGTATGTATTCGTCGCCTTTAGAAAGATCTAATCGTATTTCAGGCTCTTTAAGTATGCAGGGCTGTGCATACATACCTGGAAGTATTCTTAATTCACCAAATGCACGACAGGTTTCGATATCGTTACTGAAACAGGGCGAATCGATATAAAGAACGCGAGTCCTATGCCCATTTTTTTCGACATTCCAGGCTGTAGCTCCAGTTCCTTTATCGCAAATGGTTGTAGCGTATCTATTAAGAATGGGGTATATTTGATCCTTAAACTTATCGCTACCTTCCAAGCCTATTTGAGGAAGGAGTTTTAAAGGTAACTCGTTTTGAATCGCGAATTCAATCATTTCTATTATCGCTTCAATCTTCCGTGATTGGATAACAGTGTTAAGTCCAATCTTTATTCCAGCCTCCTTTACAGCCTTAATGTTAGACTTGATTTTGCTAAGAAAACCATTTCCTGTACTTTTAATGAATGCAGATTCATTTATGTATGGGAATTGGATATTGAATTTCAATCTTGTATTAGCAAGCTTTTCAATCATATTGGTAGTAATCAATGAAAGATTTGTTGCACAGCTAATATCTCCTGTCAACTTATTGTTGGCATATAAAATCATATCCACAATTTCCGGATTGAGTAATGGTTCTCCTCCACTAAAGTTAATCTCGCTGATGTGCAGATTGGCTATAATATCGACGAAACTCCGGAAGTCATCAAATGTCATTTGTTCTTGAACAATGGACTTATCCTGTCCCTCGTTATGACAAAAAGGACAATGATAATTACAACGATTTGTAACTAATATGCGAAATTTATTCCAACCAATATTCATCCCAATATAATTTTAGCTCCGTAATATTTTTCGAGTTCACTCATAGGCTCACCAAGTAAATCAAGACCGTCAGCATTGTACATTTCATTCGGTAGAAACATATAATCATTTCTATCTGGATTGAATTGCTCTCTAATATCTTTGTGGTTCAAGAGCCCAGCCACAGACACTGATCCTCCATATAGATGATTCAGTATAAGGTTGGTCTTTACGTTGTGCATACCCTTAAATGCTTCTGTAAAGTAATCATATCCAGATAAGGGACAGATAAGATTCACCATCGCATCTGAAGGGAGACTGTTTATGATTTCTTTTTGTCTCGCTATGCGTTTGTCAGCATCAATGAAGTATTCATTGTTACCACCGCGAAAAACGTCCTTTAATATGGGGACAGTGTAAATAACGCCTGGATAATTTTCTTTTATCCAAGTTATACATTCTTCATAATGCTCTATGCATTGTGTTGACAATTCTTTCAGTTGACGTTGACTTGTTTTAGTGTGTTCCATCCTTCGAACAAGAATTTGTCTGACCTTTTTATCAACGCCAAGTCCATAAAGCAATTCGAGATCTTTCTGGATATCATAAATAGAACCGGTGAACATAAGTGTACACTTATTTAACGGTGCATACTTCAACAAAGTCATTGTTCTTTCACGTTCAGATCTTGGTATGATAGCCTCCCTCTTACCTTGCATAGTGATGAGTGATAAATCTATACCAAAATTCGGAATAGAATTAAGGAAATCCAATTTGTCTTCTCTGATATATGCACCGGTAGTAACGGTTGTTATCTTTTTTGTCGGGAAATATTCCGATGCAATTTTGATAAAATCATATATCTGAGGATGAAGAAATGGGTCTGTATGAGGTGCGACCAATACACCAGCACCCAGCCTTACGTAGTTAACATTCGGGTTGATAAAAGCAAAGCCTTTTATAAGGTCTTCCTTATCAATCATTGGAATCTTTGGATAGTGTCCCAAATAGGAATCTGTGTGCACTTTACAAAATACACACCCTATACCACAGTACTGGCTTAAGATCGGAATATTGCCGAATGTAGCAATCTCCATTCTGAATGCATCGAATTGTTCTTGATTAAGTACCATCTTACACTTTATTAATCCAACTTGTGTCGGGTTCTACATACTTTACCTTGTTTGAAAAGATTAGCTCCTTCCATTTAGTTCCACAATAGTTCCATGTTTGAAATTCTGGATGCTCATTCGCATACATTTTATAATTTTCTATAGCATATGTACATAGAGAACACACGTCATTCTTAAAATTTTCTCTTATAAACATTGAAACATCTTTTGGAAATTCATGCAAAAAATATTTATGATTTGATTGTTTCGCCATTATACAAGGGAAACAAGGAGCTGTATATGAAAAACCATAGACGGTATAATGAATACCACAAATATTGATTCTATCGCAGATTTTATAGTCTGCGCCAATGTCTTCCGGAGATAATGTTATATTTCTGTGCTTTATATTCTTGATTGAATATATTTCGTTCTTAGTCAATGGCCTACCTTTGTCTTCTATCATTTGACCTACAATTTGTGGCGCAAATACAATGTATGGAGAACAATAAGCAGGAATAGGCAATGTACCGTTGGTCACAATATTGATATTAGAAATATAGCCTTCGTCTTTCAGTAATTCAAAAGCTTGAACCGCCGGCTCTAATATCTTTGACAATAATGGCTCGCCTCCAAGTATTCGGATGGTTTCTATACTTCCTTTACGAATCGATTTAATCTCACGACACAGATAGTCTATATGCCGCATATCCATATCCAAAGAATTCCTAACTATTGCATACTGATTCTCAGCATTACAAAGACGATTACAATGTCGACAAATAAGATTGCAACGATGTGTAATATCCACTTCTATGATTAACTTTTCCATCATCGTAGTGCTGGTGCGATATATTCATTATACTTCTGTAATCCCTCAATTGAAAGTGGACAAGATAGTACTTTAACTAAATTGGGGCAATGTTTGCAAGGTAAATCAATAGAGGTATCTCTCCCTTCAAAAAGAAGTTCAACTAATGCCTTGAACCCCTCGCTTTCTGTCCATTGAGTCAAAGACCCATCTTTGACGTTTCCAAGACTTCTCCACTTATTAACACTACATCCAAGGATATCCCCATTCCAATTAATTTGTGGACTTGAGAAGCAATGATAGCATGGAGCTTTATATTCGTGATTATGCTTCAGACGATATTCATCACGGTCTGCTACTCCAAGACCACTTTCTCGTCTTACAAATTCCTTGTCTTTTACAGGTGAGAATTGGGAATAATTAAGTTTGGGATTAAAAGCCATGTTGTACTTCAAGCACAACTCTTTAACCTTTGGTAAATCCTGTTCGTTATGGCCGAATATCACGAATTGCCATGATAACTTAGGGTACTCTGAGTTATATCGTTCTTTATAATTGTTCAGTCGCTCGATATTTTGAAGTACATTACAGAGATTACCACCCACGCGATAAATTGAATATGTCTCTTGTGTTGCTCCATCAATAGAAATATTTAGATACTCAACTCTATATTTGACCAGTGCTTCCAATGCTTCTTCCGAAACATTGTTGAAATTAGTACCGTTTCCGCAATATAAAGTAACTCCTTTTCTGAAAGCATACTCTAAAATTTTGACAATATCCTTGTTCAGAAATATTTCTCCCCAATTGGACATTTCTATTCTTTTAATCTCCGGATTAGTGTCAATAAAATTTGAAAAATCCTCAAAAGAAAGTTGACCTTTTCCCACAATCCCTGCATGAGTGATTCCTTTGGACGTTGAACACTCAACACAATGTAATTGACAGATTGTGGATAAATCTATCGACGCTTCTGTTATCTTAGGTAATTTAATCATTTTGTCTAAAATATTGAATTGTTTTACATAAACCGTCTTTCAGACTAACTGTGGGTTTCCAACTTATGACTCTTTCCGCTTTAAGTATTGAAGGCTTGCGCTTCCTGGGATCGTCTTCTAATCCGCTTAAATGTACAACAGGAACGTCACTATGTGTCAATGTTTTAATTATTCCTGCCAATTCATTAATGGTGTGCTCTTCATACGGATTCCCAATATTGATAGGAGTATCGAAACGGACGTCAGATTTAATCAACTGCTTTACAGCTTTTATTAAATCATCAATGAACATAAAGCTTCTAGTCTGATCACCACTCCCATATATCTCTATGGATTCTGACTTAAGAGCCTTATTAATAAACTCCGGTATAGCCCGACCATCAGCAGAATTCATCTTCGGACCATAAGTGTTGAATATACGTATAATCCGAACATCCATCTTGTGTGTGCGAATATAGTCCATACAAAGAGTCTCAGCGGCTCTTTTACCTTCATCATAACATGCTCTAGGGCCGGTACAACTTACGTTACCATTGTAGGTCTCTTCTAAGATGTCTACATTAGGATCTCCATAAATTTCACTTGTAGATGCTTGAATTAACATGGCATTTTGAGTAAGAGCATAATCCAAGAGATTTTTGGTTCCCAAAACGGATGTCATTAAGGTGTCTACTGGCTGTTTATAGTAAGCCTTTGGAGAGGCAATGCAAGCAAGATTAATGATGACATCAATTGCGATAGATATAATTCCTCCTAAATCACAGGTTCTAACATCTTCATTAACAAACGTATATGTACCGTACTCTAAGTCTCTAATATTTGCAAGGCTCCCAGTACTCAGGTTATCAAGGATTACAACTTTGTGTCCATCTTTAATTAATGATGCACAAAGATTAGAACCGATAAAACCGGCTCCGCCAGCGACTAATATGTTCATACAGTGTTGCATTTTATATTAAATCTTTTAATTCAAGAGTACTTATGGTTCCTCTAATATTAAATTTGTCAAATATCGAATGATTGACAAGCTTAATTACAATGTCGTATCTCTGGATAAGTTCCGATTGATCTTTAATAAACAGGGATTCTATTTCCGGTGAAAGAAGAGATGTATCAATTATCGGGTCAAAGGCCATTATCGTAACCCCTTGGTCATGTAGTCTTTTAATTATTTCAATCGACTTTGAATTCCGGATATCGCTTATATTGGCTTTGTATGACGCTCCGAGTATAAGAATGGAACAATCTTTGTCGCCAATTAAATCGGAGATCTTTTTTATCACGATAAAAGTCTCATTCTCATTGATGCATCTTGCTGTTGACACCAACGGCAAATCTAATGATTTGGATTTAGCCCTTTCTATTAAATAATATGGGTCAATACCAATACAATGCCCACCAACTAAGCCGGGGTAAATAGATGCGAAATTCCATTTTGTTGAAGCACATCGAGTGACCTCGAATGAATCAATTCTCTCTTTTCCACAATAAATGGAAAATTCATTGGCCAAGGCAATGAGGGTATCGCGTTGAACATTTTCATACATCTTAGCCGCCTCAGCCACTTTAATGCTTGAAGCTCGACAGAGCGGAGCCGATATAATCGACGAATAGAGTTTTTCAATCTTATTCAATACTTCTGAGTATGTATCGGAAACTACCAAACAGGCTTCACCCGCTACTTATGAGATACAGCAAGATGGTAGCCAGTATTTTATTGCCATTGCGTCTAAACGGCTCTATATAGATTATGATTCGGCAAAAGATATACTTAGTATTTCATCGTTGGGTGACTATCTGCGCAACTAATCAGCCATCTAGCCATCTTGAAATCAATATTTCAATAAAACAATCTTTCAATCATGGAACTAATAAATA
>OGXY01001208.1_pt1 | contig 19140 bp, 10 predicted proteins | sample 1576411 | NCBI WGS metagenome assembly OGXY01 (sample SAMEA3541498, study PRJEB24748) | human gut metagenome | biome: human gut; feature: human-associated habitat; material: faeces | place: China | collected 2012 | reverse complement strand
AGAAGCCCTGCAATGCCCCCTCGACTTCGGCTCAATCACATCACAAAAGCATATCCGGGCATCGTCGCCAACGACGACATCTGCCTGGAAGTGTGTCCCGGGGAAGTGCTTGCTATTCTTGGCGAAAACGGCGCTGTTCCTGATGGAGTATTTCTGCAACGCCCGGCGCCTGGCGGTGACGGAGACGCCCCTGTACCGCTATCTCCAGAATCCGGCCTCCGCCACCCACAAGTATATGAAGGACTTCCAGCAGGTCTTCGGCCGCTTCATGGAGCGGAAGGAGGACTTGGCCGCCCGGTATGGCCTGACGCCCGGCCGCCCCCAGTGGCGGGAGAACTCCAACTGGGCCGGGCTGTTGATCGCCATCGGCAACGAGTACGCCCCGGGCAATCCCAAGACCCTCCGGCAGCGGCAGGAGACCATCCAGGCCTTGTGCGCGCGGCCGGATATGGCCCACGCCATCCGGACGCTGTCGCCCGCCGGCATGAGCCGCAACAAGCAGCTGGCAGCAAAGCTGGTGCGGGGGGGCCGCTTCTGGCTGCTCTCCCAGCTGTACCGGATCAAAAACCGCATCTGAAGAAACGAGGTTTCCCTGCATGAGCATTCTCCGCGAAAGCTATCTGTATCACCTATGGGCGGTGCTGTGCACCGTCTACTATGACAGCGCCGTCCACCGCTGCCTGGTGCGCATGGGCGCCTGGTGCAACCGCCAGATCGACGAGAGCCGTGTTCTCCGGGTCTTGTGCCGGGAGGGCGTTGCGGCCCGGGCCTGGGAGGAGAGCATCCTCTGCCGGCTGCTGACGGGCCTCATCAACCTGCCTGCCTGGCTGCTCCACAAGCTGTACCTTGCCTTGCGGGCTACGTTTGATGACAGCGTTTTCTCCCGTCTGGCCTTTGAGATGGGACATGAGACCGCCGTCGCCCAATCCTGGCTCATCATGCTATTGTGGGTGATTCCCTTCTCGCATTGGAACAACGCATATAGTATGCTGGGCTTTGCCGCCCTGCTGGTGCTGTTCTATGCCGGGGCCATGTCCCGGCGGGACTTCCGGCTGGACGTGAGGCACATCGGGTTCTATCCGGTGGTGCTGTTCGGAGCCATGTTCCTGGCGGTGCTGTTCTCCTATGAGCCCTCCGCCTCCTTCCGCTTCCTGCTCTACCATATCTCCGCAGCGCTGTGCGTGCTGGTGACGGTCAGCGCTGTCCGGGGCACAGAGGATTTGAAGCGGCTGGCCGCCGGCGGTGGGGTCTGTGTGCTGGTGTCCTCGCTGTACGGTGTGTACCAACGGATCCAGGGCGTGGAGGTCAACGAGTCCTATGTGGACCTGGAGGTCAACGCCGGTATGCCCGGCCGGGTGGAGTCCTATTTCGACAACCCCAACACCTTTGCAGAGGTGCTGATCCTCCTGCTGCCCCTGGTACTGGCGCTGATCCTCTGCTCCAAGCGGGGCATCTCCCGCGTGACGGCCTGCGGCGTGTTTGCCGTGGGTGTGCTGGCTCTGGGCATGACCTACTCCCGGGCCAGCTGGGTTGGCATGGCCTGTGCCATGGTGGTGCTGGTGTTTTTGTGGAAGCCCAAGCTGATCCCCGCCTTCGCGGTGCTGTGCGTGGTGATGGTCCCTTTCCTGCCGGACACCATCTGGCACCGGGTCCTGACGATCTTCAATCCGGCGGATACCTCCACTGCCAGCCGCATCCCCTTGTATCAGGCGGCACTGGAGGTCATCCGGACGTCTCCCGTCTCCGGCGCGGGTCTGGGCACCGCCGCCGTGCAGGACTACATCAGCGACTTCAACCTCTACCACGCAGAAGCGCCCTTCGTTCACGCCCACAACTTCTACCTGCAGGTATGGATCGAGGCGGGACTGCTGGGGTTTCTGGGCTTTGTGGGCTCCATGCTGTGGAACATCAAAAAGGCGGCCCGCACGGTCCGGCACTGCGCCCCCTCTGCCGCCCGCACCATCACCTGTGCCGGAGCGGCGGCTCTGTGCGGCGCCATGGTGTGCGGTCTGGCGGATTACCTGTGGAACTATCCCCGGGTGATGTGCATTTTCTGGTTCGTGTTCGCGCTGACCATCGCGGGGATCAAGGTCTGCCGCCGGGAGACGGAGGCGGCCTGATGGAGGAGAGAAACTGCCCGATGGAAGATCCATTCGCATTTTTGACCCTGGACTTTCTGAAGAAGTCGGAGATTTTCCCCGGCTCCCTCGGCACCTTCCGCTACCGCTTCCAGCGGATGGGAAAGGTGAACGATGGCACCGTCCAGGCCTGGGTCTATGAGAACATCTGCTTTGAAAAGGCCCAGCACATTGAGACGGAGACCTTCCCCTGGACAGAGGAGGGCATGGCATCCCTGCGCTCCTGGCTGAACGAGCGCCTGCGGGAACGGGGAAGCGAGCTCTACCGGGTCTGGGGAGGCCGATAAAAAACAACAGCATACTGTAAGGCAGCCCGCGGAGGGATTCTCCGCGGGCTGCCTTTTTGCGCAATTCGGAACTTTTTTGGAAAGCATCTCCATAGGCGGAACATATCCGACGCCATTTTGGGTATGCTTACAAAAAATACCCGCGTCTGTGCGGGCGGATTTGGGAGGAGTCAAGATGGAAGAAATCACGCTCACAGGACAGTCTATCTCCGCGTTCCGGGAATTTCTGGTGGAAAACGAGAAAGCCCGTGCCACAGTGGAAAAATACGTGCAGGAGGCGGAACAGCTGCGACTGGCTCTGTGCGGCGCCCCGGTGACCAAGGCGGGTGTTCTGGCATACCGGGAGCGCCTGCAGCAGCAGTACAGGGCTCTGACGGTCAACAACAAGCTCTCTGCTGTGAACGCGTATCTGCGGTTCTGTGGAGCGGAGCACTGCGAGGTGAAGTTGCTGAAGGTTCAGCGGCGGGCGTTTCGGGAGGAGCAGCGGGACCTGACGGAGTCGGAGTACCGCCGGTTGCTCTCCATTGCCAAGGGGCGCAAGAACCAGCGGCTGTACCACGTGATGCTGACGATCTGCGCCACCGGTATCCGGGTGAGCGAACTGCGCTTCATCACGACGGAGGCCCTGCGTGCTGGCCGGACAGAGATCCGGCTGAAGGGAAAGTGCCGGACCGTCCTGCTGCCGCAGGAACTGGCGGAACGCCTGCGGCGGTATGCCAGGGCGCAGGATATCCAGGAGGGGCCCCTGTTCCGCACCCGCACCGGGCGGCCCCTGGACCGCAGCAACATCTGGCATGAAATGAAAACCCTCTGCCGGGAGGCCGGCGTGATGCCGGAAAAGGTATTCCCGCACAATCTGCGGCACCTGTTCGCCAAGTGCTTTTATGAACAGGAGAAGGATCTGGCGCATCTGGCGGACCTTCTGGGCCATTCCTCCATTGAGACAACCCGGATTTATGTGGCAGTGAGCGCCAGGGCCCATGAACAGATTCTGGAAAAAATGCGGCTGATCGTTTAACAACAAAACAATGATTCTGTTGTAAATCGACAAAGCTCTCTCCACTACATACATTGGAATATAGTTAGTATAAAACAAAAAAACTACAAAAGCAACGTCCTTTTTTGCGGTTTGGATTTTTTGAGGATTCCAATTTTGCGGCCCAAAAGGGAAAGGTGCCGTTTCGGCCAAAACCGACTCTTCGTGCTCTGGCACCGTATTTCCAGCTGATGACAGGTTTACAACAGAATCATTGTTCTGTTGTAAATCGGAAAGAGATGGATACGGAGGAGATATTTGGAAAGCATTCAGACAGTGAAAGCGGCTTTGGAGAGGAGAGAATGCCCAATGCGTGAGGCGATGGAAACGGCACTACAGGACAGGACCGCGGCGCCGGCGGAGCTGACAGTTACCTGGGAAGAAGTCTGCCGGTATCTGGACAGCTTGGCGGGGCCGCCGGCGGGAGACGATCCAGGTCTACCGCCCCAAGCTGGAGGCGTTTTACCACTTTCTTCCGGAGGACAAGCGGGTGGCTGCAGACACACTGGAGCTCTGGCGCGCCGCCTTGCTGCGGGAAGGCTACTCGCCCGGTACAGCCAACACCCATGTGTCCGCCGCCAATGGGCTGCTGGCCTATCTGGGGCGGCGGGATCTGCAGCTGATCGGCCAGCTGGACACCGAAGAGGAGATCCAGCCGGAGTTGAGCCGGACTGAGTATCTGCGCCTGCTGGCCACAGCCCGGAATCTGGGCCGGGAGCGTACGTATCTGATGGTGAAGGTCTTTGCCCTGACAGGGATCCGCGTAAGTGAGCTGAACCGGGTGACGGTCCGGGCGGTGGAGGAGGGACGTGTTCTGACCGCCTGTGACGGCAGAGCGCAGTACGTCCTGATTCCTGCCTGTCTGCAGAAGGAGTTGGCAGTCTATCTCCGGCGGGTGGGGATCACTGCGGGGCCGGTATTCGTCACCCGAAGCGGCCGCCCCATGCGGAGGACCCAGGTGAGCGGAGAGATCCGGACTCTGTGCAGGGATGCCCGGGTGGATGGGGACAAGAGCAACCCCCGCTGTCTGCGCAGGCTGTATCAGGTCACGCAGGAACGCATTCGGGACAGTGTACAGATACTGGCCGAGCAGGCCCACGAGCGGATGCTGGAAGAGGAGCAGCTGACTGTGGGCTGGGAGCAGGGCAGCTGAGTCCTGCCCAGCCGACGCAGCAGGGGCGTGGACGATAGGGACGCACTGGATATGTGTGTGAACAATTTTTCAATGAGGTGAGGGGTTATGCTGTATCGAGGCAAGAGAGTCCGGGAGCGGGGGCGGCTCCCAAAGGGAAAGTTTCCGAAGAAGGGAGGCCGGCGGCTGGTCAGCGGGCTGCTGGCACTGGTACTGTGTCTGACCCTGGTGCCTGTGATTTACGCAGATACGGTGGTGACGGTGACAAGCTGGTATGCCGCCGGGGCATTTGAAGAGAACACGCTCTACTGGGTGGATAACAACAATGAGGACGGAGTGCGTCCCGGGGCGAATACGTATCAGCCGTCGCTGTGGTTCCGGATCGACAACGGGGAATGGATTGAGCTGAAAGGCGGGGAGGAGTCGACGCTCTCCGGGGTGGGCCTGTCCGCTATGCCGAGAATGACGGTGGCTGACAACGGGAACAACACCTATACGGTCTCCGTCCCGGCCGGCGTGTTGCCGGAAGCGATCGAAACCACAACATCCGATGGCTACGGCGGGGAGACCTCAACAGAATCCCGTGTAGAGTGGATCATGGGACCGTCCGAAGGGGTTGACGGCTACAGCCCGGTAGAGGTCAACAACGGCAATGTGTCGGAATATCCCTCCGCCGGGGACAACTACGGCTGGTACTATGTGCTGGAGGACGAATTCAACTTCCGCGTTCAGCTCCGCTGGGGTAATCTGGGCGGCGCGGAAGGCATCGCAGAAGCCATTTACAACAGCTTTGACTTCGTGGTGGACACCAACTATACGGCAAGCTCCCTCCGCCGGCTGCTGGCAGAGATGAAGGATCAGATGAAGATAGAAGAGGACCCTGATGGAGACCCGGACAACCCCACCAGCGGCACCGTCACCGTCAGCGGTCTGTGGAAGTATAACCTGGACGGCAGCCGGATCAACTACTCGGTAGAGGAGACCAGGGAGGGAGACGGAAAAGGCGACGGCCGGCTGGACGCCGCCGACGGCATCGCGGCGGGTGCCCTGCCCGAGGGCGACTACTTCCAGATCTCCTACGACAACTCCAGCACGCCCAACGTGGGCACAGAGGTGGGGAAGCTCTATGACGGCGGCAGCCTGTACCTGACGCTCACGGGCGTAAAGGATTATCAGGCCTCCAAAGTCTGGGAGGACGCGGCGGATCCGGATCACCGCCCGGCAGGTGAACTCCAGCTGTGGCGTTACCGAGCCGGGCAGAGCTACACAACGGCCGCGCCCGTCCGGGATGATGGGGGCAGCATTCTGACGGTCCCGCTCAACGGGCAGGAGAAACAGGACATTCAGTTTGCAGAGCTGCCCAAGTACGACTCGGAGGGCTACGAGTATATCTATGTGGTCCGGGAGTATCTCACTGGTGAGCATGCGGGGGACTACACCCAGGTATTCGGCGCGGTGGGGGAAGACGGCGGCGTGACGGACATCATCTGGGCGCTGGACGAGGATTCCGGTACGCTGAAAAAACTGACCAGCGAGGATGCAGACTTTGCACGGGAGACGAACAATACATACCTCTACAACGGGGGAACCCTTTCCAACAAGCTCTCCGGCACGGTGACGGTTAATGCGACCAAGATCTGGAAAGCGGCGGCTTTCCAGTCGGCGCTGGAGGATGTCCGGGTGGAGCTGACGCTCCAGGCCCGGCCGGTGGGCAGTGAGGACCCCTGGGAAGACACGGAGATCACCGAGACGCTGGGGACGGAGGAAACGGGAAAATTTACGGCGGAGAACCTGGGCGGCCTGTCCGTCAGCGCCAGCGCGCCCAAATACGACAACCAGGGCCGGGAGCTGGAGTACCGCTGGGTGGAGTCGGCGGTTTACCAGGGCGAGAATAAAACAAATCTTCTGGACAACAACTCGTTTACCCTGTCCGGCGGCGGCAGCCGGGGAGATGCAAAGTACCGTGTGACCGATGTGGAGAACGGCAACACCACCGAGATCACCAATGCCGTCAGCAACCAGATAGATTATACGGTGGAAAAGAAGTGGAAAAGCGGCGCCCAGGAGGGGCCGGTGACCTTCGCCCTGTACCGTACCATCGGCGAACAGTCTCTGACAGAAACATGCAAGGTTCTTACCTTTACAATGGATGCAGGTGGGACCGTCAATGTTGATTTCACGAAGGAAAACGCATTCATAGATGCGATCGACGGTGAAATTTCCATTCAGTTTTCTGAGGCCTGGAAAGCCCTGCTCCAGAACCTCCCGGAGTATGACGAAGAGGGGCGCCGGTATGAATACCTGATCCTGGAGGAGAACGGGAACCCCACCTATGAAACCTCCATCGACAGCAGCACCGGAGACTATACGACCATCGTCACCAACGGCCCGGGAGGAAGCCATCGGATCCTGGTCCAGAAGAACTGGGTGGACGACAGCGACGCCGCCCACCGGGAGCCAGTGGAAGTGACGGTGGATAGCAGAAATGGAGACGAGGTAATTGTCTCCGTCACGCTGGGCGAATCCCAGGAGGACGGAGATCCCATCTGGTACGCATGGGCCGGCATTGGAGAACTTACGCCGGACCAGGTCTACATCCGGGAGACCAAAATCGGAGCGATTGCGGTTCTTGGAACCGAAGGCGCCCCGACCGAGGGAGAGATCAACGCTCCCGGAATCACCCGCGACACTGTCCCCGGCAGAAACCATGCCTATGAAGCTACATACGACCGCGAGAAGATCGCGGGTGAGACGGTCTGCACCGTCACCAACCGCCGGCTGGGCAATGTGGACCTGACCGTCACCAAGGACTGGCGGGACGGCGGCGGAGACGGCGTGGGGGAACTCCAGGCAGCCCTGGAGAACACCCCCGGCCTCACTCTGGCCGTGAAGCTGAAGATCGCCGCCAGCGATGATACGGAAGGACAATTTAAAATCTATCAGAAAGATGGATTTGGCTATGTGAACCTGGGCGGCGGGGATGTACAGATTCAAGACAGAAGAGAAAGACGGGTTTCCTCTATTCAGCCGATTCTCACGGCAGATACGAAGTCCAACTCCCTTGACTTCTGGAACCTTCCCAAGTACGACACCAACGGCACAGTGGTGCGCTATACCGTAGAGGAGGTCTGGCTGGACGGCGGCAATGAGATCACGCTGGATCAGCTGCGGACCATTTCTCCGGAGGTCTATGTCCTGTGGACTACATACACAATCTCTGTAAAGGAAAAATCCTATACGGTAAATGACGGTGAAAACAAGAATGACGAGCAGAAGATCACCCTCACCAACAAACGCACCGGCGTAACGGATGCTGTCTGGTACAAGCAGTGGTACGACATCTATATGTATGGCTCCGGCAGTCGTCCGGACATCTATCTGAACATTTACCGGACTGTGCATACCTCTGCTGCTGAGGACGGGATCGAAACCGAACTGATCTATCCTAGCTACCGCTGGACAAACGAGGGCCTGCGCCCGCCGGAGACGGAGGCGCCGTCCGAGGGAGCAGGCGATCCCGCGGGTGAGGAGCCCGGCACCGCCTCCGGGGATAACGGATCTGCGGACCGGCAGTATTTCTGGCGGGCCGAGCTGGACTTGCCCAAGTATGATGACTGGGGTTACAAGATCACTTACTCCGCGGTGGAGCGCACCAGTGTAAACGCCTCCGACTTTGACTACGCCATTGCGGAGTACTGGACGGGTGAAACTTGTCTGGGCACGCGTGACGAAGCTGACCCGGGGATGGAGGCGGCTTACGAAGCGCAGACCACGAACCTGGACGGCGTCAACCCACCAGTGTCTCAGGATGCCAGCAGTTCTTACGCCAAATATGCCCTGAACGCAAATGGTACCTTCGTCAACCGCCTGAATAAGCCGGTCGCCATTGAGGGACGGAAGCTGTGGACCAACCTGCCCGCTGGCTATCCGGCGGTGGACCTGCCCAACGTCACCTTCGCACTGTACCGGCGGGTGCAGGGCAGCGGGGAGGCGTTTGACTTTGGCGGAGCCCCCATCGCGACCCTGACTGTTCAGGACTGGTCCGGCCTGAAGAACTATACGTTCCGGCTCCTTTATGAGGGGAAAAATATCATCGATGACGGAGCCGGAACCGTCCGGCCGGAATCTGAAGACCAGCCAGGGCTGCCCAAATACACGGAGGAAGGCAAGCTGTACGAATATGTTCTCCGGGAGGAAGGCATCACCGGCGCCAACGGGCTGCCCCTGGACGGTACCGGCGAGGGACCCCAGGAATCGCTGGATCTGTTTGATATACAGGAGATCTCCAACACCTTTCAGGTGGAGAACGTGTTCCACAGCCCGACTGGCAGTCTGTCGGTGAAAAAAATCCTGGAACTGCCTTTGGGCGGAGATGACTTGCCCATCGCCTATCCCGCCGTGCGCTTCCATCTGTACCGGGTCTACATCCAGAACAACGGCCAGCCCTCCGCGCAGGAGCTGGTGCGGACGGCCACCTGGTCCTCGGAGGAGGTCGAGGCGGCTTACCGGCAGCGAGGAGACAGCACAACTGTTGAAACGGTTCTTTCCTTTACAGACCTGGAGCAGTATGCGCCCAACGGCTCGCTGTACCTCTATCATGTGGAGGAGGACAGGAGCTTCCTGGGCGGCTACGATACCTGGTGCGGCCCGGGCGACCTGGAGGCCCAAGACGTCACAGGGGGCGGATATACTGTCGGCGGTCTGCTGCCCCATGAAGAGCGGGAAGAGGCCGACGCCACGTTCCTGAACAGCCGGAAGGCTGTGCAGACAGAGTTCATCACCCTCACGGGCCAAAAAGCCTGGGAGGACTTTCACGACGCCTTCGGTCTGCGTCCGGATGCCCCCTATGAAGAGGGGAAAGATGGTACATTGGTCCCCGTCATCCGGCTCACTGTGACCCGCCGCGCCGCTGCCCAGGAGGGGCAGGGCGACCCATACATCGAGGAGAAGCTGACAGAGGGCGAGGACTACACCGTCAAGTGGACCCAGGATGCAGAAACCGGAAAGTGGACTTATCAGATCTGGGGTGCGGACGATCCGGATGCGGAAGAGCCCGGCATCTCTGCGGAAGAGCCCGCCGAACCGGGCCCCGGCCAGGGAGAGGAGACAACGCCGCCCACAGAAATGCCCCCGGAGGAGGAAACCCAGCCCGCCGATCCTCCCACGGACGAAGGGGATGCACAGAGTCCGGAACCTCCGGCAGATGGGGAAGATGACCAGAACCCGGACTCCCAGGCGGGAGACGGGGACGGCCAGTCCGCCCCGCAGGAGGAGACCCTCAGTGCCGCCAGCCTGCACAGCGATCCGGCGGATGGGGAACATGGCGGCGCCGGCAGCGGTCCGGCCGCACCGACAGATTCCGCGGAAGATCCGGATCAGATCGGAGACCCCGATTTCCAGGTTCCCTCCGAAGAGACGCCTCCCGCCGCGCAGCCCCAGACGGAGCTGGAAAAGTGGGCCCCCAACGGCGCCCGGTGGGTGTACACCGTGAAGGAAGAGCTGAACTCCGATCTGAAGGAAGCGTTGTATGAGCAGTACAAATATTACTTCACCGGCAATGGGACAGCGGGTGAGGACTCCGCAGACGGTGACACCATCCACATGAAGGAGCTGAAAAACTCTCTGGAGACCAGAGCCCCCTTCACCAAGCGGTGGGTGGGCAGCGATGGCGAGCCCATCACTGCCGATTACATGGACCTTGGCGAGATGTCCGTCACCTTTGAGCTGTATGTCAAGGAGGGAAAGAGCGGAGGTTGGCAGAGGGCAGCGGACTATTTCACGCAGGAGAACCTGGGAGAAGACGCGTACGAGAAACTGAAGGATGCCGGAATACTCAATGGTTTTTCGATCACATTGGAAAACCGGCATATCTATGATTCCTGGAGTGGAGCTTGTGAGAACCTGCCGCGTGTAGTAAAAAAAGACAGCGGGATTTCGGAGCTGTCCTATCGCGTGGTGGAGACGGAAATCGCTTATCAAGGCGGAGCCGCGACGATTACTGTCGATACCTGCGGTGAAGAGTTCGCATACACTGTTGCAGACAGCGGCGGCCTTTTCACGGGAATTGAAGACACCTACACGGAATCCGGAAATTCGACCACCATCACCAACAAGCTGGCGACGACCTCGCTGCAGGTGCAGAAGATTTGGACGAACGACCGGAACAACGTCTATGGCACCCGTCCGGATACAGACGAAGCCGGCAAGACCTGGGAGACCAGCTTCCTGATTCAGCGGACCACGGATCTATCTGTCGGCTGGGAAGCGGCAGCATGGGAAGCCGTCCAGGTGACCGGCGAAAACGGTCAAAAGCAGGATCTGGTAGTGACCCTCACCGGAACGGATACAGAGGGCACGGTTGAATCGCCGGTAGGGATGACGATTTCCGGCCTGCCGAAACAGAATGCGGAAAGGGAGTACACCTATCGCGCCGTGGAGCTTGAGCCAGGATATCAAATGACGAACGGAGCAGTCGATTTGAGCAGCTATGTCCTGCTCAGAGATTCCTACAACGAGGCGTACACGGCGGCCTACACCTATGGCGGGCAGTCTGACGACGGCTTCCTCACCACAGCGGCCAACGACATGCAGACCACCAAGGTCTTTGCCGACAAGACGTGGATGCCTGCCGGCGAGGAGGGCGCCCAGGTCACCCTGCACCTGCAATATGCGGTTCCGCTGGAGAATCCGGCAGAGGGCCCGGCGTATACGTGGAAGACCCTGACGGCTGTATCCGTCACGCTGGATGGAACTGCGGATCCTGATCTGGACAAACCCTATTACGAGTACGCAGAGTGGAAAGCCGTCTGGGAGAACCTCCCAGCCCGAATGCCGGGCAGCTATCTGCCGGACTCCGACTCCGAGACAGAATACCGCGTGACCGAAGCGGTCAGCGGCAGCTACGTCCAGGTGGGAGATACGAAAAAGGAAAACAAGACCGATGTGGATGGGACCTACCCTGAATTCCAATTCACCAATAAAGCTGTGACATCCCTGACAGTGGAAAAGAAATGGCACACCGCGGATGCCAAGAAACATCCGATCACAATGGAACTCTGGCGGACCACGGACAAAAACCTGATCGGGAAGACCGGCGTGGATGGAGTGGAGCAGGTCGCCGGCATGACCGCAGAGCTGTCTGCGGCCAATAACTGGCGCCATATTTTCGGAGAGCTGGACAAAGTAAACAGCCAGAACCAGAAATACTATTATTACGCCATTGAACAGGGAACCCCGGACGAGGACATGGAAGTGATCTACGATCATGGAGAACCGACGGAAACTACGGTGGCGTTCACCACTGCCATCACCAACAGGGGCTATACGGACATCCCGGTCTCCAAAACCTGGCGGGATGACAGTGACGCGCAGGGCCTTCGCCCGGAGACGCTGAAGCTGACCCTCTACCGCAGAACGGATCCGGCAGCCCAGGGCGAAGTAGCAGGCGAAGTGACGCTGTCCGCGAAAAATGCCCAGGACGGAAACGCCGATGTCTGGACATACACCTTTGAGCATCTGCCGGATACGGACGGCAGCGGCAATCCCTATACCTACTGGGTGGAGGAAGAACACCTGGAGTCGTACACTGTGACAGGGAGCGGTACGCTGGCTCTGACCAACACACTGGGCGGCAAGGAGACGGAAATTGCCATCCAGGGGCGGAAGACCTGGGTGGGTGATGGAGCGGACGACCGTCCGAACTCCATCACGCTGAGCCTCCTGCAGAACGGCACCAAAGTTGCCGAGCGGGAAGTCACCCCGAACGCCGACGGCAGCTGGACCTATGATTTCGGCAGCTGGCCCGCCTACGACGACAGTGGCCGGGCGTACACCTACACTGTGCAGGAGGAGCCGGTGGATGGCTACGGCAGCCGGGTGGACGGATGGAACGTCATCAACGGAAAGGGGAACCTGACCGTCAAAAAGCAAGTGTACAGCGGTGACCGGCAGAGGGACTTCTCCTTCACCGTCACGCTTGACGACAAGTCCATCAACGGCATCTGCGGGGATATGACGTTCCAGGACGGCGTGGCAGCATTTACCCTGAAAGACGGGGAGAGCAAGACAGCCAAGGGCCTGCCCTCCGGCGTCGGCTACACAGTGGCAGAGGCGCGTGTGGACGGCTATGGGACCCGCGTCGAGGGGCACAACCCCGGAACGGTCCCGTTCGGAGACACGGCGGAAGTGCTGATCATCAATTATGATGACACGACCCCGCCGCCGGACCCGGATCCAGATCCAGACCCCAAGCCGGATCCAGACCCGGGTCCCGATCCCATGCCGGATCCAGATCCGCATCCGACCCCTGACCCGGACGAAAGCCCGGATCCTGATATGCCGGATACGCCGGACGAACCGGGGCACCCTGATGAACCGGATGACTCTGTTCCCACGGGAGACACTGCCCAGCTGGCGCTGTATCTGGCACTGCTGGCGGCCTCTCTGGCTGGCGCAGCAGCCATCGTGATTCTGGGCCGGAAGGGCAGGAAGAGAGACTGAAAAAAGCATTGAACCAACGAGGCAATCAAACCGGGGGCACGCATACCGTGCCCCCGGCCTTGGGGCCGCAGTCCTGGGAGATAGGGATCGAAACAACTTCCACACTTGACAACGGCCAAAAAATTCCGTATAATAAACTACGTTGCTTTGCGGGGCCTTGGTGCCCTGGAAGAGAGGCAGCTATCCGGGTGTAGCGCAGTTGGTAGCGCGCTTGGTTCGGGACCAAGAGGCCGTGGGTTCAAATCCCGCCACTCGGACCAAAAATCCGCTGATTTCACTAGAAATCAGCGGGTTTTTTGTACTTTTTTGAGGACTTCATTTTTGCTGACCCATTTTCTGACCCATTTTTTGCCTAAACTGTACCTAAACTGTACCCAAGAAAATGGACACGATGGATTTGACCCACGGCCCCGTTTAGTGGACACGCATTTGACCCATAGGGTCAGAGGCACCTCATCTGTGATAAAATAAGATCACCAGATGGAGGTGCTGCATGAGCACAAAAAAACAATTCACGCCGGAGGAGATCCGGCATCTACGGGCAAACCCGTACACACGGTGCGTGACAGCGGACACGATCTCCTACACCCTCGCCTTCAAGGAGGCGTTCTGGGCCTTGAGCCTGCAAGGGTACACCGGACCGGCCGCCTTCCGCAAGCTGGGCTATAACACGGAAGTCCTGGGCTTCGAGCGGGTCCACAACACCACCAAGCGCATTCGGCGGGAAGCCAAGTCTCTGGAAGGGCTTCGTGAGGGCACCCGGGGCGGCGTGCGCCTGCAGAAGGAGACAACATCGGCGGACTCCCCGTCTGTCGAAGCTGCCAGACGGATGCGGCGGGAGATCCTGTGCCTCCAGCAGCAGATGGCGTTTTTAAAAAAAGTCATGCGGCTGCACGACAAGCCGGAACAGTAGTCATGGACAGTGCCGGAGAACGGTTCGCGGCCATCCAGGAGGCGTTGGCGGACCGGAAGAACATCCTCACCGTGAAAGAGCTGTGCGAATTGGCCGGTGTGTCCCGCTCCGGCTATTACAACTGGGTGCGTTCCGAACGAGCCAGGGAAACGAGGGAGCAGAGGGACCGGGCAGATTTTGAGTGGATTTTAGAGGCGTACCGGTTCCGCAGCTACGCAAAGGGCGCCCGGGGCATCCACATGCGGCTGCTGCACATGGGCGTGCGGATGAATGTGAAGAAAATCCGCCGGCTCATGCGGAAGTACCGTCTCACCTGCCCCATTCGGAAGCCGAATCCCTACCGCAGATTACAGAGGTCTATCCGGATGGGCAGCACCGCGGAGAATCTGGTGAACCGGGAATTTGAATCACGCGGTCCCAGGGCCATCCTCCTGACGGATATTACCTATATCCCTTTGAATGGGAAGTTCTGCTATCTGTCCACGATCCTGGACGCCTGCACGAAACAGGTCTTATCCTATGCCGTGAGCGAATCTCTGGAAGTGGATTTCGTTCTGGAGATGGTGGAGCGGCTGGTGCAGAACTACGGCACCTCGCTGAACAAAGAGACTGTGATCCACAGTGACCAGGGCACCCACTACACCAGCTTGAAATTCATTCAACTGGTGGAGAGCCGGGAGCTGCGGCGCTCCATGTCCCGCAGGGGCAACTGCTGGGACAACGCACCCCAGGAGAGCTTTTTCGGGCACATGAAAGACGAGCTGGCCGGTGAGATCCCCGGTTGGACATCCTTTGCGGATGCGAAGGCATCCATTGACCGCTGGATGGATTATTACAACCAGGACCGCTGCCAGTGGGACTTGGCGAAGCTGTCCCCAAACGAATTTTACGAGTACATCTCCACAGGTGAGCACCCCGCCGGAATGCTGCCGCAATGGGTCAAATGATTTTGTCCTTGACTTGGGGAGCACTTTAATTAGACGGAGCTGGACAAAATGGACGATTTCAGGTGCTTTCATCACAGCTTCATCTCCATGAACTGCCCCATTTTCTCTGCCGCTTCCTCCTGCATTTTCCGCGTCACATGGGTATAGGTATCCAGTGTGAATCCGGAGGAGTAGTGGCCCAGCATCCCGGAGAGCGTCTTAATGTCGACACCGTTCTGGAGGGCCACGGTGGCAAAAGTATGCCGCAGATCATGAAAACGGCAGTCCTCCAGTCCAGCGTCCCGAAGGATTCTCTTGTGGATTCGTGCCACGGTCTCAGGGCTGTACATGGTTCCAGTTGTTGGGGAAGGGAACAGATATGGATTATTCGGATGCAGACTGTGTTCCTGGATCAGTAGATCCACTGCCTGCTGGGGAACGATCAGGGTACGGATGGAATGCTGGGTCTTGGGCTGACTCACCACCAGTTTTCCATTCAGCCGGCTGACAGACTTCGTCACAGAGACGCTTCTGTTCTGTGGGTCCAGATCGCTCCAGAGCAGAGCCAGTAGCTCGCCCCGACGCAGGCCGGTAGTCAGCTCTAGAAAAAACAATGGCAGCACGTTCCGCTCTGCTGCCGCCTGTAGATAGTCCCCGATCTGCTCCGGCTGGATGACCTTCATTTCCTTCCGATCCAGTTTTGGAGGTTTGCACTCCATCGTCGGATTTTTAGCGATGATACCGGCACGAACTGCCTGTTCCAATGCGGCGTGCAGAAACATATGAACACTGCGGACCGTTTTAGGACTCAGACCGGAACTCGCCCGTTTCTGGGAATGTACCCTTCCATTGATGCGAAGATCTTGATAAAGAATCTGGAGACGCAATCCGGTCAGTTGACTTAACGGAACTTCACCGATTTGCGGGATTACCAGTTGATTCATAAAGTAGCTGTATTGTATTTGGGTGCTTTCTCGAATATTTTGTTTCGCATAGAGATCGTACCAGGTCTGGAGCCACTGCGCGACTGTGTACTCTTGACAATTCATTTGTGGTGCAGAAGTTCCTTGCGTTTCCTGAGCCAAACCGGTCAGCGGCGTTGCTTTATGTTCCCGATTCCAGACCGCTTCCCGAAGCTGCCGCTTACACTCGGCTTGTGTCCTTGCCAGAACACTTTTGTAAATGAGTTTCCCGGTTTCCTCGTCCCGGCCTGCCGTATAACGGCCTTCCCAGCGACCGTCTGAACGCTTTCGAATGCTGCCATCTCCACGGTTTTTCCGATTGGACATTTTTTCATCTCCTGTTTTAAATCTGTTCAGACACTTTCCGGTCTACCCAGGCCAGCAGCCGATCCTTTGGAACAACAATCCGGCTTCCGACGAGCATGGCCGGGAAGTTTTTCCTGTGGGCCAGTTCATAGGCTCCAGCCCGCGATATACTGAGTACACTTGCCACTTGTGGGATTGTCAGCATTACAGGCAGTTCCTCAAAGGACTTATAGATTTGGTTCGCCATATTGTCTGCTCCTCTCTTTTATAGTTTGCTACCGTCTTGATTCCACAAATACAGCCACCACGTCTGCTTTAAAAGCTCTTTCTGTGATCTCTGTAGCTTCTGAAATCAAGCTGGGAACTTGCTGTAAAGCGATTTTGCTTTATAGATGGGATATATCACGGGCCGGAGATTATTTGCAATCTCCGGCCCGCAAATCGTGTCCCGACCTCTGAATTTTTCTGCTTCTCTTGTGAAACCATACTCTGAGGCGGACACTTATAAAATCTATTTCTTGTTATTCAGCTCTATTCGACACTACTTCCCGAGCTGATGGGCGACATACGGATCGGCGTTTGGCAACGCCCACGGGACTCTCACCCCTCCGAGGATCTCTCCGAGCTGGCCCCGCATACGCGGGGCAGGTGTACCATTATAGGCTGACAGGGTCGTGGCGAAACAGCCTGCCAGAGCTGCTTTGGGCTAGATGGACCCGCTCCGCACCTTTCTTGCCGTCGTTGATGCAGACTTCCGCCTGCACAGGTGGTCTTCGCGCATCCGCCGCATCGCTTTTCCCCTTCCGGGGGACTGCCAGCTGATGGGAATCCGCTGCCGGATATTCACTTTTCGAGGTACACGAAAGCCACAGAAAGTCCATCTTTCTAATAGCTTCCCGGCAGAGCGAATTGGATGAGGATGGAGTTCATTACCTTCAGGTCCTCGCCTTCCAGGGTCAATCGGACTCGCACCAATAGAGATGTCTGCCTGGCTGACAGACGCTTTTGTTCTGGATGGTACCAATTGGAAACGCGAATGCCTCCATAAGGGCCAAATGAAGTTTCGATGGGATATGTACATGCAAGCGCGATCAAATCGCTTCGGATCGTACGTTCGCAAACGCCAAAACGGTCCGCCAGTTGTCTCGTTGTGCTGAACCGTGCGTTGCACAGATATTCCCATATCGCCTGTCTCCGTTCAGACGGCCCCAATTACCTCACCTCCTCACCTCGCTCTGTGGTTCTGAGGATAAAGCAAGACCCGGCAAGGTAATTGCCGGGTCTTAAAAATATTTGAGAAATCAGTCGGTTTTCTATGTTTTATCCAATTTATAATTCAATTTTATATGCAAAATTACTATCTAATTAGAGTCCAACCATATACCTTTTTCCACAACCTCCCATGTTGTATGATCTGTATGGAGCAGGTGGTGGGACTTCTTTCCCAGCGGACGCTCCAGGAACTCTTGGTAGAGAGACTGAATCTCCGGATTCTCGTGGGAAAACCGGATGGTGGCCTTCTGATCCAGCTTCCACAGGGCATCTTCCCGCTTCCCGGCCAACTCCTCTCCGTCGTGGATGGGCTGGCCGCCGCCTCCTGCGCAGCCGCCGGGGCAGGCCATCACTTCCACGAAGTCGTAGCGGCCCTGCCCGCTCTCCAATGCCTTCATCAACTTCCGGGTATTCCCCAGCCCTGAGACCACCGCCACCCGGATCTCCCCGGCACCTGGAATGGAAAAGACAGCTTCTTTCCACGGTTTGTTTCCCCGGACAGCCGTGAACGCGTCCGGATCTGGGTTCTCCCCGGTGACGAGATAGTAGGCCGAGCGTAGGGCCGCGTCCATGACGCCGCCGGTGGCGCCGAAGATCACTGCCGCCCCGGTGCCGGTGCCCAGGGGGCTGTCGAACGCCTCTTCCGGCAGGTCCCCCGGCTGGATGTTGTCGCTGCGGAACAGCCGGTCCATCTCCCGGGTGGTCAGCACCGCGTCCACGTCCGGATCACCGCAGGCGTCGCGCATGGTGGGCAGAGCGCACTCGCTCTTCTTCGCCATGCAGGGCATGATGGACACCACGAACATCCGGTGGGGATCGACGCCGATCTTCTCCGCAAAGTACGTCTTTGCCACCGCGCCGAACATCTGCTGGGGCGATTTCGCCGTGGACAGGCAGTCCACGTAGTGGGGGAACTGGGATTTAATGAAACGCACCCAGCCGGGGCAGCAGGAAGTGAACATGGGCCAGTGATAGCGGTCCCGATGGGTGAACCGCTCCAGGAACTCACTGCCCTCCTCCATGATGGTCAGGTCCGCAGAGAAGTTGGTGTCAAAGACATAGTCGAAGCCCAGCCGCCGCAAAGCCGCCACCATCTTCCCCGTGGCCGCTTTCTTTCCGGTCAGGCCGAAGGACTCCGCCCAGGCCACCCGCACCGCCGGCGCGATCTGCACTACCGTGGTGATTTCCGGGTCCGCCAGGGCGTCCAGTACCTTCACCGTGTCGTCCCGGGCCGTCAGGGCGCCGGTGGGACAGTGGGTGACGCACTGGCCGCAGAAGGTGCAGTCCGAGGTCTTCAGGGTGCGGTTGCCGGAGACGTCCACCGTGGTCCGGGAGCCGGTGCCCGCCAGGTCCCAGATCCCCATGGTCTGGACCTTCTCGCAGATCTGGACGCAGCGCATACACTTGATGCACTTGCTGGCCTGCCGGACCAGCGGCGTGGAGGTGTCCGTATAGCCCCTGGCCACATGGACATGGTAGGGCATCTCGTGGATATTCAGGTCGTTGGCCAGCTTCTGCAGCGGGCAGTTGCCGCTGCGGATACAGGTGGAGCAATAGCTGGCGTGCTGGCTCAGCAGCAGCTCCATATTGACCCGCCGGGCCTTGCGGACCTTGGGGGTATTGGTGTGGACCACCAGCCCCTCCTCCACCGGGGTATCGCAGGCGGCGG
>OGXY01001196.1_pt1 | contig 19353 bp, 18 predicted proteins | sample 1576411 | NCBI WGS metagenome assembly OGXY01 (sample SAMEA3541498, study PRJEB24748) | human gut metagenome | biome: human gut; feature: human-associated habitat; material: faeces | place: China | collected 2012 | reverse complement strand
ATAGTCAGATAGCCTTCCAGAAATCCCTTCACAAGAGAATTGTCCGGGAACCCAGAGTTTCCTGGAACATGGATAAGAGTCTGGCTTTCTGCAGATGCTTTAAAAACAGAAATGCAATGGTTCCTCCAATGAGCGTGCCTGCAATGAAGGAAGGCACATAAAAGAACCAGGTAAGGCCGGTTTTTCCCCAGACAAAGGTCATGACAGGATAGGAGAGTATGGCTCCGATGATGCCTGTGCCGATGACCTCCCCTGCAAAGGCCCATACCAGCCTGCCACGGGACATTCGGTAGAGCATACCGGATAAAAAGGCTCCGAATATAGCTCCTGTGAGTGCTAAAGGCGGGATCCCCATACAGGTCATGCGGATGATGCCAATGGCAAGGGCGCACACAAAGGCATACCAGGGGCCAAGCATGACCGCACAGGTGACATTGATAAAATGTGCCATGGGACACATTCCCTCTACCCGGAGAATGGGGGAAATGACCACTCCCAGGGCTGTCATCATGGCAAGAAAGACCAGTTTTGCAGCGTGTTTGTTTTTGTTCATAGATTCCTTCCTCTTTTCTGCTGCGGGAAATGCCAGCAGGGAGCATTTCAGGGTACAAAAAAACGCACCTGCGTGCGTCAAGTCTATGTTCCCGGAATACAGGCATAGCGACGGCAACTTCCAGACAGCTGTAATAGGGCGCAGAATATGCGCTCTGCGGTCGATGCTCGATTGCATCCTCTCAATCCGAAACACGGACTCCCATCGCTATCCTTTTGTACGCAGCATCAGGGCGCTCCCCCTCACACCGGCTCAGCATCCGAAAAAGGAAACAGATACAAAAGTTCTAAATGTATTATAAACGCAGGAAGGAGATTGTCAAGTGCAAGTTTCTTGACAGCTCCCATGAAAAATGATACCCTCGGTGATAGGAAATAAAATAAGGGAGAATCTTGTAATGGAACAGAAGAATGACAGACAAAAATGGCTTCGTATGACCGCACGGGTGGGAGCCATTTTATTTGGAAATGCGATTTATGCCATGGCCGTAGTGCTGTTTATCATGCCGAATGGGCTTGTAACCGGAGGTACTACGGGCATGGGCCTGTTTTTTAACCGGCTCTGGGGAATCTCTGTGAGCCTTTTTGTAAGTATTTTTAATATTGCGGTCTTTGGTCTGGGGCTGTGGCAGTTAGGAAAGGAATTTGCCCTTACCACGGCCTTAAGCACCGTGTTTTATCCCGCTGCCCTGGCAGTAATGGAGCGCACGGGAATACATGGCTTTTACATGGAAGAACGGCTGGTAGCCGTAATTTATGCCGGTATTCTCATTGGAGCGGGAATCGGGATCGTCATAAAGGCAGGCGCTTCTACCGGAGGTGTGGACATCCCCTGTCTGATCCTGCGCAAGAAGTGCGGCATCAATGTATCCCTGTCTCTTTATGTACTGGACTGCGTGATCCTGGCAATGCAGCTCATTACTTCATCCGCAGAGGCAGTGCTTTACGGCATTCTTCTGATCGTGACTTATACCCTGGTGCTGGATAAGGTTCTCATGGCCGGCATGACAAAGATGCAGGTGAAGATAGTAAGCCGACGCCATGAACAGATTAATGCCCTGATCAGCCAGCGGCTGGACTGCGGAACCAGCCTTCTCCACATGGAAACCGGTTACCTTCACCGGGAACAGGATATGGTGCTGGCTGTGATTTCCAAGCGGGATCTGCCAAGGCTGAACCAGCTGGTGCTGGATGAGGATCCGGAAGCGTTTATGATCATCAATCAGATCAATGAGGTTCAGGGGCGGGGATTTACTTTAAAGAAGGTATACAAGTAAGACTTAAGATAATGTAATAAAATCGTAATTGAATTTGTAAGATAGATTATGTATCATAGAGGTTGACATCAAAACGGGTCATCCGTAAGTACACACATCAATTCTGGAGGTAATCTCAAAATGAAGCATAAACTGTTTAAAAGAAGCAGAGGCATGGCTCTGGCAGCCGCGCTGTTTTTTGGAGTGACAGCAGTAAGCCTGGGTGCTTTTTCCAGGTCTGTATCCGCGGAGGAAACACAGGCTTCAGGTGAAGCTGCACAGGAGGCAGCAAAAGAGGATATTGCGCTCACAGGCCAGATCCGTTCCTGTAAGGTGACGGCAGACAAGCAGAATGTGGAAATCGCCTTTTCCACCAGCGGCGATACAGCCGGCACCGATGGAAAGGTCTATATATTTGAACAGCAGACCTATGAGAACAGTCTGGATGGAAGAACTGATTATATTGCTTCGGCAGACGCCCTTATATCATCCTCTGCTCAGGTGCCGTTAAATTTCGGAAGCACAGCAGACCGCCTGTACAGCAAATTTGTACTGGCTGCTTATGACGGCACAGAGTATAAAGCCATCAGCGAGCCTCATTACATTACCAATCCTGAGGCAGTGGCCAAAAATACGGAAGCATTCAAGGATCCTCTGACTAAAAAGGGACTGAACATCGAAATTGATATGCTGGAGGATGCCTTTGACCTGGGCGTAAAGCATGTAACCACCAATATTGCGTTTTCACAGATCATGGGTACAGGCATTGAATATGAATATGACGGCAAGATCTATCATTTTAATAAGGCCATCATGGATGATTATGATAGAACCATCAGCGCTCTTTCCAATAAGGGAATGACCGTCACGGTGATCATTTTAAATGACTGGAACCCCAACCGTTCGGATCTGATCTATCCGGGTACGAAGAAGTCTTCCAATGCCTTTTATTATATGTTCAACGGGGCAAACGAAGCCGGTTTTGAGCAGACCAGAGCCATTGCGGCCTTTTTGGCTGACCACTACAGCGGAAAAGATTCCAACCATGGAAAGGTTTCCAACTGGATCATTGGAAATGAGATCAATAATCAGCAGTGGAACTATATGGGCTCTATGGATCTTACAAATTATGTAAAAGTATACCAGCAGGCGTTCCGTATTTTCTACACGGCCATCAAGAGTACCAATGCCAATGACCGGGTGTATTTCTCACTGGATTACAACTGGATGAATGAGATTGACGGAAAGCTGAAATACGGCGGCAAGGAGATCGTAGACAGCTTCAATTCCATTGCTAATGTTCAGGGGCAGATGGACTGGGGACTGGCCTATCATCCGTATCCCTGTCCCATGATTGAGCCGGAATTCTGGGATGATCCCAAAGCTACCGGGCTCTTTACAAATGATTTTAACTCACCAGTTATAAATTTTGCCAATCTGAACGTACTTACCGATTACTTTAACCAGGAGGCACTGAAGGCTCCTTCGGGAAATGTGCGTCATATTATTCTGACCGAGCAGGGCTTTACCTCCTATAGTCCCACCAGAGGCGATATTCCTGAGATCCAGGCAGCTGCCTATGCGTACTCCTACTACCTTGTAGACAGTAATCCATATATTGACGCATATACGGTAAGCCGCCAGGTGGATGCTCCCAGCGAGGCAAAGCAGGGACTGAAGTTCGGCCTGTGGGAGTGCGATATGAATCAGCCGGATAAGATCGTAGCAACGAAACGCAAGAAGATCTGGCAGGTATTCCGGGATATTGACAAGAAAAATTCGACTCTGGAAACCTCAGAGTTTGCCAAGTCTATTATCGGAATTGAAAAGTGGTCTGATGTGATTCCAAACTTCAAGTGGAAGAATCTGGAAAAATAAAATCAAACGATATCTGCCGCAGGCTGCGATATCAGAGAGAACAGGAGGAAATCTATGTACCGTATTTCTAATTTCACCGACAATGATGATGTAAAAGTCCTTGCAAAGCTGGGAGCCTTTGAGGTAATCGAATATCAGCGCGACTTAAGCGTGACTCCCGGATCGGCAGTAACCGCTTATTACTGCGCGCAGATGAATGTGAGAAAGCGCCAGCTGGTATGCAGTCTGGATCAGTCTAATGTGACCATTCAGGCAGGCGCCATGCAGTGGATGTTAGGAGATGTAAAGGCAACCACCGGCATTAAGGGCGTGGGAGATTTCCTCGGCAAAGCGGTCCGGGGCAAGGCAACCGGAGAATCCGCCATAAAGCCGGAGTATACGGGAAGCGGCGTTCTGGTGCTGGAACCTACCTATAAGTATCTGATCCTGATGGATGCAGCCCAGTGGGGCGGCGGAGTGGTGCTGGATGACGGTCTGTTTTTAGCCTGTGAATCTACCCTGCAGCACAAAGCGGTGATGCGTTCCAATTTCTCTTCTGCAGTGGCCGGAGGAGAGGGACTGTTTAACCTGAGCCTGAATGGGAACGGAGTGTTCTGTATCGAATCTGAATGCCCGAAAGAGGAGTTGATCGAGATTGAGCTTCAGAACGATGTGCTCAAGGTGGACGGCAATTATGCTATTGCCTGGAGCAAGAGCCTGGACTTTACGGTAGAGCGCTCCGGAAAGAGCCTGATCGGCTCCGCAGCTTCGGGCGAAGGCCTGGTAAATGTATACCGCGGCACAGGAAAGGTGCTGATGATGCCAACGGCAAAGATGCCGAATATCTGATGGAACACGTTTGAAATGGAAACAGGATTGTCTGTGAGATGCCATTCTCAGGGCAGTCCTGTTTTTAAAATGAGTAATAAAAAAATATTTCAACACATTTATAATTGAAAAAAATATTTCTTTATGATATAGTTATAAAAGAAATATTTCATGGCATCGACCTTTTGGGCAAAATGGGGAATGTCTGTAAGGGTGGTTGCAGAACAGGAGGAGATACATGAACAAGCAGGAACTATTTGAGCAGATCAAGGGGCAGATGATCATCTCATGCCAGGCTATTCCGGGAGAACCTCTGTATGTGGAGGAAAAATCTGTGATGTACCTGATGGCGAGAGCGGCAAAGATGGCGGGGACTCCGGCGATCCGCACCAGCAGCATCCGGGACGTAGCTGCGATCAAGGAGGAGACAGGACTTCCGGTTATCGGACTGGTAAAGATCCAGTATCCCGGCTTTGAAAGCTACATTACTCCTACCATGAAGGAGGTCGATGAGCTTGTCGCTGTTGGAAGCGATGTGATCGCGTTAGACTGTACGCTGCGCGCACGGGGAGACGGAAAGACCGTAAATGAGTTTATAAAAGAGGTGCGCCAGAAATATCCGGATGCCATTCTTATGGCAGATATATCAAACTATGAGGAGGGAATCAATGCCTGGAAGCTGGGAATGGATATTGTGGGAACTACCATGAGCGGCTATACGGCAGATTCTCCTCATATGGACGGCCCGGATTATGAGCTGGTAAGCCGTTTATCAAAGACTGTGGACGTTCCGGTTATCGGAGAGGGGAAAATCCATTACCCAGATCAGGCGGTAAAAATGCTGGATGCGGGAGCGTTTGCCATTGTGGTAGGCGGAGCGATCACAAGACCGTTAGAGATTGCAAACCGTTTTATGGATGCAGTGAAGAACCGATAGGAGGAGCACGATGGGGACAGCAGCACTGGATATCGGAGGAACCGCCATTAAGTCAGGGATATGGACGGGAATAAAGGACGAAATAAAAGAAGTAAGGGAGACTCCGACCAATGCCCGGCTTGGAGGTGCCCATGTAGTGGAACAGGCTGTAAAGATTCTGGAAAGCTATCATGGTTTTGATGCCATTGGGATCAGCACCGCCGGACAGGTAGATTCCCAAAGAGGAATGATACGCTATGCCAATGAAAACATTCCCGGTTATACGGGAATGGAGATCGGCCGCATGTTGAGAGAGCGTTTTCATGTGCCTGTAGCCGTAGAAAATGATGTAAATGCAGCCGCACTGGGTGAAGGAATCTTCGGCGCAGGAAGGGGAGAGAGGGATTTTCTCTGTCTGACCTACGGCACCGGTGTGGGCGGAGCGATTGTGATGGATCAGAAGGTGTACCATGGCTGCGCCTTTTCCGCAGGAGAATTTGGCGGTCTTCTGATTCATCCTGAGGATCGGAAAGAGGGAGAGTTTTTCAGCGGCTGCTATGAGAAATACGCTTCAGCCACAGCACTTGCAGCCAGAGCCATGGTCATTGATCCAGCGCTTACAGACGGGAGGAAGATATTTGCGGCTATCGACCAGCCGGGGGTGCAGGCGGCTGTGGATGAGTGGATCGATGAGATTGTAAACGGACTGCAGACGCTGATCCATATTTTTAATCCGTCCTGTGTGATCTTAGGCGGCGGCGTCATGGCCCAGCCTTATGTAACAGAGCAGGTAAGAGTGCGTACTATGGAGCGCATTATGCCAAGCTTCAGGGATGTGAATATTCTTCCTGCCGAGTTGGGAAACAGAGCCGGTCTTTTGGGAGCTGCCTGGCTGGGGAGAGAGGAAAAAAGAAAAGAAAACGGAAAGTTACAATAAATGAAAAATCAGATAAAAGCCTGAAAAAGTATGGACAAGGCAAAAGAAACTGGATAAAATGGAAGAAATTATACAGATTGAGAGGAATGGATCGTATGCAGGGAGATTTTATAACGAGTATCAAATCCGCATATAATCAGTTTACCAAGGCAGAAAAGAAAGTGGCAGATTATATTCTGGCAAATCCAAGGGACGTTCTGTTTATGTCCATTACAGATCTGGCGGAGGCCTGTGAGGTGGGAGACACCAGTGTGTTCCGATTCTGCAAGACTATGGATTTAAAGGGATACCAGGAATTTAAGATGATGCTGTCCTTAAGCATCAGTAAGGGACAGGAGCAGGTAGACCAGTTTACAGGGAACAATATTTCTATGGAGGATTCCTTTGGGGAACTGGCCAGAAAGGTATTAAATACCAATATCAATGCCCTGAATGAAACTTTTTCCATGATAAAGGAGGAGGATATTGACCGGGCCATCACACTGATCCACCGGGCCAGAAGAGTGTTTTTCTTTGGCGTAGGAGCCAGTATGCTTACCGCCATGAAGGCAATGAATAAGTTTATGCGTATTGAAAACAAGGTATTTTGTATACAGGACAGCCATATGCAGGCCATGGCTGCGGCTACTATGGATGAGCGGGATACAGCGGTTATTTTTTCTTATTCCGGAGCAACCAAGGATACCATCCATGTGGCAGAGGTAGCGAAGCGGTCCGGCGCCAAGATTATTTGTATTACCCGTTTTGTGAAATCACCTCTGAGCGCCTATTCGGATGTCACCCTTTTATCCGGAGCCAATGAGGGGCCTCTTCAGGGCGGGTCTACCTCGGCAGAGATCAGCCAGCTGTTTCTGGTGGACCTGATCTATACGGAATATTACCGCCGTTACTTTGAACAGTGCAGTGTGAACAATGAAAAGACATCAGGGTCGGTATTGGAAAAGCTCTGCTAGTAAATGAACAAAAACGCAGCAACCTATCTGCCTTTCGCACAATATTTGTGGAGACAGGTACGTTACTGCGTTTTAATGTTTATGGAATCAGACAGGGAATCTGTTTTGCCAAAGCTTCTGCCAGTTCCCGATGCCCCTGAGCAGTGAGATGCATGAAATCGATGTGATTGTTTTCCGTCACAACCGTGTTGGCATCAAAATAGCGGCACCCTGTAAGAAGGGCAATTTTTTCATATTCTGAACCCAGTCCGGCAGATTTTTCTGCACAGCCCCGCCCCATTGTATTTCCTACACTGGAACCGGCGTATTCAGGATCGATATTTTTGGGTGTTACGATCAGAATATTGGGGCCGTTTCTCCAACAGTCAGAAATGGACCGGGCCTTTTCGATCAGACGTTTTAATCCAAGTGCGATACATGCAGAGGATGCGCCAAAGCGTTCCTTGGTATCATTGGTGCCAAGCATGATGACCAACAGATCTACAGGCTCGTGGCTCATCAGGCAGGGATAGATGGAATCAAGGCCGTTAAGCCCTTCATAGAGAGGATCGGGAAAACAGCAGGTTCTTCCGGACAGGCCTTCCTCCAGAACCAGATATTCCGTTCCTAAAAGCTCCTGTAAAAGACAAGTCCACCGTTCCTTTTCAGAGAAGCGTCCGCCGGTTTCTGCGCAGTATCCGTGGGTATTGGAGTCTCCAAAGCACACAATATGTTTTTTCATAAAGCATTTCCTCCTTTTCTTACGCCTATCATACCATTGGAACGGTTTAAACACAATGACCAAAGAAAAAATTTTTACCATTATATTTTTGTTGAAAAAAATAATTAAAGTGTTATACTGGAGATATCCGGTAGGAAAGAAAGGTGGAGCATTATGAGAGATATTACAAAGTATCAGGGGATTATTCCGGCATTTTATGCCTGCTACGAGGAGGATGGAAGCATCAGCACAGAGCGGACCAAAGCCCTGGCAGAGCATCTGTTGAAAAAAGGAGTAAAGGGCGTCTATGTGGGCGGTTCCTCCGGCGAATGTATTTACCAGAGCAAGGAGGAACGCAAGGCAGTTCTGGAAGCTGTGATGGAAACCGTAAAGGGAAAGATGACCGTTATCGCCCATGTGGCCTGCAACAATACGGAGGACAGCTGTGAGCTGGCAGCTCATGCAGAGAGCCTGGGCGTGGATGCGGTAGCGTCTATTCCGCCCATTTATTTCCATTTACCGGAGCATGCCATTGCTCAGTATTGGAATGACATTTCTGCCGCAGCTCCCAATACGGATTTTGTGATTTACAACATTCCGCAGCTGGCAGGCGTAGCTCTTACCATGCCTCTGTTCAGAGAAATGTGCAAAAATCCAAGAGTGGCTGCTGTGAAAAACAGTTCCATGCCCGTACAGGATATCCAGATGTTTAAGATGGAGGGCGGAAAGGATTTCGTTGTATTTAACGGACCGGATGAGCAGCTGGTATCCGGCCTGGCCATGGGAGCCGACGGAGGCATTGGCGGTACTTACGGGGTAATGCCTGAGCTGTATTTAAAAATATTTGAGCTGTGCAGGAAAGGAAAGTATGAGGCGGCGAGAAAGATCCAGTATGATGCGGATGCCATTATTTATGCCATGTGCGCCTGCCATGGAAATCTTTATGCAGTGATGAAGGAGATTTTAAAGCTTCGTGAGGGACTTGATCTGGGAAGCGTGAGAAAACCCATGCCCGGTTTGATCCCTGAGGATATGGAGCAGGTAAAGAAGTGCGCTACCATGATCGATGCTGCCATAGCCGCGCTGCAGGAGATTTAAAATGACGTTTCCAAAGGATGGCGGCATCAGTATTTGTATAAAATAGAACAGTACATCAGACAGGAGCTTCGTTAGATGCATAAAAATGCAAAAACGAAGCTCCTTAATTTATTTATTTTGCTGAAAAAAAACGGAATAAAAAAAAGAAAAGAAATTTTTTTCGGGCAAATTGACAAAAAGAAAATATTATGCTATGATGTGTTTAACAATAAAAAATGTTTCCGCCGGGGGTAAGAGACGGAACGGGGAGAAACAAGAAGGAGGAACTTTCGTATGAAGAAAATAGTATCTTTGGGACTGGCGGCAGCTATGGCGGCATCCGTACTTACAGGCTGCGGCGGGGGAAGTGCGCAGACAGCAGATACAAAGGCAGATGCTAAGACCGAGGAAGCAAAGGGAAGCGAAGCTGTTTCTGATAAGGCAGAGGGAACTGCCACGACAGAAGGCATGACAGAGATCACATGGTGGGCATTCCCGACCTTTACACAGGACGGTGACAATCCGGCAGGAACCTATGAGCAGGAGATCATCGATGCATTTGAGGCAAAGAACCCGGATATCAAGGTGAAGCTGGAGACCATCGATTTTACATCAGGACCGGAGAAGATCACGGCAGCCATCGAGGCAGGCACTGTATGCGATGTGCTCTTTGATGCTCCCGGACGTATCATTTCCTACGCACAGAACGGCAAGCTGGTAGCTTTGGACGATATGTTCACAGAGGAATTTGTAAAGGACGTAGACAATGAGGCTCTGATCAACTCCTGCAAGTCCGGCGACAGCTATTATATGTATCCCATCAGCAGCGCAGCATTCTGTATGGCAGTGAGCAAGAATGCATTAGAGGAAGCAGGCGCTATGGACTGCATCAACCTGGAAGGCGACCGCACCTGGACCACAGAGCAGTTTGAGGAAATGATGAAAAAGCTTTCTGAAGCAGGCTTTATGGGCGGCACCGTATACTGCTCCGGACAGGGAGGCGACCAGGGTATCCGCGCATTCGTTACAAACCTGTATGACAGCTCTGTAACAGATCCTGAGATCACTACATACACCCTCAATGACGAAGGCGGCGTAAAGGCCATGACAAAGATCAAAGAGTGGGTAGACAACGGATATATGTTAAACGGCTCCGCGTATAACGGCGGTGAGGACGTAGATCAGTTTGTAGCAGGAAATACCGCATTTACAACCCTCTGGTCTCCAGGACTTGCAAGCCAGAGAGCAGAGACATTAAAGGAGAACGGAATTGAGGCAATCGCACTTCCATTCCCATCTGAGGACGGAACACCTGCATTAGAGTATCTTGTAAACGGCTTCTGCGTATTTGACAACGGCGACGAGGCAAGAGCAGAGGCATCCAAGAAGTTTATTGATTTCATCTGCAATGATGAAGAGTGGGGACCAAAGAACGTAGTAAAGACCAGCGTATTCCCGGTTCGCCAGTCCATGGGCGATCTGTATGAAGGAAATGAGGATATGTCCTTCTACGCTTCTCTTACAAAATACTATTCTCCATACTACAACACCATTCCGGGCTTTGCAGAGATGAGAACCTACTGGTTCCCGATGCTCCAGGCAGTGATCAACGGCGATTCCGAGCCAAAGGCTGCTCTGGACGACTTTGTAGCAAAGGCAAACCAGTCTATCGTAAACGCACAATAAGACAGGTATTCTCCCCATATTACAGCCTGTAGTATGGGGAGTCATTTTTAGAAGGAGAGAACTGCCATGAAGTCAAGGAAAATCAATAAGATCAGAATGAGGGAAACGCTGGTTTCCTATGCATTCCTGCTGCCGGCCATGCTGTTTTTTGTGCTGTTTGTGCTGGTTCCCATGGGAATGGGCGTAGTTACCAGTTTTTTCCGTTATAATATGAAGGGAATGACCTTTACAGGACTGTCTAATTACATGACTATGTTTGCAGATCCTGTATGGCAGAAATCCCTGGTGAACACCCTGCTTCTGGTAGTAGGCTCCGTTCCCATTACTGTACTGTTTGCGCTTTTTGTAGCAGCCATGACTTACGAGAAGAATCCATTTACAAGATCCTTCTTCCGATGTGTGTTCTTCCTGCCTGTGGTTACGGGTACTGTAGCGGTAACAGTTGTCTGGAAATGGATCTACGACCCTTTAAACGGTATTTTAAACTGGATCTTAAAATCACTGGATCTGATTGAAAAGAACATTATGTGGACGGGAGATAAAAGATATGCTCTCTGGGCCATTCTGATTATCCTGATCACTACCAGCGTAGGACAGCCCATTATTCTCTATATCGCTTCTCTGGGAAATGTTCCCAAGGATTATGTAGAAGCAGCTCAGGTAGACGGCGCCAATGATTTTCAGGTATTCTGGAAGATCAAATGGCCCAGCCTTCTGCCCACCACACTGTATATCGTGGTGATCACTACCATCAACTCCTTCCAGTGCTTCTCTTTGATCCAGCTGCTTACTTCCGGCGGACCCAATTACAGAACGACTACTATCATGTACTATCTGTATGAGACAGCATTTAAGAAGTTCGAATATGGCTACGCCAATGCCATGGGCGTAATACTTGCATTGATCATTGGTTTTATCAGCTTTGTCCAGTTTAAGGCATTGGGCAGCGACGTTGAATATTAAAGGGGGATGAGAAGATGAAAAATAAAGTGAAAATTCTGGATGCCGCCTCTATGGTGCTTCTGCTCCTTCTCAGTGTGGTATTTATTTTCCCCTTCTACTGGATTTTGACGGGAGCCTTTAAATCCCAGAAGGTTACGATCAAGCTGCCTCCGGAATGGTTCCCTCTCCACCCGACCTTGGAAAACTTTGAGAAGCTGTTTCAGAACCCGGCGCTCCAGTGGCTGATCAACAGTATCTTTATCGCCGGTGTAACGCTGATCATCGTCTGCGTGGCAGCCTCTATGGCCGGTTATGTGCTGGCAAAGAAGCGCTTTTACGGCGATAAGCTGCTGTTCAGTATTTTCGTATTCGCAATGGCCCTTCCAAAGCAGGTAATCCTGGTGCCGCTGATGAAGCTGGTTTCCTTTATGGGGATCCATGATACTCCATGGGCCGTTATCCTTCCTTTGTGCGGCTGGCCCTTTGGTATCTTCCTCATGAAGCAGTTCAGTGAAAATGTTCCTACAGAGCTTTTGGAGGCTGCAAAGATCGACGGAAGCGGTGAAATCCGTACCTTTACAAGCATTGTTATGCCGATCGTAAAGCCGGGTCTGGGAGCGCTTGCGATCTTTACCTTTATTAATACATGGAATGACTATTTCATGCAGTTAGTAATGTTAAATTCCAGAACGAACCTGACGATTTCTCTGGGCGTGGCGACACTCCAGCAGGAGTTCTCCACCAACTACGGAGTCATCATGGCGGGTGCGGCTCTGGCGGCGGTTCCCATTGTTGCGGTGTTCCTGATGTTCCAGAATTACTTTACTCAGGGTATTACCATGGGAGCGGTCAAGGGGTGATGGGAGAGGGGATTGCGCCCCCTACACCATCCTTCCCATGCCGGTCTTCCATGGCTCCGGTTTCCGGTCATAAGAAAGTCTAAGAGGCTGAAATTTTTCTAAAAGCAAGCTCCATATCAAAAACTCGCCGTGCTCAGACAGGTTTGATATGGAGCTTAACGAAAAATTCCAGCCTCTATGTCTTTCTAAATGGCCTCTAAAGTCGCCCTGGCAGATCGGCATGGGAAGGCTGGCACAGGGGGCGCAATCTCCGGCGGAGGTGTTCCGGGGAGGAAAACTTGAGTTTCTGTATTTTGCAGACACCAGAACACAGTGTAAAGTGCGGAAACTCAAAGAGGAAACAAGTTGACAAAAGGGTTCATATGAGTAAAATATGGTATAGGTTAGGGCGGTGGCCGTTTGGCCATGGCTCTTTATATTTACCCTGGTTTGGGGTTAAGGAAGGAAAACAGATATGAGTTTGATCGTACAGAAATTCGGCGGGACCTCTGTGGCTGACACGGAGCGGCTGCGCAATGTTGCAAGGATCATTACAGAGACATATAAGGCGGGAAATCAGGTGGTGGCAGTATTGTCTGCCCAGGGGGATACGACAGATGATCTGATTCAGAAGGCAGAGGAGATTAACCCAAAGGCTTCGGCCAGAGAGATGGATATGCTTTTGTCTACAGGAGAGCAGATTTCGGTATCGCTCTGTGCGATGGCGATTGAGGCTTTGGGATATCCGGTGATTTCTCTTACCGGCTGGCAGTCCGGCATCAGCACGAATACGGTTTCGGGAGATGCGCGTATCCGAAAGGTGGATACGGAGCGCATTGAGGCGGAGCTGAATCAGAAGAAAATAGTGATTGTTACAGGATTTCAGGGAATCGACCGGAACCAGAATATTACCACTTTGGGACGGGGCGGTTCGGATACCTCTGCGGTAGCTCTGGCTGCGGTTCTGGGGGCCGACCTGTGCCAGATTTATACGGATGTGGACGGTGTTTACACGGCAGATCCCAGAAAGGTTGCAGGAGCCAGAAAGCTGGATGAGGTGACGTATAATGAGATGCTGGAGCTGGCGACGCTGGGAGCGCAGGTGCTCCATAACCGTTCGGTGGAGCTGGCAAGAAAGTACAATGTAAAAATGGAGGTCCTGTCAAGCTTTACAGGCCATCCGGGAACAAAAGTGAAGGGAGTTGCAAAGCGTATGGAGCGTTCATATATCAGCAGCGTGGCAAAGGATAAGGATATTGCGAGGATTGCCCTTATTGGCGTGCCAAATGAGATCGGAACCTCATTTAAGGTGTTCTCTCTGTTGGCAAGAAATCATGTAAATGTGGATATTATTCTCCAGGGCATTGGCCATGAGGAAGGGAAGGATATCTGCTTTACAGTGGCAGAAAAGGATCTGAATAAAACGGCAGAGCTTTTGACGGAGCATAAAGAGGAGCTGCGCTACAGCCGTCTGGAGACGAACTGCGATGTGGCTAAGGTTTCTGTTGTAGGAGCAGGCATGATCAATAATCCGGGAGTAGCTGCAAAGCTCTTTGAGGCGCTGTATGATGCGGGGATCAATATCAATATGATTTCCACCAGCGAGATCAAAATTTCTGTGCTGGTAGACCGTAGGGATGCAGATCAGGCGGTACAGGCCATTCATGACCGGTTTTTCACGGTGTAATTGTATTTTTATGGAAAATGCAGAAGTGTTTTGCTGAAAAATGTCAAAATATACAGTATGAAAGATAAAAAATGGGCGCTGTTTCATGTACCTGCATAAAGCGAGAGGAACTCTCTGGATGCAGGCATGGGGACTGCGCCCGTTTTTTTGAAAAAATTTGTTAATAATTTATCGAAAACAGGCAATTTCATGGTTCTGGGGTCTTGTCATTTGACAAAAATCTTATTATAATCATATATGGCAATATTTTTGTTTTTATGCGGAACTGTAAGGGGCTTTTGTTGCAGTTCCAGCCAGTATTGTAAACTTTAGAATGATGGAGGACTGGAAAATGAGTAATTCAGCACAAACTTCAGCAAGCAGCCGTATTGCATCCCTGCTTGATGAGAACAGTTTTGTTGAAGTCGGCGCGTATATCACCGCCAGAAACACGGACTTTAACATGGCTGAGCAGGAAACACCGGCTGACGGTGTGATTACAGGCTACGGCACCATCGGAGGATGCCTGGTTTATGTATACAGCCAGGATGCATCCGTACTGGGAGGCTCCATGGGTGAGATGCATGCAAAGAAGATCTGCAGCATTTATTCCATGGCTATGAAGATGGGAGCACCTGTGATCGGTCTGGTAGACTGTGCCGGACTGCGTCTGCAGGAGGCAACAGATGCGCTGGATGGCTTTGGAAAGCTGTATTTAAGCCAGGCAATGGCATCTGGTGTGATCCCTCAGATCATGGCAGTATTCGGTACCTGCGGCGGCGGAATGGCTGTGGCAGCCGGAATGGCAGATTTTACCTTTATGGAAGAGAAGTCCGCGCAGCTCTTTGTAAATGCTCCCAATGCATTAGAGGGCAATTATAAGGCAAAATGTGATACAGCGGCAGCTGCATTCCAGAGCAAGGAGTCAGGCGTTGTTGATTTTACCGGTGATGAAGCATCCATTCTGTCTCAGATCCGTACTCTGGTATCCATTCTTCCTGCTAATAACGAAGAGGATCTTTCCGAGGAGGACTGCCAGGATGATTTAAACCGTATGTGCAGCGGCATTGAAGGTCTGGCGGGAGATCCTATCCAGGTATTATCCATGATTTCTGATAATCATTTTGTAATGGAAGTAAAGAAGGATTATGAACCTTCTATGGTAACTGCATTCATCCGTTTAAATGGCGTGACTGTGGGCTGTGTGGCAAACCGCACAGAGCGTTATGAGGATGGAAAGAAGGCAGATGAGTTTGAGGCTGCTTTATCCGGCAAGGGCTGTGACAAGGCAGTGGAGCTGATCAGCTTCTGCGACGCATTCAGTATTCCTCTGCTGACCCTCACAAATGTAAACGGCTATAAGGCAAAGATGTGCAGCGAAAGACGGATCGCCAGAGCAGCAGCCCGCTTAACCTACGCTTATGCAGACGCTACTGTTCCAAAGGTGACTGTAGTAACCGGAAAGGCACTGGGAAGCGCAGGCCTTACCATGGGAAGCAAGAGCCTGGGAACCGACCTGGTATATGCATGGCCAAATGCAGTGATCGGCACTATGGAGCCTGAGGCTGCGGTTAAGATCATGTATGCAAAGGAAATCGAGGCTTCTGATGATGCAGTGGCTCTGATCAGCGAAAAGACTGCCGAGTATACAAAGACTCAGTCCGGAGCAGTGGCTGCCGCAAGAAGAGGCTATGCAGACGATATCATCAAGGCAGAGGAAACCCGCCAGAGGCTGGCAGCTGCATTTGATATGCTTTATACAAAAAGTGAGGACCGTCCTTCAAAGAAGCATGGCACGGTTTAAAGAGGGGTGACATGTATATGAGACGATTATTTAAAAGGATGGCAGCAGCAGTTTTAGTATCTGCCTGCCTGGTAAGTCTGTCTGCCTGCTCTAAAACAGAGGAGGAAACAGAAAGCTTATCCATCAGCATGGACGGTACGCCTGTGGAAGACGCCATGGGACAGTCCCTTCTTTTATCCGCAGCTCAGACTCTGGGCGCTTCCGATGAACAGCTGGTAGTCCAGGGCAAGCTGGCCCAGTCTCAGGGAGATACCGTTTCTGCAGAGCTTTATCAGGCCCAGCTTGATGTGCGGGAAGAGATGGGCGCTCTCCGCAGTGTTGATATTGAGGATGGCTCTGTGGTGCTTCTGGAGGACGGAAGCTATACGGTGATCCTTCCTGTAGAGTTTGCAGAGGGAACCAAAAAGTATGTTATGAACTTGAATATGGCAACACAGCAGATCCAGGCTCAGTTTACCGATATGTCTGCAGGCGTTGAGGAGGACAGCTCCATCGGAGGCCTGTTAAGGACGGCCAGCGTATATACGCTCATCGGTCTTGGAACCGTATTCTGTGTACTGGTATTTATCAGCCTTCTGATTTCCTGCTTTAAGTTCATCCATGCATGGGAAGAAGGACAGAAGAATAAAGCGGCTGATAAGAAGGCAGAACCTGCGAAAGCTCCTGTACCGGCTGTTTCTGCTGCACCGGCAGTTTCTGCTTTACAGACAACAGGACCGGAGCTGGCAGATGATGCAGAGCTTGTAGCAGTGATGGCAGCAGCGATTGCGGCCTATGAGGGAACTTCACCCAACGGTCTGGTGGTACGCTCCATCCGTCGCGTAAGCAGTTCCAGAAGAAGATAAAGACTCATTTCAAATCAAGGAGGAAACAGATCATGAAGACATATACCATTACAGTAAATGGAAAAGCATATGCAGTAACCGTTGAAGAGGGCGCAGCAGCAGCTGGCGCACCAGTAGCAGCACCAGTAGCACCAGTAGCAGCAGCTCCGGCAGCAGCACCTGCACCGGCAGCCGCTCCAGCAGGCGCTGCAGGTTCCGTTCAGGTTACCGCTCCAATGCCAGGTAAGGTAGTAGCAGTTAAGGCTTCTGTAGGACAGGCAGTAAAGAAGGGCGAAGTTGTCCTGGTTCTGGAAGCTATGAAGATGGAGAACGATATCGTTGCTCCGGAAGATGGTACAATTGCCAGCATTAATGTAGCAAACGGCGATGCAGTTGAGTCCGGCGCTGTTTTAGCTACTCTGAACTAGTCAACAAGATGGATCCCTTAATTTAAGGATTCCATTATGGAGGTAACATTATGGATTTTGGCAATTTGGTATCAAACCTGCTTGGCCAGATGGCGTTTTTCCATCTGTCAGCAGGAAACTACATTATGATCGGTGTGGCGCTGGTCTTCTTATACCTGGCAATCCGCCGGGGATTTGAGCCTCTGCTGCTGATCCCCATCGCATTTGGCATGCTGCTTGTAAATATCTATCCGGAAATCATGTATTCTCCGGAAGAAACGTCCAACGGCATCGGCGGTCTTTTGTGGTATTTCTTTACTCTGGATGAGTGGAGTATCCTTCCGTCCCTGATCTTCCTTGGCGTAGGAGCCATGACAGACTTCGGTCCGCTGATCGCAAACCCCATCAGCTTCCTTATGGGTGCTGCTGCTCAGCTGGGTATCTATGCCGCATATTTCCTGGCAATTTTCCTGGGATTCTCAGGAAAGGAAGCGGCTGCTATTTCCATCATCGGCGGTGCTGACGGCCCTACCTCTCTGTTCCTTTGCAGTAAGCTGGGACAGACCCAGATCATGGGTCCAATCGCAGTTGCAGCTTATTCCTATATGGCTCTGGTTCCTATTATCCAGCCGCCGTTTATGAAGCTGCTCACTACGGATAAGGAGCGCAAGATCAAGATGGAACAGCTCCGTTCCGTATCCAAGCTGGAAAAGATTTTATTCCCGATCATTGTAACAATTGTAGTCTGCCTGATTCTGCCGTCTACTGCTCCATTAGTAGGTATGCTGATGTTAGGAAACCTGTTCCGTGAGAGCGGTGTTGTAAAACAGCTGGCAGAGACAGCATCCAATGCCCTGATGTACATTGTCGTTATCCTGCTGGGTACATCCGTAGGTGCTACTACCAGTGCAGAGGCATTCTTAAATGTAACTACCATCAAGATCGTTCTTTTAGGTCTGGTTGCATTTATTTTCGGTACCGTAGGCGGTATCCTGTTAGGAAAGCTTCTGTGCAAGCTGACCGGAGGAAAGATCAATCCTCTTATCGGTTCCGCAGGCGTGTCTGCCGTACCTATGGCAGCCCGCGTATCCCAGAAGGTTGGTTCCGAGTATGATCCTACCAACTTCCTGCTGATGCACGCAATGGGACCAAACGTTGCAGGCGTGATCGGCACGGCTGTAGCAGCCGGTACTTTTATGGCAATCTTTGGCGTATAAAAGGGAATTTTATCACAGTATTTAAGGAGGATTTTTAACTATGGCAGAGATAGAGAAGAAGCCGGTAAAGATCGTGGAAACCGTCCTGCGTGACGCCCATCAGTCTTTGCTTGCGACCAGAATGTCAACAGAGCAGATGCTTCCCATCATCGATAAGATGGACAAAGTAGGCTACCATGCAGTAGAGTGCTGGGGAGGCGCTACCTTTGATGCCTGCCTGCGTTTCTTAAAGGAAGATCCATGGGAGCGTTTAAGAAAATTAAGAGACGGCTTTAAGAATACAAAGCTGCAGATGCTGTTCCGCGGACAGAATATCCTGGGCTACAACCATTATGCAGATGATGTAGTAGAGTATTTCGTACAGAAGTCCATTGCAAATGGTATTGATATTATCCGTATTTTTGACTGTTTAAATGATATCCGCAATCTGGAGACAGCCGTAAAGGCTACCAAGAAGGAAAAGGGACATGCTCAGATTGCTCTGTGCTATACCCTGGGCGACGCCTATACTCTGGATTACTGGAGAGACATTGCAAGAAAGATCGAGGATATGGGTGCTGACTCCCTGTGTATCAAGGATATGGCAGGTCTTCTGACTCCATATCAGGCGGCAGAGCTGGTACAGGCATTAAAGGAAGGCACAAAGCTTCCGATTGACCTGCATACCCATTATACATCCGGCGTTGCTTCCATGACCTATATGAAGGCTGTAGAGGCAGGCTGTGAGATTATCGACTGCGCCATGTCACCACTGGCTCTGGGAACCAGTCAGCCGGCAACTGAGGTTATGGTTGAGACCTTCAAGGGAACACCATATGATACAGGATTTGATCAGCAGCTTCTCGCTGAGATCGCTGACTACTTCCGTCCGATGCGTGATGAGGCTCTTGAT
>OGXY01001188.1_pt1 | contig 19447 bp, 25 predicted proteins | sample 1576411 | NCBI WGS metagenome assembly OGXY01 (sample SAMEA3541498, study PRJEB24748) | human gut metagenome | biome: human gut; feature: human-associated habitat; material: faeces | place: China | collected 2012 | reverse complement strand
TGCGCCGCTCTGCCGATACTACGCAAAAGACGATCAAGACGGTAGACCGCAGCAGCAAGACCATCAAGCAGACGGCAAAATCTACGGGCAAAGCGGCGGTCAAGACCATGCAGAAAACCATCAAGACCGCCGAGCAGACTGCCCGGACGACCATAAAAACGACGCAGGCTGCGGCAAAAACGGCACAGAAAACCGCACAGGCCACAGCAAAAGCCGCTAAAACTGCGGCGCATACCGCCCGTGCAGCAACAAAAGCGATTGCGGCAGGCATCAAGGCGGCGGTCAAGGCTACCGCTGCCGCCGTCAAAGCCAGGAGACCCCCCGGGAGTATCTGGAACGTCTGGCAGGGGATCCCCTCCGGGACGCGCTGGATACGCCCATGCAGGCCAGATACGCCATCCTGGTGGACGATGTGGAGCGGAGCTTGTACAGCACGCTTCCGCCCCGCCTCTCCCGGGAGCAGGTGCGGGAGCTGCTCTCCACTGTCCATAGAAGCACCCGCACGCCTCCTGCACGTGCGAAGTGACCGCCGACCGGTCCGCGCCTCCAGAAATGCCCGAGATTCCCGATAACCGAAAATTCAAGAAGGCAGCCGTTCGCATGAACAGCTGCCTTCTTTGTATCCAGGTCGAACCTCGGCACCGGGCATTCCTCTCCGGAGTCTGAAAATACAGCCGACGCCCGCGCTTATGTAGAGGACAGCGCCGGACGGGGCGAACCGCCCCGGGTCTTTTGGGGTGCCGGTTCCACACTAGCTGCGGAATGCTCCGCCTCCGCGGTCTGATTCATGATGAGCATCTGGAGCCGGTTCTCCACATTGGCGTAGCTGGCGTCCGGATCCAGGTCCAGGGGCAGGATCTGCACGCCGGGGAACTCCTCCTTGAGCCGCTTGGTGACGCCCCGGCCGCACACGTGGTTGGGCAGGCACCCAAAGGGCTGGAGGATGATGAAGGACCGGACCCCCTGGTGGGCGTAGTGGGCGATCTCGCCCGCCATCAGCCAGCCCTCGCCGCAGGTGAGGGTCTTGGGGATGAAGTGCTCCACGTCACTGTACAGGTCCTGAGGCCGGGCCGCCGGGTGATACAGGGGATGGGACCGGGCAATGCGCTCCAAAAACCGCTGGATGAACTCCACGGCGCCGTCCAGGGCGAAGGGATAGGGCGCCAGATGGGCACCGAAGTCCCGGATCTCGCTGATGGCCGCCTGGAAGTCCTTGCGGAACTGGTAGGTGATGCGGGGCAGGATGACCTCCATGTCGTTGCGTTCCAGGTACTCCTCCACGTGGAAGTTGGTGCCGGGATGAAAGTTCACCAGCAGCTCGCCGGTGACCAGCACCCGGGGCTTGCGGCGGGAGCGGTCATAGCGGAGCCCCCGGAATGCCTCGATGGCCCGCCGGAAGGCACCGATCATCTTGCCCAGCCCCTGCTTGGATGCGGCGGCAATCCACTCCACACATTCGCTGAACACGCGGTTCGTCTCGCCTGCCGCCGTCTCATAGGGGCGGATCTTCCGGCACAGCTCCTCCAGAATGTCCAGCATGGAGAAGGCCCACGCCGCCAGCAGCACAGACCGGGCCCCCAGCATGGACACGCCGGGGTGGATACCCTTGGTGTCGCCAGGGTCTGTGGTGAGGATGGGGACGTTTTCAAATCCGGCGCTGTCCAGCGCCTTGCGCAGAATCGCGGTGTAATTGGCCATCCGGCAGTCGCAGCTGAGCTTGGCCATGCCCACGGCCACGGAGTCCTCCGGATAGTTTCCCTTCTGCAGGGCGTCGATCAGCTCGCCGATGACCATCTGACAGGGGAAGCAGATGTCATTGTGGGTGTACTTCTTCCCCACCCGGATCTGCTCCACGCCGCCCACCGGCAGGCTCACCGCCCGAATACCCTCCCGGTCCATCAAGGCCGTGAGAAGAGTGGACACCGGGGCGGAGATATTTGGCACCAGCACAGTCCGCAGCTTCCGGTCCTCCTCGCGGTACTTCACCGCGTAGGGCTCCGGCAGGCGGCAGGCCGCCTGCTCCGCCTGGGCAGAGCGGCGCAGCTGTACCGTCTCAATAAAGGACTGGACCCGGATGCCGAGAGACCCGGCGGCCTCGCTCTCGTCCACCTTCAGGATCAGGGGCGGCTTGCCGCTGCCCTCCCCCAGCAGGCGGATGATCTCATCGGACAAAATGGCATCATGGCCGCAGCCAAAGCTGACGATCTGCACGTACTCCAGGCAGGGCTGCTCCGCTGTCACCATGGCGCCGGAGAGCATCCGGGCGTGGAAGTCATTGGTGATCTCCACACGGGACCGGCGCAGGTCCGCCTTCTCCAGTCCGGGCAGGCTATCCACCGTCAGCACCGGGATGCCCCGGCGGGTGAACATCCCGGACAGGTCGTGGTTGATGAGGGGGTCCGTGTGATAGGGCCGTCCCGCCAGCACCACGGCGAAACCGCCCGCCTTTCCGGTGTCCGCGATGACCCGCTTTCCCTCCTCCACCAGCTGATGGCGGAAAGAGAGGATGGCCGTCTCTGCCTGACGGTAAGCGGCCTCCGCCTGCCGCTTTGTGGCGCCACAGTGTTCCACGGCATACCGGCAGATCTGCCGCTTCCGGTCCTGCTTGCTGAACCAGTGGAACACCGGCGTCTCAAAGCCCACGGAGAAGTGCTCCCCGGGGGACTGGAAGTTCCGCACCACCATGGAGTAGCCCATGATGACCGGGCAGACGTAGGGACTCTTCTCCCCTTTGTTCTCTGTGGGCATGTGGAGGATATAGGGCAGGAAAATCCGGTCTACGCCCTGTTTGGACAGGTCCAGCACATGGCCGTGGACCAGCTTGGCCGGAAAACAGATGGTGTCCGACGCCACGTACTGTAGTCCGCTCTCATACTGTCTGCGGCTGCTGGGATGGGAGAACTTCACCCGATACCCCAGAGCCCGGAAGAAGGTACTCCAGAAGGGCATGCTGTCCCAGAACTCCAGCACCCGGGGCAGGCCCACGGTCTGGCTCTGCTCCTCCCGCACGGGGGATACCGGATATGTCTTGAACAGCAGCTCCTGCCGCAGCCGGAACAGGTCCGGCACTTCCTGGGCCTTATGGGCAGGTGCCGCCTCCATCACAACGGCGCCCCGGTCGCACCGGTTGCCGGTGACATAGCAGCCACCGTCCGGGAAATGCAGGATCGTCCGGCTGCAGTGGTTGGCGCAGTGGGGGCAGAGTACACCGCTCTCCCGGGTGTATTGGAAGTTTTTCACCGCGTCAAAGCCGATGAAGGCGGAGCAGCGGCCGTTGGCGTAGCCGTGGGCCTCCACCTCCTGCTTCACCGCGAGAGCCGCACCCAGAGCGCCCATCTCGCCGGGATAGGGGGCCAGGGTCACGTCCCGGCCCAGATACTCCTCCAGGGCCCGCAGGACGGCGAAGTTCCGGAAGGTGCCCCCCTGGACCACTACCCGATCCCCCAGCTCCGCCACGTTGGCGATGCGGACCACCTTGGTGAACACGTTCTCGATGATGGACCGGCACAGCCCCGCCATCAGGTCGTCAGGCTGCTTGCCGTTGCGCTGCTCGTTGATGATGGTGCTGTTCATGAACACAGTGCACCGGCTGCCCAGCTCGGCAGGGGCCTGAGATCGGAAAGCGGCGTCCGCCACCTGGTCCACCGGCATCCCCAGGGTGGCGGCGAAGTTCTCCAAAAAGGAGCCGCAGCCGGAGGAGCATGCCTCGTTCAGCATGATGTTCGTGACCACGCCGTCCTTCAGCCAGATGGCCTTCATGTCCTGGCCGCCGATGTCCAGCAGAAACGTGGCGTCCGGGAAGAAGCGGCGGCAGCCCCGGGCGTGGGCCACGGTCTCTACTGTGTGGTAGTCGGCGTGAAAGGCAGCAGAGAGCATCTGCTCGCCGTAGCCGGTGGTGCCCAGGCCCAGCACCTCCAGCTGGATGCCCATTTTTTCATATTTCTCCGCCAGGGCCAGCAGGCCCTCCCGGACCACCTTCAGCGGCTCCCCCTGGTTGTTGGCGTAGAAGGTGTCCGTTACTTGCTCGTTCTCGTCTATAAAGACGCACTTGGAGGTGGTGGAGCCGGAGTCGATGCCGATGTACCCCCGCAGAATCTGCCGGTCCGCGGCATCCCCCGGCCGGCGCAGCTCCGCCCGGTGGCGGCGGAGAAAGACCTCCCGCTCCTCGTCGCTGGCAAAGAAGGGCCTGCCGGTGCCGGAGGGCCCTTCGGTCTGGGCCGGGGCCTTGTCCAGCCGCTCCATGGCCTCTGCCAGGGTCATGGCGTCCTCCTGTCCGGGGAACAGCTCGTCGATGGCGATGGCGGTGCCCCGGGCCACGATGGTCTCCGGGTGGTCCGGTCGAACGATATCCCTTTCCTCCAGATTCAGCCGCTCCGCAAACACCCGCACCAGCGTGGGGTTGAAGGTCAGCGGGCCGCCCTCAAAGATGATGGGGGCCGTCAGCTCCAGTCCCTGGGCCAGGCCGCCGATGGTCTGCTTGGCGATGGCGTGGAAGGTGGAAAGCGCGATATCCGCCCGCTCCGCCCCCTGGATCAGCAGGGGCTGGATGTCTGTCTTGGCAAACACGCCGCAGCGGCCGGAGATGCTGTAAACGGTCTTCCCGCGGGCAGCCAGTTGCTCGAACTCGTCCGCCGGCACGTTCAGCAGCGCGGCGATCTCATCGATAAACGCGCCGGTGCCTCCGGCACAGCTGCCGTTCATCCGCATGTCGGAGGTCTGGAGCTTTCCGCTGGCCTCGTCATAGCGGAAGAAGATCACCTTGGCATCCTGTCCGCCCAGTTCCACCGCGGTGCGGACCTCCGGATACAAGGCCCGGACTGCCGCCGCGTTGGCCACCACCTCCTGGACATAGCAGGTCCCCAGGGCGGCGGCAATGGGCCGTCCGCCGGACCCGCACACGCCGATACGGAACCGCATACCGGGAAAGTGACCGGCCGCCTCCTCCAGCAGCTGCCGGACGGTATCCGCCTGATGGGCGTTATGCCGCTGATAGCGGGTGAACAGTACGCTGTTGTCAGCCGGGTCCAGGGCCACTGCTTTGACGGTGGTGGACCCCACATCCACGCCGAGGCGCAGAATATCCGAATTGATATGTGCCATATACACTCCTTCTAGGGAAAACGCCCCAGACCCGTACGGCAGCCTGGAGGGCGCGCCGGCGGATCGGGGGCTGGTCTCCCACATCTCTGTTTATTCGAACTCATTATAGCACGTTTTTCTCACAGGCTCTTGTATATTTTTCGTAAAGAATTTGCCGTTTTAGCTATCTTTTTCCCCAAAAAAGTCCGCCATCTTCCCATCCATTTTCGTCAAAGCAGCATCCGCAGGCACACGTCCCCGCAATCGAATCGCATAGGCGAGCGGAGCCGTATTCTTTGCGGTCCGATTGCGGGGCAGAGCCTTTCCGCCGTGCGGATGGTTCCGCTGAAAAAGAAAAGCGGGCACAGGCGGAATCCAATCCCCTGCGCCCATGAATGCATTTAGACAAAAAAACAACCACATCTTTTCGATGTGGTTGTTTTTCTGGAGGTGACACCCGGATTTGAATTGGTTCGGACATGTAAAATGGCGTTTCAGGCGATTTCAAAAACCTAGTATTCCCAATGCTTTCCGGGTTTCACTGCAAAATGCTGTATCATGTTATAAAAGCTGAAAGGGGTAAATGAAGGGGTAGAAATATATCCAGTTCATGGAAACTGCGTAATGCAGAACTTGCCCATTGTCAAAATCTGTGATATTCTGTTCGTGGCTCTTCTTTGAGAGCTGGGCGCTGCACAAGACGGCGGGCGGTTAGTCACACAACCCCGAAAGGGGGTGACGCCAATGCGGATCACATTACATATCGGGCGGTTCACCGTTACGATTATTGTGAAAAGCAGAAACCGCCACCGGGCAGGGTGACGGCTTCAAGGCTTTTGCTTTGATCTCTTAACTCGTACGGGCTAACCGCTTGCCGCAGCGCCCTTTTCTATGTTCATTATAGGCCACCACGGCCACCATGTCAAGCCCTGGGCGCTATGCCTGGGGCTTTTCTCCGTCCTCAGAGACCGCAGAAACGGCGCTGTCTCTCTCCATAGTCTCATCTATGGCCCGGTTGATAAAGCCGTTCACAGACTCGCCCTGGGCCTCTGCGTGGGCTTTGATGGTGTCCTTCTTGCCCTTTGGGACTGTCAGGTTAATACGATCCAATTTTTCAGCTATCCATCCATTTCTATATTCTGATTTGCTGGCCATGCTTCTCCCTTCCGGGGGGAGCTTATTTTTTTATGCTCCCTCTCCCATTGTAGCTTTATTATAGCATCCATTTCAATATTGCGCAATATGCAATTTGAATAGATATTACGCAATATATTTGGTTGCTTTGTCAATTGATATATTGCGCAATATATTATATACTATAATCACAGCAAGGGACAAGAGATGCGACAGGCGGACCGGGGACGAGCCGGATGGCCTCTCTTCAATCTCAAATCCCAGGCGGGACTGCTTCGTGAAGGCCGGTGACGTTCCGGAGAGCACCAAACCAGCCGCCAAAACATAAGGAGGAAAAAGAAATGAGTATCAACGAACTGGAAATGAAGTGCCGGGAGCTTCGGCAGCTGCAAGCCCTGATTGACGAGGCCCAGGCAGAGGCGGAGACCATCAAGGATGCCATCAAGGCCGCTATGGGCACGCAGGAGGCCGTACAGGCCGGGGAATACAAGATCACCTGGAAGCCCGTCAAAACGGCCAGACTGGACGCTACGGCCCTAAAAAAGGCCCTGCCGGACGTAGCCGCGCGGTTCACAAAAGAAACCACGGTGCGCCGGTTCTCCGTGGCATGATGGAAGTGGTGGTCACCATCGCCGGGGCGCTGTATCTCACAAACAAGCTGTTTGTCCTGGTTGACTGGATCGAGAAAAAGAAAGCCCTTCCCCGTGAGCTTGGCGGTCAGACGGAGAAGGACCTGTAAACACCAACCCCAGGGGGCCGGTAAACCCATTATAGCCGGTCCCCTCCACGAAAGCAAGGAGGAAAACGTGGAAAAAGATTATATCATAGCGCCAGAACGTATTATCCGCAAGCTGGACGAAGCGGAACAAGCATCAGTTGCCATAAATGGCTTAATGGAAGATGTGATTGACCCGGCTTTTTATGGGTATAGATGCTGTGGGCTGCTGGATGAATGGAGCGAAGAAACAGGTGGCGACAAGGGGAGCGCTGCTTTGCGTTGGATGGAGAAACACTTTGATGAGCTATATGCGGCCTGCTATGCGGTCAATTTGCTTGCAGCCCAAATTACTTGTACTCTTCAAACAACTTTACTTAAAAAAGCGAAGGAGAAAGATGTATGACCGAGGTAAAGACATTATTTGATGCCGGTGTACGCATGGATGAGGCGCATAGCGCTTTAATCGACTGCCTTGATCTCTTAAACCTCATTGTTGAGTGGCTGGGAGATGAGAGCTCAGGGGATAAAGAGATTTTCATTAGCAGACTCCCTATGTATTTTGGGGCTCTTTCCATGTTACAACGAGGAATGTGGAAACTGTCGGAAGATCTTGAGTCCGATTCAAATGCAGTTATGGAGGCATATAACAAGCAGAGGAAGGAGCAGAAATGAATAAATCCCAGGAAACCCGCCGCAAAAATGAGCAGGCCCGGAGAGAGCGCCACGAGCGGGAGCGGGCCGAAGTCAAGGCACAGGTGTTAGCTCTCCGCCGTGTAAGGGACGATCCAGACGCAACGCCCAGCGAAAGGCTGGAGGCTGTGAAGATGCTGGAAGATATGAAGAAGCAGTATGTGATTATCTGATATAAAAATGGGGCCGGGGAGTAATCCTCGGCCCCTCTCTTTATGGAGATATGGCATTCACAGACACGTGCGACGATGCACACCGAAACCCCTATCTATTCCTCGATAGGAGGCCCGTCACGGTACTTTGTGGCGGGACTTGACAAGGGGGGGGGGGGAGGGTAGGCGACCCCTTTTGTTTTATGGGATAGTGTTGTTTTTACAGGGAATACGCCCGTTGCTTGTTCTTGCTATACTGATAAGCGGTCTCTCCGATGACCTTGCCATCCAACACGGATTGCACCGTAATGGTAAAGTTCTGACCCATCGTTGCCGCTATGCTGTTGAGCGCCCCAGACATACCAGACTGAGATCGTCCTAACCCGGAAGACGCAAAGTCTACGTTTGCCGTGCCGAAGTTCATGCCATTCTTCACCCGGTCGGTAATGTCTTGCACATCGGACATAAGACCGGGAAGCCCCGCCTCCAAGCCCTGACCACCGCCTTCCATGACATACTGAAATACCTGCTTTGACCACTTAGACGGGGAATGTTCGTCAAATCCGTCAGACCCAGTAAACCAATTCTTGATCGTGTCAACCACGCCAGCCACTTTATCCTTCAGCCACCGAACCTTGTCGGAAATACCATTCCATAAACCCATAAGAAGGTCCTGACCAACTTGCCGCATTTGCTCTGGAATACCTTTGAGCCAGTCAACAGCAGTCTGCGCCGCATTTGGAATGGTCTCTGTGAAAAAGGTTACAATGGCGGAAACTGCACCTGATATCGTTTCCTTAATGATTTGCCAAGCAGACTGCACCATATTTCTGAAGTCTTCGTTTGTCGCATACAGAACGCCAAACGCCGTTACAAGCGTTCCGATTGCAGTCACCACAAGCGCAATCGGGTTTGCGTTCATCACGGTGTTCAGGGCGGCTTGCGCTTTCGTCATAGCTGCCTGGGCAAGCTGTGCCAGTGTCATTTTCCCCGTAAGCAAGGCAACGACAACCTCACCGGCTTTCATCGTGCCATTCAAGGCCGCCTGTGCGAGATTTGCCTTTCCAACCTCCATAGACAGCAAGGAGATTGCCACCTGGGCCTGCTGGAAGCCCTGAACCGCCCCCTGAATCGCCATACCGGCCTTTAGTGACACAAACGCTCCTGCCGCTGTCGTAATAATGGGAAGCAGGTTTTGTATCGTAGCAATCAGATTCTGCCCTGCCGTAACCGCATTTGAAAAGCCTGTTGTAATCGTCTGTGTAAGTCCTTCCCAGTCAACCTGTGCGGTAAAGTTTTGAACGGAAGCCGTCATATTCTGGATCATGGGCGTGACAACATCCAAAATGGGATCGCCAAACGCCGCTTTTAGCTGCCGCCACGATTCTTTCAGGTTTCCCAGGACATTTTCCCAGCCGTCAGCTTCACGGGAAGCCTGCCCAAGTGCGCCGGAAAGGGCCTGCGAGTCTTCCACCATCTTCAAAAGTGTTTCCTGCTTCTGGATCTCCGTCAGGTTATTGAACTTTTGCCCAAACAGCTCCATAGCCGCCGCATTTCGGGTGGTTTCTGTTGCGGACAGGCCCAGGGCAGCGTCATTTTCATAATTGCCCTTCAAAAAGGATTGCAAGGTCTCTGTCGCCTGTTCCACACTGGTGTCATAATATGCAGCGGAGTCTGCGGCAGCTCTCAAGGCCCGTTCCATCAGGTTCATGCTCTCTGTTGCGTCTCCGCCAGAAGAACGAGCAAACGCATAGATCTTGCTTCCCAGTGTATTTAATCTCGTCTGTAAAATCCCGGATTCCTGCGCTACCCGCCCGATTGCCTCTGTTGCGGTGTCCTGCATATCTCCAAATGTCTGTGAAAACGCGCTGGCCTCTGCCCTTACTTCCGCCGCAGCGTCTACGCCCACCGTTGCCAGGGCCGTGGAAACCGTTGTCACAACAGCTCCGATCCCGGAGACCGCCTTCACAACTGTGCTAACACCAGATTTCAGCTTTGAAAATCCAGACGATGCACGTTTGATTCCATCCTGAAAATCGCTGTCATCAATAGAAATCTTGCAGTAAAGGTCCAGTAAATTCAAGTTAGCTCACCTCCTTCCCTGTCAAATACCCGGCCCTGTACATCTGATAAACAAATTCGCACGCGGTCTTTGCAAGATCCGAATCTGTACAATTTGATTTCAGCCAGTTTGCGGAGTCTTTCTCTTTGACCATTGCGCCTCCTGCCCGTCTCTCCCGCTGGCCCATCAAATATGCTTTCCTTCCGGTCTTTGCAATTCCCCTCAAATATGTAAGACTCCGCTTGTCTTGAACGCCGCAGCTTGATACGAGAAGATTATAAATCCATTGCTCAGAATATGGCTTTTGGGTAAACACTCGGCTCCCCCCCCCTTAGAAATTCGACACCATGTCTCCAGAGAGCTGCTCCCACTTCTGGCTCATAGCTGTGGTGTGGGCTGGGGTGGTGCGCTGTGTACCTCCGCCGCCGCGTCCGCTGCAATAGTTGGAGATCTCCACCAGGTCGTCAAAGTTCCTCATGGTACTGTTCTTCCCGTTGCCGATTTGACTGCAAAGGACATAGAGCTGCCCACGGGTTTTCGCGTCGGTGTTCTTGTCGTCGGCAAGCTCCTTTGCGTGTTTGGAGATAAGCCGGAGCATGGTGACGTTGGCGTCGTACTTGTTTACCAGGGAAAAAACATCGTCAGCAGTTAGGATGCCCGATTTCAGCAGTTCCAGGGCGTTGGCATCGATGGCGTCAGGGTCAACGGTGGAGCTGGCCCGCACATCGCTTTCAAGTTCGCGCCGGATTGCCTCTTTCTGCCGGTCAAACTCCGCCCACACGCGGCTCTCTGTCGCTCTAAAGGTGTGTTCAGCCTCCAGCAGTTGCGCCCTTGCCCGCTGCCGTCTTAAGTCATTCTCGCCCCGGTAGGTTTCCGCCCTCCACGCCTGGGCGTCGGTGTTGGCTTTCTGCGCGGCCTGGAGCTTGTTCCATGCGTTCATGTATTCCTCGCGGGCCATCTTAAAGGCCGTATCAAGGTGCTGGGCATACTGGTTATACTTGCTCATTGTCAATCCCTCCCGATATAGTCATTCAGTGCATTACAAAGCGCCTGTGCCTCGTCGTCTGTAAGCTGGATGCCCTTCAAGGGTACTTTGCTCCCGCTCCCGTCTTGTTTCCATAGACGCACATCAAGGCGGGCGGGGCGGTTATTGAATGATACCACATTCAGCTCCCTGGTGTATGTCCCGCTGTCGCCCAGGGTGGCGATATGTTCCACGATTTTCAATTCAAAGGGTTCTCTCATTGGCTTCCTTTCTGCTACATAGCGTCCAAAATGCACAGGTTTCTTTACAGGTTGTCGGATTTGTCTTGTTTCCAAACGGACAGCGCCGCCCAGGTGCCGGCCCCTCGCCGGTCACAATACCGCATCCTTTATCGGTGTATCTAGCGCAATGCTGGGTACACTTGGAATTAAAAGGGCAGTCTCCCCAGCTCTTGGGGCGCGGCGGTTCCTTGTCCTCCGGGGGCGGTGGTACTTTGTCCACTTCAAACTCCCCGTAGGTTGTCGTGATGGTCATTGGGTATTCGATACATCCAGGTCCAACACGGCGGAAACGCTTGCCGTTTTCGTCTACTTCCCAGGGTCCAGGGTCAATCCACATTTACATCATCCTTTCTGTCAATCAATTACACAAAAATACTCTGGAATTTCATACTGCAAAATCCGGTCAAGATCTTCCATACTGTTTCCACACAGCACCCGAACAAAGGTCCCTTTTGCTGCTATCAGGTCATCCACGGTGCCGGTCTGTTCTCCCCCGTCTGACGTGCGAAACAGAATAGTGAGCCGCTTCCCGTGTTTGCGGTCAATATAGTCTGCAATACGGCGCAGTCTGGTCTTGATCTCGTTCATAGTTCATCGCTCTCCAATTCTGGAAACTCCAGCTTTCCAACCTCCACGGCCTCGTCGATCATTTGATACAGGGACAGACTCAAAGCGTCTACCCCCTCTACGGGATGGGGATAAAGCACGATCCGCCGTCCGTCCGGGGTGTATGCGCCGCACTGAGTCAGATATTCCTCTGCTGTCATAAGTGTGTGAAACTCGTTGCCGCCCGCCACAATGAACGTTGTCATTTCTGGCCGCATGGTTTCCACATAAGCTGACAGCAGCCGCAACCGCTCTTTAATGCTTGGCAATACCGCACCTCCCTCAAACGTCAACCACTATCACAGTTTTGCATGGTTTCAAAAAATCGTGGGCCTGTCCCTCGCTGTGAAAATCCCGCTGGATTGCGCCACGGTAGGCCGTCCAGCCGTTTTCAGTCTGGTACATGATACCCACGCCGGGGCCTGGAATTGCTCTTTTCAGCCGGTCAAGGCGGGCTTCTATGTTTTTAACCATTTGACTCATCTCTCCATTTCTCCAGCTCACGCAGCTGATCCAGAATATCCGTGATTTCTGTCAGCCGCAAAGAATACTCCAGTAAGCTCCTAGCTGCACTGATCCGGGCTGTGGCCGGTTGACGGCTATCCTCTACAATTTCTCGCAAAGTGGAGAGTGCCGGGCTTAAACTTTGTTGTGCCTGCCTAGTTGCATCCTTCACCAGTCCAGACAGTGCCTTTTCATATTCAGACAAGAAGGCAGGATCATCAAGGTAGGATCGTAGGGTTTTGCTGGTAATCCCAGCAGCCTTTGCAGCTGCCTCTCTTGTGGGCTGTGTCAAAAGCGCAAGCAACGCTTTATTCTGCTTTTGAGTCAGTATCAACACCTCCTTTTTATCGGTAATACTTGGTATTTTTTAACAGTACATTCGTAGTTCTCGATTGATCGGATGCCGCAGTAATCGCAGTCCTTTTTGTTCTGCTGTCATGGCCGCGGCCCTTGTGGTGCCCATTCTAGCCGCCGTCTGATCCACTGTGAAGCCGCGGCAATGTCGCAGCACTACCGCCCGCCTCTGGTCCTCTGTGAGGCCGTCAAGGGCCTTTGCAAGGGCTTGTTTCCGCCGCTGCTGATAGTCCAGCTCTGCAACAGCTTCTACCGCCGCCGTAGCATAGGGATCTTCTATGACATCCGCCAGGGTGAAGCCCTCGCCGCTCTCGCTGTCCGTCAATGGAGCATCCAGTGATAATGCTCGGTCAAGCGGCTCCTGCCGGGTTCGTTCTGTCCTTTGCCCCGTGGCCTCTGTAAATGCCGTTTTGAGCTTCAGGCCATACCAGGTGAGAAACGCTCCACCCTCCGGCCTCCATGTCTGTACGGCGTCCAGGAGGGCTATAAAAGCACACTGTACGAGGTCATCCAGGACAGCACCGCCGCGCCCCTTCGCCGCCCTGGTCCACCTATACGCCCGGTCATGGGCAAACCGTTGGACCGCATCCCATAGCTCCAGGACATCCGCCTGTCCAGTTTGTACCGCCGCTGCAATTTCGTTCGTAGTCATTGCCAAAGCCGCCTCCCCGTGGTAAGATAGATTTATCAAGTCTCCATCCCACCACGAGGGCCGCTTCTGGGCGGCTCTTATTTTTCTGCCAGGGTTTCAAGCGCCTCCGCGATCCGTTCCAGATTGATGGCAATATCTTCCAGAACGGATAATAGACGATCATTCATCTTGTTCACCACCTGCATCTAGGAGTTCAATCCCTTATGATTTCTTTTCATTAAATGGCGTCTCCGTTTCGTCAGGTAATTCCACAAGTTCCTGCTCGCCACATACTTCCCAGCCGTATTTCTTATTTGGGCTGCCTGTTCCGGCCTTATAAAAGCGCCTGCTGCTTTCTTCAAAGTCCAACCCCAGCGAGATAGACGCCCCGAACGAACGGTTCTTCAAAACCCGGAGGACCGCCTGATACCCTTGTTTGTCTGCCTCTTCATCTGTCAGCCGTTGAAGTGAAAATACATTGTCTGCCCGGTTGGTAATTTCGCCGGAGCCGGAAATATCATCGGCGTCTAACTGCCCCTGGGATTTTCTGGGATGGGCTACAAGGTGGACGTGTACTTCATTCTTCTTCGCAAACTCTACCAGCCGCCCTGTAAAGTTGGATTGTGCCCGGTAGAAATCACGGTCAGCAGAAGTCGAGAAGCGGGCAGTCATCAGGTTGTCCACAAGGAACACGCAACAGCCATAGCGCCGGGCCGTGTACTCGAACACAGAAAGAATGCTGTCCTCATCGCTGGCAGAGGCTAGCCGATTGTCGTACAGGAAGAATTTTCCCTTCCACCACTCGTCGATCCGCTTCTGAATCAGTGGTGATACACTGAAAAACTCTTTCCCCGACCATCTGTCCACCACTCTCTCCACATTTTCGGGGCCTGCCGATTGTGCGGAAATCCATTGCTTAAACCTCCATGCCGGAAGCTCACCAGAATATGCACAGACATGATGCCCCTGGTTGACAGCTTCCAGTAAGAGTTGCCCCAACAGTGTAGACTTTCCGCCGCCCCGTTTCCCCGTCCAGATAGACAACTCTCCTGGATAGAAGCCGCCGATGGTTCTATCTAGTTCACTGACTCCAGACAGTACGGATGGTATCGCCTCCAAACGCACACGCTCCACGTCTGCCAAGTCGAGAACTCCGTGTGCGTCTCGTTCTATGGCCCCCATAATCAGGCGAGAGACGGCCTTTTCCCCTCCAGCGTCCAGAACCTCGCGGAGATTTGCGTGGTCTCCAAAGGCGCCTTCACGGGGCATCAGCACAATCACAGAGGGCGCATACTCTTCCAACGCCTCCGCAACCGTCCTAGCAAGCTCCCGGTCAGCCAGTGCTACAAAAACAGAGGGGAATGCAGCCAGGAACGGCTCACACGTCCGGAAGGCACTTAAATCAGAAGTGGCGGACAACGCAAAGGTATTTTCCCGGTACGCATCTACATCAAACACACCTCGCACTAACCAAAGGGACCGTTTAGTGTCCATGCAGTCCGGGAAGTATGTAAAGTATGCAGAGGCATCAAACAACGCCTGCAAACTCGTCGCCTCCCTTCGGCCTCGTTTCCCGCTTCTCCCAGGTACGAATAGCCGCTTTCCAGTCAACGATAGATTTCCCTCGTGACTGCTTCCATCCGTTGGCCGTGTAGAAGTCTACAAAACACTCAGCATCTACGCCATTCTGCCGTTCAGCGCAGTATGCCCGGACTTCATCAACAGACGGAGGAACAAAGCGGGAGCGTGGCGGCTTGTCCGCCCTATTCTCTCCAGTTTCAGTTACAGTTTTAGATTCAGATTCAGTTTCAGTGCTTTTCGTTTTTGAAAACCGTTGGTTTTTGTTTTCAAAACCATTGGTTTTTTTGCTTGGTCTACCTCCCTTCCCTCCGTTCTCGCGCCTATTCTTGTTTGCGTCAATACTTGGTCTAGCAACTGTGAATACAGCTCGAGGCAGGATACCGTTCAAATCAGGCTCGATGCCATATAACGCATAGTCGCAGATTGCAAGTAGCGTCGAAAGTTTGTCCGCGTCGCTCATTTCTTCGATAGCATCCCGGAATGAGCGGTAAAACACAAAGGATTCCAGCGGGTACTCAATCACTGTTCCACCGCCTTTTCAATAGCTCTTGCCGCCGCCAGGATTTCCCGTGCCCTGCCTCTCATTTGCCGTACACACTCGGCTTTTTCGTATTCGTTGCCGGGTAGATAGTAGCCGTCCTTGCTGTTGGACAGGATTGGAATGCCTCGCCGCCGCTCCTGATGGATCATCTTTCGGACTGTCCGCTGGTCCTCTCCAGTCAGGCGAACAAGGTCCTGAAGGTGGAGGCCGTTTTCAGATCCTTCCATCAGCAGCCGGGAAATGGTTCCTTGACCGCCGCTCTGTTCCGATGTATAATTTCCATAGGGATTGCCGCTTGCCCAGTGACTTTCCCCCTTTGCCCGCTTGGATGTTGCAGCATCCCGGCGGGCTTCTTCTTTTCTGTCACGCACTCTCTGTCACCCCCGCTTGCTGATTGATCCACTGCTTGAATGCCTCCGCCGGGATTCTGGTGCAGCCGCCGATGTGCGCAACAGGAAAGCCCTCCAAGTGCATCCAACGATAGATCGTAGGACGACTTACAGAAGCAACTTCCGCCGCCTCTGTCGGGGTATAGGCTAAACGATCCAGAGTTTTCATGATATCCTCCTTTCAAAATTGCTCTTGACTTCTCCCGCCTCTGTGCGCTAATATAAAAAGAGACGGCATGATTTTCTGGATATCTATATTTTACACCCAGAAAACCATTCTAGCAAGAGTTTCATTCTACCTTTCTTGAAAAACCATTTTTTCAGTCTAACGGTGGAGGATGTATATGGAGCGGTTAATATTTCCGGTCACAAAAAAAGAGGCCGAAAAGAGCGGGAGAAAATATTCATCGGAAGAAAATAAAAAGGCCCTTTTCCCCTCGCAGTTAAGAGATTTGCGAAAGGAAAAGGGCATATCACAAGAGACACTTGCACGTGATCTTGGGGTGTCTAAATCCACAATAGGTCTTTATGAGACCGGGGACACATTGCCGGATGCAAAGACATTGTATGATTTGGCTGAATATTTTGATGTATCAGCAGATTGGTTAATAGGCCTCTCAAATGTGAGAAATAAAAATATAGATCTTCAAAAAGTATGTAAATTTACAGGACTATCCGAAAATACTATACTGAAAATCAAGGAATGGAATAATCCTTTTGAAGTTTCAACAATAATTGATTATTTTGTTCAAAGTTATGTTTCGGATGCCATTATGGAAAGTTTAGTCGATCTCTGCCATATCTGTATTGCCAGTAACAATGAGCGCAAAAAAGTTATAAATAGAGGGGAAATCAAAGAAAAAGTTGAAGAGTTTTCTGGAATCCTTGAGATTGAAGAGTTACTTGGCAAATATTCAGAAAAAACCGGAAGAGAGTACTTTATCGCAGATATTCATGATCAAAGAGATTTGATGCGATCCAGAATATCTCGTTTGTGGGAAGAGTTTGTGGATTTGTTAGAAGAGTGTTTCGATGCGGAAACTGAAGAACAAAATCAATAAAACCGCCCCCGGTGCTGACACACCAGGGACGGTTATAAGGGGCAGTAAACTATCACGGCCTACTGCTCCTCCATCTTACCACACGTGAAGGAGGAATTTCAATGCCACGAAAGAGCAACACCCGCGCGGCCTCCGGGTCCGGGACGATCCGGCAGAGGTCGGACGGGACGTGGGAAGCCCGGTTTGTTGTGGGCCACGATCCGGGGACGGGAAAGCCCATCCGCAAATCCGTCTACGCCAAGACGCAGAAAGAAGTTCGGCAGAAGCTGGCCCAGGCCGTGGCGGCGGTTGACAACAAGGCATATCGAGAGCCGTGCAAGATGACCCTGGGGGAGTGGCTGGACATCTGGGCTGGCACCTATCTGGGCGGAGTAAAGCCCCGCACGGCCAAAATCTACCAGGATGACATCCGGCTGCACATCAAGCCCTATCTCGCCGCGATCCGTCTGGACGAGCTGAACACCCACACGGTCCAGGAGTTCCTGAACACACTGGCGGCCAGGGGCAAAAAGATTCCAAAACGGGACGAGCGCGGGAAAATCGTCAAGAAAGACGGCAAAACCGTATACGACTTTGTCCCCCTCTCCCCCAAGACCGTCAAAAACGTCCACGGCGTCCTGCACGGCGCACTCCGGCAGGCGGTCATCAATCGGTACATTCCCCTGAACCCGGCGGACGGAGACTTCTGTACACTCCCCAAAATCGAGAAGCAGGAGATCAACCCCCTTGACGAGCCGCAGATCACCGCCTTCCTAAAGGCTATCCAGGGTAATGAATATGAAGACATCTTCATTGTGACACTGTTCACCGGCCTGCGGGAGGGTGAGATTCTCGGTCTCACCTGGGACTGCGTGGACTTTGATCACGGCACACTACGAATCAACAAGCAGATGCAGCTCCACCAGGAGAAGGGCATGAAGGCCTACCAGCTGGTTCCCGTCAAGAACAGCAAGAACCGGACCGTGACCGCTGCCCCCTTCGTGATGGCCCAGCTGCGGCGACACAAGGTCACCCAGGCGGAGCAACGGCTTCGTGCGGGGGCATTATGGGAGGCAAGTGACCTGGTATTTACCAATCCCTTCGGGAGACACCTGACAAAATCCACCCTGTACCGGGCATATAAGAAGGTCGTTGCCTCCATCGGCAGACCAGACGCACGCTTTCATGATCTCCGGCACAGTTACGCCGTGGCTGCGATCCGATCCGGGGACGACATCAAGACCGTGCAGGGCAATCTGGGCCACGCTACCGCCGCTTTTACGCTGGACACCTATGGTCACGTCACCAACCAGATGAAGCAGGACAGTGCGGACAGAATGGAGGCCTTTATCAGGAGCGTGTCCGGCTCCTGAAATGGGGTATAAAATCCTGAAAGGGGTAAACAAAGGGGTAAAAGCCAAAAAACAGGCATAAGAAAAACCCTGTAACCATTGTGATTACAGGGTTTCTTGCTGGAGGTGACACCCGGATTTGAACCGGGGAATCAGGGTTTTGCAGACCCTTGCCTTACCACTTGGCTATGTCACCGTTGCTTCTATTTTATTATATGCAGTTTGAACCGAAATGTCCACTGCTTTTTTAAATTTTCTTTTCCACTGAGAATGCCCACACGATCTTGTGTGGGCATTCTCAGTGGAGCGGGCAACGAGGCTCGAACTCGCTACCTCCACCTTGGCAAGGTGGCGCTCTACCAGATGAGCTATGCCCGCGGAACAAGGGGTATTCTACCAGAGAAACACCCGCTTGTCAAGACTCTTCTGCAAGATTTTCCGAATTTTCTTCCGCAGCAGCCGCGGCGTCTCCGCCCATCACAAACTCGATCAGCCCCACCGGACCCTGTGCCGGATAATAGGAGATCGTCCAGGGCGGCGTCTCTGCCAGACCTCGCGCCTCCCGGAGCTGTGCCACCGTCTCCTCCACCCGGGCCTGGCCGTCCTCTCCCCAATAGCCGACCCGGACCGCCAGCTCCGTGCGGCCCTCGTCCAGCGCCGCCTCCAGCAGGGCGGACAGCGCCTCCGTACTGGTGGCGTTCACCACCGCCTGGATCTGCTCCGCCGTCCGGCGGTAGCTGACCTGGATGCTGATCTCATAGTACCCCCGCTGGGACCGGCTGGAGGCGGTGATATACTCCACGGCATAGGCGCCCATAGGCGTCTCCTGCTGGACCTCCGTAGTGGCCTGCTCCAGTGTGTCCGCCACCGTCAGATCGTCCTCGTAGTTGTAGAGGCGGACCGTGGCGCTCTCCGTGTGCTGGCCGATGAGGATCAGCAGGTCGTTCACGATGTCCTGGTAGTTCTCCGCCCGGAGAGTCCCGGCGGCCTCGCTCTCCCAGAACTTGCTGCTGTGGGGCTCCACGGTGGCATAGTTCCGCTCCAGCAGGGCGCTGCACCCCGTCAGGGACAGGCTGACGCACAGGAGCAGGGTGAGATGGCGCAGCTTCACGGCTCGGCGCCTCCTTTCCCGTCAGAATGGCCCAGGGACGGGCAGGGGCGCGCTTACAGCCCCAGGTCCTCGTCCACCAGCAGGACCTCCGTCTCCATGCCCAGCATAGGCCCCCAGAGAGTCACCAAGGCGCGGCAGACCCGCTCAGGACTCCGGCAGTCGTAGCAGCGGTCCGCCTTCACGGCGCAGGGCGTCTTCTTCCCCAGCTGCCGGGCGCGCTGGGGGGCAGCCACGTTC